>Ga0111538_10011937_pt1 | contig 11488 bp, 10 predicted proteins | sample SoiMethybrSBSTD1_FD_79669 | JGI IMG/M metagenome (GOLD analysis project Ga0111538, IMG submission 79669) | Bulk soil microbial communities from a Populus tree surrounding site in Tennessee, USA - Soil MetaG P. TD hybrid SBSTD1 (version 2)... | ecosystem: Environmental > Terrestrial > Soil >...
GGCGGCGACTTCGGGCTGGAAGCGGACGGGGGCCTCCTGCAGCAGGTGGTGAAGAAGCTGGTGGACAACGCGCTCAAGTACAGCCCCAACGGCGCGCGCGTGTGCGTGCGCGCGCGCCCCGAAGAGGGCGGCATGCTGCTGGAGGTGGAGGACTCCGGCATCGGCATCGCGGCCGAGCACCTGCCGCGCATCTTCGAGAAGTTCTACATGGTGGACGGCTCGGTGGCGCGGCGGGTGGGCGGCACCGGCGTGGGGCTCTACCTGGTGCGCGAGATCGTGCGCCTGCACCACGGCACGGTGGAGGTGGTGAGCCGGCCCGGGCAGGGCAGCGTCTTCTCGGTGCGGCTGCCCCGCGTGTTCGAGGCCCAGGCGGCTTCGGCGTGATCCGCCGCCTGCGCCGGGCGGTCCTCCTCCTGGGCGCGCTGGGCGGCGCGGCCAGCGCCGCCGCCCAGGCCCCGCGGCCGGCGCCGGCCTCGCCGGTCGAGCTGCGCGAGCGGCTGCAGGCGGCCTGGACCGCGCGCGATGCCCCCGGCTACCTGGCCCTGTGGCAGTTCGCCTCGCCCGAGGAGCGCGCGCGCGAGGGCCGCTTCGCCGACACCCATTTCGCCGCCGACGAGCTGTCCATCCAGGTGCGCGCGCCGCGGGCCGAGGCGGGCGCCTTCCTGCTGCCGGCCCAGATCTTCTCGGTGAGCGAGCCGCGGGGCCGGGTGGAGGAGGTGGTGTTCCGGGCCGCCCGCCAGGCCGAGGGCTACTTCGTGACCGCGCGCGAGGACCGCCCCTCCATCGACGGGCTCATGCACCTCTCCCTGGGCGCCCAGGCCTTCCGGGCCGCCGGCCTGCGCGTGCGCCTGGAGGACTTCGAGATGGAGCTGCACCAGGGCTCGCTCTTCACCAGCCCGCCCGAGCTGGGCCCCACGATGGTGGTGTTCGTGGGCAAAGCCACCGCGCACTTCCGGCCCCGGCCGCCGGCCGAGCAGGACCAGCTGCGCCAGTATTCGGGCAAGACGGAGCTCCACGAGGGCGTGAGCGCGTTCTTCCTGCGCCTGCACCCGGCCGACTTCCACCGCACCTTCGCCCCCGGGCGCCTGGAGCCCGACCCGGCCGGGGCCGCGCGCCTGAAGCAGGCCCAGCGGATGTTCGATGAAAACGCCTCCACCACCTTCGTGCTCGACGCCGCCCTGCCCCGCTCGCCCTGGTGGCTGATGCCCGCGGTGGGCGACGCCGCGCTCGCCTTCCGCTCCCGGCTGGGCACGCTCAGCTACACGCTGAGCGCGGGCGAGGCCGAGGGGGTGAGCCTCTTCGACCGCGAGCGGCGCCGCCAGATCTGCCTCTACCCGCGCCAGGGCCGCGAGGGCATCGGCTACAGCGAAGACGAGGGACGGGCGGTGGACGTGCTGCAGCACGACCTGACCGTGCGCTTCGACCCCCTGCGCTCGCTCTTGCAGGGCGAAGACGTGATGCGCCTGCGCCTCGACGCCGCCGGACCCACCCTGCGCCTGCGCCTGCACGGGGACCTGGGCGTGCAGTCCGTGACCTCGCGCGAAGGCGGCGAGCACCTCTTCTTCCGCATCCGCCACCAGGACGGGCTGCTGGTGTCGCTGGGCGCGCTGGCCGGCCGCATCGGCGAGGTCACGCTCACCGTGCGCTACGCGGGCGTCCACGTACCGGGCCCGGTGGAGCGCGAGGTGCTGCAGGGGGCGACGGTGATCAACACCGACACCCACGACGAGGTGCCGCTGGAGACCTCGATCACGTACTCCAACCGGACCGCCTGGTACCCCCAGTACGAGGCGGACGACTACGCCCTGGCCCACCTGCGCCTGGACGTGCCCGCGGAGTACATGGCCCTCACCGGCGGCCGCCTGGTGGGCAACACCGTGCAGGGCGGGCGGCGGGTGACGGAGTACAACCAGGACCTGCCGGCCAAATACATCACCGTGGCCCTGGGCCGCTTCACCGAGGTGGGCCGGCGCCAGGTGGGCAACGTGGCCGTGGAGGCCTACGGCCTCAGCCGCACCCGCCGCGACGCGGGCGAGCTGCTCGACGAGGCGGCGGCCATGGTGCCCTTCTTCGAGAAGATGTTCGGGCCCTTCCCCTATCCGACCCTGCGCGTGGCCCTCATCGAGGGGCCCGCGCCCGGCGGCCACAGCCCGCCGGGCATGGTGGTGCTGGCCCAGCGCCCGCCCATGCTGCGCACCGCCCTCCGTCCCGACCCGGCCGGGTTCTGGGACGTGCCCGGCTTCTTCTTCGCCCACGAGCTGGCCCACCAGTGGTGGGGCCACGCGGTGGCGGGCGAGAACTACCGCGAGCGCTGGCTGTCGGAGTCGTTCGCCCAGTACGCGGCCGCGCTGTGGGTGCGCCAGCAGCAGGGCGAGGAGGAGTTCGAGGAGGTGCTGGGCCGCATGGCCCGCTGGGCCCTGCGCTCGACCAACCAGGGCCCCATCAGCCTGGGCTACCGCCTGGGCCACGTGCGCGGCGACCCGCAGATCTACCGGGCCGTCGTGTACGACAAGGGGGCCTGCGTGCTGCACATGCTGCGCGGCCTGGTGGGGGAGCCGGCCTTCCAGAATGCGCTGCGCGCGCTGCAGGAGGGCTTCCGCTTCAAGAAGGCAGGCACGGACGACGTGCGCCGCGCCCTGGAGGCGGCCTCCGGCCGCGACCTGGCCCCCTACTTCGAGGAATGGATCCGCGGCACCACCCTGCCCCGCCTGCTGGTGCAGCAGCGCCGGCCGGGCGGCGACGCCACCACGGTGGAGGTGACCGTGCAGGGCCTGCCGGGGCCGGTGCCCCTCACCCTCTCGTTCACCGGCGCCGCCGGCCGCACGGCGCGGACCGTCCAGCTCCCGCCCGAGGGCGGGCGCTGGACGTTCGAGGGCCTGGCCACCCGCCGCGTCCAGGCCAACGCCGACCGCGGCCTGCTGGCCTGGGTCGAGGACAAATAGGCTTCTGCTATGCGCGCCCGGATTGAATCCGGGCGCGCCGCATCGGGGGCTTACCGCGGCTTCGCCGCTTCGCCCCCGAACCCCCAAGTTATCTGAAGCGGTTGCGGCGGCCTTCCTCTTCGAGGTCGGCGATGCCCTGCTGCGCGGCGGCCAGGTCGGCCTTGGCCTTCTCCAGGTCGTTGAGGGCGTTGGTGCGGCCGCTGCTGTAGAGGTTGCCGGTCATGTCGTTGACCGCGGCCTGGAGCTCGTTCACGCGCGTGGTCAGCGTCACCACCTGGGCGTTGGCGTCGTTCAGGCGCTTGCGCCAGGCCGCCTGCTGCTCGGCCTTGAGCTCGTCTTCGGTCTTTTCCTTGGCCGCGGGCTTGCTGCCGTCTGCGGCCGGCGCATCCTTGGCCGCCTCGGCCGTGCCTCCGGTGGAGCCGGCGTTGGAGAAGGTGCCCTTGCCGCCCCCGCGCAGGTCGTCTTCGGTGATGACCTTGGTGGCCCCGCCGTTCTTCTGCCGCTCCTGCTCCCGGCGCTCCTTCTCCTTGGCCGCCAGCTCGCCCAGGCTCTGGGCGCGGGCCACCGAGCCCGCGAGCAACACGACGGCCAGGGCCGACAGGAACGGGCGCACGTTTCGCATGTTCATGGTTCCTCCTACGGACGGTTGACGCGGACGCCCTCGCGGCGGGCCTTGTCCTCGGCCTGGTCGATGGCGTCCTTCGACTGCTGGATCATCACGTTTGCGTCGTCGATCAGCTTCAGCAGCGCGCCCCGGCGGCCGCTGGCGGTGCCGGGCAGGGACAAGGCCATGTCGGTGTTGTCGTTGAGCTCCCTCTGCGCGTCGTCCACCTGCTTCTGCAGGCTCTGGATGTTCTTCACGTGATGGTCGATCTCGCTCTGCAGCGCGCTGCGCACGCCCTCCCGGCGCTCGTCTTCGGTCGGCTCCTTGGCCGCCTCGTCCTTCTTCTCGGCGCCGGCCGCCGGCGAGGCTTCCGCATCGGGCGTGCCCACCGAAACCGTGCCGCCCGAGCGGGAGCGGCGCAGCTCCTCCTCGGTGATGACCTTGGGCTTCTTCTCGTCGGCGGGCGGGCCGTCCGCGCTGCGGGCCGCGGCCGGGACCAGCAGCCCCGCCAGCGCCAGGCCCATCATCATCGTCTTCATAGTGCTCTCCATCTTCGCAACGGCTAACCGAGCGCGCCCAGGATCTTCATCAGCTCCCGCGCCTTCTTGTTCTCGGGCTCCAGGGCCAGGGCCTTCTCCACGGCCTTGCGTGCCTTGGGGTAGTTGTTCTGGACGAAGTGGTTCAGGGCGGCGCTGGTGAGCGCCTCCGCCTCCCCCTTCCGCTTGGCGTCGCTGACGGGCGCCGCCGGGGCCGGCGCGGCCTCGACCGCCGCCGCCGGTGCGGGGGGCGCGGGGGCCGGCTTCACCGCGGGCGGCGCGGCCACCTTCACCGCCGGCGCCGCGGGCGCCGCCGGCCGCTCGACCCGGGCCGCCACGGCGGCCGCGGGGGCGGGCGCGGGCGCTCTGGGGGGCGGCGGCTCGGGCGCGGGCGGCGCGGCCGCCGGTTTGGATGGCGCACCCGCCGCCTTGGGCAGCCCGGCCGCCTTCGTGACCGGCGCCGTGCGCGGCGCGAAGGGCGACGGCGGCTTCGGCAGCGGCCGGGGCGGCGCGGCGGGCGGCTCCGTCTCGGCGGCGGCCACGGCGGGCGGCGGCTCGGCGGCCCGCGGGGGCGGCGGCGCCGGGGCCCTGGCCGCGGGCGCCTCCACGACGATTGCGGGCGGTTCCAGGATCGGCTCGACGACCGGCTCGACGATCGGCTCCAGGACCGGGTCGATGATCGGGTCGACATCGAAGATCACGGCCGGAGGCTGGGCCACGGCCGGGGGCGGGGCCGGCGGCGGCGGCGGCGGCGCAACGGCAGCGGGCACCCTGATGTCCGGATCGGTGGGAGGATCGATGTCCACGAAGACCGGCGCCGGCTCGGTGTCGGCGGCGGACTTGGCGGACTGGACCAGCTCCGGCGGCAGGGGACCCGTGTCCTCGCCGGGATCGGGCGGGCGCGCGCCGGAGCGCCGGTCGAGGATCTCGGAGGCGCGGTCGCGGATCTCGCGGGCCAGGGCGTGGTCGGCGTCCTCCAGCAGCGCCTTCTCCGCCGCCACCCGCGCCTCCTCCAGCTCGCCCTGGGCCAGGTGTTCGCGGGCCTGGGCCATCAGCGCCTCGGCGCGGCGGAACCGTCCCTCCTCGTCGAGATAGAGCTTCAGCTTGAGGAAGGTGGGGCTCTGGGGCGCGATGCGCTCCACGCGGGTGGCGATCTTCTGGGCCAGCTCCAGGTCGCCGTCGGCCGCGTAGGACAGGGCCTGGCTGGAGAGCTGCTCCACCTCCTTCTCCTGGATGGTGGTCTGGATCTGCGACTCCACCGCGCGCAGCGCCGTGTCGTCGGGATCGAGGTCGAGCAGCTTGCGGCACAGGCCCAGGGCCCGCTGCAGCTGGCCCGAGCCCCGCGCCTCCTCCATCTCGGCCCGGATGTCGGAGGTCTCCTGCTCCACCCGGCGGCGCAGCTCCTCGCTCTGCGCGTCGAGGGCCACGGCCTTGGCCTCCGCGTGGTCGGCGGAGAGGGCCAGGGCCTGCTGCGCGTACTCGCGCGCGCGCTCCAGCTGCCCGGCGGCCAGGGCCTCGCGGCCCAGGGCGGCCAGCCGGCCGGCCTCGTCGGGCGCCTTCGGCTTGTCCCCGCCCACACCCGGCTCGTCCCCCACCGGCTTGCCTCCTCCCGCCTGCGCGGCCGCCGCCCCGGCGCCGGCGCCCAGGCGCGACGCCGTCTCGCGCACCAGCAGCGCCAGCTCCTCGTGCATCTCGTCCAGCGACTGGTAGCGCTCCTCCACGTTGCGCGCCATCGCCTTCATGACGATGCGCTCCAGGCCGGGCGAGTAGTCGCTGGCCTGGATCAGCCCGGGGTCCGGGTCCTCGTGCATGATCTTGAACATCACGCCGGTGAGGCTCTCGCCGTCGAAGGGCTTGCGGCCGGCCAGCAGCTCGTAGGCGATGGCCCCCACCGCGAAGACGTCGGCCCGGTGGTCCACCTTGCGCCCGTCCACCTGCTCGGGCGACATGTAGTGCACGGTGCCCAGCATGCCGCGGCTCTTGGTGAGGCTGGAGGACTGCAGGGAGGCCACGCCGAAGTCCATGATCTTCACGTCGCCCTGGGCGGTGACGCGCACGTTGCCCGGCTTCACGTCGCGGTGCACGATGCCGTTGCGGTGGGCGTGGGAGAGCCCCTCGCAGATCTGGGCCAGCACGTCGAGCTTCCACTCGATGTGCAGCGGCTCCCGGCTCTGGATGATCTTCTCCAGGTCCGTGCCCTCGATGAACTCCATGGCGATGTAGGGCCGGCCCTTGTCCTCGCCCAGGTCGTAGACGGTGACGATGTTGCGGTGCGTGAGCCCACCCGCGGCCTGGGCCTCGCGAAGGAAGCGGGCCCTGGCCTCGGCCGTCTCGGCCAGCTCCGGGATCATGGTCTTGAGCGCGACCTTGCGGCGGATGAGAGGGTCGACCGCCTCATAGACGGTACCCATCCCGCCGTGACCGAGCTCGCGCACGATGTGGTACTTCCCGATCGTTTGCACGCTCGCCCCGCGCTTGCCGGTTGCGCCCTCCTGGAGGACTGCTGGCGCATTCTAAGCCGGCGCGCGCGTCCCGCCAAATCGCTGGACAGCCGTCAGATCCCGGGCCGCCCGCCGCCGGGCTCGTGGTAACGTGCGGCCCATGGCACTTGGGGGTCTGGGGGCATGACGAACGTCCTGGGCCTGGGGCTGGACCTGGTGGAGCTGGATCGGGTGGAACGGGCGATGGCGCGCTGGGGGCGCCGCATCGTGGAGCGGCTGATGCGGCCGCCGGAGGCCCTCCAGCTTCCGGCCCAGGCCCCCGACCGCACGCGCGCCTTCGCCGAGGCCATCGCCGCCAAGGAGGCGGCCAGCAAGGCGCTGGGCACGGGTTGGACGCACGGCGTCATCTGGCGCGACGTGGAGCTGGTCCGGGCCGAGGCCCGCGTGGTGCTGCACGGGGGCGCCGCGCGCCGGGCGGCCGCGCTGGGCGCACACGGGGTGCGGCTCACCGAGCTCTCGGTGCGCGAGGGGCTGGCCATCGCGGAGGTCTGGCTGCTGTCGTGAGCCTCGTTCCCTGGCAGCGCAACGTGGCGGTGACGGTGGTGGTGGTCTTCGTGGTCTTCACCGCCTTCGCCTTCGTCATCCCCTTCCTGCCCCTCTACGTGCGCCAGCTGGGCGTGCAGGACGAGCGGGCGGTGGCGCTGTGGGCCGGTGTGCTCATCGGCGTGTCCCCGCTGCTGGCCGGGCTCATGGCGCCCTTGTGGGGGCGCCTGGCCGACCGGCGCGGCCACCGGTGGATGGCCGCCCGCGCGCTCCTCTCGTACATGGTCATCCTGCTCCTCTCGGCCCAGGTGACGAACGTGTGGCAGCTCTTCGGCGCCCGCGTCGGCATCGGCCTCTTCGGCGGCATCGGGCCCCTGGGCCTGGCCATGGCCACCTCGCTGGCCCCGCGCGAGGAGACGGGGCGCGCGGTGGGCCTGGTGCAGGCCGCGCAGATCCTGGCCGCGGCCGTGGGCCCGGTGACGGGCGGCTACCTGGCCGACACGGTGGGCATCCGGGCCACGTTCGTGGCCACGGCGATCGTCTGCGGGCTGGCGCTGCTGCTGATGGGCTTCTACCAGCCGCCGCCGCCGGGAGCGGCGGACGCCCCGGCCCGGGGGTCCTTCGCCGCCCTGCTCCGCCTTCCCGCCATGCCGGCCATGCTGGCGGCGCTGTTCCTGGTGAACTTCGTGGGCCGCTCGTTCACGCCCATCCTGCACCTGCACCTGGCGGAGCTGGGCGTGAAGCCGAAGGGCCTGGCCTCCGCCATCGGCCTGCTCATCTCGGTCTACTCGATCGCGGCCGCCGTCTCGGCCACGCTGCTGGGCAAGGCGACGAAGTCGCTCTCGCCGCGGCTCCTCCTGCTGGTCACGCTCGTCCTCGGCTTCCTCACCGTGTTGCCCATGGCCTGGGCCGGGCGCTTCTCCACCCTGCTCGTGCTGGCCGCGCTGCTCGGGCTCGGCTCCGGGGGATCGCTCACGCTCTGCTACACGATGGGCGGGCTGCTGGCCGGGACCACGGAGCGGGCGGCCGCCTTCGGCGTCTTCGCCATGGCCGCGCTGGCCGGCGGGTCGATCTCGCCCTCGGTGGCCGGCTACCTCGTCCGCTGGGACCTGCGCGGCATCTACTACCTCGACGCCGCCCTGCTGCTGGGCCTGGCCCTGGCGCTGATGGCGGGAGCGCTGCCGGCGGGAGCGCTGCCCGCGGCCCAACAGGAAGGATCCCGCGCATGAACCTCTGTCATCACTGCGGGAAGGAGCTGCGGCTGCCGGGGCCGCCGGCGCGGACGGATGCCTGCCCCTCCTGCTTCTCGGACGTGAAGGTCTGCCTCAATTGCAGCTACTTCGACCCCGGCCTGAACAACCAGTGCCGCGAGCCGCAGGCCGAGTGGCAGACGGACAAGGCCAAGGCCAACTTCTGCGAGTTCTTCGAGATCCGCCACGTGGCCGACCTGGGCAGCGGCGGCGGCGCCCAGTCGAAGGCCCGCAACGCCCGCGACGCCTTCGATCAGCTGTTCAAGAAGAAGCCGTAGCTCACCGCCGGGGCGTCCGGAGGCGCTGTCCCATGACCCGCAGGATGACCGCAGCGATCTTCGATGGAGAAGTGCCGGCCGCGAACCGCCGCCGCGTCCCGTCTCCCTCGTACGCACCGTGGCCGGTGGCGGATACTTCATACGTCCCGTCGCTGTACGCTTCCAGCCTGCTCGCGAGCGGCCTCAGCGTCCAGCGAGGCTCCGTATAGCAGCATCGAAGCGATGCCGGCATCCCGAACCGCTCAACCATCTGCACGATGGCCGGCCAGATGCGGCTTCCGTACTCCCCACTCGGAATGACGATCGGCGAATCCACTGCGTACCGATTCCATTGAGCGGACCCACCGCGCCAGCCGCGAACGAGAAAGTCGCCGTGTTTCGCATCAACCGACTCGCCCTCTCGTTCATGGACACAAGCCGGCTCGTCACGTTCTCGAATGATCGCAAACGATCCGGCACGGGCAAAGCGGGCCACGTCGACGAGCCCGACGAGTTCCCTGTGCTGTTCAGCCGTTTCTGCACGCACCGACCACCTGCCCAGCGTCCGCCCAACGCTTGGTATCTTAAACTCGGATAGATCCGACGCCGCCCCGAGCAACGGCGGCTAGGAAGAACCCGCCGGCACCTTGCGCACCGCCCGCGTGGCGGCCGTGCGCGGCTGCAGCTTGAAGTCGGCCACCAGGGGCAGGTGGTCGGAGGCCACCAGGGCCTTGCGCGTGCGGTGCAGGGTGAGCTTGCGCAGCTCCAGCTCCTCGTCGTGGTAGATGTGGTCGAGGTGGAGCAGGGGCACCAGGCCGGGGTAGGTGCGGGTGCGCTTGAGGTGCTTCCGGATGTCCACGCTCTGCAGGTGCGACTTCAGCAGCTTGGTGGTGAGGCCGGGCGCCCACTCGTTGAAGTCGCCCAGCATCAGGCGGGGGCCGTTGAGGCGGCGGTTGAGCAGGATCTCGGCCCCGATCAGGCGGCGGCCCTGGTGGCGGCGCTCCATGTAGTCGGTGCCCAGGTGCACGTTGAAGATGTGCAGCACCTGCCCGGCCTCCAGGTCCACGTCGATGTGCAGGCAGCCCCGCCGCTCGTAGCCCTTCACGGACAGGTCGTAGTTCTCCACCCGCCGCATGGCGTGCCGGGAGAGGATCACATTGCCGTAGGCCCCGCCCCGGAAGCGCCGGTTCTCGCCCAGCTGCCAGTTGAGCCCCAGCTCGGAGGCCAGGAAGGCGGCCTGGTGCTCGTGCGGCTCCCCGTCGCTGACGTTCACCACCTCCTGCAGGGCGATGACGTCGGCGTCCACCTCCTTCAGCACGGCCGCGATGCGCTCCGGCTTCACCCGCCCGTCGATGCCGCGGCAGCGGTGCACGTTGTAGGTGGCCACGCGCAGGGTCTTCACTGCTGGCGCTCCAGCAGCCAGCCCACCCACTCGTAGGCCCGCTCGAAGAGGCCCCGCCGGTACCAGCGGCGGTAGGTGAGCAGCCGGCTGTGCGAGAGGTCGGTGGCGAAGTCGTCGCCCAGGCGCTCCGCCAGCAGCGGGTCGCGCGCGGCCAGGTTCACCTCGTCGTTGATGCCGAAGGAGCGGTAGTCGAAGTTGCTGGAGCCCACCACGCTCCAGAGGCCGTCCACGATCATCGTCTTGTTGTGGACCATGGCCGGCAGGTATTCGTAGACGCGGGCCCCGGCCCGCATCAGGGGCGCGCTCAGGCGGCGGCTGGTCACGCGCGTGATCACGTGGTCGGTGTGGCGGCCGGGGGTGAGGACGGTGACCTCCACCCCGCGCTCGCGCATGGCGCGGATGAGCTCGGCCCGGGCCGAGCGGTCGGGCAGGAAGTAGGGCGACGTGATCTGGATGCTCTTCTGCGCGCAGGCGATGAGGGCCTGGAAGAGCATGCGGGTGCGGCTGGAGCGCCCGGCGCTGGGCGTGCCCCGCACCACCAGGGCCACCGTCTCCCCCTTCCCCTCGCAGCAGGGGAAGTAGGTGGCGTCGGACAACATCTCCCCCGCCGTCTCCAGGAAGTTCTCGGCGAAGGTGGACTGCAGGTCGAGCACGGCCTCGCCCTCCACGCGGAACATGCTGTCACGCCAGCGCCGGCTCTTCTGGCGCCGGCCGGTGTCGAACAGCCAGTGGTCGGCGAAGCCTGCCCCGCCCAGGAAGGCGACCAGCCCGTCCACCACGATCAGCTCCCGGTGGGTGCGGTTGTTGATGCGGGGCAGGGTGTGCCAGCGGATGGGGTGGTAGAAGAAGACGCGCCCGCCGGCCGTGCGCAGCGCGTTGAAGTAGCCGTGCCAGGTGGCCAGGCTGCCCACCGCGTCGAGCACCAGGTTCACCTTCACGCCCGCGCGGGCCCGCTCGGTGAGCACGTCCAGGAAGCGGCGCGTGACCTCGCCCTTCTCGAAGATGTAGGCCTCCAGGTTGACGCTCACCTGCGCCGCCCGGATGGCCTGCAGCTCCGCCTCGTAGAAGCTCTCGCCGTTGGTGAACGGGGTCACCGTGCAGCGGCGGTGGACCTGGCCGCCGCTGAGCGCGCCCAGCACGCGCAGGAACTCCTCGCTCTCCGGCCCGTGCGACGGCGGCTCGCCGTAGCCATAGGGCAGCGGCGGCTCGAAGAGGGCCAGGAACAGCATGAGGCTCAGGAACGCGATGGCGGTCCACTGCACGACGACGAGGAGCAGGCCGAATTCCATGGATGGGGGCGGCGCGGAGCGCCTGATCAACATTAGGGCGGCCCGGAGCCGCCGTCAAAGGTGCCGGTTATTTCAGGCCCCGGCCGCCGCGGCCGGAGGGGGCACGCTGGAGGCGGTCACCACCCGGTCGCGCCCGGCCTGCTTGGCCGCGTAGAGCGCGCGGTCGGCCGCGGCCAGCAGCTCCTCCGGGAGGCGCCCGTCCTGCGGCCACACGCCCACGCCCA
>Ga0111538_10011938_pt1 | contig 11488 bp, 15 predicted proteins | sample SoiMethybrSBSTD1_FD_79669 | JGI IMG/M metagenome (GOLD analysis project Ga0111538, IMG submission 79669) | Bulk soil microbial communities from a Populus tree surrounding site in Tennessee, USA - Soil MetaG P. TD hybrid SBSTD1 (version 2)... | ecosystem: Environmental > Terrestrial > Soil >...
TGATCGAACGCCTGCCGGGCCTGATCCGCTTCGGGGGGATGATGGCGCTGGGGCTCTTCGCGTCGTGCCTCGGCTGGTGGGCCTACCGGCGCCGGAGCTGAGTCACAGCGGGGCCAGGACTTCCCGGTCCCCTCGACCCGCATCGCCGTCGCCGCTCGGTCGTAGCCCCACCGGAACGGCAGATCCTGCTTCAGTGTCGCACTTGCCGCACGTGAATATCCGCCATTGCTCGCTCACCGTCTGCACGAGGAGCTAGTTCGGGCACTTGAAGAACCGAACCTCGGCGTTGCAGGTGTAGCACCGGTACTCGGGCGCCTCGTCCGCGATCAGCTGCGGCGTGAGGCACCACGGGCAGGTCAGGTAGGCCACCGGTCAGGCCTCGGAGGGGTCGAGGTTGGCCAGGATCTCGGCCGCCTTGGCCTCGCGCTGCTTCCGCACGGCCTCGTCGAACCCCGCGTGCGACAGGCCGAGCACCTGGGTCGCGAGGATCGCCGCGTTCACCGCTCCGGCCTTGCCGACGGCGAGCACGCCGACCGGGATCCCGCCCGGCATCTGCACCATCGACAGAAGCGAGTCGAGCCCGCCCGAGAGCTTGGATTCCATCGGGACCCCGAGCACAGGTTTCGTGGTGTGGGCGGCCACGACCCCGGGCAGTGCGGCCGCCATGCCGGCCGCCGCGATGAAGACCTCGACGCCGCGAGTCTCGGCGTCCACGATCCAGGCCGCGAGCTCCTTCGGCGTTCGGTGCGCTGAGAGCACCCGGGTCTCGAACGGCACGCCCAACGCCCCAAGCTGTTGGGCGCAGTGCTGCATGGTCTCCCAGTCCGACGCCGATCCCATCACGACGCCGACCAGTGGCTCGGTCATCTCGGTTGAGCTCCCCTCGATGTGTTTCGGGCGGGAGCAGTCTAGACGGGCGGGAGGTCCCTCAGCCCGCGGCGAGCCGCTCGCCGATCTCGGCCGCGATCTCGACGACGTCGAGCACGTCCTCCTCGGTGGTGCGGAAGTTCACGAAGCAGGGGCGGAGCCAGACCTCGTCGTCGATCAGCGCGCTCGACATCCAGACGCGCCCGTCGGCCTGGATCGCCTCGGCCAGCCGCTCGTTGTGCGTTCCGACTTCCTCGACGCCCGCCGGCGTGTGACGGAACGCGACGATCGACAGCTTCGGCGGCCCGAGGGCCTCGAAATCCCCGCGCACCGACACCGTCTGATACAGCAGTTGCGCCTGGGACAGGTTGCGTTCGATCGCCTCCGCGAACGCCGCGGCCCCGTGCACCCGCATCGCGAGCCAGAACTTCAGCGCGCGGAACGGCCGGGAGTACTCGAAGGTCGTGTCCATCGCGTGGAGCTCGTGCCGCTGATGGGGCAGGTACCCCTGCTCGTGCCCGAACGACGCAACGAGGTCCTCCTGGTTCCGCACCAGGAGGATCCCGCAGGCCTTCGGCAGGTAGAGCCACTTATGGGCGTCGACGGCGACGGAGTGCGCGCGCTCGAACCCCGCGAACAGCTCCGGGCGGGCGGCGACCGCCGGCAGCCCGTAGGCGCCATCGACGTGGAACCAGACGCCCCGCTCCTCGCAGATATCGGCGATCGCCTCGAGCGGGTCGATCGCTCCGGTCAGCGTGGTCCCCGCGGTCGCGACCACCGCGATCGGCGTGACGCCGTCCGCGAGATCTCGGTCGATCGCCTCGGCGAGGGCGTCGGGTTCGAGCCCGCGTTCGGCGCCGAGCGGGATCGCGCGCAGGTTCGCCGAGCCGACGCCGAGCGTCTCGACCGCCCGGGTCACCGAGTAGTGCACCTCCTGCGAGCAGTAGATCGCCACGCGCGTGCCGCCGAGCCCCTCGTAGCGCGAGCCGGGCAGGGCGTGTTCGCGCGCCGCGGCGAGCGCGGTCGTGTTCGAGACCGTGCCGCCGCTGGTGAACGCCCCGGCGGCGTCGGCCGAGTAGCCGATGAACTCGGCCGCCCAGCGGACCGCCTGCTTCTCGATCAGCGTCGCGGCCCGCGCGTCGACCGCGAGGTTGATGTCGTACGTGTGCGCGAGCAGGTCGCCGATCGTCCCGATCTCGAGACCGCTCGAACCCACCCCGACGAAGTACCTCGGCCGGGGCTGGGCGATCGACTCGTCGAGGATCCGCGCGGCGTCGTCGACCGCCTCGTGGGCCGAGCCCGGCGTCGTCGGGAGCTCGGTCAGCAGGAGCCGGCGGACGCGTTCGTCGAGCGGGGGCTCCTCGGGCCGGTACCGGTCGAAGCTCTGCCAGGCCTCCGCGACGAGCTTGGCCGCGTGCTCGAGCACCTCTTCGCGCGGGGCGTCGAGCCGCAGCGGGACGTCGGCCTCGGTCACGGCTCGGATGCTACCCGGCCGGGTTCGAGGTTCGTTGCCTCGGCCGGTCGGCGGAGCGCCCCGACTCTGTCGGGTCTCGTCGCCCTGGAGCTCACAGGCGGGGGTACGTGAGGATCGTCACGAGCCCGAAGATCATCAGTCCGCCGGCCACGGCGAGGACGCCGTATCGAACGCGGCGCACCCTGAACCGCTGCGAGAGCGCGATGAGGAACAGCACCGTCGCGAGCATGACGGTCGTCCGGATGTAATCGTCGGCATGACCCCTCGCGGCCGTTCCCTCCACGAACCTGCGGTTGGCCAACTCGTTCATCTGCGCTCCCCGCTCGAGCTGGGGATTGACGTATTCGGGCATGAAGCTGGGTCCGGGCGGCGCCTCCGGGTTCGAGAACGGGTCGGTCGCGAGCCAGGCGTCGAACGCGACCTTGTACTCCGGGCTGAAGCGACGTTCGTACAGCGCCATCAGCTCGGTTCGACCCTCGAAGCGTGCCTCGATCCACGTGTTGAACGTGGTGACATCGAGCAGGCGCTGCTGTCCTCCCAGCGTCAGGATCTGGTCCGCGCCGACACGGATCGTCGATGCCTGCGCATAGAGCTCCGTCTCACGGCCGTCCCACCTCGCCGCCTGGAACCCGCTCCAGGCGGTCGCGATCGCGACGAAGGCGAGGAGGAACGCCTCCAAGATCTCGACGACCTCCTCCCAGCCCGTCCTCGGAGGTCGAGGCTGCGAATCCTTGCCCTTCCCTTCGGAAAGGGTCCCCGCGATCTCGATGTTGAGGTCGTCCTGCATCCGCACCGCCGGCAAGGTTGAGGTGGGGCAAGTCTAGGGTCCCCCCGACGGCTCGGTCGGGCTTACCTCTCCTCGGGGCCCGCCAGCTCCCGTATCGCGGTGTTCGATGGCGCGAAGTAGTAGCCGCCGCTCACCGGCTTCGAGAAGTCCGTGAGCCGGTCGCGTGGGCCATCGAGCCCGAACATCCGAGCGAGCATCCGATCGAACCTCGACGGATCAGCGCTGAACGCGACGAAGTAGAGGCCGTGTTCCCCAACCGTTCCGTAGGGAACGCTACGGCGGAAGATCTCGAGGTCATCGCCACCGAGTTCGACGCGCGCGATGTGCGCATCCGGCGGCTTCTCGGCCCCGAGCAGTTCGGTACTGTCGAGCTTCGTTCGCCCGATCACGCGCTCCTGCTCGTGGACGGAGAGCTGACGGAAGGCGTCGAGGTCGTGGACCCATCGCATCGCCAAGACATGGCTCCCTGCCTCACCGGGCGTGCCGGGCGGAACGAGAGCTGCGTCGGCTGCCAGGCGGACCGGTGGTTCGCGGTGCCGTCGACGAAACCGGTCTCGTCGCGGCCTTCCTGGTACGTGAAGGCCGGCTGCTCGGCGGCCAGCACCGCGACGTCGGAGATGGCCGCGGCGGCGGCCCGCGCGTGATCGAACGTCACGTCGGGTGCGCTGCCGCTGATCCACAACCAGGCATCGTGCTGGGTCGCGGCGGCGCGATGACCGTCCGAGCCGATGACCTCGGAGAACGGACCGAGCGAAGACGGTGCCATCGAGGGTGCAACCTCGCGCCAAGCGTCGGCCCCGAACGCGACGACGAGGTTCACACCACCGGCCGATACGTCGGGCGTCCGCAGCCGGCGGAACGAAGGCACCGCCTCCGTGGCGCTCACGCCATCCCGCAGATCGAATTCCAGGAAGTGGTGGGCGTGTGTCCCCTGCGCGAAGATCCCGAACTGAGGGAGGGTGAAGCCCATCAGGGCGCGGAGCGTAGCGTTGCGGCTCGGTGCCCGCAACGAGCACTGACCTCGGCAGCTACGGCCAGAGGCGATCGGCGACGCGGGCGACGAGCTCGAGCTTTCGCCACTGCGTGTCCTCGTCGATCTCGTTGCCCACCATCACGCTCGCGAACCCACATTGCGGGCTGATCGCGAGCCGATCCATGCCGCCGGCGAGATCCGCTGCCTGCTCCATCCTCCCGACGAGCTCGTCGTCGTCCTCGAGCCCCGGCGTCTTCGTCGACACGATCCCCATGACCATCGTGGAGCCCTTCCGCAGGAACCGCACCGGCTCGAACCCGCCGTCGCGGCCGAGGTCGTCCCACTCGACCAGGAACGTGTCGAACGGCAGATCCCCGAACACGCGCTCGGCGACCGGATCGAGCGAGCCCTCGCACATCCACGACGAGCGGTAGTTCCCTCGGCAGATGTGGAGCGCCACGGTCACGCCGTCCGGGATGCCCTCGAGCACCGCGGTGTCGGCGGCGATCGCGGCGTCGACGAGCTCGGCGACCGGATGACCGCGCGCCTCGAACCGCTCGATCCATGCCGGGTCGACGAGGTAGGGGTAGAGCGGGAAGTCGAACTGGACGTACCGGGCGCCCGCCGTGATCGCGTCGGCGACGAGCCCGCGTTCGATCTGGATCGCGTGCGCGACGAACTCCTCCAGCGTCCCGTAGCCCGAGGTCACGCCGGGTTTGTACGAGTACGGGTGGCCGAACAGCGAGGGCGCCGGGAACGTGATCTTGAACGGGTAGCCCTGGGCGATCGTGGTCATGAACGCCGCCTCCCGGGCGGCGGGCGAGTCGACCGAGCGCAGGCGATCGACGATGTCGTGGACCCGGAGCGGCACCTCGTCACCCTGGGCGTTCCGGAAGTTGACGACGTTGTCGGTCCGGAACCCCTCGACCGCGTCGTAGAACGAGTTCAGGAACATCCACCTCCGGAACTCGCCGTCGCTGACCACATCGAGCCCGAGGTCGACCTGGCGCCGGACCGCGTCGCGGATCGCCTCGTCCTCCAGCGCGCGGAGCGTGCTGCGATCCTTCCCGCGCTCGTCCGCGAGCACGGCCGAGTGGCCTTCGGTGTAGAACGCCGCGACCGCGCTACGCAGCGACGGGGGCCGGAGCAGCGAGCCGACGATCTCGGCGCGGGCGGGAGCGCGCTGCGTCACGCGACATCCCAGCGAACCCACGTCGAGTCCGGCGCTCGGAACTCCCACCCCGAGAGGGTCGCCGGGCGTTCGGGGTCGAGCCGTACACCCGGCAGGCGGCCGAGCAGGATCTCGAGCGAGACGCGCGCGAGATGCCGGCCGAACCACGCCCCGAGGCAGAAGTGGTTCCCCACCGCGAACGCCAGGTGCGCGCCCTCCTTCCGATGCACATCGAACCGGTCGGGATCCGTGAACCGCCGAGGGTCGCGGTTCGCGCTCGAGAGCACCGCGCCGATCAAGGCGCCCTCCTCGAGCTCCACGCCGGCGAGCTCGGTCGTCTCGGTCGTTTGCCGCGTCGACGTGCCGACTGGGCCCGCCCAGCGGAGCGTCTCCTCGACCGCCGGCCTGACCAACCGGCGATCCGCACGGACCTCCTCGAGCTGCTCCGGGCTCGAGCCGAGCGCGTGGAGGACGAGCGCGATCACGTCACGCGGCTCCTGCAGCCCGCCCGAGAGCATCAGCTTCGTGTTCGCGACGATCTCCTCGCGGGTCATGCGGTCGCCGTCCTGGTCGTGGTGAAGCATCGCTGAGAGCACGGAGCCGTCGGACTCGTCCTGGAGCCGGTCGAGGACATGTTCGATCACCTCGGAGAGCGAGGAGCTCGCCTCGTCGGCCGGCGCCTGCTTCGCGGGGTCGCCCTCGAAGTTCGCGAGCCCGAGCATCAGGCCCTGGTTCCAGCGAAGGAGGTCCTCCCACGCCACCTCGTCGAGCCCGAGCATGAACCGAAGCGACCGAACGCTCATCGGGTCGGCGAACTCGGTGAACAGATCGCACTCCCCTCGCGCCACGAACCCGTCGATCAAGTCGTTCGCGAGCGCCGGGATCATGCCCTTCGTCCGCTCCTCGACGTCTCGGGGGCGGAACGGCGGCTCGACCACACGCCGGACCCGTTGCTGGTCCGGGCCCTCGGAGCCGAGCATGTTCACGCCCATCGTGCGGTTCAGCGTCGAGGGGTCGGTCGCGGCCGTGAACACCTCGGGAGACAGGTCGACCGTTCGAACGTCCTCGTACCGTGTCACGAGCCACAGCTGCACCGCCGGGACCCAGGCAACCGGCTCATCGTCGCGCAGGCGCGCGTAGATCGGGTACGGGTCCCGCTCGAGCTCCTCGAGTGTGATCTGCTCGCCGAACGTCATACGTGCTTCCCCGGCTCCCACCCGTGCTGCCCGATCGTCCGGCCGGCGAACGCGATCGGCACCTCCTCGAGATCGGTCGCCATCGATTCGTTCCAGCGGTTCAGGAAGCCGAACAGGCCGACGACCGCGAGGATCTCGACGATCTCGCCATCGTCCCAGTGCAGGCGGAGCTCCTCGAAGTGCTCGGGCGTGACGGCATTGGGGACGACGCTCGAGTCGCGTGCGAAGCGCAACGCCGCGCGCTCGGCCTCCGAGTAGCGCGGCGAGCGTTCGAAGTCCCAGATCTCAGCGATCTTGGCCTCGTCGACCCCGCGCATCTTCGCGTCGACGGTCTCGTGGGCCTGGCAGTACCGGCAGCCCGCGGCGGTGCTCGCCACGATCGCGACGAGGGGCTTCAGCCCGACCGGGACCGTGCCCGTCCGCCAGATCTGGGTGATGAGCTCGCTGAACGCGCGGAGGATCTCGGGGCGGCGGGCCATCGTGAACAGGCTGTTCGGGACGAACGACAACGTGTCGTCGTACAGCCGGAAGAGCTCCTCGAGCTCCGGATGCTCCTCGCGCCGCAGCGGCTGCATGTTCGCCACGCACCGACCTCCTCGCGCTCATCGACCGCCGGTAGGGCACACTATCCCCATCGCGGGGAGGCCAGATGCGTCTCGAAGGCAAGGTGGCGATCGTCAGCGGCGGCGGGACCGGGATCGGCGCCGCCACCGCGCGCATGTTCGCGCGGGAGGGCGCGAAGGTGGTCGTCACGGGCCGCCGCCCCGAGCCGCTCGAGGAGGTCGCAGCCGAGACCGGCGGACTCGCCGTCGCCGGCGACACGGCGGACGACGGGCATGTCCGCGCGGCGGTCGCGACGGCGGTCGAGGCGTTCGGCGGGCTCGACGTCGTGGTCGCGAACGCGGGCCTGGGGTTCGGCGGGGCGGCCGCGGACGTCGACGACGAACGCTGGCAGCGCACGCTCGACGTGAACCTGACCGGCGCCTTCCGGCTCGCTCGGGCCGCGATCCCCGCGCTGATCGAACGCGGCGGCGGCTCGATCGTCCTGATCTCGAGCGTGAACGCGCTCGTCAGCGGTACCGAGAGCGCCGCCTACGGCGTGTCGAAGGCGGCCATGAACGGGCTCGCGCGCTCCCTCGCGGTCGACTACGGACCGAAGGCCATCCGCGCGAACGCGATCTGTCCCGGCTGGGTGATCACCGAGATGGGCGACCGGGCGATGGAAGACCTGACGACCGAACGCGGAATCGCGAGCGACGAGGCCTACGCGCTCGTGACCCGGTATACCCCCCTGCGGCGGCCGGCCACGGCCGACGAGATCGCTGCGTGCTGCCTGTTCCTCGCGAGCGACGAGTCCTCGATCGTCACCGGAACCGCACTCGTGGCCGATGGTGGCGGGCTCGCGATGGACCTCACCGAGGTCGCGTGGCAGGAGCGGCCGTGAGCGTCGACCCAGGAGCGTCCGCCGGCGGGAAGAGCGTCATCTGGCGCGCTCCCGCAGCCCTCTCGGTGGTTCTGCTGTTGGCCACGAGCGCGTATCTCCTCGTTCGATCGCGCGGCGACGCAGCGCGCGATGTCGCCGAGGGCGACGGTTCGGGCGGGTTGGTTCCGACCGATCCGGGGCCGTCCCCCACCCTCGAGCCGGACGTGACCCGGATCGTCGGCACGTGGAGGTTCAAGTCGATCACGGGAGTGGCCCCGGTGAACCTTCCGCCGGGTGCGGCCCGGGACAATTGGGGTGACATCGCCATCGGAGACGACGGGCGTTCCGATGGGGAGTCTGGTCCGGCCACGTCGAGGGCTCCGACCGGGAGTACGTGTTGTTCGTGAGACGGCCTCCGCGACTCAGCCGACGGTTCGACGAGTACAACGCCGGCGTCAGCGTCCAGCTCCTCGACGGCGTGCTCCGAGTCTGGCTTCCCGATCTCGGCATAGACCGAGATCTCGACCGAGGCGAAGCACATGAGGACATCGACTCCCCGGACATGACGTTCCTCAGGGTTCGGCGGGCGGCGGAGGAAGCGTCATGAGCTTCGACCACTCGGAGAAGATCGCGATGATCACCGGCGCTGGTTCGGGCATCGGCCGCGCCACCGCGCTCCGACTCGCGTCCCAAGGCGCCGCGGTGGCCGTGGTCGACATCCAGCTCGAGGCGGCCGAGGAGACGGTCGCCTCGATCGCCAACGGCGGCGGGACGGGAGTCGCGTTCGACGCCGACGTTCGGGACCGTTCCGAGATCGAGAGCGCGCGCGACGGCGCGGTGAACGCGTTCGGGCACATCGACTACCTCGTCAACAACGCCGGCCTGGTCCGGATGTCGCCGCTCGACGAGCTCAGCGAGGACGAGTGGGACCTGGTCCTCGACACGAACCTGAAGGGCATGTACCTTGTGACGCAGGCGATCGCGCCGGTGATCGCCAGTGCGGGCGGCGGCGCGATCGTGAACCTCGCAACGATCGAGTCGGAGGTGGTGGTCGCCTCCACCGGCCACCCGCAGGTCCACTACAACGCGTCGAAGGGCGGCGTGAAGATGCTGACGAAGGCGCTCGCGGTCGAGCTCGCCGGCCGCGGTATCCGCGTCAACGCGGTCGAACCCGGGCCGATCGCGACCTCGTTCATCCCCGGCGCCGACCTCCGTTCGCCCGAGGCGTGGGACTCGATGAAGGACCGGCTCCTGGTCCCCCGCGTCGGCGAACCCGAGGACGTCGCCGCGGCGATCTCGTTCCTGCTCTCGGACGACGCGTCGTTCATCACCGGCGCGGTACTGCCGGTCGACGGGGGGTGGCTCACCCGATGACGCTCGAGCTCCCGGATCTGGACGGGTTCGGGACCGTGATCGTGACCTCGGCGGACGTGACGGGACGGCCGGTCGGCAAGCGCGTGTCCGTCGAGGTGTTCCGCAAGGTCGTCCACGAGGGGATCCCGCTGAGCTCTTGCGTCCTCGGTTGGGACGTCGACCAGTGGCCGGGACCCGTGCAGGAGTACACCGGGCACCACACCGGGTGGCACGACGTCCGGCTCGTCCCGGACCTGGGGACGCTGCGGCCGGCCGCCTGGCTCGAACGCACGGCGATCTGCCTGGCCGATCTCGCCGAGACGGGTTCGGACGAGCTCGCGCCGGTGGCGCCGCGCACGATCCTCCGGCGGCAGGTCGAGCGTCTCGCGGAGACCGGCCTGACCGCGCAGGTCGCGAGCGAGCTCGAGTTCGCCCTGTACCACGGCAGCTACGACGAGGGCCGCGCGAACGGCTACGAGACCCTCGTGCCCACCACGCTCGCACGCGCCGACTACACGATCCAGGCGGGCGACAGGTACGAGGGCTTCTTCTCGGGGGTCCGCGACGCGCTCGCGGCCTCCGAGCTCGGCCCGTGGACCAGCCAGGTCGAATGGGGTCTCGGCCAGTGGGAGATCAACCTCGAGTACCAGCGGGCGCTCGAGATGGCCGATCGCCACCTGCTGTTCAAGCTCGCGATGCGCACGCTCGCGTCGAACGCGGGGATGGCGGTCACGTTCATGGCGCGGCCGTTCGCCGACACGACCGGCTCGTCCTGCCACCTGCATCTGTCGCTCGTCGACGGCGACGGCCGGAACGTCTTCCACGACGCCGAGGACGGCAACGGGATCTCGGCGACGCTCCGGCACGCGATCGGCGGCGTGCTGCAGCGCGCGCCCGAGCTCACGCCGTTCTACGCGCCGACCGTGAACTCCTACCGCCGGACGACGAGCGGCGAGTTCTCGGGCAACGGGCTGTCGTGGGGGTTCGACAGTCGGATGGTCTCGTGCCGTGTGCTCACCGAATCGCCCGAGTCCACCCGGCTCGAATGGCGCGTGCCCGGCGCCGACGTGGATCCCTACCTCGCGATCGCGGCGCTCCTAGCCTCGGCGCGCGACGGGATCGACAACGAAACCGAGCCCGGCGAGCCGCTGATGGGCGCCGACTACGAGCGCCCGGTCGCGCCGCTGCCGGCCACGCTCGGCGAGGCGGTCGAACGCTTCCGCGACGGCGCGTTCGCGCCCGAGGCGTTCGGCAAGGACGTGGTGGCGCACTACGCGGAGGCGGGCCGGTGGGAGTGGGAGCAGTTCCTGTCCCCCGGCGCCGTCGGCGAATGGGAGCGTCGCCGCTACTTCGACGTCATCTGAGGAGGTGGTCGCATGAGCCAGGTACAGGACGCCGTGCGGATCGGACCGGACGAGCTCGTCGAGATCGATGGCCCGCCCGAGATCCACCGGCGGCAGGCGTTCGCCAAGCCGGGCCTGTGGGCGGGGCTCACGACGACCGAGCCCGGGCTCGTGAGCGGCTGGCACCATCACGGGGGCCATCACACGATCGTCTACGTGATCGCGGGTTCCGTGGCGATCGAGTTCGGCGAGGGTGGTAGGAGGGCGGTCCAGGCCGGCGCCGGCGACTTCCTCGTGATCCCCAGCGGTCTCGTCCACCGCGAGAGCACGCCGGGCGACGAGCCCTCGCGGAGCGTCGTGATTCGAGCCGGCGGTGACGGTCCACCCACGATCGAGGTCGACGGCCCGTCGTCGTGAGGTCGCGCCGCTCGGAGCTGTCGTTCCCCCGAGGAGCGGCGGTCGCGGTGATGCTCGTGACGACGGCGGTGATCCTGATCCTGCCGGGGTCGAACGGGGTGTCCACCGAGACGTCCCGGCGAGCTCGATCCACTCGAGTGCAGGCCGACGGTGTTCACCGGGCCGCGGCTGATCGTGTTCGGGATCGGGCTCGCGATCGCCGTTACCCTGTGGGCGCTCGCGTTCGTCCGCGATCCCGACGCCTAGCGGGTTCCACGGGCGAGCGCGTCGACGCCTTCGACGACCTCTCGGCAGAACACCCGGATCTGCCGGGGGTCGTCGATGAACTGCGACGGCTTGATGCAGATCGTGGTGAACCCGCGTTCGAGCTGGGCCGGGATCGACGCGAGCGCCTCGCCGAGATCGGCCACGCCCTCCGAACCGTCGAACCGCCCTCGCGTTCCGCCGACCATCTCGAGCTCGGCGAGGTCTCGGCCGACGGCCA
>Ga0111538_10011939_pt1 | contig 11488 bp, 9 predicted proteins | sample SoiMethybrSBSTD1_FD_79669 | JGI IMG/M metagenome (GOLD analysis project Ga0111538, IMG submission 79669) | Bulk soil microbial communities from a Populus tree surrounding site in Tennessee, USA - Soil MetaG P. TD hybrid SBSTD1 (version 2)... | ecosystem: Environmental > Terrestrial > Soil > Tree...
GAGGCCGCCGGTTTTCGCGAACGGCGACACTTCGGACGCAACCATGACCACGCCGAGACTGGGCGTGCGGGGTGTCACCGGAATAGAGGTCGTCCGGGTGCGGGCGCAGTCAGCGCCGCGAGGAACGCGGAATCAATCGCGATGCGAGGACGCCAGCGCAGGCGCCGGTTCGCCGCCGACGAGTCCGTTGGAACGGCCGACCACCCAGTTGAACAGGTGGCGCGCTTCCCAAAAGCGCGTCGTGCTCGTCGCGGCGCCCAGAACGACCACGGCCACCTGCGATCCCTGCGGGACCTGCAGGAGCGTGGCCAGGCAATAGCCGGCCTTGCTGATGAAGCCGGTCTTGCCGCCGCGCACGTCCACGTCGGGCGTGCCCAGCAGCTTGTTCGTGCTGTGAATGTGGACCGTCCGGCGCGGCATTTCGACGTCGTACTCGGCCGTGCGCATGATCGGGCCCAGACGCTCGTCGGACACGGCGAATGAAATCAAGTGCGACAGATCGTAGGCCGACGAGACATTGCGCGCGTCGAGGCCCGACGGATCCTCGTAGTGCGTGTTGGTCAGGCCCAGATGCGTGGCCATTTCGTTCATGCGGCCGACGAACGCGGCCGTGCCGCCTTCAGACGTCCGCGCCAGCACGCGCGCCGCCGCGTTGTCCGACGCAATGAGCGTCAGGTGCAGCAGCTGGGCGTAGCTCAGCTTGTCGCCGGAACGAATGTAGGTCGTGGACGCGCGACGCATGTCGGCCGGCGTCACGGTCACGAGCTGCGAGAGGTCGGGATCGTCGGCGACGAACGTCACCGCCGTCATGACCTTCGTCAGACTCGCGATCGATCGCTGCTCCTGCGAGTTCGACTCCCAGAGCACGTCACCCGTTGACGGGTTGTAGATGATGGCGGCCGCGGCGCGAACATCGGGCACCAGGTTGCCGAGCACGTCGCGCTTGAAGCGCGGCGTCATCGCTTCCTGAAGCTGCCGGGCGGCGGCGGCTTGACGGGCACGCGCGGCCGCGGCCGCTCGCGCCAGACTCGTGCGCGTCGGCCGCGCAGGTGCCTTTCTCGTCGTGCTTTGGCTGCGGACCGTGGTGGACGGCTTCTTCGCGGCCGTCTGCCCGAAGGCCGGCGACGCCAAAACGCCTGACAGGACGAGCGCCAGCCCGCCAACAAGACTCACGTGGAAAGGACGACGAACAAAAATCACCCGGCCTCCGGCACGCAACGGCAGAAATCTGCTGGGAAAACTGACGAAAACCCACCGCGATAGTAGCATCCCAAGTTATTGGCCCGCAAGGGATAAGCCATCATCAATCCTCGTACCAGCAAGACCGCCGAGCCACGATTCTGAAATGCAGGCCACGGAAGTTCGTGGCCGGATCGTGCGCGCTGCCGAAATTGCTCTAAGATTCCCTCACTTACGTTGACACCGTCGCAAAACGATCTGGCCGTCGAGGAATACCGCGCGCTCCGCGCCACGATTCGTGAGCGCGGGACGATGCGCCTGATTGTCGTTGCGATTACATTCGTGGCATGGGCGGCGCTGGTCTTGGCAGTGCAGGTGTTCGTGCCCATTCCGTTGTTCTCGCTCGTCCCGCTGTTCGTGCTCGCGGCCGGTTTCGAGGTCGTCTTCGCGACCCACGTCGGCATAGAACGTATCGGCCGCTACGTCCAGGTCCGGTATGAGACCAATGAATCGGATTTGCCGGCGTGGGAGCGATCAGCCATGGCACTCGGCGCGCACGCCCGGGCGCGGACCGGCATTGATCCGCTCGCTTCGGGGCTCTTCATCGGTGCCGCGGCTTTGAACTTGGTACCAGTGCTGCTCGTGAGCCTGAGTGAGGGCCCGAATGTCCTGGGCGTCATCCCCGCGGAATTCGCCGTGTTCGCGGGCATCCATGTCCTCTTCGTCTGGCGCATCTTCAAGGCCCGCCGATTCGCGGCGCGCCAGCGGGCTGCGGATCTCGAGATCTTCCGCGAGATTGTTCGTGGCGGCCGCGACGCGTAGCGAAATCCAACTCATTGGTGTCAAGAATCCAACCGCGGCGGAAGAAAAGCCACACTGCGGGTGCATCGGAAGGTCCCGCCGCTTGCAGCCGAGCGAAATTCGCGCGGAAATCCGAGGTCGCCAGAACCCGCCACGACGAAGACTGAACACGCTTGCGAACGGCACGTCGATTGCAACCAGGGCGATCGAGGATTTCATGAGTCTCGTTCGCTTGCTCGGCTTCACAACGCTGGCCTGCGGGTGCGTCTCGGGCCGGTACCGTGAAGTCAGCACTGACCGTGAGGTGACCTACATCGAGGAGAAGGGCGTCGACTGCGTCCACTCCGGGCATCAGCGGAACCAGCCGGTGAGCGCCAACCGCGTCGCGCACGGCTTCGGCGGCGGCATCGGGCGCGCATCGTAAACGGCCCAGGGCCTGCGGCCCCAGGCAGCACGACAAAGACCTCCGGCCACCGGCCGAGGACCAGCAAGACAAGCAGCCCCAGACCACATCGTGGATCTGGGGTTTTGTGTTTTTGCCCTTCCGTTTCCGCCAGGCTCGCTCCCAGGACCGTCAGCCATCAGAGGTCGCCCTGTACTTTTCTGCAGTACGATCCGACAACCCTCAGGTATGGCGCTGGCCCTTCTGAAGACGCCCGACCCTCGACCGCGGGCGGAGATCACGATTGGCCGCTCCCGACTGCGGTTCTACCTCGGGGACTGCGTGGACGTCCTCGCCTCCCTTTCCCCGAGCACCATCGGCGTCGTCGTCACCTCCCCGCCGTACAACCTGGGCATCAAGTACCGGAGCTATGCGGACGACCTGCCCCGATCGGAGTACCTGAGCTGGTCTGGCGTGTGGCTGCGGGCGGTCCGCCGCGTGATGGCGGACGAAGGGTCGCTCTTCCTGAACGTCGGGGCCAAGCCGACCGATCCGTGGATTCCGCTCGAGGTTGCGCAGGTGGCGCGCGACGCGTTCAAGCTGCAGAACACGATTCACTGGGTGAAGTCGATCGCGATCGATCGCGAGGCGGCCGGGGCGAACGTGGCGCTCGACCGCGACATGGCGGTTGGCCACTACAAACCGATCAACAGCGACCGGTTCGTGAACGACTGCCACGAGTACATCTTTCACTTCACGCCTGGTGGGCGCACGCGGCTCAACCGCCGGGCGGTCGGCGTGCCGTATCAGGACAAGTCGAACGTGAAGCGCTGGGCGTCAGCCGGCCACGATCTGCGCTGCCGCGGCAATACCTGGTTCATTCCCTACGAGACGATCCAGAGCCGCGACCGCGATCGACCGCACCCGGCGTCATTTCCGCCGAAGGTCCCCGAACAGTGCCTGCGCCTGCACGGTCTCGACCGCGCAGGGACGGTGCTCGATCCGTTCCTCGGTCTCGGCAACACGGCCATCGCCTCCGCGCGCCTCGGCCTCGACTTCATCGGGATCGAAATGGACGAGGGCTATCTCACCGAAGCCATCGCGCGCGTCAAGGCCGAGGGCTTGAAGGCCTGAGGGCGCGAAGGCTTGAGGGCTTGAGGATAAAACGAAAACGCCCCGGTGCAAGCACCGAGGCGTTCGTGAAACCCTTCAAGGCTTCAAGCCTTCAAGCCCTCTAAAAGCGAACCCGCGCGCCGAACTGAATCTGCCCGCGCGAGCGGAGGTCGCCGATCGTGAAGTTGTTGAACGCCGTGGCGCGCGTCAGATTCGCGACGTTGATGGCGGTGGTCTGTCCCGTGTTGCTGTTCACCGTTTGCGTAACCGGGAGCACGTCGTTGAAGTTCGCGTACCGGAACACGCCCCAGTCCTTGTTCATGAAGTTGAGGATATTGAGCACGTCCACCGTGAACTCGACCTTCGCCTTGCTGAACGGCACGTTGAGCTGGAAGCGGCCGTCGAGCGTGTTGGTCCACGGCGAACGGCAACTGTTACGTTCCATCGCCTGGCCCAGTTGGTCGGCCATGCACTGGTAGCTCTTGAAGTAGTTCAGCAGATCGTCGAAGGTGCCATTCTGGAACGTGACGCCCGCCGGCGCGGTGTCCATCAGGTACATGATGTCGTTTAAGTCCTGGCCGTCGCCGTTGACGCTATTCGATCCGAACAGCACGGTGTACGGGCGACCCGACTGGACGCTGTAGAAGATCGAGAACGTCCCCGACATGTTGGCCGCCACCTTCGTGGTGTAGGTCCCGGTGAAGTTCACGCGATGGCCCGGATCGTAGTCGGAAATCCCGAGCGGCGGGTGATTCGGATCACCGGCGGTGTACGCGTTGCCCCACGTCGAGATGGCCTGGTCCCGCGTGCCGTCCATGATCGTCCGCGCGCGTCCGTAGAGATACGACACATCGAGGAAGAAGCCGGTACGGAATGGCCGCTTCGCTTCGAAGGTGAGATTCCACGAGTTGCCTTGATCGGTGTTCGTCAACAGCAGCGTGTCGCTCAGCGTCGAGACCTTGTTCCGGTAGAACGGCCGGCCGTCGATGTTCGACGTGGTGAACGGCACCTTGTTCAGGTTCTCGAAGCGCACGTCTTTGACCGTGGTGGTCTTCAGATACTCGACGCTGCCGTACCAGCCCCAGGGAAGCTTGCGCTCATAGGCGATGTTGCCACGCAGGACCGACGGGTACTTGAAGTTCGGATCGACGACGTCGATTTCGTTCGCGGCCACGCCGGCGCTCGCGCCCGTGATCTGTGAGGGCGAGGTGTACTGCGCGTTCGCATCCGGAATGAACGGAATGCGGTTCGCGCCCCCGGCGGAGACGGACAGACGCGTGAAGTCGATGCCGGTGTTGCCGTACTGATTCGATATCCAGACATACGGCGTGCGGCCGGCAAACAGCCCGATACCGCCGCGCACCTGCTCGGAGCCGTCCTGCCTGATCGCCCAGTTGAAGCCGCCGCGCGGCGAGTACAGCTGGTTGTTCGGGACCACGTCCGTGCGATACCCGAAGTTGTCGTCCGCCGCCGGGTTCGCGTTTGGCGTGTCAGGATACCGGACGAAATCCGCCCGCATGCCGTACGTCAACGTCAGGTTCGGCAGAATCCGCCACTGATCACCGGCATACAGCGCCGAGTGATTCACGTGAAACGCGGCGGCCTGGCTCGGATTGCTTGTGGCCGAGAAGCTGTGTCCATAGGACTGCGACAAGCCCTGCTCGAAGAGCGTCAGGTTGTCGAACGTGTAGATGCCGTAAAAGTCGCGGATGAAAAAGTTCCGGAAATTGAAGAACTCGTTGTGCGTGCCGAAGGTGAACTGGTGCTTGCCGTGGACGCGCGTGTAGTCGTCGGTCAGCTCGAAGATGGTCTGATCGAGCTGGTTCGCGCCAGAGAACGTCTCGCGGCCGGCGCGGAGCCGGCCGCCGGGAACCGTCACGGTCACGTTCGGGAAGTTCTTCTCGAAGCCCGGCACCGGATCGCGGTGCTCGCGAATGAACGTCCCCGTCAGCCGCAGGTCGTTCACGCCCTGTCCGACCCGGGACGTCAGCTGGCCGACCGTCGAGTTCGTCTTGGAGGCAAACCGGTAAAACGAATCCGGCGTGAAGAACAACGACGTCGTCGGCGTGCCGACGTCCTGCAGCGCGTTGACGTAGTTGTGGCGAACGGTCAACTGGTGCTTGCCCAGGTTGAAGTCGCCGCGCACGAAGACCTTGTCGCTCTGCAGGGCGCGGCTGAACTCGCTCTTCGCGCTCGAGCCCAGGTCATAGCCGTACAGGTTCTTCAGGTCAGCCAGAAAGCGATCCACATCGGCTTCGCTGCCAACGAATTGCTGCCCCGAGCCGCCCACCGAGACGCCCGTTGGCGTCTTCTTGCGCTGGTTGTCGTAGTTGGCGAAGTAGAACACGCGGTTCTGCATCACCGGACCGCCGATGCTCACGCCGTTCTGGTAATCGCTGAATGAGGAAATCGGTTTCGCGGTGACGCCGTCGCTGACGAAGTTCTGGTTGCGGCCGAACGTATACCCTGTGCCGTGCAGCTCGTTCGAGCCGCTCTTGGTGATCGCGTTGATACCGCCGCCCGAGAAGCCGCTCTGACGAATGTCATACGGCGAGACGACGAGCTGGATTTCCTGAATAGCGTCGAGGCTGATGGGCTGCGTGCCGGCATTGCCGCCCGGCGTGCCCCCGCCCGCGGCGAGACCGAACAGATCGTTGTTCACCGCGCCGTCGATCTGGAAGCTGTTGTAGCGCTGGCTGCGGCCGGCGACCGACGCGGCCGGCGTGTCGTCGTTCAACCCCATCGGGTTGAAGTAGACGTTCGTGCGTACGATGTCCATGAGGCTGCGCGAGATCGTCGGCAGCGCCTCCTTCACATCGTTGCTGATGTTGCCGGCGGTACCCGCGCGCGACAGGTCGATCGGCGGGTTCTCCGCGGTCACCGTCACGTTCTCGGCGAGCGTCGCCAGCTGGAGCTTGGCGTCCACGGCGCGGTCTTCGCCAAGGCTGACGACGACGTCCTTCGTTTCGACGGGCTTGAAGCCGTTGATCGCAATCTTGACCGTGTAGGCGCCCACGCGCACGTTGAGGAGCGAAAACCGTCCGTCAGCGCCCGTGACCGTCTCATAAGCGGTGCCGGTCGCGGTGTGCACGGCCTGCACCGTGGTACCGGGCAGCACGCCGCCCTGCTGGTCGGTCACTGTCCCGCTCAAACTGCCGGTCGTGACCGTTTGCGCCGCAGAGGTCGCGGCGAAGATCAGCGTGGCCGCGCAAAGCAGCGCGGAGACACGCAAGTGCGTCAAGCATCGCGTCATCAACATTCCTTGCATCCTGGCCTTGGGGGTTACGTACGTCGGGCGCGACGAACGTCGCGCCCTGGCCGCCGAGTATAGCGTACGCTCCGCGGCCGTCGTGCGACGTCCGCACGACGGCCGCGTGAACGGTCGCTGAACCCGGCCCGCGGCCGGGCGTGGCCTTATTTCTTCGCTTTCGTCTTCTTCAGCACATAGTCCGGGTTGTATTGCACGTCGCCGACGCCGGGCCGTGTGACCTCGATCTTGACCTGGCGACGCAGCCGCAGCGGGTCAGGATTGTTCGAGGTGTAGCCGATCAGGTAGTAGTCGCTCGTGTCGTTGTCGATCCGCTGAATGCCCTTCTTGAAGTCATTCTGTTCGCAGATGCAAAAGCCGCCTGTGTTGTCGCCCAGCACCTTGAGCGACCCCACCGTCTCGGTGATGAAGTCGCGCCACTCGCCCGGGTCCACGCGGTTGTTCATACCGATGTCCGGACCCGCGTTCAGCCCGCGCGGGTCGATCGTGTAGAACGTCACGTTCGATCGCTTCGCGGCGTTGACCAACTGCGCGAGCTCGTTCACGAGGTCGGCCTCGGCGAACGCATTGCCCTGACGGTAGTACGGATCGTCGAGCGGATCGGTCTGCTGCGATCCGCTGTTGCTGCTGTCGCCGCTGTTCGACCCGTCGCTCTTCTGCGCGTCCGGATCGTAGCCGTACTTCTCCTGAATCAGCTTGTAGCGCGCGTTGCGGAACGGATCGAAGTGGTAACCCTCGCTGACGTAGATGAACGACTTGCGGCGATCGGTCACCTTCTCGAGCTGCTCGAGGATGTCGTACGCCGTCCCGAACGCCACGTGCGCGTTGTACCGGATGCCGACGGGGCCTTCCGCCGTCTGCGCGGCTTCGATGATCTCGTCGGGCTTCATGCCGCTGCCCATCAGCTTGGTGATGGCTTCGTTGAAGCGCCGGTGCTTGAAGTCGTACGACAGGTCGATCTGGATCGACGAGTACCCCGTCGAGACGAACCCGACGAGGTCGTTCTCGTGGACCAGGTTGTCGCGGATCTGCCCGAGCAGATCCTTCACCCGCGGCGAGTCGAGCGCCGGGATGTGCATGTCGTCGATGAAGATGATGAAGATACGGCCCGACTGATCGCTCTGCACCCTCTGCTGCGGAAAGATCAGGCCCTCAGATCGGACGGGCTTGTTCTCCGGCACCGACGCCACGCTGCCCATCGCGCGGCCGCCGATCCACGGCGTGAACACCTGGATCTTCTGCTCGACACCGTCTTCGTAGAGCTTGAATTCCGACTGCTTGAGATCCGGAATGAACTTGCCGGATTTATCGCGAACGATCACCGTGTTCGAGACGTAGTAGACCGTCGTCCGGAACGTCGGGTTCTGGGGATTGGCCGGTGCTGGGGGCGGCGTCTGCTGCTGCTGGGCGATCAGCATCGTGCTCGCCAGCAGCATCGGCACCCCAATCAGACCGACGCGCTTCATCGTTTTCGGGACCTGCATTAGCGTCTCCACCATCCTCGATTATGACAGACGGCTCGTCAGGGCGGCCCTGACCCGGCTGCCGGCGCCGTCCACCCCGGCGGCCGCGCCGGCGATGCGGCAATTCGGCCGCAATGGCGTCCCACTCCGTGCCAATCGATTGGGCGTTCGATCGCACGGCGGCTTCGTCCGGCCACTCGTCAGGATTGAGACGCTGTACCCGCTCGGTCAGCCTGTCACGGTCCTCGGGCGTGCGGGCCCGCCGGGCGATGCGCTGAATCAAGTCCGCATAGCGCTGGCGCAGGCTGCCAGCCTCGGCGGCGCCGAGCGTCCGTCCAAGCAGCGTCTGATCGTCGATGACCATTGGCGCTGGAGCGGACGTGGAAGGACTCGGCGATTCTGCCCGAGGCCGCTCGCCGCGCTCGCGCTCGGGGCGATCGGGCCGGCGCTGATAGCGCGGCGCCGGTTCCTCGTATCGCGGTGCCGGTGTCTCGCGCGCCAGACTCGTCCAGTCGAAGCTCAGATCGGGGTGCGTGTGCGCGAGCCCTTCGCGTGCTTCCTCATCGAGCACCTTGCGGCCGATCTTGATGTGCGCGGGCGATCGGAAGAGGTACAGCACGCGCGTCCGGCCGGAGCCCTGGCCCTGCCGGTACCCGTGCATCACGTACGTGGTCTCGTATCCCCGTTTGTCGCGCGTGTAGCGAATGAATGGCACAGCCGTCTACTTTCGCCGGCCTGCCTTCGCAGATTTGGCCTTGCTCGAGCCCGGCCGCGCAGCCGCCTTCGGCTTGGGCGCGGGCTTTTTCGGCGCGGGCTTCTTCGCTGCGGCCTTGACGGCCACTTTCGGCGCAGGCTTGGGCTTTACGATTGGCGCTTTCACCGGCGGCGCTTTCACCAGCGGCGCTTTCGCCGGCGGCGCAGGTTTCGGAGGGGCCGCTTTCACCGCCGCGGGTTTGACGGGCGTCCCTTTCGAGGCGATAGCTCTCGCCGGCGGCACTGGTGCCGACGGCTTACCCGCAGCAGCGCCCTTCGCAGCTGGTTTCGCCTCCGGCCGTGCAGGCGGAGGCGGCGGTGGAGGCGGTTCCACGATCGGTTTCGGTGGCGCGAGTTTGACGATCGTCGCGGCACGTCCGCCGTGGTTCGCGGCGTGCGCGTCGTGCGACATCCGCACGAGATCGAAGCCTTCGTTGAGCGGGCGATACGTCCAAATCTCGCCGATGCTCACCTGGTGCGCATCACACAGGCGCTTGGCCGCATCATACGCCGGCACCGGCACGTACAAGTGGAACGCCACCCGGCCGCGCGAAAAGTGCACCCACTGGGCCATCGCCTCGAGGTTGTTGACCGATTCGCCCGTCTCCACTTCGACGAGGCCCGTCAGCTTCTTCGCGTCGCTGATCACGAGGTCGGGAAACAGCACGACGTTGCCGATCTTCACCGGCACGACCTGCTCGTCGCCAAGGTTGGCGATGACCTCGTTGGTCTTCTTCTTGTACTTCGTTAGGAGGTGCCGAATCAGGCGGTCGTGCTCGAGTTGCTCGCGAACCGGGCGAACCAGAATGGGCGACACTGCGCCTCCCGCCGGGTATCCTAGCACTTTGATCGACCGACCAAAGGGATGATTTCGCGTGATTTCGTGCGAAATCCGCCCCGGAAGCCGTATCCTTTTCACCGTGGCACGGCTGCTCATCATCGACGATGACGTCACCGTCACCCTGACGCTGGCGCGGATGCTGGAGTTCGAGGGGCACGTGGTCGAGGCCGTGGAATCGGCACAAGCGGCCCTCGATGCACTCGACCGTCAGCTGCCCGACGCCATCATTCTCGACATGCGGATGCCCGGCATGGGCGGACTCGAGTTCCTCCGCCGGGTGCGTGCCGCACCGGCGACCACCGGCGTGCCCGTGGGCGTGGTGACCGGTGACTACTTCCTGAAGGACGCCGTGCTCGAGGAGTTGGCCACGCTTGGCGCGGTGCTTCGCTACAAACCCCTCTGGCTCGACGACCTCTCGGCACTGACCCGGGCCCTGCTGGGCCAGCGGGCCGCAGAGCCGCAGCGCTCCTGACGCATGCCGGGCCGGACGGTACACATCATCGGCGTACCGCTGGATCTGGGCGGCGGCCGCCGCGGCGTCGATATGGGTCCGTCGGCCATGCGCATTGCCGGCATCGGCGACCGTCTGGCATCGGCCGGCGCGGTCGTCGTCGATCGCGGCGATCTGAGCGCGCCGATTCCGGAGACGCAGACGCCGCGCGACGAGCACAAGAAATACATCCGCGAGATCGCGCGCGTCTGCCAGAAGCTGTATCAGCAGGCGCTGCAGGCGCACGAGGACGGGGCGCTGCCGATCGTGCTCGGGGGCGATCACTCGGTGGCCGCCGGTTCGGTGGGCGCCTCGGCGGACGCCGCGTTCGCGCGCGGCGCCGATCTGGGTCTCATCTGGGTGGACGCGCACGGCGACATGAACACGCCAGCGACCACGACCAGCGGCAACGTCCACGGCATGCCGCTCGCAGCACTGCTTGGCCACGAGCCGGCGGAGCTTTCACGCATCGGCCAACGAGTGCCGAAGATGCGCGCGGACAAGACCGTGCTCATCGGCATCCGCAATCTCGACGATCTCGAAAAGCAGCAGATCCGGGACTCGGGCGTGCACGTCTTCACGATGAAGGACATCGACCGCGAGGGCATTGCGAACGTGGTCGAGCGCGCGCTGTCGATTGCGACGTCGGGTACTTCAGGCGTGCACGTGTCGTTCGATCTCGACGTCTGCGATCCGACGATCGCGCCCGGCGTCGGTACACCCGTCAAGGGCGGCCTCGACTATCGCGAGGCGCACATGCTGATGGAGATGGTGGCCGATTCGGGCCGGCTCGTCGCGCTCGATCTCGTCGAGGTCAACCCGATTCTCGACACCCAGAATCAAACGGCCGTGCTCGCGGCCGAACTCGCCTCGTCGGCGCTCGGCATGCGGATCATTTGAACGGCCAGCCTGCTCAGCGGCCCGATGAGCGGAGAGGGGAAATCCGCGCGGATGCAGGCGAGCGATTTCCGCCGGCCCGCCGGTGGAGGACCGGTCCGAGACTCGCCGCGTGGGTCGGGCGCGCCCTGGGCAGGACCGCGCCGCTGATTCTGCAACGTGCTCTAAGTTCGAAGTTGCTCTTTATGAAATGGTGGGCCGCGATGGGATCGAACCATCGACCCTCTGGTTAAAAGCCAGGTGCTCTACCACTGAGCTAGCGGCCCAAACTGACACTGACGATTGTAGCTTCGAAGTTCAA
>Ga0111538_10011943_pt1 | contig 11484 bp, 7 predicted proteins | sample SoiMethybrSBSTD1_FD_79669 | JGI IMG/M metagenome (GOLD analysis project Ga0111538, IMG submission 79669) | Bulk soil microbial communities from a Populus tree surrounding site in Tennessee, USA - Soil MetaG P. TD hybrid SBSTD1 (version 2)... | ecosystem: Environmental > Terrestrial > Soil > Tree...
AGAGCCATCCTCCACGTCGACATGGACGCGTTCTACGCGTCCGTTGAAGCACTCGACAATCCCGAGCTGCGCGGCAAGCCGTTGATCGTCGGCGGCACCGGCGGGCGCGGTGTCGTCGCCGCAGCCAGCTACGAAGTGCGCAAGTACGGCGTGCATTCCGCGATGCCGATGACCGAAGCCCTGCGCCGCTGCCCGCATGCAATCTGCGTGCGACCGCGATTCGACCGCTACAAGGAAGTCTCACGCACGGTGTTCGGCGTCTTCCACGAGTACACGCCGCTCGTGCAGGGCCTGTCGCTCGACGAAGCATTCCTCGACGTGACCGAAAGCCAGGCTGCGCTCGGCGACGCGGCGACGATCGCGGTGGCGATCAAGAAGAAGATTTTCGCGCGCACCGGTGTGACCGCATCGGTCGGTGTGGCACCGAACCGGCTGGTGGCAAAGATCGCCTCGGACCTGCGCAAGCCCGATGGACTCGTCGTCGTACGCGAGGACGAAGTCACGGCGCTGCTCGATCCGCTGCCGATCAGCAAGCTTCATGGCATCGGCAAGAAGACGGCGCCGCATCTGGAGCGGATCGGCATCCGGACGTTGCGTGACTTGCGGCTCGCGAGCGATGCGGTGCTGCGGCCGGTATTCGGCCGCTATGTGGCGGAGGTCAAAGCGCGCGCGGCCGGTATCGATGAGCGGCCGGTGATCGCCGACTGGGACGAGAAGCAGATCTCTTCCGAAGAGACGTTCGACACGGACATCAGCGACCGCGGCCAGCTGCACGCCGAGCTTGCGCGACTGGCCGATCGCACAGCCGCGCGCCTGCGCTCGCAAGAGTGGCTTGCCGAAACCGTCATCGTGAAAATCCGCCGCAAGGACTTCAAGACGTACACGCGTCAGTGCTCGATCCGGCCCGCGACTCAGCAGACGCGGCCGCTGCTTGAAGCAGCGACGAAGCTCCTAGACGAATGGCTGCGCGAGCAACCGCGCGCCGCAGTGCGTCTGCTAGGCGTCGGCGCGAGGGACCTGACGAGCACGCCGCAGCTCGAGCTGTTCACGGCGCCCGAAGCCAGCCGTAACGAGCACCTGGATAGCGCTCTCGACGATATCCGCGCGAAGTTCGGCAGCGATGCCGTCGCGCGCGGCAGCTCGCTGCGCAACCGTCATCCTCGATAGCGCGCTCGCAGTCGCGGCGACTGCACTGCCGATCCTTGCAACTCTGCTGCAATCAGCTGACTGCCGAGAACCTTGGCTGTCGCGAGCCGCTGTTGATCGCCAGCACTCGCGAAGCGGACGAGGTCGGGCCAGAAACCGGGGTTCGTCGGCCAGCGCGGCAACATCAGCGACGCGTGATGCACGGCGAGACGTCTGACGTACCACGGCGGCGCAGCCGCCAACCGCCCTGCGACAGCCTCTGGCATGGCGTAGATGAGGCGCGCGGCGAGCGGACTCCATGTCGTCACATGCCACGCGTACAGCAGCGCGACTTCGCACAGCGACGCTTGCGGCGACGCGCTGTGCAGCTGCGCGTAGCGCTCAGTCATCGACAGCGATGCAGCCAAGGCAGAGGGCTCCGCTAGCGAGCGCCAGAGCTTCTCGTCTTCGAAGCCGAGCGAGTAGAGCGTGTACGGCAACGTTGCCAATGCCGAGCGCGCACTCGACGGAAGCTCTGCGATTGCTGCGTGCAACCTGCAAGGCAAGTGCTGCAGCTGACCATCGCTTGCATCTCCGGCGTTGTGCTCGGCGGCCAGCAGCTCGATGTAATCGAGATTGAGCTCGTGAATGCGCGCCAGCACTGCGGCGCTCAAGACCGGCGCACTGGCGCCCGGCAACTCTTCCGTGACGGTGAGTGACATCGATGCTTCCTTGCATGACGTAAATCGGGCCGCGATTAAACATTGGCTTCACCACCTCGTCAATCAGGTGCACACTACGCGTGAAGGAGCGCTGCACAGGGAGGGACCTCCATGCACATCAGTAACGAGCGCTACTTCCACGAGCGCCAGCGTCACGATCTCGCGCTGCGCATGATCCGCCACGAAGCCCGCACCTGCACGATCCGCTCGTGCACCGGGTTGACCGACGATCGCATCCGCCGTCTCTACAAAACGTACGCGAGCCACATGCCGAGCGCGCCCGTGCGCCGGCGTCGCGGCAAATCGCCGCGACAGGTCGGGTTCTTCGTGCGCAACGCACGCGCGCAACTCGAATCGTCGACGCTCGCCAGCGTGTTCGCCGCCTTCGGGCTGTGGCGCGCGCAATCGAACGCGCAGCTCGGAATGATCCAGGCCGGGTCGATCGAATTCGGCCGCCTGTTCTGCGACGCCTACGAGACGCATCGCCAGCTGCTGCGCAACGGCGACATCTCGTTCGAGCACGCATGGTTTCTCCTGCAGCTGCTGACGCGTAACGCGGACCTGCACGCGGTTCGCTGCCGACATTGCGACAGTCAGTACCTGCGGGATCGCGTCAACGTGTGCCGCCGCGCGTGCCCGGTATGCGCGTTGAAGGGAACGGGCACGGAACGACGCTGATACAATTGCGCGCATGGCGTTGCCGCGCTCTCATCCCAACGTACTTGCCGGACCGTATCTCGCACGCGTCGCGCACTGGCGCAAGGACGAGGAGCGTCTGCGCGCGGCGCTCGAGGATCCCGCGACCTTGTTCGTGCCGGTCTGGCACGCGCGCAGCGCCGTCGTGACTTCGTCCGACGGACGAGCATCGGCCTATTTCGCGAACGGCACCCAGGCGCTCGCGGGACTCGACACGAGCGGCTTCATCCTGCTCGGCGAGTTTCACGAGCGCGTCGTGTTCGCGGTCGCAGTGGCGGGCGAGGCGCCGCCGGCACTCGCCAGCGGCGCGGAGCTGCACGACCTGCGGTTGATCGCCGGCGAGTTGTCTGTGGAAGAGGCGGCCCTGCTCGCGTACGCGCGAGCGATGGTCCACTGGCGCGAGCACAATCGTTACTGCGGACGCTGCAGCTTACCCATGAACGCTGTGCAGGGCGGTCACGTCATGCAGTGCTCCAACCCGACCTGCGCGCACCAGCAATTCCCGCGACTCGATCCGGCCGTGATCGTGCTGGTCACGGACGGCGAGCGCGCGCTGCTCGGACGCCAGGCGGCCTGGCCGCCCGGTCGGTATTCGACCGTCGCCGGCTTCGTCGAGCCCGGGGAAAGCCTCGAGGACGCAGTCGCGCGCGAGGTCCGCGAGGAAACCGGCGTGATCGTCGACGAAGTCGAGTATCACTCCTCGCAACCGTGGCCGTTCCCGTCGTCGCTGATGCTCGGCTTCACCGCCCGCGCCCGCCTGACGGACATCGACCTGAGCGACGAAGAGCTGGAGGACGCCCGCTGGTTCACCCGCGCACAGCTCGCGGCCGGCGAGATCGCATTGCCGACGACGCACTCGATCTCGTTCCGGCTGATCGAGGACTGGTATGACAGCGGGGCCGAGCGACCGCTGCGGGCCGAGCCGGGTGTGAAGATGTGGCAGGCGCCAAGAAGGTGACGAAGCCTTTCTTCAGTCCTCGTTCAGTCCGCAGAGTGCATCTCACTCCTAACGGTGTGCTCTACAATCACCCCCCATGTGCCTGCTCGTTCTCGCCTGGAAACACCACCCGCGCTATCGGCTGATCCTCGCCGGCAATCGCGATGAGTTTCACGAACGTCCCGCCGCGCCGCTCGGCTGGTGGCAGGACGATCCGCGCATCCTCGGCGGTCGCGATCTCAAGGCGGGCGGCACCTGGCTCGGCGTGGCGCGCTCCGGGCGGTTCGGCGTCGTCACCAACTATCGCGACCTGCAGGCTCCCGTGGAGGGCGCGCCCTCGCGCGGGCAGCTGGTGCCGCGATTCCTCACGGGCGCGACGTCGCCGAAGGAATTCCTCGACGACCTGCGCGGCGCCGCGCCGCGCTACTCCGGCTTCAACCTGCTGGTCGGCGGCGCCCGCGCGCTCTACTACTCTTCCAACCGCGGGCCGAACGGTCCAGCTGCCCTCGCGCCCGGCGTCTACGGCCTGAGCAACCACTTGCTCGATACGCCGTGGCCGAAGCTGGCGCGCACGCGCAAGCGCTTCGAAGAGCTGCTGACCGGCGCCGACGTCGCGCCGGATGACCTGTTCGCGATGCTGGCGGACCGCGAGCCGGCACTGGACGATCATTTGCCTTCGACCGGCCTGCCGCCCGACTGGGAGCGTGTGGTCTCCGCACCGTTCATCGTCAACGAGCGCTACGGCACACGCTGCTCCACCGTGCTGTTCGTGGAGCGCAACGGCCGCACGGAGCTGCAGGAACGCCGCTTCGACGCCTCCGGCGTGCAGAGCGGCACGTCGCGCTTCGAGTTCAAGAGCGTCGAAGTCCCGGAGGTCTGGCTCGAAGCGAACGATCCCGGGACGGCGGCCGCGACCGACCCCTCCTTCGATTCTTCGCCGGAATAGCGCGCCAGGAGACGGGGTCGCTCACCATGTCCCGAATCTCCGCCCGCCGCTTCACCCGCGCCGTGGCCGCGTTGCTGGCGCTGCTGCCGCTCGCGGCAGCGCACGCCAGTATCGAGATCGTCATTCCGGAAGCGACCGAAGCGATCCAGACCAACATCCGGGCATTCCTCAGCCTGACGCGTTACGCCGAGCGCAACGACCTCACGCCGGAAACGATGTCGCGCCTGCAACGACGCATCGTCTCCGAGACGCGCGCCGCGCTCGAGCCGCTCGGCTACTACGAGCCGCAAGTGACGTACGAGGCCACGCACGAGGGCGACAAGTGGCGCGTCACGATTCACGTGACGCCAGGGCGACCCGTGCGTCTGTCGGAAGTCAGCGTCACGGCGACAGGTCCAGGTGCGAATGAGCGTGAGGTCCGCGAAATCATCGAAGCGCATGACCTCAAGGCCGGAACGCGGCTCAACCACGGCACGTATGAGCGCGTGAAAGGAACTTTGCTACGCGCAGCGAAGAATGAAGGCTATCTCGATGCGCGTTTGACCAAGAACGAGCTGATCATCGACCGCCAGGAGCGACGGGCGACGGCGACGATCGAAGTCGAGACCGGCAAGCGCTACAGCTACGGCGAGATCAAGATCGCGCAGGATGTGATCAAGGACGAGCCGATGCGCCGCCTGCTGCGCATGCAACAGGGCGATCCGTACACGCTCGACTCGTTGCTGCGCACGCAGTACACGCTCGACGACAGTCAGTATTTTTCGCAGGTGAGCATCGAAAGCGGCACCGCCGATCGCGAGGCGCTCACGGTTCCGGTGACGATCACCGCCCAGCCGAACCGCCGGCATCGTTTCGCTACGAGCCTCGGCTACGGCACCGACACGGAGGCGCGCGGCAAATTCACCTGGGACAACCGCCGCGTCAATCGCGACGGCCACCGCTTCAAGATGGAGCTGCTGGGCTCGGCCGTCATCAAGGAGATCTCGGCGCGCTACGTCATCCCGGTGATGGACGTCGCGCTGGAGAAGGTCGAGTTCACCGGCGACCTGGTCGAGGAAGAGATCGGCGACACCCTCAGCCGGCGTAACGAAGTCGGCACCGGCCTGACGCAGGTGCAGGGCCGCTGGCAACGCGTGCTGTTCGTACGTTTGTCGAACGAGACCACGACGGAAGGCGACGGCACGCGCAACACTGCCTTCTACGTCTTCCCGGGAATCAGCTACGCGACGCTGCCCAGCTACATCACCGGCGGCAAGCCGCGGCCGTACCGGATGTACTTCGAGCTGCGCGGCTCGCCGACCACGCTCGGCTCCGACGCCTCGTTCGTGCAGTTCCGCTTCCAGGGCGAGCGGATCTTCAATTTCTGGCAGCGCTGGCATCTCGACCTGCGTGGCGAGCTGGGCGTGACCCGCGTCGAATCGAACCGCCCGCAGGACGAACAGATTCTCGACCTGCCCGCCTCGCAACGCTTCTTCGCCGGTGGCGACCGCAGCGTGCGCGGCTTCGACCTCAACGAGCTGGCGCCGCGCGACAAAGTTACCGGCGACACCCTCGGTGGCAAGCACCTGGCGACCGGCACGGTCGAAGTGACGCGCGACCTGCCGCGCAACTTCGGTATCGCGGCGTTCTACGACATCGGCAACGCGTTCAACGACTTCAAGGCGCCGGAATTCGAGTACTCGGTCGGCCTGGGCGTGCGCTACAACATCGCGGTAGCGAGCTTCGGCATCGACGTTGCACAGCCGTTGTCGGAGTCGGGCCGCGACCCGAAGTTCCACCTCTACATCTCGACGCAATTCTGAATGCGGCGACGCCTTCTCATCGCTGCCATTCTGCTGCTGCTCCTGGCGCCTTTCATCCTGCTCGGCTTCGTGCTCTACACGCCGGCCGGCCTCGCGCTGGTCGCCGGGCAACTCTGGCGGCTGGAACGAGCCGGCGTACACATCACCGGTGTTTCCGGAACGCTCTCGGGCCCGCTGCGCGTCGCGGTGTTCGAGCTCGATCATCCGCGCGTGCACATCGTCGTCCATGACATCGTCATAGAAACTCAGCTGCGCGGATTACTGCTGCAGACGCTGCAAGCTTCGTCGGTCACGGCGGGCGATGCCGTCGTGACTCTGCGCGACGCGGTGATGCCGCCGAGCACGCGGCCGCCGCGGTTTCTGCCGCAGTTCCTGCGCATCGATGTAGAAAAAGTCGTGCTGAACCACGTGCGTTACGAGCACACCAACGGCATGGTGATCGAAGCAGGCCGCGCCGAGGGGCGCGCGACGATCACGGCGCGAACGCTACGTGTTCTCCAGGGCCGCGTCGTCGAAGGGCGCCTCGATGCACTGCCATTGGACGCAGCCGGCGATCTCACGTTGCGCGCCGGCAAGCCATTCCGCATGGAGGGAAATGCGACGGGTCACTTGAAGATGAGCGACGGTGTCGTGCTTGCGCTCGACGGCACAGCCAAAGGCGACTTCGATCGCCTGGAGTTCGCGGCACAGCTGCAGCAACCGCAGCGCGCGAGTGCCACGGCAGTGCTCACGCGACCCGACGAGCGCTGGAACATCGCCGGCCACGTCGACGCCGCAGCCTTCGCGCTCGATCCATGGCTGCCAAAGCCGCCGTTCTCGCTGCGCAATATCTCGTTGGACGTGCAAGCCAATCCGGATCGCATCGGCATTGCCGGCAACGTCGGCATCCCCGAGCTGGACAGCAAGGACCTGACGGTCGAGGCCAGCGGCAACTTCGCCAAGCGCGTGCTCACCCTCGCGTCCGCAGACATCGCGCTCAACGACAGCCCCATCAAGGTGCATACGAAGGGCACGGTTGTGTTCGATGGCGACTCGCCGACGCTCGATCTCGCAGCTCAATGGCAAAACCTGCAGTGGCCGCTACACGGCGCGGCAGTGGTAACCAGCATGGCGGGCGAAGGAACGCTGCGCGGGCCGATGCCCTACGACTTCACGACGACCGCACAGGTCGACGGCCCGAATCTTCCGCATGCGCAGGGCTCGGCGCAGGGCGTCCTCTCCAAGGAGCAACTCACGGTCACGCAATACGACGTGAAAGCTTTCGACGGCGCCGTCACCGGCAGCGCGCAGCTGCAGTTCGCACAGCCGCGTGCCTGGAAACTCACGGCACGCGCCGACGACGTCAATCCGGTCGAGTTGAACGAGGAATTCCCGGGGCGCCTCGACGTGCGGGCGGAGGCGGCAGGCAAGGGATTCGACAAGCGAGCGAGCTTCCGGCTCGCGCTCACGAATCTGCGCGGGACGCTGCGCAACGAGCCGGTGCGTGCGCGCGGAACGGTACAGCGTGACGGCAAGACGTGGCAGGTCAGCGATGCCCATCTCGCGTTCGGCGGCGCGCGCGTCACGCTCGACGGCACCTTGCGCGACACGATCGAAGCCAAGTGGTCGATCAACGCACCGGCGCTCGATCGGTTGCTGCCCGAAGCTGCCGGTTCGATTCAATCGACGGGCACCGCGAGCGGCGCGCTGAAGTCTCCGCACGTGGTCGCGCAGGTGCACGGCGAGAATCTGCGCTACGCAGGCTGGGTCGCGCGGCAACTCGAGATCGACGCGGATGTGGACGCCGCCCGCGACAATCCTTCGCGGCTGACCGTGCAAGCTCGCCAGCTCGGGCGCGGCAGTCCGCTCATCGATCGGCTGCAAGTGACCGGCACCGGCGTCGCGACGGATCATCGCATTGCTCTCGACGTCACCGGCCTTCCGCCTGGACCGCAGCTGGGCGCGCCGCACGCTGCAATGGAAATCTCGGGCCGCTACGACAAGGAAGTCTGGAACGCGACCATCACCACGACCGAGCTGTCGACCGGCGCACCGAATCAACAGCTGAAGATTCCGGAACCGGCGAGGGCGATGGCATCGCGTGACCGGGCGCAGCTCGACAACTTCTGTCTCGTGATCGGCGCCGGCCGCATGTGTGCCGAAGGCAAGTGGCAACGCGACGGTGCTTGGCAGGGCACAGTATCGGGTTACGAAATTCCGCTCGCATCCGTGCTGCCGCAGAGCGGCCCCGAGGCGGAGATCGCGGGACGCATCGAGGGCCGGGTGCACGCGTTCGGCGCAGCGGGTCAGCCGTGGCAAGGCGAGGCCGGCGCCCGCATCATCGACGCCGCGATCATCTACCGGCCGCCCGGCGCCGAGCCGGAGACACTCAACCTAGGCACCGGTGGTCTCGGCGCGAGCGCCACGCCTCAGCGCATCGAGATGTCGTTCGGTATCCAGGCGTTCACCGACACCTTCTTATATGCGAACGCCCGGCTGCAGCGCGACGGCCGCAACGACATCCTGAGCCTGCCGTTGACCGGCGACCTGCGCGCGCGCGCCGCGGACGCGAATATCCTGCCGCTGCTGTTCCCGGAGATCGATCATGCAGCAGGCCTGCTCACGGCGAATGCGACGATCGGCGGGACGCTGGCGCTGCCGGAGCTCAACGGCCGCATCGAGCTGGCGCGCGGCGAGTTCGATTCGTATCGCGTCAATCTGGCGATGCGGGAACTGGCTGTGGTCGCGGACCTGGAAAATACCGGGCTGCGCTTTCGCGGCCAGGGGCGCGCCGGCGACGGGCAGCTGGAAGCCGACGGCCACCTGGCGTGGCGCGGCGGCAGCTCCAAAGGCGAGCTGAACATCCGCGGGCAGAATCTCCTGGTCGCCGATCTGCCCGAGTATCGCGTCGTCGCTTCGCCGGACCTGCACTTCATGGTCGATGGCAAGCGCATGGACGTCGCCGGCGAGGTGAAGATTCCGAGCGCCCGCGTTCAGCCCGCCAAGCTGACCGGTGCAGTCAAGCTATCGGACGATGCGCGCTATGTCGGCGAGCATCCCGCAGAGCGCGCCGGCCTTTTCGTAGTGCACAGCGAAGTCCGCATCGACATGGGCGACGACGTGCGCGTCGATGCCTTCGGTCTGCAGGGCCGCATCGTCGGCGGCGTCGGCACCACGGCGACCACCGGCGAAGCGCCCATCGGCCGCGGCGAGCTGAGCGTCGACGATGGCCGCTACGAAGCCTTCGGTCAGAAGCTGGACATCAATCGCGGCCGGCTGCTGTTCGACGCCTCGCCGCTCGACGACCCTGGCCTCGACATCGAGGCACGCCGCCGCATCGAGACCACCGAGGTCGGTCTCAACGTGCGCGGCACGCTGCAGGAGCCGCGCCTGACCTTCTTCTCGGATCCGTCGATGCCGCAGTCGCAGATCATGTCGTACCTGTTGACGGGAAAGTCGGTGGACTCGATCACCGGCTCCGAAACCAAGAGCTTCAGCGCGGCACGCGATCAGCTCGCAGTGCAGGGCGGCGGCTTCCTGGCGTCGCAGCTGGGCCGGCGCATCGGCATCGAGGAAGTGGGCGTGGAAAGCACTGTGAACAGCGCGGGCGAAGCGAACACCTCGCTGGTGCTCGGCAAATTCCTGTCGCCCCGCCTGTTCGTCAGCTACGGCATCTCGCTGACGGAAGCGTTCAACACGCTGAAGCTGCGCTACACGATCAGCGACAAGTGGGTGTTCAAGACGGAGTCAGGCGAGAACTCGAGCGCCGACATCGAATACGCCACCGAGAGATAGACAGCTCAGTACAACACCGCGCGCAGCGCAGAAACCAGCGACAGCGGCTGATCCAACAACACATGGTGATGCGACTGCGGGATCGCGATCGGTCCGCGAGCGTTCGGAATATGCTGCACGATCTCGTACGCGTGCTTGCGCGACACGATCGCGCTCGCGTCGCCGTAGATGAACGCCACGGGCGCCTTGATCTTCGCCAGAATGTCCGTCGCCTTCGCGTCGTCGTGTTTCGGAATCAGCTCCGCGTCGAACTTCCAGGTCCAGCCGCCGGCCACTTCCTTGAGCGAGTGGCGCGCCACGTAGTCGAGGATATACGGCGCCGTGCGGTTCTCCGGCGGCACCAGGCGAAACCGCGCGCGCGCCGCTTCGAGCGTCGGGTACACGCGTCGCGGGCCGATCTCGAACGGCCGCGTCGAGCGCTTTTCATCCGTCAGCCGCATGTGACTGTCGATGATCACCGCACGCGACACACGATCTGGAAACTCGGCGCAGGCGCGCGCGACGCGCCCGCCGCCGAAGCTGTGCCCCACCAGCGTCGCCTTGTCGCAACCTGCATCGTCGAGCACGCCGGTGATGTCGCGGACGAAACCAAGCGGCGTGTACTCGGGCCGGCTGCCGCTGTCGCCCATGCCGGCAAAGTCCATCGAGAGGATGCGGAACCGGCTGAGGAAGAACGGCGCGATGAAGCTCCACCAGCGCGCGTGCGCGCGGAAGCCGTGCGCGAACAGCAGCGGCGGCTTGCTGGTATCGCCGGCGTTCCAGGCCAGGTAATGGATCGGCGTGCCGTCCACTTCCACGAAACGGGATTCGACAGGCGCGGCGATCGCCCGCGCGAACCACTCGGGTACGTCGCTCTGTTCGGACATGCTCAATCGAACTCGGTCGGCAGCTGAAGATTCAGGTGGTGCTGATGCATGCGGCGGATCTGCTCGGCGGTCGCGCGGCCGGTCGACAGCTCCGGCAGGCCGTCGAGCGGAAAGAACTCGACGGCTGTCGTCTCATAACTGGTCCGCGCCTCGCCGCCGGTGATCTCGCAGACGAAGAACAATTTCCAGGCATGGAACAGCGACGGCGGCGCGTTGTGCTTGTTGCGATCGTAGACGGCCCCCAGCTTGAGGATGCGGGCGGTGAAGCCGGACTCCTGCTCGATCTCCTTGAGAACCGCCGAGCTCGGCGAGTCGTTGACGTCGGCCCAGCCGCCCGGAACCGTCCATTTGCCGTCCGCGCGTTCCCGCACCAGCAGCACATGGTCGTCGCGGAAGATCGCGCCGCGCACTTCGCATTTGGGCGTCGAGTAACCGGTGTCGACGAACCAGGCGCCGGTGACAGCCGCGGCGCTTGCACCTTGCAGCTCGAGCAGCTTCGCCGCGATGTCGCCGATCTCGCGATACCGCCCGCGGTCGTATTCCTCGGCACTGAAGTGCAGCCCGGTCTGCGAGAGCGCGAGCAGGCGGCGGGAAAGATCGAGCGCTGAAGACATGC
>Ga0111538_10011945_pt1 | contig 11484 bp, 10 predicted proteins | sample SoiMethybrSBSTD1_FD_79669 | JGI IMG/M metagenome (GOLD analysis project Ga0111538, IMG submission 79669) | Bulk soil microbial communities from a Populus tree surrounding site in Tennessee, USA - Soil MetaG P. TD hybrid SBSTD1 (version 2)... | ecosystem: Environmental > Terrestrial > Soil >...
AGACCTTAAGGTGACAATAGCGGTGGGGATCACCTCTTCCCATTCCGAACAGAGAAGTTAAGCCCACCAGCGCTGATGGTACTAGGATAACACCCGGGAGAGTAAGTCGTTGCCTATCTTTTATTGTAAGCCTCACAGTAGTGTGAGGCTTTTTTGTTTTCTATGGGTCTAAAGGTCTAAAGGTATAAGGTCTAGGGCGCCCTCCGTATAGGGCTCACCCCGTATGAACGACCGTAGACCTCTATACCCTTGGACCCGAACCCTAGCAGCATAATCAAGGGCAATTGAGCAGGGATATCAGGTACACCGCACTTGGCGATTCTCCATTATAACCCTATCTTCACATTTTCATTGGCCCATTTTTTACAGTGAATCGATTACCACTTTTTATAACTGTCGCGGTCATTCTTGTTCTTGCCGGGGGATACATCACCTACGATAGGTTCATCAAAAAAACCGCTGTCAATTCATGGGACGTTGTTCCCTCAGAAACCATCTTCGTCTACGAAGGAAGCGCCTGCGAAAGCTGCCTGAATGATCTTAAGAAATCTTCGGTCATAACGCTGGTCAAAAAAGCGGTGTTCCCTTCCGACAAAGACTCTCTAAAAGGTTTTACCGACCTTATCTTATCAAACTTTCGACAAGGGTCTTTGATATCGCTTCACATAACAAAAAAGGATGATTTCGATTTTGTGTTTTATATCCCTGATTCACCAGGACTCGAAGCCCAGTTCCTTGAACTTATCAGCAGGTTAAGAAAGTCAGGTGAAAAGATCTCAATGAGTGACCGGGAGTACAACGGTGTGAAAATCTTCGAGGTCGCATTAAAAGCAAGAACATTCTCCTGGATTAAGATCGACAATGTATGGATAAGCAGTTTTACGTCTGTACTCATCGAAGATGTAATCAGAACATACAATTCGGAAGGGAAAAACTTCAGAAGCCAGCTCGGTGGTGTATATCAGCTGCCTACCATTAAAAACGATGGGGGCAATATTTATCTCAATCTCAAAAAAGTTGCCGAATGGCTTTCACTGTTCACCTATGACCAACCTGCAAAGTTTCTCCATCACTTCGGCCAATCTGCATTGCTGGACGTCAAGGTAAGCGGTAAAAGCAACTTTGTGCTGAATGGATTTTGCCTCGACAGCGCGAGTAATCCAAATTATATTCTTTCATCTTTCAGTGGTCAGCAACCAGTTAGTTTTAACCTGAAGCATTACGTGTCAAACCGCGCGCTTATGTTCGCTTCGTTTGGAATCAGCGATGGTGTCAGCTTCAGTCGCGACCTTCAATTGTTCAATCAGAAGAACAGCCAGCTCCAGGATACGCTTCGCAGGATTTCCACAACGCTTGGGGTGGACGTAGAAAAACTAACACAAAAGATATCCGGGGAGCTTGGAGTATGTTGGATGGAATCAAAAGGTCCGGCGTTATCAAAAATACTTATCATCGATTCGAAGAAGAGCACGGCGGAGTGGCTCAAAACATTCAATACGTTGTCACAAAAACTTAGCATCGACACAGTTTTTTATGAAAAATACTCTGAGTACGAGATCCGGGAGTTGCCACTCTACAGGTTCCCTGAAAAAATCTTATCTCCATTAGTTTCAGGCTTTAATACAAGTTATTATACCAGCGTCGGCGATGTAATTTTTATGAGCGAGAACCTCGAAGAATTAAAGAGATTTCTCGAAGATATCGATCGTGAGGATACATGGGGAAAATCAGTGGCGCAAAATCAATTTCTTGAGTCAACGCTTCTTGAGTCTAATGTGAGCGTGTACATCAATACGCCAAGGATCTGGAGTGCTCTTGAGAATACGCTTCATCCGAAATGGAAAAAGTTTGTGCAGGAAAACCGTCCCTTGGTGCGCTCTCTTGGAATGGGCGCTATTCAGTTCAGTCACTTGAATGATAGCTACTACACGAATATTTCATGGGCATACAGACAGGGAAACCAGCCCGCGCAGGCCCAAACTGTCTCTACCGATAAAATACTTACCAACTTCAACGAAACACTCGCGAAGATATATGTGGTTAAAAGCCACCTGAGCAGGACAGATGAGATTCTGGTTCAGGATTCATCGAAAAATATAAGACTCATTGGCGCTGACGGAAAGGTGTTGTGGAAACTTGCAATTGATGGATTTATCACGACAGACGTCGAGCAAGTGGATTATTTTACTAATGGTAAACTCCAGTATTTTTTTGCAACGCCAGGGGTATTGCACGTTATTGATCGTTTAGGTAACTACGTTCAGCCATTCCCTGTAAAGATCAAAGAGCGGGAAATTGAGTTTGTGAGTATCGTAGACTATGATCACAGTAAAAAGTATCGTTTTCTTGTGTCCGGTAAATCTGGACGGTTGTGGATGTACGACAAGAGCGGAACTAACCTGGAGGGATGGACACCTAAAGACCTTGGTGAAAGTCTGTTCGCCCCCGCCAGACATTATCGTATTCGTGGAAAGGATTACATCGTAGCCATTCGCGAAGATGGAAATGTATACTTGATGAACCGAAGAGGCGAGTTATTAAAAGGATTCCCACTCAATCTTAACGCAAGACCATCCGGTGAATATCATCTCGAGGCGGGCAACAGTCTTCAAAATACTTACTTCGTCCTCGTGTCACGCGATGGCTTTCGCATAAACTTTACTATTGACGGAAAAATCCACAGCAGGGAGACGTTGCTCAAGAACACTGTCGACGCGCGATTCAGTCTCGTGGACGAAAAGGATTCCAAGTCTTATTTAATACTTCGCCAGGAACCAAAGCAACTAACATTGTTCGATGACAATCTTAAACAGGTGGTGTCGAGTGATTTCCTGGGTAACAACAGTGCCAATGTGCAGTATCTGGACTTTGGCGCAGGTAAGAAATACGTCGCCATCACTGATAATGTGCAAGACCTTTCTTTTGTGTATGATGGTCAGGGGAATTTGGTTACCCAGATTCCTGTCGAGAGTAATGCAATTGCTGTTCGACCCCTCGATTTTGAGAAACTGAGGCTGTTTTCTATTCTGGAGAAGACCCTCACTATCGAGCCTTTGTAGGAGGGTTACTTTTGCTATTTGATAGTATTAAATCGATAATCAAAAGCAATGCATATGCGAAAGTTGAAGTTATTGTTAATACTTGGCTTTTTTATTACACTGGTTGATGTAAGTTTTGCGCAGATATCAATTCACGTCGGTGCAACGACAGCTTACAACGCGACATTCGTCCTTGATAAAGGACTGTCGGAAGATCCACGATACAGTTCGACGATGACTTACAACTGGGCTCCGATCGGTTTCAACTTTGGAGTTGATTTCACAAACAAGTTTGGTCTCTCGCTTGAATCAATTTTATCACACCAGGGACAGATCTATGAAATTGTCGACGTTGCCGAAAAAGTTGTTGGACAACGTTCGATCGATCTTAGCTATGTACACCTGCCCTTGTTGATGCGCTTTATGAGTGGTGGTAACGGAACAACCCGCGCTAATTTTAACCTTGGACCACAGCTATCATTATTGACTGATGCTTCTGAAATGATGCAGTATTCGGCATCAACACAAACATTCCCTCCTGGTTCGGAACTTCCTCCAGGTTCGACCAACATAGTAGAGAACATTGATGGATCGATTACTGCTGATGTTCCTGCCCAAAGCCCCGAGGAAATCCTGAGCAAGGAAAAAAATAGCTTCAAGAATGCGGAGTTTCAGCTTGCTGGTGCCTTTGGATTGGATATCGACCTTTCAAGACATTTATATCTAAGCACACAGATCAGGGCAAACTACAGTCTTACCGACATGCGCAATGGCGACGTGATCGATGCCATTAAGGAAGGCAATACAAATGATATATTCGGCGCGCGTGCCAACGTGGTCGTTGGTCTTCAGATGGGTGTCCATTATGTTTTTGGATCAACCCGCTCGTTCAAGTACAAAGGAAAGTAATCTCTATTAACCGGCGCCAAGGAATTCTTCGATGCTGGAATAGATCCTGTTGAGTTCCGAGTCCTGGATTACGTAAGGCGGAAGAATATAAATCGTATTTCCTAAAGGCCTTAGAAGTATATCCCTTTCAAGAAAGAAGGGATATATTTTTTTACGGAGTTCATTCGAATAAGAACTTTCTTCCCCCGTGCGAAGCTCGACTGCAAGTATTGTTCCAAGGGACCTTATCGCTTTTATCTTTTTGTGGCCCGACATCCGCGAAACAAAGGATGCGTGTCGACCACTGATCTTTTTTATACTTTGCTGGCACTCGTCGGCATTTAATAACTCGAAGCTTGCATTAGCAGCGGCACACGCAATGGGATTGGCGGTATAGGAATGCCCATGAAAAAATGTCCTGGAAAAGTCAGCTGATTCAAACGCTGACAGAACCCGTGCTGAACATGCAGTCACGCCTAGCGGTAGCGTACCTCCGGTTATTCCTTTGGAGACACAAACAATGTCCGGAGCCTCATCAATATAATCGCACGCAAACATTTTCCCTGTCCTGCCAAATCCAGTGAATACTTCATCTGCAATGCACAAAACATTTCTTTCGTGAGCTTCTTTCATCAATTGGTTTAATATTTCGGGCGAGTACATTCTCATACCCGCTGCGCCCTGAACAAGGGGCTCGAAAATAAAAGCGCCCACTTCGTCTGAGACAAGAATTTTTCTGTAGTGTTCTAGAACGCTGCTTTCATTATCGACGGTCGGGAAATCGATGAAATCCACATCGAAAAGAAAAGGCTTGAACGGATCCGTGAAAATCCCGCGTTCTCCTACTGACATTGAACCGAAGGTATCACCGTGATAAGCACCCTGTAGTGCGATAACTTTTTTTCTTGGTTCGCCTTTGTTGTGCCAATACTGAAAAGCCATTTTTAAAGCCACCTCCACAGAAGTGCTTCCGTCATCCGAAAAAAAAATTCTTGATATGTTTCCAGGCAATATCCTTTTTAAATTATTGGCAAGGCGTATAGCCGGCTCGTGAGTAAAACCGGCGAAGATCACATGCTCCAGTTTTTTGGCCTGTTCATACACAGCGTTCGCAATATGAGGGTTTGAATGTCCGTGCAGATTAACCCACCAGGAAGAAATTGCATCGATGATCTTGCGTCCATCAGTTGTTTCCAGATAAACACCATGCGCCGAGCGGATAACAATGGAGTCGTTTCCTTCCCATAGTGGAGTAAAGGGATGCCAGATTAATTCTTTGTCGAGTTGACTGAGGTCTTTCATACCCATGATTTCTTTATTAATCCGGCGTATTTATTCACGGTCGGTTTGTCGATCTTTTCTTCGCGTGCAATTTTCAGGAGGCAGGATAGTCCAGTGTGATGCAAAATGATACGCTCGCTTTCTGTATTTGAAGGTCCATTAAAGATGATGCCTTTCACATTCAGCTTCCGCGACGCCAGCTCGTGACAAGTCAACAAAGTGTGGTTGATACTTCCGAGGTACAGGTCTGCGACAAGAATAACATGCGCCTCAAAGTGCGGTGCGAGATCGATCACAAATTCATCGTTGTTCAACGGTACCAGGCAGCCACCGGCTCCTTCTATGATCAGATTGTTCGCGGTTTGCGGCTTCAAAAATTTCGACACATTGATTTCGATTCCGTCAATTGCTGCCGCCGCATGTGGGGATGCCGCTGTTGTTAAAAAAAATGTTTCTCGGTGAATTACGGATCTCTGATTCGATATTAAACTTCTCACGGTGTCGCTATCCTTAGGGGCACCAGCCTGTACAGGTTTCCAATAGTCCGCTTCCAGCGCTTCACAGAGGATAGCTGATGCTAGCGTTTTTCCGCTGTCCGTGTCAATGCCCGTAACAAAGTAATCCATGTGGAAGAGTTTAGAGCCTTGAATGTTCTGTCGAAATTTCTTTCAAGCCTTTCGCGAGCCCTTTGATCTGTTCTTCTGAATTGAATGAATGCAGACAGATCCTGAGGCGTTCTTTTCCTTCCGGCACAGTAGGGGAAAGTATTGGCCTTACATCATAACCCATCCGTTGCAGACGTGCCGCAGTTTGAATAGCGTTGTTATTGCCGTCGAGTAATATTGTCTGGATAGCGCTCGTGCTATTTGTTCGGTTCGACAAATCCCCGATCTGCATCATATATGTATCGATCCTTTTGCGAAGTGTTTCTTGCAGCGACAAATTCCGGGCAAGGTAATCAAACGAACATTCAATTGCGGCAAGGCTATGCGCAGGTAACGCAGTCGTGTAAATGAACGGCCGGGAAAAGTTCACAAGATACTGCTGTAGCAAACGCGAGCCGGCTACGCAAGCTCCATGGACACCCATCGCCTTTCCAAACGTGTAAATCCTAACCGCAATCTTCTCATGAAGTTGCAAGGAAACGGAAAGCCCGCAGCCGCTTTTTCCCATGACACCGGTACTATGTGCCTCGTCGAGGATGACATTTGCATCGTATTTTTCGGCAAGCGAAATAACATCGCTTAGCGGGCACGTATCTCCATCCATCGAATAGATGGACTCCACTGCTATTAAGATCTTACCCGAGCTCTTCTTGATCTTTGATTCCAGGTCATTTAAGTCATTATGCTTGAAGCTGAATCGTTTTGCCTGGCTTAAGCGCGCTCCATCCTTTATACAGGCGTGTGCCAGCTCATCATAAATAATAGTACTTTCTCTTGTTGCGAGTGATGATAACACGCCAAGATTGGCGGTATATCCGGAATTAAAAAGCAACGTAGCATCAGAATGAAAAATACCCGCTAGCTTTGCTTCCAATCGTTCAGCGTATTCCGAGTTACCGGAAAGCAACCTCGAGCCACCAGAGCCATTTAATTTGAGTTCAGGTTCTTGTATTCTTTCTTCAATTGCGTTGAAAAGATCATTAGAAGCTGCAAGTCCCAGGTAATCGTTTGAAGTAAAATCGACAAGGCCCTGTTTGGTTGTAAGTATTCGAAGAAGTTGTCTTGATCTTCGTTCATTGAGCTTATCTTCAAACCAGGGGTCGAGCATTTAAGGAATGTTAATCCCCTAAAATTATAACTTTAATGAACATGAAGATAAGAAATTCACAATACAGCTAGAATTGCCAAAGGCCGGCACTAATCACTCCACCTGTTCCGAAGCTGCAGAGGAACACCTTTCAGTGCAACATGCGAATTGTTTGTCTTTTGAAAGAAGGTAATGAAGATAAGTTGTTCCGCTCACCCAATGCCCGATAACAAAAACGGGTGCAGGATGCATTCGAGGGCGCGGAACTATTCTGACAGACAACGATTCCAAAAAATAAAATGGTGTTAGCAACAAACTGCACATTATCGCCTCAACTGCTCTTAACCAAAAGCTTCGATCGACTCCGTGGTGGAGTATCAGCCCAAGCAGGTTTGTAATTGATGCCCCGGTATGGAATTGAGGGATGCTCTCCATGGCTATGTCGTTCAAGGAAGATCGCATTTTGAAAATTTGTAGTGCAAGCTTAACAAGCCAAGTGTCCCTGAGGAGCTTTCGTATCCTTCCTCGATTGCGCATGAGAGCCGAGCAACCAGACTCAAGACAAAAAGAAAGAGGGCTTTTTTTCGTGCTTTCATAGCATTGGTCGGACGGATTCCTGCTGGCAAATCCCTAATAGACGCATTCCTAGAATCTTAAATGCCCGTTCGGCGTCGTACCTCTCATCTTCAATTTGATGAAGCCATATTTTATCGCACTCGTGTTGTAACCGTTGATAGTTCTCACGGGTCATCAGCCACTGATTAATAAACTCGACTGATCCGTCAGGTAGGGCAGGCCTCTCAAACTTTTTGAGGAGCAGCATGTTAATGGTCTCGATCATACAATATGAGTGAAATGGTGCTTCGAATTTGCTATTCAATCATGACACTCCTTGTCTTAAATCCTTCAATTACTAACAGTTTTCTTTCGCGCCAGTGAATGAAAAATGGAATCTTTGTCCGTGGTTGCTGGAACGAAATGCTATAGCGAATTTTTCACCCGAAGTTTCTTCAATTTTCGGAGCTCATTTTTTTTACCAACGTAAAAAGGGATGGACTCATCGGAAATCAGGGTGCAGATTCCGTAATATAAAGGGCATAGTCTTTTAAATATGCGATTCTTCGTCCGTCAGGAGAAAGGGCTATTATATTGTGATTAAATGTTGAAATGTTGTTCAAGAGAATTGTTTCAGTATCATTTTCAGTGTTCACGATAGATGCGTTAAATCCGATGGTGCAATTAGACGGATCCTGATTTTGACACAAGTAGGTTGTTGTAACAATGCGTTGCCCGTCTTTACTAACTGACGCCGGCGTAGGGCCGTAATACGAATCCCATGATCCAATCAAAGCGTCATCCGTTTCATTACGCTTGTGGATTTGACCGGGCGAAGACCAAATCGAAAATACTCCTTCCGTCGTCCAACGGCAGACTTGGTTACGAAATTCAAAAGCAACTATGGATGTATTTGTATCCAGATTGTAAAGGTAGATCGTATCGTGACTTGAATAAAGAAGTTGCTTGCCATCTGGAGAAAATGCTAGCGGCAGGCCTACAGCGATGGGGGTTTCTGTTCCGGCCTGAATATCATAGAGGAATATATTATAAGGGTCTAGGCCATTACCACGTTTGGCATAAGCAAAGTGAGTAGTGTGCGCAACGACTTCCGTGCCAAGGACGACGCTATCCGCAACTATTGGGGTATATGCAAATGTAGAAACGTTGATCGCAGCTAGTTGTGCTGTTGACTTAACAAAGTATAGAGTATCTCCAACCAGCCATGAAACAGGTAATTCACGCCCGACCTCGAATTCCAGTTTCCGGACGGCTTTGGTTTCAATGTCGATCACTACGACGCCTGTCCATGTAAGGACTACGATTTCATCTCTAAGGTCTGACCACTGAACAGAATAGACGCCAGGTGCGTCAATATCCCAAAGCTTGTCACTGAAATTGGATACGCTATCATTCTCAGAGTCGCACGATAACATAGTACCCAGTGCGACGAGCAAAATGTAGATGATTGGTGTTTTGATGAGGTTCATTATTCGATCTGTTACGGACACATTCACTGTCTTGCGTAATGAATGTACTGAGTTGAAGTATTCTCATAAGCAATCGTTCGTCCTTCTAGAGATATGACCTTGCACTCGGCTGGAACACCGAAGGCCAGTCTTGATACAGAATTATCTTCAGTATTCACGATCGCTAAGTCAAAATTTCCTCTGTAACCAAGTGTTGTCATGATGTGATCACCTGTTCTACTAATTGACCCAGGCACAACACCTTCGTATGAATTCCATGCGCCAAGCCAGGTGTCGGTTGTTTCATTTCTTTTGTTGATCTGATCGCCCAAACTGTAAAATGAAAATATGCCTTCTGTAGTCCACCTCACAAGATGACCCTCACGCCGCTCGAAATCCTCTTCCGTTGTTGTTTTTGTCTCTAGATCATAGCGATAAAATTTCTGGTAGTCCCAATAAAGAAGCTGCTTGCCATCGGGAGAAAATTCGTATGGGATACCAGGCCCGATAAGAGTTTCATTTCCCGACTCGATATCGAAAAGGTACACTTGAGGGAGAGGGCCCAAAGTTGCAGGTAGGGGCTTAGCATATGCAAAATGAGAAGAATGAAAAGGACTGGTGAGAGGGGGGATATAAACGCCCTCGACTATATCCTTAGAATACTCAAATGTTTTAATATTGAGGGCTGATAGTTTGTTAGAAACAACGATATATAATGTGTCTCCATATAACCACGACGTGGGGTAATCCCGATGATGGCCATCAGGGAAGGTGAACTTTCTAACCTCTTTATTGTAAATGCCGGCGACAACAACGTCACTGGAAATGATTATGATTTCATCCCGGCGCTCCGAGCAATGTAGCTGATACGCCCCACCCATATAAACTTTGCCCGTTGGGTGGATATTTTCGTATTCACATGACAGCAGGGTGCCAAATGCAAAAAGGGAAATGTAGTTGATGGTATTCTTGAGCAGTTGCATCTCGCCTAACGTGTTTTTGTTGCACCAATATGCCGATTTTTGAGGACATCTTATACCTGGACTCCGCTAAATACTAACACTTTTCTACCATTGGTTGATTGGCTGCGGAAAACGAGTCGCGGGCACTTTTCTCTGGGGCAAACTCGCTAGGAGTTATCCAATGTATTGGCGCATAATTTACCTGAGCAACGGGATGAGTATAATCTTTAAGGATTTAATGTCCTGGCATGAAAAAATTTACTAGTAAGATAACACAAAACTTATTGCCAAAGAAAGTCTTAAGGGCATGTTAGATTATTTCCCTCTCGCCTTCTCCATCATATCCCACAACTCCGTCGGAATGTGTTCAAGGTGACTGAACTCGCCTCCGTTTCTCAACCACTCACCACCATCGATCGTAATAACTTCTCCATTTATGTAGGCTGAAAAGTCTGACATTAAATATGCAGCCAGGTTCGCCAATTCCTGATGTTCACCTACTCGTTTCAAGGGGACACGTTCCGCCGGATCGAATTTTTTCACAAGGTCGCCGGGCAATAATCTGCTCCAAGCACCCTCCGTTGGAAACGGTCCCGGCGCTATTGCGTTACTTCGGATCTTATACTTTGCCCACTCAACAGCCAGTGATCGCGTTAACGCAAGGACACCTGCTTTTCCGCAAGCAGACGGAACAACAAATCCAGAACCTGTCCACGCATAAGTAGTGACGATGTTTAAAAATACTCCGGGTTGTTTTTTTGCTATCCAATTTTTTCCAGCCGCGAGCGTGGTGTAGTAGGTACCTTTCAAGACAATATCCACCACGATGTCAAAGGCGCGATGCGAAAGCCTTTCAGTGGGACTTATGAAATTCCCGGCGGCGTTGTTCAATACTCCATCGATCTGTCCGAACTTTTGATCCCCTGTCTTGATCAGGTTATCCACTTCTTCATACTTCCGAATATCACAAGCCACAGCCAACACTTGTCCGCCAGTTTCGGCCGTAAGTTCCGATGCTGTTTTCTCGAGAACATCCAGCTTCCGACTTGCAATGATTAGGTTTGCGCCTAATTCCAAAAAGTATTTTCCCATCGAACGGCCGAGACCAGTACCACCGCCGGTGATTAGAATAGTTTTGCCTTTTAGACTTCCGGGTGCGAGCATGCCTTGCATGGGAGGAGTGGTTAGGTTCATTATCTGTTTTCTAAATATACTTCGCTTTTTTGAAACGGAGGTATACTGTAGAGGTATAGGGTATAGGGTATAGGGAAGTGATGTTAGACATTCGGCGTTCGACATTCGATATTCAAATCTCAAACAGTTGTCCGTCACTAGATGCTTTTAAGAGTAACTTGATGGTGAAGAGCATCGAAGTTAGCAGCACTGAATATATGGATCGAGCCTACGGCTCTCAGTTTTTAGCGGGATCTTTTTTCTACGGATTGAAATCCGTAGTTACAATATTGTTCGAGGCTACGCCTCTAAGGCGATTCCGGCAGCCACACTCAACAATCAGACATTCCGGGTTCTTCATTCGGC
>Ga0111538_10011947_pt1 | contig 11484 bp, 11 predicted proteins | sample SoiMethybrSBSTD1_FD_79669 | JGI IMG/M metagenome (GOLD analysis project Ga0111538, IMG submission 79669) | Bulk soil microbial communities from a Populus tree surrounding site in Tennessee, USA - Soil MetaG P. TD hybrid SBSTD1 (version 2)... | ecosystem: Environmental > Terrestrial > Soil >...
GAGCTGGTCAAATGGGACTACGAGCTGCGCAACGCCGAGCAGCTCGAAACCGTCGTCGATCGCGCCCTCTCCATTGCAGGTACCGAGCCGCGGGGGCCTGTCTATCTGAGCCTCCCGCGCGAAGTCCTGGCGCTGCCAGCAGAGGGCAATCATCGGACATCGGCTCGCCTTCGCGCCGCGGCGCCGGCCGCACCCGACCGCCAAGCCGTCGCCGAGGCGGCGCAAATGATCGCCAGGGCCAAGAGCCCGGTGATCCTGACAGCCAGCGCAGGCCGTGATCCCGCTGCGTTCGAGGCCCTGGCTCGGTTCACCGACCGATTTGCCATTCCCCTCGCGCAATTCCACCCGCGCTATCTGTCGCTCCCATCGTCGCATGCCATGAACCTCGGCTACGACCCGCGCTCCCTCGTCGCCGACGCCGATCTCATCCTGGCGATGGAGATCGATGTTCCCTGGATTCCCGACCATGTTGCGCCCCCGGCGGGGTGCAAAGTCATCCAATGCGGCTTTGACCCGTTGTTTGCGCACATTCCCATTCGAGGGTTTGCCTGCGATCTCGGCATCACCGGCTCGACAGCAACGATCCTCCAGGCACTGACGGATGCGCTGATGGGGGAGGTGGCGGAGACGGCGGTAGCGAAACGACGGGCACGTATCGTCAAGCAGAGAGCTTCCCTGTCAGCGGAGTGGAAGAGGACCTGTGAGCTCGTCTCCGCGCGCAGCCCCATCCATCCGGCCTGGGTCAGCCATTGCCTCCATCGGGCAAAGGACCCGCGCTCGATCGTTATCAACGAGTACACGCTTCGCCTGACGCATTGCGGGTTCGAATATCCCGACAGTTACTTCGGCTCGAGTTCCGCCTCAGGTCTGGGTTGGGGGGCGGGCGCCGCGCTTGGCGCCAAGCTCGCGGCCCCGGAGCGACCGGTTGTTGCCGTCGTCGGAGATGGTGCCTATCTCTTCAGCAATCCCGTCGCAGTCCATCATGCTGCTGCCCTGCACGACCTGCCGGTTCTCTTCATCGTCATGAACAATGCGATGTGGAACGCCGTGCGCCATTTCACGGCCGCGATGTACCCAGGTGGCCGCGCCTCCAAGCGCAACGAGTCGCCGTTCACGCGACTGGACCGCCTCCCGGCATTCGAACAAATCTGCATCGCGGCGGGTGGCCATGGCGAACGCGTCGAAGACCCCGCCGCCTTGCCCGGCGCCCTCGAGCGCGCCATTGCCGTCGTGACGCGTGAAAAGCGTCAGGCGCTTCTCAACGTGATCTGCAGTGTCGACTAAGCCCTTCCCCGTGGACCTGCGTGCGCCCGCAAGGCGCAGACGCACAGCGGGTGGCAAGCAACGGACTTGAGACAGTATACGCACGCAGCGATCGAAGCGACTCTCGCGCTTCATGGACGACTTGGGCAAAGTAGCGGTCGCCTTCAGCGAGTCGGCTTTGCGAGATGAACGCATTGCCAAATTGCGCCGTTGTGTCCGTCTCGCGCCTCACGGAGAAATCGGGCGCCGGGTGATGGTCCCGAGGCCCCGTAGCTCGCCCCTCAGGAACTCGAGAAAATCGGCACTGGCCGCCATGTCAGCCGCCCCGGTGCGAAAGTGCCAGCCGTTCCGTGATCTCGGCCGCGATGCTCTCGGGCGATGGCGCGACGGAGATGACGAGCGCCTGCTCGTCCCCGTGCGGTGGCTCCAGAATCGCGAACTGGCTTTCCAGCAGCGAGGCCGGCATGAAATGACCCTTGCGTGCGCGCAGCCGCGCGCCGATCAGCCCGGTATCGCCGTGCAGATAGACGAGGCGGACGCGGTCGCGCTCCCCCACGATCCGCTGCCGGTACGCGCGCTTCAGGGCCGAGCAGGAGACGATGGCGGGCTTGCCGGCCTCGCGCCGTTCGTCGATCCAGGCGGCGATGGCGGCGAGCCAGGGCGCGCGGTCCGCATCGGTGAGTGCCACGCCGCGGCTCATCTTCTCCACGTTGGCCGGCGGATGGAAGCGGTCGGCATCGCGGAACGGCCAGCCGAGCGCGTGTGACAGCGCCTCGCCGACCGTACTCTTGCCCGAGCCCGCAACGCCCATCAGCACGACGACGAGCGGCGACGTCTCCGCCATGGCTCTCCTTGCCCTCCAGGCGCCCGCTGCTGCCTGCAGCCGGCCTCAAATTTCCCCAGCCTCCATGCTATCAGACCGGCTCGCCGCAGGCTCCAAGGATCGGCTGCATGCGCTCATTGCTCCTGGCATTGCTGCTCGCCATGTCGTTCGGCACGACACTGTCGCCGGGCCCCGCCCGTGCCGACGACTTCGGCGCCGGCTTCCAGGATATGCAACTCACCGACCCCGTCGAGGGTGGACCGATGCCGGCTGTCGTCTTCTATCCGACGCGGGAAGAGGGCGGCGCGACCCAACTCGGCCCCTTCAGCATCGCGGCAGCGCGCGGGGCGGCTCCGGCGCCCGGGCCTTTTCCACTGATCGTGCATTCGCACGGTACGGGCGGCTCGCACCTCGGCCACCACGACAGCCTGACTGCTCTCGCCCGCGCCGGCTTCGTGGCGGCGGCCGTGCAGCATCCGCGCGACAACTTCCTGGACATGAGCGGCTTTGCCACCGACCTGCAGCTGGTCGGCCGCCCCCATCATATCGTCGCCCTGATCGATGGCGTGCTGCGCGATCCCGCCATGGGGCCGCTGGTGGATGCGCAGCGGATCGGCATGGCGGGCTTCTCCGCCGGAGGCTACACCGCGCTGTTGATTGCCGGCGCCGTGCCCGATTTCTCCCTGCGCGATGCCTATCGCAAGGCCGTGCCCAACGACCCTCTGCGCCGCCGCGCCGATGCGGCGGCCGCCAGGCAGCGGCGCAAGGCCGATCTGAAGTTCGTCGCCGACCCGCGCGTGAAGGCGATCTTCCTGATGGCGCCGGCGCTGGGCTACCTCTTCGACGGCGCGGGCCTCTCGAAGGTGAGCATTCCGGTGCGGATCTACCGGCCGACCGCGGATGAGATCCTGGCCCACCCCTGGAACGCCGAGCGCATCGCGCAGATGCTGCCGAAGCCGCCCGAGTACGAGACGATCAAGGGCGCGGGCCACTACGTCTTTCTCGCGCCCTGTCCGCCCGTCCTCGCGGCACGCCTCGGCGAGTACTGCAAGGACCCGCCCGGCATCGATCGCGCCGCCCTGCACGCCCGCATCAACGCCGACATGGCCGACTTCTTCCGCCGCAGCCTTGCCTCGCCGTAACGCCGCCGAGACGGTCCGTCATGCCGGAATTCTGCGCCGGCAAAATATCCGGCACCGCGCGCGCTCAGCCGCCCGGCTTCGGCTCCACATGCCCGCCGAAGCCCTTGCGCATGGCGGAGAGCACCTTCTCGGCGAACGTGTGATCCTGGCGCGAGCGGAAGCGCGCATAGAGCGCGGCGGTCAGCACCTCCGCCGGCACGGCTTCCTCGACGGCCGCCTGCACGGTCCAGCGTCCCTCGCCGGAATCCTCCACGTGGCCCGAGTAGCCGGAAAGGGCAGCGTCCTCCGCCAGCGCCGCCGCGGTGAGATCGAGCAGCCAGGAGGTGATGACGCTGCCGCGGCGCCAGACCTCCGCCACATCGGCGACGTCGATGGTGAGGCGCACGTCCTCGGGCAAGCGCTCCGACCCCGCATTCTTCAGGATGTCGAGGCCCTCGGCGATGGCCTGCATCATGCCGTACTCGATGCCGTTGTGGATCATCTTGACGAAGTGTCCGGCGCCGCTGCCGCCGGCATGCAGGTAGCCCTGCTCCGGCCGCGCATCGCGCCCTCTGCGGCCGGCCGTCGGCGGGATGTCGCCCTTGCCCGGCGCGAGTGCTGCGAAGATGGGATCGAGGCGCTCGACGACGGCCTTCTCGCCGCCGATCATCAGGCAGTAGCCGCGCTCCAGGCCCCACACGCCGCCTGACGTGCCGACGTCGAGGTAGTGGAGGCCCTTGGCTTTCAGCTCGCGCGCGCGGCGGATGTCGTCCTTCCAGAAGCTGTTGCCGCCGTCGATGATCGTGTCGCCGCCCGTCAGCAGTCCGGCGAGCTCGCCGACCGCCGCTTCGGTGGTCGCGCCGGCCGGCAGCATGACCCACACGACACGGGGGGCCCGCAGCGCCTTCACCAGCTCGGTCGGGCTATTGGCCGCCGCGGCGCCCTCGGCCACCAGCACCCGTCCCGGCACGGGATCGCGATCGTAGACGACGCAGCCATGGCCGCGGCGCATGAGGCGTCGCGTGATATTGGCGCCCATGCGCCCAAGGCCCATCACGCCGATCTGCATATCGCTTCCTCCCGGTCTTCTCCCTCTTCCCATTGTCCTGCACAATGGGGGCGGAGGGCGCAAGAGGCCGGAGCCGAATTGCGCCCTTGCTGCCGGCTTTCGGCGCAATATGCCGTCGGCTCTTGCGTCCCACGCGTGTCTTCAACATGCAGCAACATCGGATTGAATCGATGCCCTCACCCGACCCAGCCTTCATGTCCGCAGCCGACCTCGCGCGGATGATCCGGGCCAAGCAGGTATCTGCGCTGGAAATAACCCAGGCGACGCTCGATCGGGCCGAGAAGGTGCAGGCCGCCTGCAACTGCTTCATCACGCTGTGCGCCGATCAGGCGCTCGCCGATGCGGCCGCAGCGGACCGGGCTCTGGCGCGCGGCGATGCAGTCGGCCCGCTGCACGGCGTGCCGTTCCACGTCAAGGACATGATCAACACCAAGGGCGTGCGCACCACCTTCGCCTCCTACATGCACGAGCACAACGTGCCCAAGGAGGATTCCGCCTCGGTGGCGCGCCTGAAGCGGGCCGGTGCCGTGCTGATCGGCAAGACGACCACGCCCGAGTTCGGGCACATGCCCTACACGGAGGCGCCGCTGTTCGGCCGCACGCGCAATGCCTGGGCCGCCGACCGCACCAGCGGGGGATCCTCGGGCGGGGCGGCGGTGGCGCTGGCGGCCGGGGTCTGCCCCATTGGCGTCGGCACGGACGCGGGGGGATCGACGCGCATTCCCGCGGCCTGCAACGGCGTCATCGGCCTGAAGCAGTCGGCCGGCGTCATCCCTCACGACATGTCGCCCGAGGTCTTCGCCAACGTCTCCAGCATCAACCCGATGGCGCGCACAGTGCTGGATACCGCGCTGATGCTGGAAGCCATGGCCGGCCAGCATCCGGGCGACCCCTACTCCTATGGCGCGCCCTCCACCGGCTTTGTGGCCGCTGCCGCGCCGGAAGGCTCGCTTGAGGGCACGCGGCTGGCCTGGCGTCCGCTGCTCGCCAACACGGTGATCGACAGCCAGGTGCTCGAAGCCTGCGAGGCGGCCGCCATGACGCTCGGGCAGCTCGGCGCCTCGGTCGAGCCGATGGACGATGACATGCAGCCCGTCGAGCCGATCTGGTTCGCCTACTCGAGCGCCATGTGGAACGCCCGCTTCGCCGACGTGGTGCCCAAGTGGGGCAACCGGCTGAGCCCGACGCTGCTGCGGCAGATGGAGCTCGGCAAGGCCACGACCGGCGGCGACGTGGGCCGCGCCCTGCTCGCGCGCACGCAGCTCTTCCGCAAGGTGCAGGGCTGGTTCGACCGCTTCGATGCCATTGTCATGCCGACGCTGGCGCGCACGGCCATTCCGATCGAGGAGCGCCTGTTCGACCCGATCGAGATCGAGGGGCAGAAAGTGGATACCGTGCGGCGCGCCTGGTATCCCTACACGCACCCCTTCAACCTGACGGGCCATCCCGCCATCACGCTGCCCTGCGGCTTTCACAGCGACGGCCTGCCGATGGCGATCCAGCTTGTCGGCCGTCGCGGCGAGGATGCTCGGCTGCTGCGCATCGCTGCGCTCTTCGAGCAGGCGCGGCCGTGGAGCGGCAAGCGGCCGGCGATCGAGGGCGTTGCCTGATCATCCGGCGACGCAGGAAGTCTGCAGGTACTTCCACAACGGAGCATAAGCGGAGCCGCACATCCGACATAAATGGCGCGGACAGTGAAGCTTGCGATTGTGGGGTTCGTTCGGGCCGACTCCTGCGGGGAAGGTTGGACCTGCGGAAAACTGGGAGCGTGAGTGCGTCAGGCGGGGTGAATGGGAGGAGCGATGCTGTGGCCGCGCCACACGTGCCCGTTCGGGCTTCCGGACGATGCTGACTGCGCCGAAAACATAGTCCTGCTCGCCATCGGCTACTCTATCCGCGAAGCGTCGACCGACATCACGGATGCCCCCCTGCCCGCAGGCCTCGTGGCCCTGCTCCGCAAGCTCGAAATGCAAGAGCAGGCCCTGCCTGCGGCGAAGCCTATCGGTCGGCGGCACCATGTGCGCCGCCGGCGTCACGACCGGCCTCTTGCCGGCCTCCGGCCCACGACTGCAGTGACGGAGCCCGCGATGACGACGGCCGCCTCGGCGTGAAGCTGCTCAGAACATCCCGAGTGCCAGCTTGGCCTCGTCGGACATGCGGTCCTTGTCCCAGGGCGGGTCGAACGTCAGCTTGACGGAGACTTGGCCGACGCCCGCTACGGCGCCCACCGCATTCTCCACCCAGCCCGGCATCTCGCCTGCGACCGGGCAGCCCGGCGCTGTCAGCGTCATCTCGATGGCGACGTTGCGGTCGTCGTCGACATCGATCTTGTAGATGAGCCCCAGCTCGTAGATGTCGGACGGAATCTCGGGATCGTACACGGTCTTGAGCGCGGCAACGATATCGGCTGTCAGCTGCTCCAGCTCCTCCTGCGGGATGGATGAGCCCCGGGCAGGCGCAGCCTGTGCGGGCCCGGTCTCAGCCTGCGGCATCTCTGCCGTCTTGGTGTCCATTGTCAGCTCCACATCTCTACGGCGCGACGCCTCTTGTGCAACATGGTCGGACGAGCACGAAAGCGTTGGGTCAGCGCTTCGCTGGACCCAACCTACGATGACTCATCCGAAGAAGTCGCGCGCCTTGATCAGCGCCTCGGCCAGGGCGTCGACCTCGGCCTTGGTATTGTACATCGCGAACGAGGCCCGGCACGTGGCCGTCACGCCCAGGCGCTCCATCAGCGGCTGGGCGCAGTGGTGGCCCGCCCGCACCGCCACGCCCGAGCGGTCGATGATGGTGGAGATGTCGTGCGGGTGCAGACCGTCGATGCTGAAGGACACGATTGCGCCCTTGCCCTTGGCGGTGCCGTGGATCTTCACCCAGTTGAGCTCGCGCAGGCGCGCGTGCGCATAATCCCTGAGCTCGGCTTCGTGGCGCGCAATGCGCTCGCGGCCCACCTGCATCATGTAGTTGAGAGCCGCGCCGAGCCCGATCGCCTGCACGATCGCCGGCGTTCCCGCCTCGAACTTGTGCGGCGGCTGCCCGTAGACGACGGCGTCCTGGTGCACGCTCTCGATCATGTCGCCGCCGCCCTGGTAGGGCGGCATGGTGTCGAGATGCTTGCGCTTGGCATAAAGCGCGCCGATGCCCGTGGGCCCGTAAGTCTTGTGGCCCGTGAATGCGTAGAAATCGCAGTCGAGGTCCTGCACGTCGACCGGCATATGCACGGCTGCCTGGGCGCCATCGACCAGCACGGGTATGCCGCGCGCGTGCGCCAGGCGGATCACCTCCTTGATCGGCACCACCGTGCCCAGCACGTTCGACATGTGCGTGAGGGCGACCATGCGCGTGCGCGGGGTGAGCAGGCGCTCGAACTCGTCGATCAGGAAGGTGCCGTCGTCGGCGATCGGAGCCCACTTGAGGACACAGCCCTTGCGCTCGCGGTGGAAGTGCCAGGGCACGATGTTGGAGTGGTGCTCCATGATCGAGATGACGATCTCGTCGCCGGGCTTGAAGCTCATGCCGTAGGAGCTGGCGACAAGATTGACGGCGTCGGTCAGGTTGCGCGTGAAGATGATCTCCTCGACGCTTGGCGCATTGAGGAAGCGGCGCACGGTCTCGCGCGCGTCCTCGTAGCGCGCGGTGGCGGCATTGGAGAGGTAGTGCAGTCCGCGATGGACGTTGGCGTATTCCATCCGGTAGGCGAAATCGACGGCCTCGATGACCGAGCGCGGTTTCTGCGCCGAGGCGCCGTTGTCGAGATACACGAGCGGCTTGCCGTAGACTTCGCGGAAAAGGATCGGGAAGTCGGCACGGATCGCCTCGACGTCGTAGGCCGGCTCGCCGGTGGCGTCGGATTCTTTCATCATGGCTGTCATTCGCGTTCTCCCGCCGCGCGCTCGCGGCGTCTAGGGCCGTGCCCCGGAAAGCTCGGCGAGCCGCGCCCTGGCAACGTCGGCCAGCGCCTCGCGCAGAGCCTCGTCCTCGATCTTGTCGATAGCCTCGCCGATGAAGCTCTCGATCAGCATGGCCCGCGCCTCCCCGAGGGGTATGCCGCGTGAGCGCATGTAGAACAGCAGGTTCTCATCGATCTCCGCCGCCGTCGAGCCGTGGCCGCAGACGACGTCGTCGGCATGGATCTCGAGCTCGGGCTTGGAGTTGAACTCGGCATCCTCCGACAGCATCAGCGCCTGCGCCATCTGCTTGCCGTCGCTCTTCTGCGCATATGGCCGCACGATCACCTTCCCCTGGAAGACGCCGCGGGCACGGTCCGTCAGCACGCCCTTGAAGAGTTCGCGGCTCTCGCAGCCAGGCACCGCATGGTCGACGACGAGCGTGGTGTCGATATGCTGGGTCGACCGCCCGAGGAAGCAGCCGGAGATGTCGAGCTTGGCGCCCTCTCCGGCGAAGGTGACGGCCATCGTATTGCGCGCCAGCCCCGTCGCAACGGTGAGCTGGAAGGCCCGATAGACCGCCTCCTCGCCGAGCGTCGCCAGCGTGGTTGCGAGATGCGTGGAGGCGTCCCCGGCCATGGCGCAGACGACATGGGCGATATGGGCGCGGTCACCAACAGTCACGGCGCTCAGCGTATTGGCCTGCCCGGACGCGGCGCCCGCGAGGCCAAGGTGCGCCTCGATGACCGTGGCGCGGGCGCCCGCGCCGACCTCGATGACGTTGCGCGTCGTGACGAGGCGGCCCTCCTTGGCGGAGCGGGCGAACACGAGCAGCAGCGGCTTGTCGAGCGTGGCGCCCGCAGCGATGCGGACGATCGCCCCGTCGGTCATGTAGGCCGTGTTGAGCGCGATCACCGCGTCCTGGCCCGCCACCTCGCGCTTGCCGAGGCCGTCGCCGGCACCGTCGGCCAGCGCCGCCGCGAGCGAGCCGATCGCAACCGCGGCGGACGGAGATTTGCCCGACAGCGACGGGATATGCCCGCCGTCGACGAACACGACGCGATGACAATCGAGCGCAGCCAGGGGTCCGAGACCCGTGTCGATCTCGTGTTGCCGCGGCGTGGCGGCCTCGCGCAGCGACGGCGGCAGCGCCTCTTTCAGGGCCGTGCGCAGGTCGGTGTACTTCCACTGCTCGATGCGCCGGTGCGGCAGTCCGAGTGCGGCAAACGCCCCGATCGCCGCCTTGCGCGCGGCAGCCACGGCAGCCCCGCCCGGCAGCTTCGCGGCGACAGCCTCGAAGTTGTGGGAGAGCGCCTGCTCCGCCTTCGTCTTGGTCACAGCCAATGTCATGTCACTCTCAGGCCGTCGCGAGTGCGTTGCCTCTGAAGCCGGCGTAGCCCGTTTCCTCGAGCTCCTGTGCCAGTTCCTTGCCGCCGGTCCTCTGAATCCTCCCGTCGGCCAATACATGCACCTTGTCGGGCACGATGTACTGCAGGAGGCGCTGGTAGTGGGTGATGAGGAGCATCGCCCGGTCCTTGGAGCGCAGCCTGTTGACGCCGTCGGAGACGACGCGCACGGCGTCGATGTCGAGGCCGGAGTCCGTCTCGTCGAGCACGCTGAGGCTCGGCTGCAGGATCGCCATCTGCAGTATCTCCATGCGCTTCTTCTCGCCGCCGGAGAAGCCCACGTTGATCGGACGCTTGAGGATGTCGTCGGGAATGCCGAGCCTGCCCGCCTCTTCGCGCACGCGCTTCATGAACTCGGGTGTGGTCAGCTCCTTCTGCCCGCGCTTGCGCAGCACCGCATTGAGGGCCGTGCGCAGGAATGTCAGCGTGGCGACGCCGGGAATCTCCATCGGATACTGGAACGCCAGGAACACGCCCTTGGTGGCGCGCTCGTCAGGCTCCATTGCCAGCAGGTCCTCCCCGTTCCAGAGAACCTGGCCGCCCGTCACCTCGTAGCCGTCGCGGCCTGCCAGCACATACGCCAGCGTCGACTTGCCCGAGCCGTTCGGGCCCATGATGGCGTGCACCTCGCCCTTGGGGACTTTCAGGCTCACGCCATTCAGGATCGGTTTGTCCTCCTCCGCCAGCTTGACGCGAAGGTCTCTGATTTCAAGCATCGCTCATGCCATCTCCACGTTGCGGGACCCGTTGGGTCCCGGGGGCTCATCCCTTCCCGGGATCCGAGCCCAACTCGATTTCGGTTGGATAGAGCACGCCCATCCAATCGCACTCGCCTTTGGCGGCTTTGCTGCTCTTGGCAAACTCAACCAGGAACGCTTCGCCCGGGCCGAACGTCTCGACCACGGTGCCGACATCGCCCGCCTTCAGCACCAGACCAGGGGCCGTGCGGGACAGGGCGTTGCGCCGCTTGCACTCGCGCTCGTCGAGTTCCCGGTTCAGCCTCGCCGTCGTCACCGCAGCCATCATTTCCGCCGCATCGCGCATCTTCCACTCCATCGATCCTTGGTGGTCGCTCCGCTGCCCTTCAAGCTCCAGGTTGGGTCCCGGAACCCTGCTTGTGCATTAAGTCTTTGCACCTACTTTCCCCAGCGCCAGCCCCATTGTCCATCCGTCTTCGCGCGCGCCAGCCATATGAAGGCGCCGGTCAGGAGGCCGACGCCCATGAGCCAGGTGGAAATAAGCCAGATATTTGGGTCGCTTCCGGCGATTTGCTGCGACGCCGCAAGGACGCTCGTGGACGCCGCCACCAAAAGCCCGAACACCAGGCTCACGGCCCATCCCTTCCAGTTGACGGGGGTGGCGCCATAGCCGTGGCTGTGCGGTTTGAACCAATGGCTCATCCGACCGACCCCTCGAGGGACACGCCGATCAGCTTCTGCGTCTCTGCCATAAACTCCATCGGCAGCTGTTGCAGCACGTCGCGCACGAAGCCGTTGACGATCAGCGCCACAGCCTCTTCCTCCGACAGGCCCCGCTGCTGGCAATAGAACAGCTTGTCGTCGGAAATCTTGGACGTCGTGGCCTCGTGCTCGAAATGCGCGGACGCATTCTTCGCCTCGATATAAGGCACGGTGTGGGCGCCGCATTTGTCGCCGATCAGGAGGGAATCGCAGTTGGTGAAGTTGCGCGCGCCGGTCGCCTTGCGGTGCGCCGAGACGAGTCCGCGGTAGGTATTCTGCGAATGCCCGGCGGCGATGCCCTTGGAGATGATCCGGCTCGTGGTGTTCTTGCCCAGATGAATCATCTTGGTGCCGGAATCGACCTGCTGCTTCCCGTTCGAGACGGCAATCGAGTAGAACTCGCCACGCGAGTTGTCGCCGCGCAGGATGCAGGACGGATACTTCCAGGTGATGGC
>Ga0111538_10011948_pt1 | contig 11484 bp, 12 predicted proteins | sample SoiMethybrSBSTD1_FD_79669 | JGI IMG/M metagenome (GOLD analysis project Ga0111538, IMG submission 79669) | Bulk soil microbial communities from a Populus tree surrounding site in Tennessee, USA - Soil MetaG P. TD hybrid SBSTD1 (version 2)... | ecosystem: Environmental > Terrestrial > Soil >...
ACTGGGATGAAATTCCAAACCCCAATGTTCCAAATAATATCACCGGACGCATCGTATTTGAAATCATAGTGAATTCCAAAGGTGAATTAGATCACTACAACATCGTTCAAAACAGCCTGAATCCTGAAGCCACCAAAGCATGCCGTGAGGCAGTCGAGAAATTGACATTCAGCAAGACAGGAACCAATGTGCCAGACATGTCGAAAGGCAAAATCACATTCGTAGTACGTGCAAAATAGAAAGCATGCATCAGCGTTGGGTAGAATTCATTCAAGACTTCCTTATTACGATTCACGAAAATATCCGGGAACTTAAAGAGCGACGCGGCTTTGCAGATCCGGAAGAACTCAATCACATCGAAGCAAAACTTTTGGCTTACAATGAAGTACTTTTCGCCCTCCGGGCAAGTGCAGCCGAATTTAAAATTCCTCAAGATCAGCTTGGTCTTTAACCTAGAGAAATACTTATTGCTATTTTTGGCGCTATGTTCCACACCTACGAGGAGACGCTAAACTTTCTATACGAAAATTTGCCGATGTTCCAGCGGGTTGGAGCGTCAGCTCTAAAACCTGACTTGACGAATACGCTGCTTTTGTGTGAAGCTTTAGGAAATCCGCAGTTGAAATTTAAAAGTATTCACGTAGGGGGGACTAACGGTAAGGGTAGCACGTCCCATATGCTGGCGTCTATACTTCAGTGTGCTGGATTCAAAACAGGCTTATATACTTCGCCGCATCTTAAATCTTTCACTGAGCGAATCAGGATCAATGGAGAGGAAGTTTCAAAAGATTACGTGAATGACTTTGTCAATAGAATCTTCGAGGCGATCCACGTTGTAAAACCCTCCTTCTTCGAAATAACGGTAGCCATGGCGTTCGATTATTTTGCCTCACAGAAGGTTGATATTGCCGTAGTTGAAGTTGGGTTGGGCGGAAGGTTAGATTCAACTAACGTCATCACACCTGAACTGTCCTTGATTACAAATATTGGATGGGATCACATGGATCTCCTGGGCGATTCGTTGGAAAAAATAGCGGGCGAAAAAGCCGGTATCATTAAAAATAAGATTCCCGTCGTAATCAGCGAGCGACAGCGGGAAGTAGAACATATTTTCCTGGAAAAAGCGTCGTCAACGGATTCGCCACTTTATTTTGCATCTGACGAATTTACTGCATCGATGCAATCTGAAAATGATTTTGTTACATTCGACGTATTTGAAAACGGCGAGCCTGTACTTCAAAATTTGGCAATGCCACTGCAAGGTGTTTATCAACAAAAAAATATTCCCGGCGTATTAGAGGCGGTGAAGCTCTTACGGGCACAAGGCTGGGAAATATCCCAACAACACGTGCGTTCTGGCCTCGAAAATGTAATTTCTCAAACTGGCTTAAAAGGACGGTGGCAAGTGCTGAATAGGCGGCCAATGATTGTTTGTGACACGGGTCACAACCTTGATGGAATGAAGGAAGTACTTCGGCAGATCAGAATGCAATCGTATGAGAACCTTTTTTTTGTTTTTGGTATGGTCAAAGGAAAAGATGTTTCATCTATCTTGAGATTATTGCCGAAGGACGCCTACTATTTTTTTTGTGAAGCGAAAATTCCAAGAGCAATGGACGCTTCGACGCTTTTTCACGAAGCGCGCCAATTTCAACTTAATGGTGAAATCGTACCCGATGTAAATGATGCAATTCACAACGCAAGGACAAGGGCTTCGGATGAGGATATGATTTTCGTTGGTGGTAGTACCTACATCGTTGCTGAAATAAACGCGCTATAGGCTTTAGACATATGCATCCTTTACCATTAATAACACGAGGCTGAAGACAAATTGTAATGAAGAGAAAACTTGAACGTTTTAAAATTATTGAAGAGCGAAGTAATGTTATCGAGCGGAGCAAAGACATTTTTGAAAATATCAAAGGCAAGTGGCGATCTGATTATTTCAAAAATGAAAATCCTATCACGGTTGAAATTGCATGTGGCAGGGGAGAATATACTATAGGATTAGCAGCCCTTTTTCCCGATCGTAATTTTATCGGGATCGATATCAAAGGAGAACGTATCTGGAAGGGGAGCACGTTAGCAGTGGAGCAAAAATTAACCAACGTGGCTTTTTTGCGTACACCAATTTTATTGATTGAAAATTTCTTTTTACCTGGAGAACTGGATGAAGTGTGGACAACCTTTCCAGATCCTCGGCCGAGAAAACGAGACATCAAACGAAGGTTAACAAGTCCACGATATCTTGAAATTTATAAGCGGCTTCTAAAACCTGGAAGTTACTTTCGCCTGAAGACCGACAACACAGGCTTGTATCAGTATACTTTAGAGGAAGCCCAATCCCGGACTGATATAAGCGATTTGATCTACACTGATAATCTGTACCAATCTGGCTACAGGGCCGAGTGTTTTGATATTAAGACCAAGTATGAAGAGCAGTTTGCGTCCAAGGGTGAAACGATAAAGTATTTGAGGTTTAAGTTTTAACTTCTTATTTTACTATATGGATGAGCACACCAACTTTGACCTGGAAGAAAAATTCCTTAAAGCAGATCGCCTGATATCAGAAAATAAGATCAGTGAGGCGGCGCACTTGCTGGAGGAAATTTTACACGAGGCACCCGACTTCGGAAAAGCGCATAACCACCTCGGTTGGTTGCACGAAACAAAATTCAAAAATTACGAAAAGGCGCAAGAGCACTACAGATTGGCGATCAAATTTTCACCTGAGTACCCGGCTGCTCATTATAATTACTGTTATTGTCTTTCCACGTTACGAAAATATGATGAGTTGGAAAAAGTGTTAGAACAAGCAATCAAAGTTTCCGGCATCAATTACGCCACGATTTATAATGAATATGGCCTGCTAAGGGAAATTCAAGGTAATCTCGACGATGCCATCCATTATTTCAAACTGCACATCAAAAACTCTTTTGACTCCAAAAGCATCGAAGCAGCGGCCGAATCGATCAAACGTTGTGAACGCAAGAAACAGCTGATAGGTTAAATTAATGTAAGGCGCAACATATTGCGTCCCTATCTTGGTTCTGCTAACAATTTAATAACGTGGTACTGACACAGGAATAAACGAACGTTCTTATCTTTGCGGCGATGGGTAAAAAAAGAAAACGGGAGGTAGAACTCGTTGTTTTATCTGACATTCATCTCGGCACGTATGGCTGCCGTTCGGAAGAACTCCTTCGCTACCTAAAGACGATTAAGCCTAAGAAAATTATCCTCAACGGAGATATCATCGACATGTGGCAGTTCAGCAAACGCTACTGGCCAAAATCCCACATGCAGGTTATTAAACACATTACCGGGCTGCTTGCAAAGAATACAAAAATCGTTTACCTCACGGGTAATCACGATGAAATGCTCCGTAAGTTTTCCGGATTCCGCTTAGGGTCATTTCAAATTGATAACAAGCTCGTGATAAAACTAAACGGCAAGTCAGCCTGGATCTTTCACGGTGATATTTTTGACGTGACAATGAAATACTCGAAGTGGCTCGCCAAGTTAGGCGCCATTGGTTATGATATGCTTATTGTCATCAACACGGTAGTGAACTGGTGCCTCACCAGGTTAGGAAGAGAAAAAATTTCGCTTTCCAAAAGAGTAAAGGATAGCGTAAAGTCGGCTATTAAATTCATCAATGATTTTGAGAAAACTGCTGCAGACATTGCGATTGAGAACGGCTATCATTATGTCGTATGTGGTCATATACACCATCCGGAAATTAAACTCATCAAAACGGATAAAGGCGAAGTAACCTATCTAAACTCGGGTGACTGGGTAGAAAACCTAACCGCTTTGGAATATTACGATGGAAACTGGCATATCTATCGATATATTGAGGATAAAATCGCACGCGGTCTAAAACTCCCTAAACGTTTCAGCGATAAACTTGACAATGATGAAATCTTTCGCGATTTAGTTAACGAATTTTTAACCAATAAAAAGTGAAGATTTTATATGCAATTCAAGGCACAGGTAATGGTCATTTGACGCGTGCTGAAGATGTCATTCCTATTCTTGCTGAATATGGTGAATTGGACCTTTTTGTTAGTGGCTCACAGGCGGATGTAAAATTACCCTATCCGATTAAGTATAAATCCAAAGGACTTAGTTTTTTCTTTGGGACCACTGGAGGAATAAATTTTCTTAAAACTTTTAAGCAAAACAGTTCCAAAGAAGTTTATAAGGAGATAAAAAAATTTCCCGTTGAAAAATATGATCTGGTCATCAATGATTTTGAACCCATATCAGCATGGGCATGCCGCAAGCGCGATGTTCCGTGTGTAGGACTCAGTCATCAATCCGCATTGCTTTCACCCCAAGTTCCAAGGCCGAAAAATATTGATCCGGTAGGCGAATGGTTGCTGCATAATTATGCGCCCACCAAGCGAAATGTTTCATTTCACTTCGAGGCATACGATTCCACCATTTTTACTCCCGTAATCCGCCGGGGAATTCGCGAATGTAAGACCGAGGCCGGCGACCATTATACAGTGTACCTACCTGCCTATGACGATCGTAAGCTGGTTCCATTGTTGGCTCGCATTCCGCATGTCAGGTGGCATATCTTTTCCAAGCACGCAAAAAAATCCTATGATATTGGAAAACTGTCTGTTTACCCGGTGAATAAAGAATTGTTTGCAGAAAGCATGACCTCTGCAAAAGGAATACTTTGTGGTGCCGGTTTTGAAACGCCAGCTGAGACGCTCTACCTCAGCAAGAAGCTCCTGGTCGTGCCGATGAAGTCGCAATTGGAACAACACTATAATGCTGCTTCCCTAAAACGCATGGGTGTGCCAGTAGTTAAGAAGTTGCGAAAAAAATATCTTGACAAAATCACAGAGTGGATCGAATCTGACAATAGGGTGACAGTTGATTATAAGAATATCACCGCCGAGGCCGTTGCAAAAGCCGTTGCTTTAGGTAAAAGTTGAGATCAAGCTTAACTTCTCCTTAATATTTCTATTCCATCATTTGGAATTATTCATTTCTACATAACTGCCTTGTAAACAAAAGGTAACAACTATATCGTATTTTGCACCTCAGTTATGGATATGGGAGAGAAGAAGCCCTTCAGAGTATTGTTGGTGGATGATGATCAAGACATTCTAGAGCTTCTTGAATACAATCTCGAAAAGGAAGGTTATAAAGTAAAGACGTTGGATGATAGCAATGTCGCCGTCAGTGTGGCGATAGACTTTTCCCCTGATTTGATTATCCTCGACATTATGATGCCACGCCCGAACGGCATCGAGATTTGCAAAGAGTTACGCAGCTTAAAGAGATTTGCCAACACTTACATTTTTTTCCTCACTGCAAAATCAGAAAGTTATTATCAGCAAGCTGCGCTAGATACCGGTGGAGACGACTACATTGAAAAGGTTGTAGGGCTAAGAGCACTAACATATAAAGTGAGTACCGTGCTCAAGCGAAGGTTTGTGATCAGGAAAAGCGTTCCTGAGCTTCAGATTGGTGACATACGTCTTAACAGGAAGGCGAATACCGTTAAGATCAATCAGCAAGAAATTAAATTAAGCAAACCAGAATTTGAGCTTCTCTTTTTCTTTGCCCAAAACCCACGAAAAATAATTTCTCAGGAAAATCTTCTTGGTAATATATGGGGTTCGGAAATTTATCTTTTCGACACATCTGTCGATGTCTACATTCAAAATCTTAAAATGAAGCTCGGCCGCCTTGATATCATTCAGAGTTTCGACGGCCAACGATACCGTTTTGACGAGCGGAAAGCAGAAAGCTAAACAGAGCGGAAAGCAGAAAGCAAAATTCAGAAAGCTATGGCGTGCAAACTTCATCCTGGTGCATCAATGATGACTTGCAGGCTTTCATTTGACGCCGACAGTCTTATTCTACACGCAACTTCAAACTAGAAACTAGAAACTCGAAACTTTTAAGAAGCCCGCACACTTTTTGTTTATTATATCGTTAGTAGGAAATACATTTTAATGAAAGATCTTTTAAGGCGGGTAAAAACTCGTATTCGAGCGAAAATTGAGGATTTTTATTCGCGACCCGGCATAGTCAAGCGCGTTCTGAGGGCCTTGATGGTGACCTTATTGTGTATTTTTTCCTCAATAGCCATCCTTATCATTGCAATTTGGCTGGGAATGTTTGGCGAAATCCCAAGCAGGAATGATTTGACCTCTATTAATCACCAGGTGGCCACTGAAATATTCAGCGCTGACAGTGTGCTGCTAGGACGATATTATTGGCAGGAACGCTCTACGGTGCCAGCGAACGAGGTTACACCCGAGCTCAAACACGCCCTCGTAGCCACAGAGGATGCCAGATTTTACGAACACAATGGAATCGACACCCGGAGTCTTTTCCGTGTTTTTATTAAGAGCATCCTCTTGCAAAAAGAATCTTCCGGAGGGGGCAGCACGATAACCCAACAGTTGGCAAAAAATTTATATCCCAGGAAATCATTTGCATTTCTATCGCTGCCCATTAATAAGGTTCGGGAAGTAATCATCGCCAAGCGACTTGAAAATAACTACACGAAAGATGAGATATTGGTATTGTATTTAAATACCGTTCCTTTTGGCGATAACGTCTACGGAATAAAAACCGCAGCTGATCGTTTTTTTTCCGCGTCGGTAAAATCATTAACGGCTGATCAGGCTGCAGTGCTGATCGGAATGTTGAAGGCTACGCATACCTACAACCCAAGAGTCTTTCCAGATCGTGCAAAACAACGTCGGAATGTTGTGCTCGCACAGATGCAGAAGTATGATTTTATCACGTTGGAGGAAAAGAAATCTTATCAGGAGAAACCTCTTGGGCTCCGCTACAATAAGATCACCCATAATTCCGGACTCGCTCCCTACTATCGGGAGTATATAAAAAATGATCTGATTAAATGGTGCGCAAAGCACGAGCGGCCCGATGGAAAACCCTATAACCTTTATACCGATGGGTTGAAAATTTACACAACAATTGACTCCAGGTTGCAGCGCTATGCCGAGCAGGCCATGCAATCGCACATGAAAGAATTACAAAAGAAGTTTGTCAATCAAGTAAACAAGGAAACGCTTACAGCCGTCGTGAAAAGCAATTTTAGAAAACTGCCGATGTATGAGGAGTTGAAAAAGGAAGGGCTATCTGAGAAAGAAATTCTCGAAGAAATGAAAAAGCCTTCCTTCCGGAAGGTGTTTACCTGGGAGGGTGGTAAGGAATTAGAAATCAGCGCCTATGATTCATTGAAACATCACCTTCAATTTCTTCAGGCAGGGCTGTTGGCTATTGAACCAGAAACCGGGAATGTGAAAGCCTGGGTCGGCGGTATTGATCATGAGTTTTTTCAATATGATCACGTACGCGAAAGTACAAAACGACAAATCGGTTCTACCTTTAAACCTATTGTTTATGCTGCAGCATTGGAGCGCGGTGTTGACCCCTGCGAATATGTTTCAGGGCGACAAACATCATATTCCAATATGGAAGACTGGACGCCTCAAAACTCTTCGACAGATTCTTATGATAAAAAATATTCTATGGAGGGCGGCCTCGCCGGTTCCGTCAACACCGTTTCCGTTAAATTGTTGGAGAAGGCTGGTATTGATTACACGATAGGAACTGCAAATAAAATGGGTATTAAGAGTGACCTGCCCAACGTACCGTCTATAGCACTGGGCTCACCCAATATTTCAATGCTGGAAATGGTGAGTGCTTATGGAGTTTTCGCAAACAATGGACAGTATGTTGAACCGGCATTTGTAACCGCAATAACGGATAATCACGGTCAGGTTTTGGAAAAGTTTAAAGTAGATTCAGAACCTGTACAAGCGCTGTCGGAGTCGACTGCCGATATAATGATCCATATGTTGAAGCGCGTCGTGAACGAGGGTACGGGTTCCAGCTTACGTGCACAATATGGTCTTTCAAATGATATTGCTGGTAAAACGGGAACCACTCAATCTAACACCGACGGGTGGTTCATTGGCATTACTCCACACCTTGTTATCGGAGCCTGGGTCGGGGCAGACGATCCGCGACTACACTTCCGCACAACCGCCCTTGGACAAGGTTCACGGACTGCGCTTCCAATCGTAGCAAAGTTTTTACAGTATGCTAACAAAGACCAAAGTTTGCAAGATGTTACGACGGCGAAATTTTCTCCGATCGCTCCTGAACTGCTAAGCCGACTTGATTGCGACATGGAACGTTCTGACCGGAATTTTTTCCAACGCATCTTTAATATCAAAAGAAAAGTTAAGGAGCGAAAATTCAAGTCGGGTAATTAGAATATTTTTTGTTTCTTTCATCTACAACCGCGTTGAAACATTTTCTACAGCCTTCTTTGAAATGCTGATTTTTGGCCGGATATGGCATCTTATTTTTAGCACGATTTTTTACAATATGTTTCTCTGAATATTTATTTAAACAAAAAAAGGAGGAATTATGAAAGCGACTGGAAAAGAGTATGAAGTTGACAACCTGACCGGTAGAAACCATGAAGGACCGAACGCAAATTTGCCCGCCCGGAGATTGACGGCCACTTCCATTATCGGTGATAAAGTGGAGAATTTGGATGGGGAAAATTTAGGAAAGATCGACAATCTGATGATCAACATTAATAGCGGCAGTATCGAGTACGTTGTGTTGGAGTCGGGATCATTCTTAGGTCTGGGGGGGAAGCTGTTTGCTATTCCGTTTGGTCAGCTATATCTAAATACGGATAAGGAATGCTTTATTCTGAACCGGGAACAGGAATACTTTAAAAGTGTCCCCGGGTTTGACAAAAATCACTGGCCCGACACCAATGATCATTCTTACTTCAACGATGTGGATAATTACTGGAATACGTCCTCAACAGGAACTCCGTATCTTTAGTGTGCCTGATTATTGTAAAAATTCAAACCTTACCACCCGGCAATCTAAATGTTGGGTGGTAAGGTTTTGAATTTAATCTCTTCAAAAACGAAAAGACAACTACACTTTTGTTTTGCTTTTGTATTTTCGATGAATGAAATCTATACCATCCCACGTCTTGGTCTCAGAAAGCATTGGTAAGGTGTCTTTGCTTACGTTCAGGCCGAAAGAGACGAAATCGATAATAGTTTTAGCCCATGGCGCAGGCGCAGGAATGACTCACCCTTTTATGGAAAACCTTGCCGCCGGGTTGGGGGAGTTTTCCATTGCCACCGTCAGGTATAATTTTCCTTACATGGAAAAGGGTTCCAGAAGGCCTGATGTTCCCGCCGTTGCGGAGAAAACAGTTGGTGCCGTCCTGGCAAATACTCAGGAAGTTTTTTCTGGAATACCCATATTTTTAGGAGGTAAATCCTTTGGCGGCCGAATGTCCTCGCAGTTTGTTGCCAATAAAAATCCTTCAGGCGTTAATGGAGTTGTATTTTACGGCTTTCCGCTACATGCTCCCGGAAAACCTGGTAGCGAGCGTGCAGCACATCTCAAATCCATTAATATTCCCATGCTTTTTCTGCAGGGAACAAATGACGCCCTTGCAAGCCTTCCTTTGATTGAAAAAGTTTGTGAAGCGCTTCCATCCGCAACATTGGTGAAATTTGAAGGGGCCGATCATTCCTTTAAAATAAAAAAAGGGGACGCTATGAATGATTTGGTTTTGAACACCTCGAAATGGGTGGAAAAACATAGCTAAAAGGCAATAGGAGTCATTTTACAGACTTTTTTAAAGTGTGCTCGATGCACAATCCAAAACTAAATTTATTGTCTTATATTTGCGGATTATTTTTAATATCAATTTATAATGAAAGAAGGAACAGTAAAATTCTTTAATGAATCAAAAGGATTCGGTTTTATTAAGGAAACGGCAACAGGCCAAGAGTATTTTGTGCACATTTCAGGACTCCTTGTGGACCAAATCCATGAGAACGATGCAGTGACTTTTGAACTCAAGGAAGGAAAAAAAGGATTGAATGCAGTTAACGTGCGTTTAGCAAACTGATAAGTCATCAATGCCAAAAAGAAAAGCCAAGCATTTTGCTTGGCTTTTTCGTTTCTAATACTGTTGGATTTTTGTTGTCGTGGGGTGGTTCGTTTGAGGAATTTTCGCCTCAGCTCGCTAAAAAAAAGCCATTTAAGTTCACAATAGATAAACTTAAATAGTATCTTCATTTCCCTTCTTTTTGGCGTAATTTTTATGCTGTTTAAAAAATAAATCCATATCACCTTTATGAAAAAAATTCTCGTCCCTACTGATCTTTCTGTAATTGCTGAACGTGGTCTCACTTTGGCAATTGAAATTGCAGAACGATCTGAAGCTGAAATAAGTCTTGTGAACTTTACCCGTCATCCTTTTGGAAAAACATTTACAGCTATGGGAGAAGTCAGCAGCAAAATTGATCAGGAAGGAGAATTATTTAGCCTGCAGATGCTCCATTTGAATAAGGAGAAGCTTGATGCCTTAGGAAAGAAATACAGTCAGTATGGAGTTGACATACAGACTGCCATAGTCGACGAAGACTTCAAGGAGGGAATCGATGAATACCTGCAACGCGAAGGCATTGACCTGGTAGTCATGGGCACGTCGGGAGAAGAGAACGCCACAGAAGCGTTCACTGGTAATCATACAGAACAGGTGATTAAAATTTCCAAGTGTCCAGTGCTTTCTGTGCGGGACGGATTTCAGGTAAAAGATTTTAATAAGATCGTCTTGGCTGTTAACGTCATCAAGGGTAGTGCGCACGTGCACGAAGCTTTAGATACACTAGCCGACCTTGCAGCTTGCTTTGATGCCCATATCTATTTGGTGCATGTTCGCGATAAGGCCACCGATTATTCGAACATCAATCTCGAACAGTTTTTTACGGATATGGCGGAAGACGCGGGACTACGGAATTATTCCGTAACCATTTATGAGGCTGATGACCAGGCCAACGGTGTAATTCAATTTGCACGCGAAGTTAAGGCTGGGCTCATCGCCGTTATAAAAAACAGCACCGATGGAATTTTCCGGATTTTCTCTAACCACTTCTCAGACCGGTTGGTAAAGGAAGTTGGACGACCCGTGTTTACGTTCAATTTGCAAAATGCTTGAAATGTGTTTGGTTGTTCACGCCCTTCCTGCCGCAGGCGGGTGTTAGGTTTCCAGGGGTTGCTTCTGTATTGCTTGAAATAATTCTTTCTCGTTGGTAAGGTCTAAGCGTAGTGGTGTGATCGAAACGAAACCTTGATCTACCGCCCAGCGATCTGTTCCCTCTTCGGCGGGCTCCAGGGGCACCACTGTAAACCAGTAATGCTTACGGCCCAAAGGATCCGTGCCAGGAACTACCTTCCCATCGTATTGTCGGACCGACTGTCGCGTCCACCGTATGCCTACTGGTTTTTTTGGAAAATTAACATTGATGAGCTTTAAGTCACGATTTTCCAAAAGGAGGGCTAACGTTTTTTCCACGAAAGGTGCAAGTGCATTAAAGTCGGGCTCCGACTTTCCGGCCGGCGTGCTCAGCGCGATTCCTCTCA
>Ga0111538_10011949_pt1 | contig 11483 bp, 10 predicted proteins | sample SoiMethybrSBSTD1_FD_79669 | JGI IMG/M metagenome (GOLD analysis project Ga0111538, IMG submission 79669) | Bulk soil microbial communities from a Populus tree surrounding site in Tennessee, USA - Soil MetaG P. TD hybrid SBSTD1 (version 2)... | ecosystem: Environmental > Terrestrial > Soil >...
CGATGGATCACCTGATTTGGGAATACCTTGCTTATTGCGCAGGAACCGGTGGAAGTATCCTTATTATTGGTTCTGCGGCCGGTGTCGCCGTGATGGGGATGGAGAAAGTTGATTTTATCTGGTATGCAAGAAAGATCAGCTTTGTAGCCATGATCGGATACTTCGCAGGTGCAGCTTGTTATTTGTTGCTCGAGCCCTTTCTTGGTTCAGGCGTCCACTAACAATACTTAGAACCCCACGGTAGACCCGGAGCAGGAATCACGACTTGCTCCGGTTACACTTTTCAAACAATTTACTTCTCCACGAATCTTAAGCACTCCAAGGAATGCAAATACAATTGCTTCCTTAAACTTAATGACATCCGAACTCGGAATTATCAACGTAATGTTGTCTCCACATTGATCCAACAACTGCGAAATAAAAAATGAATTAAATGCCCCGCCACCGGTGCACAGCACATTACACCTACTCTTTTGAGAACTAATAGCAAGTGCAATTTCTCTCGCAGACGATAGGGTCATCGTTCTAAGTCTGGAACTCAATTCAATGCCTGGGTCATCGAGTATGGGCTTGATACTTTCTTCAAACATTTCACGACCTAAGGATGGTCTGCGCTTCCGCACGCCTGAATAGACAGCCTCCAGTTTCTTGAGCATGCCCTGATCAACTTCACCATCCGCCGACATTGCTCCATCTTTGTCAAATTCTTTTCCAATCGAAGCCATGAGATAGTTGAGCCCCATATTGTTGAAGCAGATGTCATAAGCGACACGCTTACCCTTAATGTCGTTTGAAAGGTTTGCAATTCCTCCAAGATTCAGACATACATCATACTCGCCAAATAAGAATTTATCACCGGCTGGAACGAGGGGTGCGCCTTCTCCGCCAAGCATTACGTCAAGGCTCCTGAAATCATATACAACGGGAACGCCACATGCTGCGTGCAGCGCAGCGCCATTGCCAAGTTGGTACGTGAAACTTTTCTGAGGTTGGTGAAAAATGGTATGACCATGTGATGCAATGAAATCAACTTTGAGTTTATTGCGGCGAATGAAATCATTACATGCCTTTCCAAGGAATTGTCCGTACTGCGAATCGATTTCCACAAGTTGCTCTCCCGTCAGGTGTTGAGCTGTAGATAGTTTATTCATCCACGCCGATGAATATTTGATGGTCGTCGCATTCTTCAGTGAGAACGACCACCGTCCCTTATTTTTCCTGAAATGACAATAAGCGATATCCAACCCATCCAATGAAGTACCAGACATCAATCCGATAACTTTAAAGTTGTTCTTTGAATCCATATTTTTGGGACGTTAGAGACAAGTTAATGGTAGATGCAAATTAACGGACATCCAGTAAATAGCAAGACACCCGTCAAAGTCGGGTCAGAGTCAGGAAGCGGTACTTCCTCTCATTCATAATCAATCATTGACTAAAGCACAAACAGAATCACGAAAAGGGCACAGCCATGAATATTGTCGTTGACTACGGAAACTCTTCTGCCAAGGTGGGCATCTTTGATGGGAATAACCTCACTGCACAACACAATTTTCTCACTACTGAAGAGTTGAAAAAATTTCTGCAAAACTTTTCTGCAGACAATTTCATCATTAGCTCAGTCACCAAAGATTCGGACCAAGTTTCGGACTGGGCGACTCAGGTTAAGCAAAAATATATTTTAAATCCTCAGCTACCGCTGCCAGTGAAGATCAGATACGCAACGCCCGAAACACTTGGTGTAGATCGAATTGCAGGAGTATGCGGTGCGCAACACATGTTTCCCAATACAAATACACTCGTTGTAGATGCCGGCACCTGCATTACCTTTGATTTCCTTGACAAACACGGGAATTTTCTCGGCGGCGGCATATCTCCTGGTTTGATGATGCGGTTCCAGGCAGTTCATAATTTCACCGCCAGGCTGCCGTTAGCACCCTCGATTGATGAACCCCCTCTAGTCGGAGATAGTACGGAAAAGTGCATTCAAAGCGGTGTAATCAACGGAATCACAGCAGAACTTAATGGCATTATCAGCCTCTACAAGCAGAAATTTCAAGAATTGACTGTGATTTTAAGTGGTGGGGATGCTCGATTTTTTGAAAACAAATTGAAAGGGTCCATATTTGCGGTCCCTGAACTAGTACTCAGCGGATTAAACAGCATTTTGATTCATAATGGCGGTCGTTAAAAAGTGGTATTTGGTTTTTGCTGTTGTGATTTCCGCAGCAAAAGTGTGGGGTCAGGCGGCACCATCGCCGTTTACAACCTATGGTGTTGGTGAGCCTTATGGCAACGGCCTCGTGCATAATCAGGGCAATGGACTTGGGTTAAGCCAACCGCAATACTGGTATATCAACAATCAAAACCCCGCGCTGCTTGTTTATAATAACTTCTCAGTTTTTCAGGTTGGCATTGTAGGTGAATCAAGAACGATAAAAGGTGACACCACCAATGAAAAGAACATCGGGGGTAATTTGAACTACATCGTGATGGCTTTTCCTATCAAGGCAAACAAGTGGACCTCGTCCCTCGGATTGATGCCTTATACCGATGTAAACTTTAGCTTTCAATATCCTGATTATGTTAAAGATCCTTCAGGTGCCGTCGTCGATACGCTCACAACTTCCGAGAGTGGAAGTGGTGGCCTGACACAGGTGTATTGGTCGAACGGAGTTAAATTGACACAAGAGATAGCGGTAGGGCTAAAGGTAGCTTACCTATTCGGGCCAGTCTCAAATCTATACTCCAATCTCCTCTCTAGTGATCCAACCGTAGGAGATCAATATGTCGTAAGTATCGAAGAAAAGACTAACAATCACGGATTTAATTTTGGAGTTGGATTTTCGTTTAGCAGAGATTCATTAGGGCGTAGGCAAGATCGGAGATTCAGCGTGGGTGCTGTCTATAATCTTGCTTCGAATCTTAAAGCTACCAGCAACAGTAAGATCTTTCGCACGACCTTGGGTGGTGATACCGTCGAGCGTTATAACATCGAAAGTGAGCAGGGTACCTTGCATTTGCCTCAAGGAATTTCGGTAGGGATATCTTATGGAAAAGGTGTAAATTGGTCAGTCGGTACGGAATTCGCCTACCAAGATTGGGGCTCTTTCAAAGACGTTAGAACGGATGATGGGGGGCTGGGAAAATTCTGGCGTACAACGGTCGGTGGCGAGTTCACCATGGACCCACTTGCCTTAGAGAACTATTTGAAGCGTATCACATTCCGAACGGGTGTAAGTTATGAGCAGTATCCTTTTTTGGCGAACGGTAATCAGGTAAAGGATTTTGGCATTAATTTTGGCTTCTCTCTTCCGGCAGGCCGTTCAAGCATGGATTTGGCCCTAAAAGTAGGAAAGAGAGGAAATAAGGCAGAAAATATTTTAGAAGAATCCTATTTTAAATTATACTTCGGGATAACCTTTAACGATCAGTGGTTCATTAAAAGAAAGTTTGATTAAGAAATGAAAAAAAATATGAGAATCAATGTTTTGACCGGCGCCTTTTCACTGGCTATGCTTTTCGGATCAATTGGATCTTTCGCTCAATGTAAAGAGGTTAAATGGCCTGAAGATGGCACCTTAAGAGCAAAGGCAGAGGAAAGCAAAGTATTGTATGAAGATAATCTAAAGGCAAACCAGCCTAAGGCCGCGGAAGTGCCGCTGAACTGGTTGCTTGCAAATGCACCACAACTACACTCCAGTATCTATATCAACGGCGCGGAGGTATTTGATAAGCTTGCTGCTGCGGAAAAAGATCCTGCCCGTAGAAAAGTTTATATCGACTCGTTGATGCTCGTTTACGACTTGCGTATCAAGAATTGCGGTGAAGAAGCGTCTGTTACAAACAGAAAGGCACTTTCATTTGTGAAGTATAACGTCAATGACAAGCCTGCTGAAGCACTTGAAATATTGGAGAAATCAATAACATTGAATGGCAATAACGTACTCGATGGTACACTTGTTCCTTACTTTCAGACAGTAAGATTGAACGTAACTAAATTCAAGACCATCACTGAGGATCAGATTTTGGAGAAATATGATAAAGTGATGAACATTATCGATTCGAAGATCAAGACTGCACAAAGCAAAGGGCAGCCAATCGATAAGTACAAAAAGATGAAAGATGACGTCGATGCAATTCTCATCAGCATGGTGAAAGTTGATTGCGCCTTTGTGAAGAAAAATCTGGAGCCTAAGTTCAAGCAAAATCCTAACGACGTTGTGCTTGCCAAGAAGATCTTTGGATTCATGTTACAGGGTAAATGTACTGACGATCCGCTGTGGCTCCAGGCTGGTGAATCAATTCACAAGAACAACCCCGAAAAAGATTTGGGTCTTGTGAAGAACCTCGGGTTGAAATATTATTCACTCGACAACATCGAAAAAGCAGAACAGTTGTTAAAAGAGGCATTGCCCCTGGCGACAACTCCTGACGACAAGGCTGAAATTATGATCTATCTTGGACAAATCAAGGCAAAGACTGATAAGCCGGGCGCTCGTGCGATGTTCCGTCAGGCCCTTGAGGTCAATCCTGGAAACAAGCTTGCATACGAAAAGATCGGCGACCTTTATTACAACAGTTTTGAAGGCTGCGCTAAGAAAGTAAACCAGGCAGATGACCGACTTGTATACCTCCTTGCAGCCGATTACTATCAGAGAGCCGGAGATGGAAAGAAAGTTGCAATGGCTCGTGAAGCTTTCCCATCGAAGGAAGAGATCTTCCTCATTGACTATAAACAAGGCGAAACTAAGAGCGTCGGATGTTGGATAGGTGAAAGCACAACTATCAGGACGAGAGACTAACTGAAACTAAAAATATATCGAAGGCCATAGCTTGCTATGGCCTTTGTTATTTCTGCGTATGGTCAAATACCTTTTGTTATTTGTTTGTATAATCGTTTTTGCCTGTAACGGCACTGACACAAAAGAACCGTTGGAATACAAAGGTCCCCTAAGCGAATTTGAAGACGTTGAAATGTACTATAGCGAGAACGATAAGGTGAAGATCAAGATGACGGCAGAGCTTCTTTATGAATTCGAGAGCGGCGATAGGGAATTTCCAAATGGAGTTTACATGGAATTTTTCGATGAGGCTGGAAACATGGAATCAACGCTTAAGGCGAATCACGCATTTTATTTCAAGAAGGATGATCTGTGGCGCGGGCGAGGAGCCGTAGAGGTTAAGAATATTCTCAAGAATGAGCAGCTGAATACAGAAGAATTGTTTTGGAAACCAAAAGAGCAAAAGATCTACAACGACGTGTTTGTGACCATCAAGCGCCAAGGTGATGTGCTCTATGGAGAAGGACTGGAAGCCAATCAAGATATGACAGACTATCTAATCAAAAAGCCGGGCGCTGAATTTGAGCTGAAAGAGTAGGCGGCAAGGAAACGGAGAGAATTTTTTTCGGGAATTAATTGAACGATGATCGGAAATTTACATCCTCTAAGAAATACGGATGGCGGTTAAGTAACAAGTAATGATTCTACAGCGGGCATGTTCAACTCCTTCGGAGTTGCGGACAGAAATGTTTTCGTTGACCTCGCTTTGCATGCCGGGCTATTGAACTTCAATCCCCGCGGGATTAATACAAAGGATTCACGGACTTTCACTCACGTTTTATTGTGGTGGCAAATAGAAGTATCCCTATTTACAGTGTTATCAGCCGCATTATGCAAAACGCCCGAACATTTAAATTATCGCTATTTTTGCCTAAACATGAAACTCGTCGACGTTGTTGTCCTTTCTCTTGCAGTTGCATTTCTGATCATCGGAATCCACCAAACCATGGTAGTCGGATTTGGGAAAGCCTACTGGGCTATAATGCTGTCGCTCGTTCTCTACTTTGTGTTCAACTTCAGGAAGAAGAAATAACATGACTGTCCTGCTCCTTTTTGGCATCATCGTTTCGTTGATTTTCTCAATCTTCTTCTCAGTGCTTGAGACGAGCTTTAAAGCTGCTGACAAACTACAACTTGAATTAGAAAGCAGGTTAGGGAACTTATCTGCTCAGTTAATAACCTTCTTCGCTAAACGACCGGCATGGTTCACCGGAACGACATTTATTGGCACAACGTTATCTCTGGTTGCATTTGGCACATTAATGTCATTGTTGTCGCTTCCGTTGCTTGAGAATATTTTACCCGCGCAGCTTAACAATGGGATTGCTGTTATCCTCATTCAAACAGCCTTATCAGCATTCATCATTCTTGCTATTGCCGCATTTATCCCAAAGACGGTTATCATTTCAAATCACAACCAGGTATTAATGTCACTGGTTGTACCTTTCGCGATCTCATTCGCCGTACTCGCAGTACTTACGTTCCCGCTGCTGGCCATATCGAGATTCCTTGTCGTTAACGTATTCAGATCAAAGGGTTCAAGTGAGAAAGCTCCGTTCAAAAACACAGACCTAAGACCCTATACCAATACTGTCACAGACTCACCCATACAACCAGAAGATATCGAGCTGGATAAAAAGATCTTTCACAACGCACTGGAGTTCAAAACCGTCAAGATCCGCGATTGTATGATCCCCAGAACAGAAATCACAGCAGTTGAACTGAACGACAGCATCGAAAAACTACGGGAGGCATTCGTGGAAAGCGGTCATTCCAAAGTGATCATCTACAAGCAGAGCATTGATGAGATCATTGGCTACTGCCATTCATCAGCCCTCTTTAAGAGGCCCCAGGAGATAAAAGATATTCTCACACCGATTATCATCGTTGCGGAAACAGCGCTTGCCAATGAGCTGATGATACGTTTTATAAATGAACATAAGAGCCTTGCTGTGGTGGTCGACGAATTTGGAGGAACTGCCGGATTGGTGAGTATGGAGGATGTGATCGAAGAGATATTCGGTGATATCGAAGATGAGCATGATGAGGAAGTAGAGCTAATTGAGCAAAAGATCAACCATAACAATTACATCCTCAGTGCCCGGCTGGAAATCGATTACCTTAACGAAACCTACCATTGGCAACTTCCGACCGGCGAATATGAAACCCTGGGAGGCCTTATCCTGTCCTATGCGCCGGACTTTCCCAAGCAGGGTCAGACAATTGTTGTACCTCCTTTCACATTCACGGTCCAGACCATCGAGGGCAATCGCCTGGAGACCGTGGTGGTCAAGGTCGAAAATGAAGGAAAATCTCCCGAATAAGCGACGGGAAAATGGCCCGAATTGGCCCAATTTAAGGCCCTGTACGCCAGCCCCTCACCCCTATTTAAGTCTTTTTTATGACGCTATTTTTCTAATACAGATTACGGGTTAAATTTGCGGCTCTTTAAAAATCAGAATATGGCATTGATTGGAACATTGCGCAACAAAATGGGTACGTGGGTAGTGGTTTTCGTGTTCGTTGCGATTGCGGCATTTATTGTTGGCGACCTCTTTAGCGGTAACTCTTCTATTTTGAATTGGGGCAGGAACTCCGTGGGCGAGATTGGCGGCCGTGAAATATCATTCGAAGAATTTCAGTCGGTTATTCGCGAGCGTGAAGCAAACTACTACCTTCAGTTTGGCAGAGAGCCAGGCGACCGTGAAATGCCTGCCATTCGTCAACAGGCGTGGGATCTTCTCATTGCACGTTATGCAATTCAAAGCGAATTCGAAAAGGTTGGTGTTAAGGTCACCGAGGACGAAGTCTGGGATATGATCCAGGGTAAGAATGTCGACGAGAGTGTACGCCTTGCATTTACAAATCAGCAGACCGGGCAGTTTGATCCAAACCAGGTTGTTACTTATTTGAGCCAGGTAAAACAAATGCCCCAGACGTCAGAACAGAGAATCCGTTGGGAGATGTTCCAGAAAGATTTGAGACCAAGCCGCGAGCGGATCAAATACGAAAACCTGTTAATCAAAAGCAGCTACATTACCGCTGCGGAGGCAGAAGTGGAGTACCACTTACAAGCTGACGTCGCAGAAGTAAAATATTTATACGTTCCTTACTATGCGATCAGCGATTCAGCAGCCGTGGTAAAAGATGATGATCTGAAAGCTTACTACAACAAGAATGTAGAGAGGTACAAGACAGAGGCAAGCCGAGACGTGAAATATGTTAGCTTCCCCGTTGTTGCGTCACCTGACGATTCACTTGTAGTAAAAGAGGATTTAGCTCGCGCGGTAACAGAATTCAAGACAACACAAGAAGATTCCGTTTATGCTGCCGCTAACACCCAGGGGCAAAATCCTTATGGAAAATATACGATCGCCACATTGCCTTCATACCTTTCTATTGACAGTATGAGACAAGGCAAGGTAATTGGACCGATCCTCGACGCCGGAGTATATAAAGTAGTGAAGGTTTCCAGAATATTCAGCGACACTGTTTCAAGCGCTCGTGCAAAGCATATCCTTATCAGATGGACCGACACAAGTGCAAGTGCAAAACAGACCGCAAAAGAAAAGGCGCAGGCAATATTAAGAGATATCAGGGCCGGCGCTGATTTTGGCGCTAAAGCCCGTGAATTTGGAACGGATGGAACAGCCTCCCGCGGGGGCGATCTGGGTTGGATCACCACAGGTCAAATGGTGAAACCTTTTGAAAGTGCTGTGTTTGGAGCTACTCGTCCTGGCCTGGTGAATGAAGTTGTTGAAACTGAATTTGGATATCACATCGTTGAGGTAACAAATACAAAAACCAACACCGCCTATCAGCTCGCCATGGTTGAAGCTGAGATCACACCAAGCGATGCAACCATTAACGAGGCGTTCAGAAAGGCGGAAGCCTTTGCTTCTGATCTGTCGAGTATAAGCGAATTCGAGCAAAGAGCGAAAGAACAGGGCCTCAATCTGCAGGAAGCAAAAAATGTCCTCGCAGGTGATCGCCGTATTGGAACGCTCGGAGAAGCTCGCCAGGTAGTTCAATGGTTGTTCCGTGAGGCATCCACAGGAAAGATATCGCAGGTTTTTGACCTCGAGGACCAGAATGTAGTTGCTGTGATGACGGCCGAAGTAGATAAGGGTTATAAACCCTTTGAATCTGTAAAAGCTGAGATCTCGCCTGTCGTGCGAAATGAAACGAAAGGAAAGGTCATTATTGAGAAATTAAAAAGTGCTCAGGGAACATTGGAGGAAATGGCGAATGCATTTGGTTCAGACGCAAATGTTTATTCCAGTAGTGACCTGAAGCTTAATAGCAACTCTCTACCTACCGTAGGATTTGATCCTCAAGCTGTGGGGGTTGCGTTCTCACTTGAAAATGGTAAGCGCTCTGCCCCTATTGCTGGTGAAAATGGCGTAGTTATTATGGAGCTCCAAAACAAGACTATTGCCCCTTCGCTTTCGGAATACAGTGCCTACAAGACTCAGCTCGAACAAGGCAACTACAATCGGAATACGATCGGTATTGGGGAGGCCATCAAAGAAAGTGCGGACATAGTAGACAAGCGCTACAAATTTTATTAATTGAATGCTGACTTTCACGCTACGCCTCCTGGTTGAACCGGGAGGCGTAGTTATTTAAATATGGACGAAAACTGGTTCATTTCTTTCAAGGAAAAGCTCGAGCAGCATTATGCATGGCCTTCGTTATATGTCTTCAAGTTTATCGTACCGACCGGGCAACAAGACCAAGTAAAAAGTCTTTTTCCTCTTCATACTGCGACGGAAAAGTTATCGAAACAAGGCAATTATACCAGCATTACTATCCAGGCAATGATGCAGTCCAGTGATGCTGTCATCGAAATGTACAAGCGCGCCGCACTTATCGAAGGTATTGTGGCGTTGTGAGCTACCTAGGTACCCAGGTACCCTGGAGGAACTGTCTCGAAAAAGTTGTAAATAGATATAAAAAAATCCCCTCTTTTATGGAATGGACCAATGAAAGTAACCGGTTGAAGAAAACTTTTAAGTTTAAAGACTTCACCCATGCATTTGCCTTCATGACGAAAGTAGCCATCGTCGCTGAGAAAATGAATCACCATCCTACGTGGACAAACACCTGGAATACCGTAACCTTCGAGTTGTCCACGCATGATGCCGGTGATATCGTTACCGATAAAGACCGAAGGCTTGCGCAGGCCATTGATGAAGTAGAGAAGTAAGGATAGTTAGATGGAAAAAACAGATATGATTTATGGCACCAGGGCCGTTATCGAAGCGATCCTGGCTGCAAAAAATATTGATAAAGTTATGATCCAATCGGGGCTGTCAAACGATTTGATCAAAGAACTCATCGCTGTCGCGCGCACCAATAATGTACCGGTTGCTTTTGTACCCCCTGAGAAACTAAAAAGGCTATCAACAAAAAATCATCAGGGTGTAATCTGTCTGCTTTCTTCAATAAGTTTTGCCTCCCTTGATAATCTGATATTCAAAGCTTACAATGAAGGCAGGGAACCTTTCTTTCTTATTCTTGACCGGATCACTGACGTACGAAATTTTGGCGCCATCGTCCGTACTGCCGAATGCGCAGGCGTCGACGGGATTATCCTTGCGGAAAAAGGTAACGCACCGATCACTAGTGACGCTATGAAAACTTCCGCAGGGGCGTTAAACCATGTTCCGATTTGCCGCGAAAAGGACATGAAAAAAACATTAAAACTCCTCCACGAGAACGGTATTCGACTGGTAGCCTGCACTGAAAAAACCGACAAAAGCATTTACGAGGTTAACCTTACGGGGCCTCTCGCGCTCATCCTTGGATCAGAAGAGGATGGTATAAGCGACACCGTGCTTCGAGACTCGGATGAACTTGCGCGTATTCCATTGAAGGGCAAGATTGAATCACTCAACGTCTCTGTGGCAGCCGGCATCGCATTATACGAGGCTGTCAGGCAGCACTCGGGTTCTGTTATTCCAAAATGATGTTGTTTCCCTTCGGATACTTTATTGCATAAGAAAAATTTATAGTCTCCGTTTTGCCCGCCGTTATCTGCTTTTTCCAGGTTAGTAGGCCACTGTCTTCTTCATGGCTTGCTTTTGAATCTTCAATCTTATCCACTACGATCTCCTTATCATTGGAAAGTGGGACCTGATCAACAACAACAATCGTTATTGGCTGGTCTTTCTTGTTACGTATAGAGATCTCATACTTGAACATGATTTTTTGATTGGCTCCAACGAACTGCCTGGACGTATAATCCTTTTTCTTCTCCCGGTTAACCACAACGTTTCCATCTCTGCCCAATGACAGAGTGAGGGTGTCTGCTGTATTGCGCGTATCAAGAATTGACTTGCCGATATACTTGCCTTCAAAAAAAAGACTTGCCTCACCTTCCAGAAAATTGTATTCATCCCAGTTAAGGATCTTTGCTGTTAGAAAAGCATCCGCGTCTAGTTTTGGTGCGCAATAATATTCATATAAGGCGTCAAGTTCATACTCCATCATATCCGTTGTCCTTTTTTCACCATCAGATTTTATTGAAAAAGGTTCATCGACTGTGTACTCAATATTCGTTTGTCTGACAACCGGCGTTGCAACAATTGTCTTTTTTACCCGCGGTCTGGCAACTGACGAAGTCGCATACGACAG
>Ga0111538_10011951_pt1 | contig 11483 bp, 9 predicted proteins | sample SoiMethybrSBSTD1_FD_79669 | JGI IMG/M metagenome (GOLD analysis project Ga0111538, IMG submission 79669) | Bulk soil microbial communities from a Populus tree surrounding site in Tennessee, USA - Soil MetaG P. TD hybrid SBSTD1 (version 2)... | ecosystem: Environmental > Terrestrial > Soil > Tree...
CTCTTCGAGCTCGAGATGGATCTCGAGAAGAATCAGTACGAGACCGAGTCGCCTGTTCAGCTCAGCGGCGAGAATCAGTCGCAGCAGGAGCAGGTCGACGAGGTCATTCGCAAACTGCAAGAGCTCGCGAAGCGGCAGGAGCAGCTTGCCGATCGCGCGAACGGGCGCAATGGCCTGACGGACCGCGAGCGCTGGCAGCAGGAGACGCTGCGCCGCGAGACCGAGGAGCTCAAGAAGCAGCTCGAGCAGATGCAGCAGCAGCTCGCGCAGCAGCAACAACAACAGCAGGGTCAGCAGCAGCAAGGTCAACAAGGTCAGCAGCAGCAAGGCCAGCCGGGCCAGCAGGGTCAACAGCAGGCGAATTCAGGCGGCCAGCAGGGCAGCCAGACGCAGCGCGCCATCGATCAGCTGAATCAAGCGCTGCAAGCGATGAACCAGGCGAGCGGCCAGCAGGGGCAGCAGGGTCAGCAGAACCAGCAACAGTTGAGCCCCGAGGAAGCGCGGCGCGCGATCGAGAACGCGCGGCGTCAGCTGCAAGAGGCACTGCAACAGCTCACGGCCGAGCGGCAGGCGCAGGTCGGCCAGGCGTTCGAGGATCTCGCACAGCGCTCGCAGGAGGTCTACGAAGGCCAGCGCGACGTCGCGCAGGACTTGCAGGAGGCGCTGCGCAACTCGGGCGCGACCGGCGGCAATCGCCGCGGCGCGTTGCCCGACGATCAAGCCGAGCAGCTCGCCGATCGCAAGTACGATCTGCAAAAAGAGCTCGAGCAGCTCGAGGAAGACATCCAGAAGGTCGCGCAGCAGTTCCGCGATCAGACACCGGATGCGAGCGAGGCGTTGAACAAGGCGCTCGCTGATCTGCAGAGTGTCCAAGCCGGTTTGCGGCTCGGCTACGGGGGCGATGGAATTCTGCGCGGGGCCGGCACTCAGATTGCGGCGATGGATCCGATCACGACCTCGGCGCTGCGCGACCTGCAGCGCAACACCGAGCAGGCGCAAGCTCTCGCGAATGCCGAAGCGTCGGGGCAGTCGACGGAGACCGATCCGAACGCCGAGCTGCGCGCGCAGATCCAGGACCTGCGCCGTCAGCTCAATGAGCTCCAGCAGCAGCCCGGGCAGGGCCAGGCGCAGAACGGTCAGCCGGGCCAGGGTGGCCAGCAACAGGCGCAGCAAGGGCAACCGGGACAGCAGCCCGGTCAGCAACCCGGCCAGCAGGGACAACAGGGTCAGCAAGGCGGACAGGGCGGCAACGCCCAGGCGAACAACGCCGGCGGCCAAATCGGCGATCGCAACGGCGGCTCCGGCCCCGGCGGCGGCTACGGCAACTTCTACGATTGGCGCCGCGGCGGCGTCTGGGATCCGCGCAATCGCGGCTTCTGGGACAACCCGGGGCGCATCGACGACGTGCGTCAGCAGCTCACCGACACCGCGCAGGATCTCCTGACGCGCAGCAACGAGCTGCGTGCGCAGGGCCTGTCGGAGGAAGAGCTGCGGGCCGTGCGCGAGCTCGCCGAGGCGCTGCGCGGCAGCATCACGGGCAACCCGGACCTCATCGAGGCCGAGTTCCAGCAGCTCGTGAACCTCGCCGACCAGCTCGAGCTCAGGCTCGCCGAGAACGCCGGCGACGCCGAGCGTGCGGCCGTCCGCTCGCAGGCGCCGACGCAAGTCGCGCCGGGATTCGAAGAGTCGGTCGCCGAGTACTACCGCCGGCTCAGCCGCTCCGAGAAATAACCGCTCCTTTCGAGCGAGGGCCGCGCCGTCCGCAGACGCGCGCGGCCCTCTCGTTTCTGGCGGTCGCCAAGTCGCGAGGTCGCCCGTACCATCATCCGTTTCGCGCGCACCAACGAGGAGCAAGGCCCATGGGCACGATGATCAAGCTGAAAGCGAAGGACGGCCACGAGCTCGATGCGTATCTCGCTGAGCCGAAGGGCAAGGCGAAGGGCGGCATCGTTGTGGTGCAAGAGATCTTCGGCGTCAACAACCACATCAAGCGCGTCGCCGACCAGTATGCGGCGCAGGGTTACAAGGCCATCGCGCCCGCGATGTTCGATCGCGTCGAGCGCAATGTCGCGCTCGACTACTCGCAGGTTCAAAAGGGCCTCGAGTACATGCATCAGCTCAAGTGGCCGAATACGCTCGCGGATCTCGAAGCCGCCGCGAACGAGATTGGCGGTGCCGGCGAAACAGCTGTCGTCGGGTATTGCTGGGGCGGTACCGTCGCGCACGTCGCTGCCAGCGAGCTCGATATCGATGCCGCTGTCTCGTATTACGGCGGCGGCGTCGCGAAGATGCTCGACAAGAAGCCGCAGTGCCCCATCGTGTATCACTTCGGCGATAAAGACGCATCGATTCCACTGCCTGACATCGAGAAGATCAAGCAGGCAAATTCGCAGAGCCCCGTGCACGTATACGCGGGCGCGGGCCACGGTTTCAATTGCGATGAGCGAAGCAGCTACAGCGCGAAAGACGCGAAGCTCGCGTTCGAGCGCTCGATCGAATTCTTGAACGAGCAGCTCGGTTGAGCCGCCAAGCAGCTCCCACACTTAAGAATGCTATAGGCATGAAGCGTTTAGATTTATTGGCGATGGGCCATAGCGAGCCGATGCCATAATCGCCGGACGTACGCTTGGCCTCGGATCATGGAAGCGACGATTCGCACGCACAACTTGCAGCGCCATTACCAAATGGGCACGGAGACGATTCACGCGCTGCGCGGCGTGGATCTGACCGTGAGCCGTGGCGAGTACGTCGCGATCATGGGCCCGTCGGGCTCCGGCAAGTCCACGCTAATGAACATGATCGGCTGCCTCGACTCGCCCGATGACGGCGAGTATTGGCTGAACGGCAAGCTCGTCTCGAAGATGAACGACCGCGAGCTCGCTCGCGTGCGCAACAAGGAAGTCGGCTTCATCTTCCAGACGTTCAACTTGCTGCCGCGCGCCCACGCGCTGCACAACGTCGAGCTGCCGCTGATCTATGCCGGCATGAAGCGCAAGGATCGGCTCGCGCGCGCGAAGCAGTCGCTCGAGCGAGTAGGCCTGGGTGAGCGAATGATGCACCGGCCGAGCGAGATGTCGGGCGGCCAGCGCCAGCGCGTCGCCGTGGCGCGGGCCCTCGTGACCGAGCCCAGCATCCTCCTCGCCGACGAGCCGACGGGCAATCTCGACTCGACCACGAGCCGGGATATCATGGCTTTGTTCGATGCGCTGAACGGCGCGGGCCATACGATCGTCGTCGTCACGCACGAGCACGACATCGCTCAGCACGCGAAGCGCATCATCACGTTCCGCGACGGTATGGTCGCGGAAGACATCGTCAATAACCAACGAACGACTCACTGACCATGCGTAGTCTCTACTGGCTGATCCCGGCCGTTTTGTTGGCCGGCTGCGAAAAAGGTGGACCCCCGGTCGTGGCGCCTGCCGTCTACGATTCCGCGCCCGTCGAGACACGCTCGATCCAGGTCACCGTCGATGCCGCGGGCGTCGTCGAGCCCGAGTCGACTGTCGAGGTCAAGTCGAAGGCGTCCGGCGAGGTGCTCGCCGTGCACGCGGAGACCGGCGACATCGTCCCGTCGGGTCACTTGCTCGTCGAGATCGACAAACGCACGCCGCGCAACGCCCTGTCGCAGACCGAAGCCGCGCTAAAGGCGGCGGAAGCGCGCCGGCAGATCGCGCAGACGCAGATGGATCGTGCTGCGTCGCTGTTCAAATCGCAGACGCTGACGCAATCCGATCTCGAGCAAACGCAGCTCGAGTTCGCGAACGCCGAGTCGCAGGTCGTCGGCGCGAAGGTCGCCGTCGAGAACGCGCGCATCACGCTCGAGGACACCGACGTGCGCGCGCCGATCGCCGGCACGATCATCGAGAAGACTGTCGAGCCGGGCACTGTCATCGCGTCGACGACGCAGAACGTGAGCGGCGGCACGACGCTGATGAAGATGGCAGACCTCACGACCGTGCAGGTGCGCACGCGCGTCGACGAGACGGACATCGGCAAGATCCAGCCCGGCATGCGCACGAAAGTAACCGTCGCCGCGTATCCGAATCAGCCGTTCGATGGTGAAGTGTTGAAGATCGAGCCTCAGGCGCTCGTCGAGCAAAACGTCACGCAGTTCTCCGTGCTCATCAAGATCGCCAATCGCGGCGGGTTGCTGAAACCCGGCATGAACGCCGACGTGCAGATCCAGATCGCGGGCCGTGAGGGCGTCGCAGCCGTGCCGACGGCGGCGCTGCGCGCCGAGACCGACGTGCCGCTGACGGCCGTCATGCTCGGGCTCAACGAGGAAACGCTTCGCAAGGAGCTCTGGCCCGAAGGCGCGCCGGCCGCGGCCAAGGGGAAGAACACCGTGTCGATCGGCGGGCGCGAGATCGAGCTGCCGGACGGCGTCGATGCCGCCAAGGTCACGGCACTCATGCAGAAGCGCCAGTCCGGCCAGGAGCTGACGGCCGAAGAGCGCACGATGATGCGCAGCGTGTTCCAGCAGATGGGCGGCGGTGCCGGCGGACCCCCTGGTGGTTTCGGCGGTGGTGGGCCAGCGGGTGGCTTCGGGGGCGGTGGACCCCCGGGCGGCGGTGGCGCCAATCGCGGCGGCGGCGGCCCTCCGGGCGGCGGCGGTGGCTTCTTCGTCAGCGGCGCGTCGCAGCAAACCGGGCCGCGGCCCACGGCTAGCACCGACTATCTCTTCGGCGGCGACTACTGGGTCGTCGCGATGCGCGGGGATCAGCCCGTGCCGGTCGCGGTCAAGACGGGCCTCACGGACCTCGAGTACAGCGAGATCGTCTCGGGGCTCCAGCCCGGCGATCGCGTGCTGCTGTTGCCGAGCACGAGCCTCTACGAGCAGCAGGAGCGCTTGCAGGAGTTCATCACTCAACGCTTTGGTTCGTCGACGCCGTTCCAACAGAACAACCAGCAGCAGAACCAAGCCCGCTTCCTGTTCCGCTGAACGCCGTGCCCCGCGAGCGTAAGTTCGAGCTGCCTGCGTACTCGCTCGCGGCCGAGGTTTGGGGCAGCCCAAGCGAGCGGCCCATTCTCGCTTCCCACGGTTGGCTCGATAACGCCGGCAGCTTCGAGCTGCTCGCACCGCTCCTGCCGGGCTGCGAGATCGTCGCGCTCGATCTCGCCGGCCACGGCTTAAGCGGCTCGCGTTCCGCGGACTCCGCTTACAACCTCTGGCAGGACGTCGGCGATTTGCTCGACGTTTCGTCTGAGCTCGGCTGGCAACGCTGCACGCTGCTCGGCCACTCGCGCGGCGCCGGCATCTCGATGCTGTTCGCCGCGACGTTCCCCGAGCGCGTCGACAAGCTCGTGCTGCTCGAAGGCGGTCTACCGCTGACGGCCGAAGCGGGCGAAGCGCCCGCCGGCCTCGCGCAAGCGCTGCTCGAGTCGCGAGCGCTGCGCGACAAAGGCGGCCGCGTCTTCACGGAACGCAAGACCGCGATCGCCGAACGCGCGGGCGGGTTCTCGAAAGTCACGACGGCCGCCGCCGAGATCCTTGCGCGCCGCTCGCTGCGCGAGGTGCCGGGCGGTTTTCAATGGCACGCCGACCAACGGCTCAAGGCGCAGTCCGAGCTCAAGCTGACGGCCGATCACGCGCGCGCGTTCGCGCGCCGCATCACGGCCCCGGTGCTGCTGCTGTTCGCCGAAAAGAGCCCGTTCGTCGACCGCCCGCTCTACCGCGAGATGCCGAGCTGGTTCGCGAACGTCGAGGTCGATCGCATTCCGGGCGGTCACCACTTCCATCTCGAAGGCTCCGAGGCCGCCATCGCCGAGCGCGTCCGCCGCTTCCTCGCTTCCCCGCGCTGACCCCCGAATTGTCCGCACGCGGCGAAGCCGCTAGAGTCGAGTGCTCCAAGCGGAGCACTCGCATGAAAGTTTTCATCGTCTCGAAAGGCTCGGCGGGGTTCGACGGACTGAAGCTGGCTGAGCGCGAGCGCCCGTCGCCCGGCGCCGGCCAAGTCCTCGTGCGCATGCGCGCCGCGTCGCTGAATTTCCGCGATCTCGCGATCGTCGCCGGCAAGTATTTTCGCGGCCCGGTGACGCAGGACACGATTCCGCTGTCGGATGGCGCCGGCGAGGTTGCGGCAGTCGGAGGCGGCGTCACGCAATTCAAAGCCGGCGACCGCGTCGTCGCGACCTTCACGCAGGGCCATCCCCCGCAGGCGCTCGGCCTGCCGCTCGACGGCACGCTGGCCGAGTACTGCCTGTTCCAGGCCGATGGCCTTCTGAAGCTGCCGCCGCACTTGTCGTACGAGCAGGCCGCTACTCTGCCGTGCGCGGGCGTCACCGTGTGGAACGCGCTGATGCACGGGCCGCGCATCTTGAAGGCCGGCGAGACGGTGCTCGCGCTCGGCACGGGCGGTGTCGCGATCTTCGCGCTGCAGATCGCGAAGATGGCGGGTGCACGCGCGATCATCACCTCGTCGAGCGACGCGAAGCTCGAGCGCGCTCGCGCGCTTGGGGCCGATGAGCTCATCAACTACAAGACGACGCCGGATTGGGAGAAAAAGGTCCTCGAGCTCACGGACGGGCAGGGTGCGGAGCACGTCATCGACACGGGCGGCGTCGGCACGCTGCCGAAGTCGTATCTCGCGGTCGGCCCGGCCGGCGTCGTCAGCGTCATCGGCGTCATGACGCGCCCCGAGGGCGACCTGAGCCCGTATCCGCTGATGACGAAGGCCGCCATGGTGCGCGGCGTCTTCGTCGGCGGCCGAGAGCACTTCGACGCGTTGATGAAGGCCGTCGCCGTCAACAAGCTCGCCCCCGTCATCGACAAGACCTTCGACTTCGATGCGGCACCCGAGGCGTACAAGTACCTGAAATCCGCGCAGCACTTCGGCAAGGTCGTAATCAAGATCTAAAAGGGGACGGACTTATTTCTCATCCGAAAATAAGTCCGTCCCCCTTTGACCGTGCCAGCGGGTCGATATTGACAATGCGAGCCGCGGCCACCCACACTCGCCGCGGTGTATCGGTTCGCGCGCGAGCGCGACTAAGAGGGAATCCGGTGAGAGGCTCGCCTCGAAGCCGGAGCTGCCCCCGCAACTGTTACCCGCAAGTGATTCACTGCGAGATGCCACTGAGGCTAGAGCCTCGGGAAGGCGCGGTGAGTCGTAGCGGTGAGCCAGGAGACCTGCCGAGCACGTTAGCTCAGATCTGTCAGCCGGGGTGGGCTGTGCAGGAGCGTCGTGACACGGCTGCCATGCTCAGTTTTGTCCGCGCTTGCTTAACGCCCTGAAAACAAAACGAGGCAAGCGCGATGAAGAACGTCAATAAGAATCCCCGTAGCGTCATTGGCTCACTCGTCGCCGTAGGCTCTGCGTTGGCGTCGTCGTCGGTCGCCGCGCAGCAACCGCCGCCCGAGGAAATCGTCGTCACGTCGAGCATCGTCGCTCAGCCGCGTCGGGAGATCGGCACGGCCGTCACCGTCATCGAGACGGAGGAAATCGAGCTGCGGGGTTACAGCGCTCTCACGGATGTCTTGCGCACGCAGACCGGCATCGGCGTCAGCAATTCCGGCGGCGCCGGCAAGAACACGGCGGTCTACATTCGTGGCGAGGACAGCTATCGCACGCTGCTGATGATCGACGGCGTCAAAGCGCTCGACCCAAGCGGGCCGCAGCACACGCCGAGCTTCGACAGCTTGTTGGCGACCAGTGACCTACAACGCGTCGAAGTGCTGCGGGGGCCGCAAGGATTCATCTACGGTGCGGACGCCGGCGGAGTCGTCAACGTCATCACGAAGCGCGGCGCCGACGGCCTCGGCGGCCAATTGGCCATGGAGTACGGCGATTACTCGCTGCGCAGGGTCGACGCCGCGCTTTCCGGCGGCAACGACAAAGGCGATTTCTTCGTGTCGGCCGTCGACCTCACGACCGACGGCTTCAATGCGCAGACCGCGGACACGGTGCTGCGCGACGACGACGGTGCGGACAACACGACGCTGCACGCGAAGCTCGGCTGGAACTTGACGGACGACCTGCGCCTGCAGCTCGTCGCGCACGACATCGACGCCGAGGCGCAATTCGATACTTGTTTCGGGCCGCCGCCGTTGTTCCTCACGTCCAACGACTGCGTCGGCACCACGGACCAGCAGACCTACAAGGTCTCCGCCGATTACTCGACCGGCCGCTTCTCGAATTCTTTCGGCTACAGTGCGGTCGACGTCGCCCGCGACAACCAGACCGAGGGAGTCTCCACTTTCGCCACGGAAGGCAGCATCGCGCGCATCGAGTACACGGGCTCCTACAGGCCGTCGGGGGCGCTCGGGCTCGTCTACGGCATCGACCTGCAAGACGAAGGGCTCACGGACAGCGTCGGTCCGCAGAGCCGCGATCAGAACGGTTACTACTTCGAGTACCAGGGAGCTTTCGACGACGCGTTATTCGTGTCGCTCGGCGCCCGCTACGATGACAGCGACGCGTTCGGCTCGCACACGAGCACGCGCTTGAGCCTCGCGTACGTGCAGGACTTGGCCGCGAACCGCTCGTTGAAGTATCGCGCGAGCGCCGGCAACGGGTTCCGAGCGCCGAGCTTGTTCGAGGTTTCGACGAATCGAAATGCGGTTTTCCCGCCGGCCGCCGGCGTCGTGCTTCAGGAGGAAACCAGCCAGGGCTACGACGTCGGCATCGAGTACAACGGCTCGAGCGGGCTGCACCTCGAGGCGACGTACTTCGATCAGGAGATCGAGGATGCCATCGAGTACGATCTCGTGAGCTTTTCGGGCTACGTGCAATCCTCGGGAGTCAGCACGTCGCAAGGAATCGAGCTCGGCGCCAACGTTCCGTTCGGTGACCGCTGGGAGTTGCTGGCCAACTGGACGTACAACGACACCGAAGATCCGACCGGCCAGCAGCGCGTTCGCCGGCCGAAGAACCTCGGCAACTTCGGTGTGCAGTACGCCGCCGCCAATGAACGGCTCAAGCTTCTCGCGAACTATCGCCTATCGCGCGATGCGATCGACACGACCTTCATCAGCACCGTGCCGCTCCCCGATTACGAGGTGCTCGATCTTTCGGTGACCTTCGACGCATCGGAGCTGCTGCAGATCTACGGGCGCGTGCAAAACGCGACGGACGAGACCTACCAAGAAGTAGTTGGCTACAACACCGCCGGGAGGTCAATCTATGGCGGTGTTCGGCTGCGCTTTTGATCGTGCACTCTTTGTTTCCGCCGCAGTCGCGGTCGCCGGCTGCGCGCCGCGGCAAATCACCGACAGCGGTTTTGGCGCATTCGAGGTCAGCCTAGCGGCTTCGAACGACGAGCTCGCCGTCGCCTGGTACGACACGCGCGACGGCAACGCCGAGGTCTACGTGCGTTCGCTCGATGCCGACGGCCACGGGGCAGGCCCGGAGATACGCCTCACTACGACGGCAGCCGAGTCGTTCGAGCCTGACATCGCGCTGCTGCGCGGCGCGTTCGCAATTGCGTGGTACGAGAAAGCGCACGACGGGACGATGCGCGCGCAGCTCGGCGTATGGCAGCGCGATGGCGCGCCTGTGTGGAGCACGCCGCTAGCCGTCAGTGCGGGCTCGAGCCGCAACGCGATCGTGCGCAGACGCGGCGACGAGCTCTTCTGCGCCTGGATCGAGGCCGACGAGCAACGCCACGAATTCGTTTGGGGAGGCTGGTGGAGCCTGGCCGGTCAACCGCTCGGCGCGCCCGCGCGGCTCGGGGCCGCCGGCGATACGACGTATAACCTCAACGCCGCGATCGCGCCGACGGGCGAGGCGTGGGTCGTGTTCGACGCGCGAGCCGAGACGCGCGTCGACGAGCTGTTCGTCGCGACGCTCGCGGAATCCGGTACGACGTTGGCGCGGATCTCGGCCGACGACGGCATTCGCTCGAAGTACCCGGACCTCGCGTTCTCGCCCGAGGGCCGCGCCGCCATCACCTGGTTCGACGAGCGCGACGGTAACCGCGAGGTGTATCTCGCGGTCGCGCGCGCCGACGAGTTGCTAATGCCGATCGAGGAGCGGGCGCTGCGCGTCACGACGACGCTGGGCGCCTCGATCGGCGCCTACCTCGCCTGGAACGGCGCCCGCATCGGGCTCGCGTGGTCCGACGACAGCGGTGGCACTTACGACGTCTTCTTCCAGCCGTTCGATGCGGCCGGCCGCCCGTTGGAGCCTCCGAACCGGATCAGCGACTCAGTGACGAACTCGCTGATTCCGGCCGTCGAGCCGTGGCGCGACGGCTTCGCGCTGGCGTGGGACGAGGTCGTGCCGCTGCCGGCCGGCGTGCCGACTGAGAACACGCGCGCGGAGGTCGTGTTTGCGACCGTGCGTTGAAGGTCACCGCGACTTGCGGAAACGCAGCACGAAGCGGTCCGTGCGGCCGACGACAGCTGCATCGAAAATGTCAAGGCCGTAATCGTCGCCGCGATTACGCAGCACATCGCTCTCACCGTCCGGCTCGAATCCGGCGGCGACGAAGTCGCGTCGCACGACGGCGGGATCGATGCGATGGAGCGCTTGCACGGATTCGAACGGATCTTGCCCCGGCGCCGCAGCGTGGTCGATGACGCCGACGATTCCGCCGGGCTTCAGCGCCGCGCGTAGCGACTCGAGCAAAGCCTGGCGATCGATCGGTCCCCAGTCGACGCCGTCGCGGTGCCAATACGTATCGTGGTAGACCATCGACATCAGCACGACGTCGAGGCTAGCCGTGGGCAAGCGCAGGTCATTATGCCGCGCGAACAGCTGCTCGACGTTCGGCAGCCGGTTGTTCGCGTACCGCGCCTCGAGCGCCCCGGCCGGCAGCGTCGTGCGCGCGCCTGGGTGGTTGTGCGCGATGACGCGCCCGCTCGGTCCGACGGCGCGCGCGAGAATCTCGCTGTAGCAGCCCGTCGCGGCGTTCAAGTCGAGCACCGTCATGCCGGGTGCGATGCCGAGAAAGGCGAGCACCCCGACGCGCTTGCTCGTCGCGTCGCGGACGAAATCTGCGGGAGGTCGAGCGGGGCCGCTCAGATCACGTCGCCGCCGCGACGTTCAGATCACGCCGTCGGGGGCGCGCCCGAGCTTCGTGCCGTCGGGCAACGTGACGGAGATGTACTGGCCGCCTTTCTCGTCGTTGCGCAGCGGGAAGACGGTGACGCTGATCTTGTCGCCGGGCTTCAACGTCGACGATTTCCAGCCCTCGCGTGCGAGGTGGCTCGCCGGATCCATCTCGATGCCCCAGTTGCCGACTTTGCCGTCTTTGTCGGCGACGTCGACGTGGATCCACGAGTGCGGATTGCCCCAGCGAAACTCCGTGACCGTGCCCGTCAGCGTGACTTGCTTCGTGCGGTCGAAGACGATCGGCGAGTGATGCGCGAGCGCGGCGCCGGCGGCCAACAGCGCCGTGAGAGCAAAAGCAGCGAATTTCATGATCGTCACCTCTAGCGGACCAGCGACTCGGAGGAGGTCGCGGGCAAATTCTCGTTGAGATCCGGCGTGCACTCGACCTCGTAGATGTCGACGTCGTGCTGGCGATTGAAGCGCTTC
>Ga0111538_10011953_pt1 | contig 11483 bp, 8 predicted proteins | sample SoiMethybrSBSTD1_FD_79669 | JGI IMG/M metagenome (GOLD analysis project Ga0111538, IMG submission 79669) | Bulk soil microbial communities from a Populus tree surrounding site in Tennessee, USA - Soil MetaG P. TD hybrid SBSTD1 (version 2)... | ecosystem: Environmental > Terrestrial > Soil > Tree...
AAACGTCCCCCCCGTCATTTCTTCTATTGAAAGCTTGCCATCGCGTCCCTTCGTTGCCAGGCGCACGACTTCACTTTCAATCTGATTGAACGTAAGGGATTCTGCATTCCGTATGACCGGCACGACCAGTCCGCGCGGCGTTGAAACCGCGATCGAAACATCACAGTAATCATGATAGACGATTTCGTCTCCATCGAGTGAGGCGTTAACGGCCGGGAATTCCCTCAGAGCGGCGCACACTGCTTTTGTGAAGAACGACATAAACCCGAGTCCTACGCCATACTTTTCCTTGAACTGATCTTTGTATTTTGAACGAAGATCCATTACAGGCTTCATGTCAACTTCATTGAAGGTCGTAAGCATTGCTGTCTCGTTTTTGACAGCCACCAACCTCTTTGCAATCGTCTTACGCAACGACGTCATCTTTTCGCTTCTCACATTACGGCCGCCTCCGGATGCAATTACTGGAGGAGTTGAAGGCGGAGCAGCAGCCTTATTTTCAGCTGGCTTTGCAGGCTGACTCTGTGCTTTCTGCGCATCCTCCTTCGTGATTCTTCCACCAATGCCAGTACCCGGCACTTGTTCAGAAGAAATTCCTTTCTCACTCAGAATTTTTGCCGCAGCCGGTGATGGGTGGCCCGTAGCGTAGGATTTATCATTTGAAACATTGGCTTCTGCTTTTTGCGTGGCAGGAGCGGCTCCGGATGTCTGGGGAGCACCTTCTGTAATTTCAATTTTGCAAATGAGACCCCCGATAGGAAGTGTTTGCTTTTCCTTGGCCACAATTCTCAGTATCCCGGTAGCCTCTGCCGGCAACTCGAAAGTGGCTTTATCAGACTCGACCTCGGCGATGATTTCATCCAGGGTAACGAAGTCCCCGTCCTTTTTCAACCATGTTGAGATCGTTACTTCGGTGATAGATTCTCCTACGGTAGGGACTTTCATTTCTTTCACTCCACCCGAAGCCTTCGGTGGCGCGGCCGGGGACGACGAAGCTGCAGGTTTAGAATTTGTGGGCTGAGCGACAGGAGCTGCCGCCTGAGAAGGTTCTACTTCACAAATCAATTCTCCAATTGGAACAGTCGATCCCTGCGGTTTCAATATCTTCAACACGCCTGCGCTAGGCGCCGTAAGCTCAAACGTGGCTTTGTCGGATTCCAGTTCTGCAATAACTTCATCCAGTTTGACTGTGTCTCCATCTTTTTTCAGCCAGTTAGCAATTGTTACTTCTGATATTGATTCTCCTACTGCGGGAACCTTGATTTGAATAGCCATTCAGTTGTTAATTATATGTTTGTGGATTCCGAAAAAGTATCATGTCACGATCTCGGCCATTAAATTTCGAAAGCTTTATTGACGATCTTGTCTTGTTCAACCTTGTGAATTTTTGAAAATCCTGTTGCAGGAGATGCACTTGCCTTTCTCGACACAACTTCCAGCTGATACTTCGGCATCATCCTCAGTATATACGAGAGACATCCCATATTCGCGGGCTCTTCCTGAGCCCACACAAGCTTGGCGTCCTTGTACTTTTTCAATACATTCTTAAGTTGTTTATCCGGGAATGGATGAAGCTGTTCTATGCGGACAATTGCCGTGTCCTTGATCTTTTTCTTTTGCTGAACATCAGCCAGATCATAGTACAACTTGCCCGAACAAAGCACGACGCGTGTAACGTCTTTTGCCGATGCTGTCGGATCATCCAACACTTCATTAAATGAACCCGCAGTGAAATCCTTGATTGGAGAGATCACGGCCGGATGACGTAATAAGGATTTTGGCGAAAAAACCACACAAGGTTTTCGGAACGGCCAGGCTATCTGTCGTCTAAGCAAGTGGAAAAAGTTAGCCGGCGTTGTCGGATTTGTCACGATCATGTTATACTCCGCAGACTGCTGTAAGAATCTTTCAGGCCTACAGCTTGAATGCTCTGGTCCCTGCCCCTCATAGCCATGCGGAAGAAGCATAACCAGACCATTCATTCGCTGCCATTTCGATTCAGCGCTAGAGATGAATTGATCAATAACTACTTGTGCTCCATTTACAAAGTCACCAAACTGCGCTTCCCATAACACAAGCGCGCTTGGCGAAGACATGGCGTAACCATATTCAAATCCAAGCACACCAAATTCCGACAATAACGAATTGAAGATGCTAAACCTTGGCTGATTCTTCTCAATGTTATTCAAACAACAATACGGCGCATTGGTATTGGCATCAAAGAAGTAGGCATGACGATGCGAGAACGTACCACGCTGCACGTCCTGTCCTGACATCCTGACTGGGGTCTTTTCTACAAGCAGAGATCCATAGGCCAGCAGCTCTGCTTCCGCCCAACCCAGAATTTTTGCTTCGAAGAACGCAGTTGTTCTGTCCTTCAATAGTTTTTCAATTTGCTTGAGAGGACGGAATCCTTCCGGGATCGTTGTTAAGGCCTTACCTACTTTTTCTATGGTACTCTCCTTAACTCCAGTGTCAGGTGATTTATCAAAATCCTCCGGCTTAGCCCATCGCATTTGATCCCATTCCTCTTCCATTTTTTGAGGTTTATACGGAAGTGGTTTTTGCTTGACTTCATTGAGTCGGTCCTGCAGCTGATTTCTGAAATTCTTATCCATCTCATCGGCGAGCGCCGCATCAACATCGCCGCGTTCAACAAGCTTCTTCACATATATTTCTCGCGGGTTCTCATGCTTGGCAATGATGTTGTACAACTTTGGTTGCGTGAATTTAGGTTCATCGCTTTCATTATGTCCATGTCTACGGTAGCACAATAAATCTATAAAGATATCCTGCTTGAACTTCTGACGATATTCCACCGCTAACTTTGACACAAAGCTTACCGCTTCCGCATCGTCTCCATTTACGTGAAGCACCGGCGCATCAACAATCTTTGCGAGGTCGGTACAATAGATACTGGTTCTTGCATCATCGTAGTCTGTTGTAAATCCGACCTGGTTGTTAATGACAAAATGAATTGTGCCGCCAGTTCTATATCCTGGCAGGCCCGACATCTGCAGACACTCGTAAACGATACCCTGACCGGCAACGGCAGCGTCACCATGAATAAGGATCGCCATTGCTTTGGTATGATCGCCTTTGTGTTCGTCGTCAATCTGACCCCTTGTGTAGCCAATTACCAATGGATCGACAGCTTCCAGGTGTGAAGGGTTTGGCGTTAACTTCAGATATATTTTCTTGCCTGATGGGGTATTGATATGGCTGGCGTAACCCAGGTGATATTTTACGTCACCGTCTCCCATTGTCTGCTCGGGACTAACATTACCTTCAAACTCTGTAAAGATCTGCTGATATGTTTTTCCGAGGATATTTGAGAGAACGTTCAATCTTCCACGGTGAGCCATCCCTATGACAACTTCCTTTACATCCAGTTCCGCCGCTTTATTGATGATCGTCTGAAGGGCGGGGATAGTGTTCTCTCCACCTTCAAGCGAAAATCTTTTTTGTCCCAAGAATTTTGTATGAAGGAAGTTCTCAAATACTACGGCCTCGTTAAGTTTTGTGAGAATACCTTTCTTCTCCTCAATGGTAGGATTATACTTGAAGTATTCTTGCTCACACTTCTCGAAGAACCACTGACGCACTGCATCGTTTCGTATGAAATTGTATTCATAACCTATGGGACCAAGGTAAACTACTTTTAGTTTTTCAATGATCTTCTTAAGAGTTGCCCTACCCATGCTGATCTCTGCACCCACGTCAAACTCAACGTCGAGGTCGGCGTCTGTAAGACCGACATTTTTATGGTCGAAGTTTACATGGTGGTTTCTTCTCTCACGTACAGGGTTCGTATTTGATTGAAGGTGGCCAAATGAGCGATATACAAAGATCAGGTTACGTACTTGTGTTTCTTTAATGGATATGGTTTCGTCGACGGCAGTTCCGTGACCGTTCTTGTCGTAGCGTTGCGTAGAAAAATCGTATCCTTCGAAGAACTTCTGCCAACTCAAGTCAACAGACGACGGATCCTTCTTGTAATTTTGATAGAGCTGATCGAGATAACCGACGTCAGCGTTGGAGATATATGAATATTTGTCCATGATTTTTGCTGAAAGCCAACAAATGTAGGCAAGCTCGCTAAGATAAAAAAATTGACTACTCGCGTAAGCAAATATTTAGTATATGACTAAAAACCGGGTTTCTGATCTGAATTTGACGTTGGCCGAAAAGAAATTTCCCTTAAATTTGCGGACTTAAAAAAAACGGACGAGTTCCACATTTGAATTTTAAACAAAACTGTAATGGTTAAAATCAGACTGGCCCGCAGGGGCCGCAAAAAACTGGCAATGTACGATGTAGTCGTAGCGGATGCCAGGGCGCCACGCGATGGTCGCTTTATTGAAAAGATCGGTACCTATAACCCCCTTACTGTACCGGCCACAATCGAGCTCAATGATGAGCGGGCATTCAATTGGTTGATGAATGGCGCGCAGCCTTCAGATACCGTTAAAGCGATGCTCTCGTATAGGGGAATCATGTTAAAAAAACATTTGCAGATTGGCGTTATCAAGGGTGCATTGACCCAAGAACAAGCCGATTCAAAGTTGGCAGATTGGTTGAAAGGGAAAGAGGTGAAGATCGCTGCCAAACACTCTAAAGTTACTCAGTCTAAAGAGGCTGATGCTAAAGCAAGGAAAGCTGCAGAAACTAAGATCAAGGAGGCCCGCGCTGAGGCCATTCGGAAAAAAGCTGAAGTTGCTGCCGCCAAACCGGAAATTGAACAACCTGCCGGAGAATCTCAGACTCCTGCGGCAGAAGCTACAGAGCAGGCATAATCTGTTTGCTAACAAAATTTGAATGCCAATGCGTCTTGCATTGGCATTTTTAATTTATTGACAGTCTATGGAAATCAACGCGTGCTTTAATATCGGCTACGTTGTAAAGACCCACGGTCTCAAGGGAGAAGTTACCATTGCAATTAATGGACTCTCTGTTGAGGATCTCGCTTCAATCCGGGAGGTCCACCCGCTTTTCATTGAGATCGACAAAAGACTTGTTCCTTATTTCATTCAATCTATTTCTGCCAGCGGGGCAAAAGCGATCGTAAAGTTCGACGATGTTAACAGTATTGAGGATGCATCTAAACTTGCCAAACGATCCTTGTATTTGCCGAAAGATGTTCGTCCAAAAGCTCAGCGTGGTGAATTTTACGATGACGAGATCATTCACTTCAACGTTACAGATGAAGAGTTGGGACCGCTGGGCATAATCACTGAGGTGGTACAGGCAGGACCTAATCGTCTCCTTGTTCTCGATCACGATGGCAAGGAAGTGTTAATTCCAGTAAACAGTCCTTTTATCAGGCGCATTAATAAGACTAAAAGATTGATTACTGTTAGTCTTCCCGAAGGGTTTTTAGATATTTAGATTATGCATCTCGATATTATTACATGCCTTCCCCGACTCATTGAAAGTCCGTTCTCTGATTCTATTTTAAAACGGGCACAAGCTAAAGGCCTTGTAACGGTGAACATCATTGACCTGCGACAATACGCCACGAGCAAACACCGAACAACTGACGACTATGCTTTCGGAGGAGGTGCCGGAATGGTGATGATGATAGAACCAATTGATAATTGCATTACGCATTTGAAATCCCATCGGAGCTATGACGAAATCATTTATACCAGTCCTGATGGAGAGAGATTGACGCAATCTGTTGCCAATGAGCTCAGCCTGAAAAAGAACATCATCATCCTTTGCGGGCATTATAAGGGGGTGGATGAGAGAGTAAGGGAACACCTGGTTACCCGTGAGATTAGTATTGGCGATTACGTGCTTTCTGGCGGAGAACTGGCAGCAGCAGTTATAGCAGACGCCGTCATCCGGCTGTTGCCGGGAGTCCTTTCGGACGAGACCTCTGCCCTGAGCGACTCATTTCAGGATGGCATGATCGCGCCCCCAGTGTACACCCGACCCGCCGAATACAAGGGTTGGAAGGTCCCGGACGTGCTGATGTCGGGGCACCAGGCAAATATTGAAGAATGGAGACATGATCAGTCGATTGAAAGAACTAAAAAAAGGCGGCCAGATATGCTAAAAAACCCCTAATGGCTTCATTTTTCACAATATTCTAAAATTCCGGCTTCTGTATTTTCAATTCTTTCCCTACATTTGCAGTCCAATTTTCAAACCATCGAGTTATGGCAGATCTAATCAAAATAGTTGAGCAGGAATTCGCTAAAGTGCGTGAGAAAATCCCTGCATTTAAGCCTGGCGACACTGTAAATGTTCACGTTAAGATAAAGGAAGGTAATAAGGAAAGGGTTCAGCAATTTCAGGGCACTGTAATTGAGCGAAGAGGAGCTGGCACGAACGGAGAATCCTTCACAGTTCGTAAGATCTCTAATGGCGTTGGCGTTGAGCGTATCTTCCCAATAGTTTCTCCCACGATCGACAAGATAGAGCTCGTAAAGGGCGGTAAGGTTCGAAGAGCAAAACTCTACTATCTGAAAGGTAAGCAGGGCAAAGCGGCACGTATCAAAGAGAAAGTCTAACAATCTCGATCCTCGGTTCGGGACAACAATACAAAGCCATCCGCCTTTCAGCGGATGGCTTTATTTTTTTAGGGTGTTTTTTGCGTTGGTTGAATACGATTGAAAGGTCTTAAAAACCTCGAAATTTGATCAAATTAGCATACTATCAAATAATTAATAACTTTGTCCCCTCGCTAAAAAAACCAATTATGGCAAGAAACATCGCAGACCTACTCGGTAAGGACGCAGACCATCTTCTCAAACACAAAAGCAAGACTATATCGAAGGACCAACTGCATATACCTAACCCCGATTTTGTTGATAAGATCTTTGCGCAAACAAGCCGTAATACTCAAGTATTGCGCAGCCTGCAAAGCCTATTTGGGGCAGGTCGGTTAGCAAATACGGGCTTCGTATCCATACTTCCGATTGACCAGGGTATAGAGCATAGTGCAGGTGCCTCGTTTGCTAAGAACCCGGTTTATTTCGATCCTGAAAATATAGTAAAGCTTGCCATTGAAGGCGGCTGTAACGGTGTCGCTACCACATTTGGCGCGCTATCAATGACTTCGCGTAAGTATGCTCATAAGATACCTTTCATAGTAAAGATCAATCACAACGAATTGCTTACCTATCCTAACAAAGCCGATCAGATTATGTTTGGCTCAGTAAAGGATGCCTGGAATCTAGGCGCTGTTGCTGTAGGTGCAACCGTCTATTTTGGGTCAGACAATTCTACACGTCAAATAATCGAAGTGGCTCAAGCGTTCGAGCAAGCACATGAGCTCGGCATGGCTACCATTCTTTGGTGCTATACGCGCAATAATGCGTTCAAAAAAGATGGGATAGATTATCATACCTCAGCTGATCTTACCGGCCAAGCCAATCATTTAGGCGTGACGATACAGGCTGATATCATCAAGCAGAAGCTTGCAACTAACAACGGAGGTTATAAGGCCCTCAACACGGGCGGAAGCAGTTATGGCAAGCTTGATGAGAGGATCTATACAGAGCTTACATCTGACCACCCTATAGATTTGTGTCGTTACCAGGTAGCCAACTGCTTTATGGGCAGAGCGGGATTGATCAGTTCAGGTGGCGAATCCAAAGGAGACAGCGATCTCGCAGATGCAGTGCGTACGGCAGTTATAAACAAGCGCGCAGGTGGTATGGGCCTGATTTCCGGCCGTAAAGCTTTCCAACGTCCAATGAAGGAGGGAGTTGAAATCCTTAATGCTGTACAGGACGTTTATCTGGATAAAGCAATCGACCTGGCATAATTTTATTATTGAGGCCGATGAACTATATTGTTCGTCGGCTTTTCTTTTTTCTTAATGGATTTAAATATGTCTTGGTTCAAACGAAGTGACAAAGGAATCTTAACGCCTACCGAATCAAAACGTGAAGTACCCGACGGTCTTTGGTTTAAATCACCCGCAGGAAAAATCGTTCATACCAGGGAGCTAAAGAATAATGCTTACGTTGTTCCCGATGAGGATTACCACGTGCGCATCGGATCCGAGGAATATTTCGAGGTTCTTTTCGATGAAAACAAGTTCACGGAATTAGACCCCAATATGGAATCGGCTGATCCGTTGAAGTTCAAAGACACTAAACCTTATCCTAAGCGCATTAAAGAGACCCAGGAGAAGTCTGACCTGAAGGACGCTGTTCGAACCGCATACGGAAAGATGAATGGACTTGATATTACCATCGCTTGCATGGACTTCAGTTTCATTGGCGGGTCGATGGGTTCAGTTGTAGGTGAAAAGATTGCCCGTGCCATGGATCATAGCCTAAAGCTTAAGAAGCCATTTCTGATGATATCGCGTTCAGGCGGCGCCAGAATGATGGAAGCAGGACTTTCCCTTATGCAGATGGCCAAAACTGCTGCGAAAATCGCGTTGCTGGATCAGGCGAAGATTCCATACATCTCTTTATTAACCGACCCAACTACCGGTGGAGTTACAGCTTCATATGCGATGCTTGGTGATTTTAATATTGCAGAACCTGGTGCTTTAATTGGATTTGCAGGACCGCGCGTCATTCGCGAAACCATTGGAAAGGATTTGCCGAAAGGATTTCAAAGCGCAGAATTCGTCCTTGAGCATGGATTTCTCGATTTTATCGTGGACCGCAGAAATCTGAAGAGCAGGGTGTCTACCCTTCTGCGCATGCTCCAGCAATAGTCCGATTACGAACAAATTTTTTCCTTTCCGGACATATTGAAAACGGTAACCGGCGCTACTTCTCCTTATTGGTGGTTTTGACATGGCATAGGGATTGACACTTGGTTAAATTCATATCCTTCTGAGCTCATGTTAAAAAACTATTTTAAGGTTGCTTTCCGAAGCCTGGTAAAGCAAAAAGTCTATACGTTTATTAATGTTCTGGGATTGTCGGTGGGGGTGGCCAGCTGCCTTCTTATCACCATGTTTGTCGTTGATGAGTTTTCTTACGACAAGTTCCATAAGGATGCCGACAACATTTACAAGGTCGTTCTGGAAAGGAAATACCCCAATCACATCACAAATTATGCGGTTATACCTCATTCCTACGCGGATGTTATAGCGCGTGATTTTCCTGAAGTATCACAAACAGTAAAGATGGGCGGCCCTTTTAATAACGTCGCCGTCAACTATACCAATGACAAGCAGGAAACAAAACAGTATGAAGAGAACTTTATCATGGCTGCTGACTCGAACTTTTTTGATGTCTTCAGTATAAAACTTTTGCAAGGTGATCCGAAGAAAGTTTTGACGAAGCCAACGGACATGGTTTTGACTGAAGAAACAGCGCGAAGATATTTTGGAGATTCGCCGGCTATCGGAAAGACCCTAAGGATATTTAATCAGGATTTTGCCATAACTGGTGTTTGCGAAAATGTACCGGAAAATTCTCACTTCAAATTTGATTTCTTAGGCAAGTGGACAGATGAGTTCTTCGCAGGTGGTTTGAGGGTAAACTTCACAACCTTTAGCGCTCATGTATACATCGTTATGAAACCTGGTGCTGATGCAAAAGCTCTTGAAGCAAAGTTTCCGGCTATGGTTGATAACTATGCAGCCGCCCAAATCGAACGTGATTTGGGGAAATCATGGGAAGACTACAAAAAGGAAGGCAACGGCTATCGATATTCTTTACAACCTCTCACATCCATCCATCTCGATCCATTGAATATTGAAGCTAAGATGAGGCCCGGTGGAAATATCAATTATGTCTATTTCCTCATCTGCATAGCAGTGCTTATCCTGGCTATCGCTTGCATAAACTTTATGAACCTGGCAACGGCAAGGTCGGCGGAACGCGCACGTGAAGTAGGCGTTCGAAAGACAATGGGTTCATTAAAGAGCCAGTTGATTTATCAGTTCCTCGTCGAGTCGATCTTAATAAGTATTATAGCTACCGGGCTTGCCATTGCCCTTGCACAGCTAGCCCTACCGTATTTTAATGGTGTCGCTGGAAAGAGTCTTTCATTCTCCTTCTCTCCATTATTTGTGGGTGGCCTTCTTGGCGTCGCCTTATTCGTTGGATTTATGGCCGGAAGTTATCCAGCATTTGCGCTGTCCTCCATCCAGCCTATTCTTGTGATGAAGGGTAATTTTTCAAGCAATGCGAAAGGTTCATGGCTGCGCAACGGGCTAGTCGTATTTCAATTTTTTATTTCCATAGTCCTCATTGTGGGAACGATGGTAGTGTCGCAGCAAATGAAGTTCATGCAGAATAAATCGCTCGGCTACGACAAAGAACAGGTGGTTGTGGTTGAAAGAGCTTTCGCTTTAGGTGCTCAAACACAAACTTTCGTAGATGAGGTCAAACGGATCCCAGGCGTCGAACGTGCTGCCTCGTCTTTTTCTCTCCTCGGAAGACAAGGCGATTTCTTTGGAGCTCAATTTATTCCTGAAGGTTCGTCGGAGATCCTCACGACGAAGAGCATGGGAATAGATGACAGGTTCGCAGAAACTATTGGATTCGAATTCATCGAGGGGCATGGATATTCCGAAGAAACCAATGATTCTCTTTCCATTATACTCAATGAGACCGCCGTTAAAACGATGGAGATAAAGGATCCAATCGGAAAAAAACTTAAGCAGATCCAGCGCACTCCGCAGGGTTCCGTTGAGGTATCTTATACCATAATCGGAGTCATAAAAGATTTCAATTTTCAGTCCTTGCGCGATCCAATCACTCCCCTTACGATCCAGAGTGTCGAAAGTTTTGGAGGCGGCGCTGCGTATGTGATCGCAAGAGTAAAGGGTGCAGACATCACAACGACAGTTGGAACCATTGAAGCCAAGTGGAAGGCTATGGTGCCAGACCAGTTATTCAAGTTCGTATTCCTCGATCAAAATCTAAAGGCTCAATACGAAGCAGAGAAACAAGCCGGACAAGTGTTCGCAATCTTTTCAAGCCTGGCAATAATTATTGCCTGTGTGGGCTTGTTTGGACTTTCCGCTTACACGGCGAGTCTCCGCACAAAAGAGATTGGTGTGCGCAAGGTGATGGGTGCATCCGTTGCAAGCGTTGTACTTCTTCTTTCCAAAGAGTTTACAAAGCTTATACTTATTGCATTCGTTCTATCTGTTCCAATCGCATGGTTCATAATGAACCAATGGCTCTCAGGATTTGCGTACCGGATTCAATTGGGAGTTGGTATATTCATGGTCGCAGGTTTCACTGCGCTCTTGATCTCCTGGATCACGGTGAGTTATCAATCTATCAAAGCCGCAATCGTCAACCCGATCAAGTCACTGAGGAGCGAATAGAAAAGTCGAACACTAATTTTTGTGCAGGCTTGAACTGTATTCTTTCACAGTATCAATAAAACATTTGACGTTGTCTACTTCGATGTCGGGATAAAGTCCATGGCCAAGGTTCGCAATATGTTTATGCGGGCCAAAGGCGTCTAGCATTTTTTTAGTTTCTCGTTTCACATCTTGAACCGATCCATATAGCGCACAAGGATCAAGGTTCCCTTGCAATACT
>Ga0111538_10011954_pt1 | contig 11482 bp, 11 predicted proteins | sample SoiMethybrSBSTD1_FD_79669 | JGI IMG/M metagenome (GOLD analysis project Ga0111538, IMG submission 79669) | Bulk soil microbial communities from a Populus tree surrounding site in Tennessee, USA - Soil MetaG P. TD hybrid SBSTD1 (version 2)... | ecosystem: Environmental > Terrestrial > Soil >...
CGATGCGCCGCGAGAGCTCTGTGATCGGCAGAAAGGCCAGCTCCGACATGTGCGATACCCGAGTTCGGTCGACGGCGATGCTAGATGGGCATCGCTGACCACGCCAGCTGAGATGTCAGCACCGATGATACCTTGCCGATCTGGCGGCAGCCCGGCATCATGCCGCCGTCGCAAACCCGCCCTCCCGAAGCTCCTCGGGATCGGGCATTCGACTCGTTCTTCGCTGGGAAAGCTTCCCTTGACACTGGTTCGGCTCGCCGGCGTCGGCAAGGTGTTTCGCTCCATGCAGGGCAGCGACTATGTCGCCGTGCGTGATTTCGAGCTCGACATCGAGGCCGGCGAGTTTTTCTGCCTGCTCGGCACCAGCGGCTGCGGCAAGACTACGGTCCTCAACATGATTGCCGGCTTCGAGCCGCCCACCTCTGGCCGGATCGAGATCTCCGGCCGGGCGATCGAGGGCCCCGGCGCGGATCGCGGCGTCGTATTCCAGGGTGACGACTCGCTCTATCCCTGGCTGACCGCGCTCGGCAACGTCGAGTTCGGCTTGCGCATGCGCGGACTGCCGCGCCGGGATCGGCTGGAGCGCGCACAGCACTATCTGGAGCTGGTCGGCCTGGAGGGTCAGGGCCACAAGCACCCGCCCGAGCTCTCGGGCGGCATGAAGCAGCGCATTCAGATCGCGCGCGTGCTCGCCAACGAGCCGCAGATGCTGCTGATGGATGAGCCGTTCGCCGCCCTCGACGCGCACACGCGCGCCGCCATGCAGCGCGAACTGATCAAGATCTGGCGTGCTACGGGCAAGACGGTGCTCTTTATCACCCATGACATCGACGAGGCCATCATCCTGGCGACCAGGATCGGTGTCATGCATGCCGGCCCTGCTTCGCGGCTCAAGGGCATCATCGATGTCGCGCTCAGCGATGCCGAGCGCGATCGCACCGACGACAGCTTCGTCGGCGTCTACCGTCAGGTGCACGCCATGATCCGCGACGAGGTCGCGAAAGCCATGCAGCGCTCGCAATAGTTGGAGGGACGGATGCGTGGCGCTTTCGCCAAACTCAGTGGCTACGTCCTCGGCTTTGGTAGCTTGTTTGCCCTGTGGCACCTCGCCTCGGTCTACCTCCTCAACTCCATCCTGTTCCCCCCGCCGCTGCGCGTGGTCGCCAAGGCCGTCGAACTCGGCAAAGACGGCACATTGTGGGAGAACGCGAGCATCAGCCTGCAGCGCATCGGCCTCGGGTTCTGCTTCGGCTCTCTGATAGGTATTCCGCTCGGCCTGGCTATCGGCTCGTTCGGGCTCGTGCGGCGCATCCTCGAGCCCTACACCGAATTCCTGCGGTTCATACCGGCCACAGCGCTGATCACCGTCGCTGTCATCTGGTTCGGCATCGGCGAAGGCTCGAAGGTATTCCTCATCATCTACACCACGGTGTTCATCGTCATCATCAATACGGCAGCGGGCGTAAGCGCGGTGGCGCCGAACAAGATTCGCGCCGCTCGCTCGCTCGGGGCCAGCCGCACGCAGGTTTTCCAGTATGTCGCGCTGCCGGCGACGGTTCCCTACATTCTCACCGGCATGCGCCTTGCCATGGGCAACTCGTTTGTGACCATCATCGCCGCCGAGCTGGTAGCGGCCAATGCCGGTCTCGGCAAGATGATATGGGACGCGCGCCTCTACATGCTGGTCGACCAGATCTTTGTTGCCCTGCTTGTGCTAGGCTTGCTCGGCTTCACGGCAGACCGGCTGTTCCGCTGGGGCATTTACGCCTTTGCGGGCCGGTTCTCTCCGGTGACCTGAGGTCGCAAGCCGCTTGTTTCGAACGGAAGGAGACGTCCCGTCATGCGTAGGATCGCAACTGTGCTGCTAGCGCTCGCGGCAGCCGCGAGCATCGCCGCGACCGCAAATGCGCAATCGCCGGCCAAGATGACGATCGCCACGGGGGTCGATCCCGCATTCTCGCAGTTCTATGTCGCCAAGGAGGCCGGGCTGTTCGAGAAGAACGGCCTCGACGTCAGCATCAACACGGGGCCCTCGGGCTCGGCCATGGTGCCGTTCCTGATCAACAACCAGATCCACGCCGCCTATGGCAGCGACCTCGCCGGCGTGATCAACCACAACGTCGACAACAACATCGTGGCCGTCGCCGACGGCACCTACCTTGTCAAATGGCTGTCGGTGGTGGGCCGCAACATCCCGGACATGGCGGGCCTGAAGGGCAAGCGTGTGGGCGTGGCCAAGGGCACCGGCGGCGAAATCTTCTGGAACCGCGTGGTCGACAAGCTGAAGCTCAACCCGGCCGACTACAAGATCGTCGACATCGAGGCCCCCGAGATGGTGGCCGCGATCGAGCGCGGCGACATCGATGCCTTTGCCACCTGGGAACCCTGGCCCACGCGTGCGTTGATGAACGTCAAGGGCACCAAGATCCTCCAGGACGCCGAAGGCATCTATAACAACATCAACTTCGTCTACATGAACCGCACGTGGATCGAGAAGAACGAGGACACGGCCGTGCGCTTCATCCGCGCTCTGGTCGAGGCCAACGACCTGATCGGCAAGGACCGTGAGGCGGCAGCCGGCATGGTGTCCAAGTTCCTGAAGATGCCGATCGAGCTGGCGCGCGAGCTGATGCCGAAGGTCGAATACAACATGACGCTGACGGACCGCGCCGTCGCCACCATCAAGATCTCGGAGGAGCAGCTCCAGCGCCAGGGCAAGCTGAAGGCGCCGCTCGACTACTCGCGCTATGTCTACACCGACCTTGTGAAGAAAGTCCGGCCGGACAACGTCAAGATCACCACGCTGCCATCCAAGTGATCACTTGTCGCGCGGCACCAGCGTGTAGGTCTTGCCCGCAAGCGTGGCGCTCTCGCCCCAGCGGCCGCGCTCGACAGCGTGGAGGAAACCCTCGACGGCCGCATTGAAGGCCGCCGGCTCCTCCAGGTTGATGGTGTGGCCGGTCTTCGGCAGCATCATGAGGCCGCAGCGCGGGATGGTGCGCTTGAGGAACAAGGCAAGGTCGAGCGTTCTGTCGTCCTCATCGCCGGCGATGATGAGCGTTGGCGCTGGAATGGCGGCGAGTTCGGCCTTGCGCTCGAACAGCGGCACGCGCCGGCTCTGCACGCCAATCATGGTGCGCGCGTGACCTATGGCCGACCCCTCCGCGAACTGGCGCTTGAACTCGGCCCAGCCTCGGGGGTCCTTGTCGCGGAACTGCACGCGCGCGGTGCCGGCGCAATAGAGTTCGGCCATGGCCGGCATGCCCTCGCGCTCGATGCGGGCGGCAAAGGCGGCGCATTCCTCCTGGAAGCGGCGCTTGGCGGCGGGGTCGGTGGACGCGCCGCTGCCGGCGGCAGCTGCCGTCAGCGACAAAGCCATTTGCGGGTGCCGGATGCCGAATTCAATCGCCGCAGTGGCTCCCATTGACAGCCCGACCAGGTGCGCCTGGCCGATACCGAGCCCGCGGAGAACGGCCGCAGCGTCATCCGCCGCGCGTTCTTGGGAGTAAGCGTCCGCGGATGCAGGGATATCAGAAGGCGGCCAACCTCGTGCCGCGTAGCTGATGCACCGATAGCGGCGCGAGAAGTAGCGCACCTGCGGCTCCCAACTCAAATGATGGCCGCCGAACTCGTGCAGGAACAGGATGGCGTCTCCTGCGCCCGTCACTTCATAGTGGAGCTTCACACCATCATCGGTCGTGATCAGAGGCATTGCGTCGTTTCTCCACCATGGGTCGGAAATTTCAACGTCGCGAGTTCGAACGCGTGACCGCACTCCCGACGGAAGTGGGGTGTCACCCCGGCATGCGGAGAAGCATGCCAGGTCATTACTAGAGCAGATCCCGATCAGACGCGATCACAGCCTGCGGCGGCGAAGAAGTTGGTGCACTCCTGGGAGGTGAAGATCGTCAACGTGATGCGGAGAGAGTTGCGCTTATCCGGGATGCACTCGGACGGCCGCTTCCAGGTCTTGCAGCCCCGTCTTGTCGGCCGCGATGAACCAGTCGGCAATCTCGCTCGAGGTCACGAAGATGACATCGCTTCGCGCTGCCAACAGATCGAGTGCCTTCTCCAGATAGTAGGCGCGATGGGGTACGCCTAGAATGTGCGGATGCATGGCCAGCGTGAGGACGCGTGGTTGTCTTTTCAGCTCGCGCTCGAACACTGCGAGCGTCGCCTCGAGTCGTTTGATCCATTCGTCGCTCGATTGACCTTGTACCACCCACATCGGCACGTCGTTGATCTCCCACGTGTACGGCAGGCAAAGCATCGGACCGTGGGCTGTCGTCATCCAGCAGGGAAGATCGTCGACCAACCAGTCATGCAGGAACTCGACGCCGCAGCGCTTCAGGATGTCGGGCGTCTCCATGCTCTCTCCGCCGCCGGCTCCGAACCAGCCGCGTACTGCCTTGCCCGACAGCAGTTGGAGCCGGTCGAGGCACCTCCTGATTTCCGCCTCCTCATCGTCTACTTGCTTGAGGGATCGCTGGAACCAGCCGTGGCCAACGAGTTCCCAGCCCACATCCACCGTGGCCTTGGCGAGTGACGGATAGACGTCGGCGCACTGTGCGTTCATGAAGGCGGTCGCCCTGATGTCCCGCTGCCCCAGCAGGTCGAAGAGGCGCGGCATGCCGCACCGCATGCCATACTCGACCCATGAATAGTTCGGCAGATCCGGTGGCGGGACTTGTGCCCCGTGGGGCGGCGGCAGGATCCCACGCGGCATCGGCCGATCGAACGGCCAGTACTCGATATTCACGACCGGATTGACCATAAGAGGCTTGCCGCGGAGCGGCTCGAGCCGGGCGCGTTCGGACGACATCTGAAAGGGTATGCGTGGGTTGGGCCACATAGTGGTTCCTACGGTCTGCTGATTTCTTAGCCGCGACCGAGGCAGGTTCCCAGTCAATGTGGGCGTCCCACCTCCTGCATCATGTCAGGCGGCGTCCGCATAGCTGTCGGCGCGTGCTATCGGAGCTTGATTTGCTAAGTCTCGTCGGTGGGCTTCGTCATACCCACACCGCGAGGCTCGCATTTCTCCGGTGCCTCGTCCAGGCTCATGGCGGGCTCAAAGATCTGCCCTGCGAGCTGCGGCTCGAGCACGTCAAGCCCTATTCGCGCCGCTCCAGACGGTTGGTTGCTCGAACTCCTTTTCGGACTTGTTTCGAGGTAACTTGCTCTCGTACCGCTCGGCGCTCTCGGCTCGTGGCTTGACGAACGTGCGCTCCTGCTCGCGAATAGCAACCGACGCACGGGCACAGCAGCAACGGGAGCATAGAGGGCCGATGACAGGCGCGCTTGATGGATTGGTCGTCGTTGATCTCACGAGCCATTTGTCCGGCCCCTATGCGGCGATGATGCTCGCGGACCACGGCGCGGACGTGATCAAGATCGAGCGGCCGGATGGTGGCGACGATGCGCGCCGGATGCCGCCCTTCATTGAGGGCGAGAGCGCGCCCTTCATGGTGTGGAACCGCAACAAGCGATCGGTAGTCCTGGACCTGAAGTCCGAACAGGACAGGATCAAGCTGCTCGAGCTGGTCGACGGCGCCGATATCTTGATCGAGAACATGCGGCCAGGCGTGATGGAAAAGCTCGGCCTCGGATACGCGACGCTGAGCAAGCGCAATCCCCGTCTGATCTATGCGGCGATCTCGGGCTTCGGTCAGACCGGTCCCTACGCCAGCCGCGGCGGATTTGATCTGATTGCCCAGGGTATGTCGGGCTTGATCAGCACCAACGGCCCCGCCGAGGGTCCGCCCTGCCGCCTGCCGATTGCCATCTCGGATGTGGCCGCCGGCATGTTCCTGGCGTTCGGCATCCTCGCCGCCGTCGAGTCGCGCCACAAGTCGGGACGCGGGCAGATGGTCGAGACGTCGCTTCTGGAGGCAGCAATCTCATTCGGCGTCTACGAGGCCGCGCACTACTCGACGCATCGAACGCGACCCAACAGGATCGGCCAGATGCATCGTGGCAGTGCACCGTATCAATGCCTGGCAGCGGCCGATGGCTATATGGTCGTCGGCGCGGCGCAGCAGGCATTCTGGGTGAATTTCGTCGACATCATCGGCCGCCCCGACCTGAGGGACGACCCGCGCTTCAAGACCAACGCTGATCGGGTGAGGAACAATGCGGAGTTGATAGCCATCATCGAGAAGGAGCTGACCAAAAAGCCCAAGGCCTACTGGCTCGCCGAGTTGGACAAGGCCAAGATTCCGTGTGGGCCAATGCTCAATTACGACGAGGTTTTCACCGATCCGCACGTGCTGGAGCGCGAGATGTACGTCACCACTGAACACGCGAAAGCGGGCAAGTTCGACACCATCGGCGTACCGGTAAAGATGTCGGAGACGCCCGGATCTGTGCGCCGCGCCGCGCCCATGCTTGGACAGCATACAGCGGAGGTCTTGGCGAGCCCGCCGAAGGCGCGCACGAAGTAACCGCAGCGTGTTGCGAAGCACGATGGCTGCGGGAATGCGCGACCAAATTGCGCATCCGAACGGGGCGGTGGGGCATGTCGCCGCGATCTGCCTTCGCGATGAGGACGTGGAGATTGTCGGCAGCGCGGTCGAGGCTTTTTGTCGACCCGCGGCGGCCGCTCGGCCAGATCGGCCGAGCCCGTCAGCCAAGTCGGGCTGATCTATCGGCTGCGCTGGGCGCTGCCGCCTTGGCGGGGCGCCCAACGCGAGCACATGAGCTGCCCGCGAAACCTATTTGAAGAATACGTACTTCACGAGCGCCGCGACCAGCAGCAGCAGGATCAGCACGACAAGCCAACCCATGAGGCCCATGCCCCACATGCCGTCGTCCATCATCATGTTGTGCATCTCAGAGCTCGCGGTTGCCGACATACTGGGCAAAGACTCGACGCCCTTCAGGGCCAAACAGCACCACTTGATAGGTATCAGGCGCACCTCCCTCCATGCCAGGCGAACCGACGGGCATGCCCGGCACGGCAAGACCGCGGGCCTGCGGGCCTTCCGCGAGGAGGCGCCTGATAGCACCAGCCGGGACGTGCCCCTCGACGACATAGCCGGCCACTTGCGCTGTGTGGCAGGAGAGGAGGTCCGCTGGCACGTCTAGACGCTTCTTGATGGCGTTGAGGTTGCTGGTCTCGATGATCCTGACCGGAAAGCCGGCGCTGCGCAGATGCTCGCCCCACGCACCGCAACAATCGCAACTCGGATCCCGATGTACCGTGACCTCGGGGAGCACATCAGCGCTCGCCCGCAGACCGGCTGCGGAGGCTGCGCCGGCAAGGCCGGCTTTGAGCAAATCACGGCGATGCATGGCGTGGATCCTGCTTCGTGAGGTTGGACGCGATCTTGGCGACGACGGCCGGAGCGGCCGTGTCTCGCGGGTCATGTTCAGAGGAATGGATCGGAATCGCCGAGGTGCTCGACGCTTGCCGGGACGGAGAGCCGTCGTTGCAGTTCTAGAGGCGCGGTGGCCTCTCGCCTGGGTCGAGGTCGGAGCCGGAAAGCAACCGGTGACGCAATGGCACAAGTGAGCGCTTGGCGCTGACCGGCAGGTTCACCCCATGCGTGCATGCCAGGGCACTACCATACCCGCACGCAGCCGATGCGCAGCTGGAGCTGCAACCGCAGTTCGTTGAGTTTCCGCCTTGTGCGCAACAACAGGGGGAGGAAGCAAGCGTCGAGGCGGAAACGACGTTGCGCGCTTCAGGCTCTTTGAGATCGGGCGAAACTCGGTCGACGGGCGCGTCCGAGATGACAGTCCTGCCCGTGACCGATCCGTGTCCTTCGCCCGGGTGCGCCGCCGCCGGCGCGACGAACAGCAAGCAAAAGGCTGCCGCTATCAGCAGGGCCTGCAGCGCTACTGGCAGGCGGACCATAGTATCACCCTGACCTAGGGAGCCGGACGTACGACATTCTTCGCAGCCATTTATATCCATGGTTTGACGAAGATCGGCCTTGATCTGGATCAATCCGGGCGGCGGTCTTGGCTTTGGCAGTAGGCGTCCCCGACTGTACCTCACTCAACACGCCGCCCGTCAGGGGCCCGCAGTCAGAATCCGCGCAGTGTCGAGACTGTCCGGCGTCGGCACCTACGAGGCAGGCCTGGCGGCTTGCGGAAGGGCGCGCCCGGTTCTGTCGTGCCGCGGCTTCGCGCTTGACGCGCTGCCCGCCTCATCGTTGCGCTGGGGCGCATGTCCGAGGCTATCGATCGCTTGCCGCAGATGGCCGCCCGCGCGGTCGAGTGCCGCTTGCGCCGAGGCAAGCTCGCAACCGTGGAGAATGAGAATTGAAATTTTGACATTGCCGCCGGCGCACTCGAGCGCTCGTTGCGCCTCCTCGTCCGAGCAGCCGGTCAGGTAACTGACCATGGCCCTCTTGCGCCTCTCCAATTTCGCGTTGGCAGATTGCACATCGACCATCATGCCGCGATAGACGCGACCAAGCCGGATCATCACCAATGTCGACATCAGGTTGAGCGCGATACGCTGCGCGGTGCCGGCGTTCATGCGGGTCGAGCCGGCGATGGGCTCGGCGCCCGTATCGAGGAAGATGCCTTGATCCGCCTCGCAAAGGATCGGCGTTCCCCGATTGTTGGCGATGCCCACGGTGAAGGCGCCTCGCGATTTTGCCTCCCGCAGGCAGGACAAGGTGAAGGGTGTCGTCCCGCTGGCTGCTACCGCGATGAGTACATCTTCGCCACCGATATCATGCTCGCGGACCTGCATGGCGGCCTTCACGATTTCGTCCTCCGCCCCCTCGACCGCCTGCATCATGGCCTCATGCCCGCCAGCGATGAGCAGCACCAGGCGCTCGCTTGGCCAGCCGAACGTCGGCATCAACTCCGCGCCATCCTGTACGGCCAAGCGACCCGACGTGCCTGCTCCAGCGTAGACCAAGCGTCCACCCGCCTTGAGCCGCTGTTCGATGCCGAGCGCTGCGCGCTCCGTCTCCGGCAATGCGGCCCTTACCGCGGCGACGGCCGCAAACTGTCCGCCGATCATCGCCTCCAGCACATCGGCCGGCTCCCATACATCGATATCGGCAAAGCGAGAGCTTGGCCGTTCTGTTTGCATGACCGCACCTCTTTCACAAAAACGCCCTTGGCTCCTTTGAATTCTTGGCGTTAAACGCGACATGGCTCCACCTGTTCGACATGAGGTTCTGCTTCTGGGGGTCGACGGCGGCGGCACGCGATGCCGCGCTCGTCTTACCGATTTCGAAGGTCATGTCCTGGGCCAGGCGACAGCCGGACCCGCAAACATTCGCCTTGGATTGCGAGAAAGTCTTGCAGCGATATCCGATGCAACGCGCCAATGCTTAGAGCAGGCGGGTCTCCACGGGAAGCAGGAAAGGATTGTCGCTTGTCTTGCGCTGGCCGGCGCCTGTGAACCCTCCACCCTCGCTCAAGCTCAGGCGTTGCCGCTACCTTTCTGCCGTGCGGTTTTCACGAGCGATGCGAGAGCTGCGTGCATTGGCGCTCACGGCGGCCGCGACGGCGCCATTATCATTGTGGGAACCGGCAGCGTCGGGTGGGGTATCGTCGGGGGGCGTGAATTCCGGGTGGGCGGCTGGGGTTTTCCTCTTTCAGATGAGGGCAGCGGAGCGTGGCTTGGAAGAATGGCCCTCGCCCACGTCTTGCAGGCGCACGACGGGTTGAAACCCTGGACGGCCTCGCTCCGGTCTGTGTTCGGGCAATTTCAGACGGACCCCTACGCCATCGTGCGGTGGATGAGGGGCGCCGGATCACGCGACTATGCCAGCCTGGCCCCCCTGATTGTTGCGCACGCGGAACAGGGCGATGCTGCCGCCCAGGACCTCATGCGGTCGGCCGCTGCGCACGTCGACGCCCTGGCGGCCAGGACGGTCGATCTCGGCACCGATCGGCTGTGCTTGCTGGGTGGCCTTAGCGACAGCATGAAGCCCTATCTTGCGCAGCGCACGCGCCGTCTTCTTGTACCGCCAATCGGCGACGCGCTCAGTGGGGCTCTGCAGATGGCGCGCGCGGAAGCCGTTGCTCTCCTTTGCGATGCAGTACCGGCCAATGACTAGCTTTCGATCTTCGATGGCACAGGAGATCGAGGCCGCCCCGGGCATTGTCGCGCGGCAGGAGATTGAGCTGGCGCGTCCCCTTCGCGACCTTCTTCGCTACGTCCATCGCCTCAAGCCCAGCGTGGTTCTCACCTGCGGCAGGGGAAGCTCCGCTCACGCGGCTACGTTCGGAAAACACCTGATCGAGCGGTACGTGGGATTGCCGGTGGCGGAGGCGGCGCCGAGCATCGCCAGCATTTATCGGCGGCGCCTCAACTTGCGCAACCAGCTCCTACTCGCCATCTCCCAGTCGGGTAGAAGCGATGACCTCGTCTCCTTCGCAACGCAAGCCAGACGCTCGGGCTCGCTGACGGTTGCGATCACGAACGCTCCAACCTCCCCACTCGCCTCGGCCTGCGACATCGTGTTGCCACTCGCGGCCGGACCCGAGCTCAGCGTGGCGGCGACAAAGACCTTCATGGCGACAGCCGCAGTCCTGATGCGCCTTGCGGGCGCTTGGACTGGAGACCCAAATCTGCTGAGCGCGGTCGGCCGATTGCCCGACCGGCTTGCCTACGCCTCGAAACTGGATTGGAGTCGCGCGCAGGAGGCACTATCCCGGTCAACCCATCTGGTCGTACTCGGACGAGGACCCACACTCGGTATTGCGCGTGAGGCCGCGCTTAAACTCAAGGAGACCTGCAGGCTCCACGCCGATGCCGACAGCGGGGCTGAGTTTCTTCACGGTCCGGTTGCCCTGGTTCGCCCGGGCTACCCGGTCCTTGTGTTTACTCCCACGGATGAAGCGGCGCCCACCGTTCGCCTGCTATGCCGGGACCTGCATGCAAAAGGTGCTCATTTGCTGGTGGCCGACGGTGCCTCCACCGAGGGAACGCCCCTTCCGGTACTCCCCATCGAACATCCCGAGGCCGATGCCCTCTGCCTATTGCAGAGCTCCTACGTCATGACCGTCGCCCTCGCGACACAGCTTGGTGTTGACGTCGACAATCCTCCTCATCTCCGCAAAGTCACGCGCACCACATGAAGCGGCCCCGCCAGCACGCCGTCACGGCCGATGCCGTTTTCGATGGAAGCGTTGTCCATCGGGCCGGTGCTGTCCAGATCGAGGATGAATGCATCACGTGGATCGGCCCGCGCGAGGCGCTCCCTACCGGCGTTTCGCTGCATGAGCTGCCCCCGGGTTGCTGGCTTGCACCCGGCTTCATCGATGTGCAGGTGAATGGCGGCGGAGATGTCCTCTTCAACGACGCTCCGGATCCCGCTGGTCTCGCTCGCATCGTTGCTGCACACCGGCGCTATGGCACGACCGGCCTGCTGCCCACCCTCATCAGCGATACGCCGCAGCAGATGCGCGCAGCGCTGGACGCGGTGCGAGGCTTTCCTCAGCGCACCGGTGTCATCGGCATTCATTTCGAAGGGCCGTTCCTCTCTCCTTCCAGGCCCGGCGTCCACGA
>Ga0111538_10011955_pt1 | contig 11482 bp, 10 predicted proteins | sample SoiMethybrSBSTD1_FD_79669 | JGI IMG/M metagenome (GOLD analysis project Ga0111538, IMG submission 79669) | Bulk soil microbial communities from a Populus tree surrounding site in Tennessee, USA - Soil MetaG P. TD hybrid SBSTD1 (version 2)... | ecosystem: Environmental > Terrestrial > Soil >...
CAGGTTGCCGAAGAACTCATCGAAGCCGTGCATGGTCGGCAGGAATTCGTCCTTGTCGCCAAGATGGTTCTTGCCGAACTGCCCGGTGGCGTAACCGAGGTTCTTCATGAAGTCGGCGATGCTTGGGTCTTCGGCCTTCAGGCCGATGTCGGCGCCGGGCAGGCCGACCTTGGTCAGACCGGTGCGGATCGGAGATTGGCCGGTGATGAACGCGGCCCGGCCGGCGGTGCACGATTGCTGGCCGTACCAGTCGGTGAACCGCGCGCCCTCAGCAGCGATGCGGTCGATATTGGGCGTGCGATAGCCCATAATCCCGCTGTTGTAGCAACTGGGATTGAACCACCCGATGTCATCGCCCATGATGACGAGGATGTTGGGCTTGCCGTTTGACGCAGCGGGTTGTTGCGCGAGCGCTGACGGGCATGGCGAGACCGAGATAAGCGTAATTGCGACTGCTTTCCACCTGTGGAGCATGTCTGATTCTCCTTGGACTGGCGAGTGAGCGTTGAACGCAAAGCGCGGACCCGGCGCATGCGGCTGCAACGGGCAGCGACAACGCGCATGCCGCGAGGGCGACCGGCCGGATCTGAGCAGCCATCAAAAGCCTCCGAGCCATCCCTGGCTGGCAAGAGTTTGTCGCGGCGCGGCGAAGCGACGCGCATTATCTCTCACGAAAAGAGGGTGTCAATCGTCCGCGCAATCGACTCAGCGCGAATCGCTCAAGCTGTCGAACGCCATCACCATGTGACGGCGCTCGCAGTCGGTCGGTTTCCCTACTGCAGCGTGCGCGTCACCACGTCTCACGGTGCTATATACGCAATGCTACAGGCTGATCTGGCGCGCCTGGACAGTCATGGTCGCGCCTTCGTGGCGTGCGGACTCAACCAGGTCACTTCCAATTGCCAGCGGCAGGAGCAGGAGCGCGCGCGCGAGGTCTGCCAGGCGCGTGCCGAACCTTTCGCGCGATAGACCCTTCAACTGGTTGTACAGGCGATCGCGGCGGAGCCTCCGCTCATTCAGGCGACTCTGAATCTCGCCGAATGGGTTGTGTTCGAACGACCATGTCGAGAGATCCGTCACGCGGAAGCCGGAATCCTCCAGGAGCAGCGAGATCGAATGCGGCCCGAAGCCGAACATGTGCCGCGGTGGATCGTGATGAAACCAGTGCGTGCCATAACGCCGCGCCTGGGCGCTCTCGGCGTTGGGCATCGACATCAGCAGCAGCCCGCCGGGCCTGAGGATCGAATGGATCTTCGCGAGGGTCTCGCGCGGCCGGCGAAGATGCTCGAGAACATGCCAGAGCGTCACAGCGTCGAACGACTGTGGCGGGAGATTCATCTCGACGAGGTCGCCGACGTGGATGGGAATGCTTGCATCGCGCGGAATGCGGGCTGCGGCGTCGGCGGTCCACTCCGTTCCCTCGACCTCGAGGCCGCGGCGTCTCATCTTCATGAGAAAGCCGCCGTTGCCACAGCCGACATCGAGAACGCGCGCGGCTCTTTTGTGGCCGACAAGGCGCACAATACCCCTGGCGCGAGCGCTCTGGAACAAGCCGACCATCGCTGCAATCGGCGCGACGAACTTCTGGGGAGGTGTGCCGTAGTATTCGCGCGAATACGCGGCAGCGAGTTCAACATCGCCCGGTTGAGGGTGCAGCGCCTGAACGCTGCAACCGTCGCATTGGACGAGCGCGTGACCGGATTCGAAGGTTCCGACGTTCCGCGCCGTCGTTGCCCCGCACCAGCACGCGCGATCGACAGTCGTCGATGCGCTCACGCATCGCTCCCCGACTTCAAAGGCTCCCCCGCCGCACCCCGCTGCGTGGTCCCTTCGTCAGCGACCTGGGATTCAGCAACGTGAGAGGGCGAGATCTTCAGCGGCGCGAAGGCGCGATTCGCGATCAGGCCCCACTTCGCCAGACGGAATCGAAGGGCCGTCGACAGGCATCCGAACCCGTATCTCATCGAACGCTTGAAGTTGATGGAGGAGGCCTGCTCGAAGTATTTCGTCGGGCAACTCACTTCGGCGATCTTGTTGCCCTGCCACAGAATCTGGGCCAGCATCTGGTTGTCGAACACGAAATCGTCGGAGTTCTCCTCCAGCGGCAGGCTCTGCAGCAGTTCGCGCGAGAAGGCCCGGTAGCCGGTGTGATACTCCGAGAGTTTCGCGCCCTGCATGATGTTGCTGAACGCGGTGAGAAAGCGGTTGGCGATGTACTTCCACAGCGGCATGCCGCCGGCAAGTGCGTGACCGCCGAGAATGCGCGAGCCCAGCACGCACGGGTACAGTCCGTTGCCGATGATCGACACCATTGCCGGCAGAAGTTGCGGCGTGTACTGGTAGTCAGGATGCACCATGACGATGACGTCTGCCCCGCGCTCCAATGCCAGGCGATAGCACGTCTTCTGATTACCGCCATAACCGCGGTTGCGGTCGTGCACGTGCACAAGCGTATTTGGCAGATTGCGCGCGATCTCGACGGTCTCGTCGCGGCTGCGGTCATCCACGAGGATCACCTCATCGACGACGCCCTGATCGAGGACCTCGCGATGCGTTTCGACGAGCGTCTTCGCCGCGTTGTAGGCGGGCATGACGACGATGACCTTGAGGCCGCGATACATGTGCAGGAATAGGTACGCGCAGACACGGAGAAACGCAATCTGGGCATCGCCGATGGTGGCGTCGAGACGAGTCGTGCGCGTCCCAGGCCGCACGCGGCTCCCAGGTTGCCGCGCGGTGGCCCGCTACTCCTCGTCCTTCTCCCGCTTCTCACGCGCCGCGCCGGCAAAACTCCACCACGGGCCCGGATCGTTCGGTCCGGGTGGCGCGATCTGCTGATCGGTCGGCAAGAGACTGTTCACGAATTCGTACTGATTCCGCTGCGCCGGATGCACGATGTACGACACCACGCCAGCCGTGCCCGCGCCATGCATGGCATTGATCTGCTGGCTCTCGTGCGTGACGCAGATCGCGCCATCGCTCAGCCGCTCCAGCGTGCATCGGACGCCGTCGATGGTCGCTTGCGTGGGCATGAGAGATCATGTTCGCATCTTCGCACGGATAATGCGAATCTGATCGGCCGGTATGAGCGGCCCCGTATCCATTCCCGGGCAAGGGGTCGTGCGCTTGTAGGTCGTCCACGACCGTCTGGACTCGAGTATCTCCGGCCAGAACGGCCAGGTGCGGCATTGCAGCGGCCGCACCTGGTAGATCGAACACAGCGCCTTGCCCGGAACGGTCGTGCGATCGAGAAAGATGCAGTCGAACCCGTGTTCGGTCTCGCGCTCGATGAGGGACCAGCGATTGTCGATGCGGTGCGCGTAGCGGGCGCGGAACTCATCCTCGCTCAGGCCAAGTTGCTGCGCGATGGCCCCGGCTTCGTTGTCATCGAACCACACCGCGCCAGGTGGACCCGTGCAACAGTTGCCGCATTGCGTGCACTGGAAATGCAGGCCGTCAGCATACCAATCGTTGGATTGACGATTCACGATTGACGATTCACCGCTGATGCTTCGACGCCTCGGGTGGGGCAGGCGGCTGGGGCGGCTCCTGCCAGCGGTCGAAGTTGACCAGGTGCACGCGCGAGCGCTTGTCCGAGGGCTTCAGAGCGGCGAGTTCCTCCGGCCGCTCGTCGAAGGCCACGCGATCGATCGTGTACACCTCGCCAAAGGACCATTCGGGCGTCTTGTCGAGCGCTTCCTGGATGAGCCGCTCCATCTCCGCCAGCGAACCTGCGGTAGCCCAGATGTCGCAGTACGCGCCGGCGTTGGGGTTGCCATTGGCATCATCCACGATCGCCACCGCGTGCCAGAGCGTCGTGCCCAAGGGCCGGCCGCTCTCATCCACATTCGTGCGCGGATCGATGTTCATGTCCAGGTGCCAGGCGTGACGCAATTGCAGCAGCAGTTCATCGACGTCGGGCATGTACTCGTTCGATGTGTCGAGCACCGGCCGCACGAAGGACTTCTCCTCCATCGGATCGTCCCACGGGTCCTTTGACGCACCGCCGAGTTCCTCATCCTCGCTCCAGGTCTCCGCCACTTCCTCCAGGCCCATGCCGTGAAGCATCGTCTCGACTTGGTCCTTCGTTTCCGAGGGGACGTGGATGGTTACGCCCTTCCACTGGTCGAGGAACACTTCCATGAACGGCTCCTCGGTGTTCGCGCCGCCAGCGATCGCGCCGTCTTCGAGCAGGAATGGCTCGTATTGCTTCCAGAGGCGCAGGAACTCATCGCGAGGAAGCGGCGGATCTTCGCCGAGGTAGACATCGGTCGAGCGGTACGCATCGCGCGACCCGATTTCGATGATTCCATAGACCTCGTCAGGCAGTAGGTCGAAAGCCTTGTCGAGCAGATCCTTGAGCCGCTCGTGCGAGACGACGACGTGGAAGGAATAGGTGTCCGGCTCGTCCTCCTCCGCCACGTTGTAGGTGAGGGTGTAACCCTGGGTCGGGGCCTTGAGGTTGCCCGGCTCGGGAGCGAAGCCCAGCGGCAGGGCGAAGCCGTCGATTACGACACGTTTGAGGTCCATTCTCAGGCGAAAGTCGCGCATCAGCCGCTGAAGTTTAGCGTGGACTCACCGGGAAGGTCGAGAGGCAACCCGGGCCGCGCAGGCCGCGCCCGGCGCCGCGAGGCGAACCGATCAACTGCGGGCTTTACGTCACGTCACGCCACGCCCAGGTACGACTTGCGCACCTCGTCGCTCTCGGCGAGGATCTGTGCCTTGTCCTCCATCACGATCTCGCCGACCTCGAGCACGTAGCCGTAGTTGGCGGTGTGCAGGGCCATGTGCGCGTTCTGCTCGACCAGCAGGATGGTGGTGCCCGCGGCATTGATCTCGCGGATGATCCTGAAAATCGTCTGCACGATCTGCGGCGCGAGACCCAGCGATGGTTCATCCAGCAGCAGCAGTCTCGGTTTGGACAGCAGCGCGCGGGCGATAGCCAGCATCTGCTGTTCGCCGCCGGAGAGGGTGCCGGCGTTCTGCTTGAGGCGCTCGCGCAGGCGCGGGAACAGTTCCAGAACGCGCTCGCGATCCTTGGCGATGCCATCGGGATCGCGCCGCGTGTACGCTCCGATCTTCAGGTTCTCCTCGACGCTCAGGTTGGCGAAGATGCCGCGACCCTCGGGCGCCATACTGATGCCCATGCGCACGATCTGGTGCGGTTTCTCGCCGAGAATCGACCGGCCCTCAAAGAGAATGTCGCCGTCGGCGGCCTTGACCATGCCGGCGATGGCGCGGAGTGTGGTGCTCTTCCCCGCGCCGTTGCAACCAATGAGCGTGACGATCTGACCCTGTTCGACGCGCAGGTCGACCTTGTGCAGCGCGCTGATGGCGCCGTACTTCACGGCCAGGTTCTTCACTTCGAGCATGGGCGCGGGCATGGGTTGTTACGAAATCCTGTGCAACTCCTTGGGATCCATCGGCGCGCCGAGGTAGGCCTCGATCACCTTTGGATTGTTCTGAATCTCGTGCGGCGGTCCCACCGCGATCGTCACACCATAGTCCAGCACCGTGATCTGCTCGCAGATGTCCATGACCAGGCCCATGTCGTGCTCGATGAGCAGGATCGTCAGGCCGAAGTCCCTTCGGATGCGCTCGATTGAATCGGCGAGAACCTTCTTTTCCTGCGGATTCATGCCGGCGGCGGGTTCATCCAACAGCAGGATCTTGGGCTCGGTCGCCATGGCGCGGACGATCTCAAGCCGGCGCTGGTCGCCGTACGGCAGATTCTTGGCCTGCTCGTCCTCGCGATCATCGAGGTTGAAGATCGCCAGTAGTTCGCGGGCCCGCGCCGCCATCGCGCGTTCCTGGCCGACGTAGTACGGCGAACGCAGCAGCGTCCCCGGCAACGTGTGACGGCCGCGCAGGTGGCAGGCGAGTTTCACATTGTCGATGACGCTGAGTTCGCCGAACAACCGGATGTTCTGGAAGGTGCGCGACAATCCCGCCGCCGCGATCTGGTGCGGCTTGAGGCCGTTCAGCCGCCGGCCATCCAGCAGCATCTCGCCGGTTTGCGCCTGATACACGCCGGTGAGGAGGTTGAAAACGGTGGTCTTGCCCGCGCCGTTGGGACCGATCAGCCCGTACAGGCAACCCTTGGGCATACGCAGTGAGAAGTTCTGCACGGCCTTCAGACCGCCGAAGGCGATCGAGAGGCCGGAGACCTCCATCAGAATCGAAGCAGTCGCAGCGACCATCTACGCAGCCGCTCCCTTCTGCGACCGCCGTACGCGCTTGGCGAGTTTCTTGCTGCGCAGGCCAAGGTAGTCCCAGATCTCGTTCACGCCGAACAGCCCTTCGGGCCGCAGGATCATCATGAGGATGAGCATGAGCGCGTAGATCACCAGGCGATACTCAGCGATGTTGATGCCCTTGCTCACGCAATACTGCCGGGCTGCTTCCAGCACGGCCGTGACAATCGCCATGACGACCAGGCTCTTGATGTTCCAGCGCTTGCGCACGGCCTGCACGATGACCATCACCAGCAGAACGAACGCGCCAGCCGGCCATACGGGCGGCGGGTCGCGCAGCAACTCCGGCAGAATCGTCAGGATGATCGCGGCAAGCGTCGCGCCTGAGATCGAGCCCATGCCGCCCAGCACCACCATGATGATGATGTCGAACGACTTCTGAAATCCAAGTTCGGTCGCGGAGATGGCGCCGATGTCGAGGCCATACAGCGCGCCCGCGACGCCGGCGATGAAACTCGAGAGCACGAATGCTCGCACCTTGTACCGAGTGATGTCCACGCCCATCGCTTGGGCGGCGACTTCATCCTCGCGAATCGAGAGAAAGGCCCGGCCGGAGGAACTGGCCTTCAGTCGATAGACAAGAATCAGCGTCAGTCCAACCGCGAGATACACCCAAAAGAGCGTCGTGTAGATGGGCAGCAGGTTGAAGCCCTTGGGCCCGCCGAGCATCAGCGGCAGTTTGTACAGCGGCACATCCTTGGCAGTCGCAGCCTTCCACGGCTGAATCTGGTCGGGCGTGCCCTGCAGCAACACGCGCACGATCTCGCCGAACCCAAGCGTGACGATCGCGAGATAGTCGCCGCGCAATCGCAGACTCGGCAGGCCGACGATGTAACCGGCGATGGCAGCGAAGACGCCGCCGACGAGACAGGCGACGATAAAGAGCCAGTCGCCCTTGCCGATGAACGGGCCGGTGAAGGAGACCTGATCGCCGGCGTTGGAGAGCACCCCGCCCGCGAAATCTGCGCTGCCCCACAGGCGCATCGAGCCGTAATACACGATCATCGCCGCGGCGTAGCCACCCACGGCCATGAAGCCGGCGTGGCCCATCGAGAACTGCCCGGTGAAGCCGTTGACGATTGTCAGCGACACTGCGAGCACGATGTTGATGCCCGCCACGAGCATGACCTTGCTTGCGAAGCCGCCGGACCAGGGGCCGATCAATTTGAACATGATCAGACCAATCAGGATCGACGCCGCCAGCGGCCAGACCGCCTGCAGCGCGCTGGCGCCCAGCGACGGCTTCATTCGAGCGGCTTGTTCTCGCAGTTGGCTCACGTCGCGGCGATTCCCGGTTCAGACCTTCTCCACCGTCGCGCGGCCGAGCACGCCTTCGGGGCGGAACAACAGAACGATGATGAGGATCGCGAAGACGTACGCGTCGCGATAGTTGCTGGAGACATACACCACGCCGAAGAACTCGATCAGGCCGATGAGCAGCCCCCCAAGCACCGCGCCGCGCACGTTGCCGATGCCCCCCACCACCGCGGCAACGAACGCCTTCAGGCCCAGCATCACCCACATCGAATCAGCGGTCTGCTTGGCCTGGCCCTGGTATTTCAGCGCGTACAGGAAGCCGGCCGCCGCGGCGAGCATCGAGCCGATTACAAACGTCATGCTGATAATCAGATCGACGTTGATGCCCATCAGGCCGGCATTACGCGGGCTGAAACTCACGGCCCGCATCGCCATACCAAGTTTCGTCGAGTAGATCAGGTACTGCAGCGCGAGCATGAGCAGTACGGCGGTGCCGACGACCGCCGCATTCACGAGCGTGAACTGCACGTTGGCAACCGTGAACAGCACCGTATCAGGCAGCAGGGCTGGAATAGCGCTGGGGTACGGGCCGAACGGAATGTGCAGCCGCGGCAGCGACTGCGCAAAGAATGGCTTGAGTTGTCCGACATTCTGCAGCAGCAGACTGACGCCGATGGCGGTGATCAGCACGTTGATTCGCGGCGCGCCGCGGAGCGGCCTGTACGCGAATCGCTCGATGATAAACCCGACAAGGCCGCACGAGAGCATGGCGAGGATCAGCACCACCGGTCCGATGTACCACGGTGGCAAGGTGCTGGCCATGGCGCTCACGCCCAGCCACCCCGCAATGACGATTGTCATGTGCACGCCCAGTGCGAAGACGTCGGAGTGCGCAAAGTTGATGAACTTCAGGATGCCGTACACCATCGTGTAGCCCAGGGCGATGAGGGCATACAGGGCGCCGACGGTCAGTCCATCAACAAGGGTTTGCAGCAGTTGCGTCATGACGAGGAAAAGTCAACAAATCAAAAAGTCAAAAGTCGAAAGGGCAATCGTTCGTCATTTGACTTGACATTTTGACGTGTCGACTTTTTCTCAGCTCACTCCGGCTTGATCGTCGCCTTGTACTTCGGCGCGCCGTTGACCACCTCGAGCATGACTGCGTCCTTCTTGGCGTTGCGTTGCGCGTCGATCGTGATCGAACCCGTCACCCCGGGAAAGTCCTTGGTCGCAGCGATGGCGGCCGCCAGATCCTTGCCGCTCATCGAAGGCGCCCGATCCATCGCATCGAACAGGATCTTCGCCGCGTCATAGCCCAGGGCCGCGAGGCCGTCGGGAATCTTCTTGTACTCGGCCTGGTACTTCTTGATGAACTCCTGCACGCGCGGGCTCTGATCCTCGTGCGAGTAGTGGTTGCTGAAGTAGCAGCCGTTGAGGGCGTCGCCAGCGTTCTTGAGTTCCTCGCTGTCCCAGCCGTCGCCGCCGATCAGCGGCACGTTCAGGCCAAGCCGCCGCGCCTGCCGGGCGATGTTGACCACCTCGGTGTAGTAGCCGGGCACATAGATGAACTCGGGATTGGATTCGCGAATCGAGGTCAGTTGCGCGGAGAAGTCGTTGTCGCCATCGCCGAAAGCCTGCTCAGAGACGATCGTGCCGCCGAGGCTGGAGAACGCCTCCTTGAAATTGTCCTTGAGCCCGGACGAGTAGGCCTGGGCGCGGTTGAACAGTACCGCACCCTTGGTGAGCTTGAGGTTCTCCTTGGCGAACTTCGCGCCGACATATCCCTGGAAGGGATCGATGAAGCACACGCGGAAGATCATGTCGCCAACGGCGGTGACATCAGGGTTGGTGCTCGATGGACTGATCATCGGCACGCCGAGGCGCTGGCATACCGGGCCGCCAGCGAGGCTGCGCGAGGAGGCCACCTCACCCAGAATCGCCACGACCTTGTCCTGCTGGATCAGGCGCGTCACTGCCGTCACCGATTCCTGCGCCTTGCCCTGGTTGTCGTAGGTCTTGAGGGCGATCTGCTTGCCCTTCACTCCACCGGCTGCATTCCGCTCAGCGATGGCGAGCCTGATGCCATTGTCGGTCGAGACGCCAAAGGTCGCCTCCGAGCCGGTCATCGAGGCGTAGTGGCCGATGAGGATGGCGTCGGCCGGGATCGCCGGCTCGGCGTTGGGAGCAGGATTCGCGTTCGGCGCGGGTGCGGCCGGATTGGCCTCGGTCGAAGTCTTGGCCGAACCGTTGCTGCCAGCGGCGTTGTCGCAGCCTGAAAGTGCGAGCGTTGTCGCCAAGGCAAGCCCGCCCAGGATGGCGAAGAGGCGCGAGCCGAATGAGGCAAGGGTGATGCAGCGGGTCATCGCGAAACTCCTTCAGGACGAGCGGAAACAGCACGCTGCCAGCCACCGGCGGCGGCGATGAGACAGGCCCAGCACTGTAGAAGGAAACACGGAAAAACGCCAGCGATTCCACCGGCCAGCCGCTGATTCGACGACCTCGGTTCAGCCGATACAGCCTCGAATTCAAGGAGCAGGTCATGGACTGGCAGGCATGGTTGACACTGGCATTGTGCGGAGTCGTGCTGGTGACGCTGACGCTGACGCACATCGGCGCCGATCTGGTCATGCTCGCCGCCCTTGCCGTATTGCTGACCACCGGGATTCTGGACGGCAAGGCCGCGCTGGCGGGTTTCGCCAACGACGGCGTGGTCACCGTGGGCGTGCTATTCGTGGTCGCGGCTGCCATCCGCGAAACCGGCGGGATGCAGTGGATCGCCCAGCGCGTACTTGGCCGGCCCACGACCGTGCTCGGTGCTCAGGCGCGAATGATCCTCCCCGTCGCCGCCATGAGTTCGGTGATGAACAACACGCCACTCGTGGCCATGATGCTGCCGATCGTCACCGACTGGGGCAAGAAACTGCGCCTCTCGCCCAGCCGATTGATGATGCCGCTGAGTTTTGCTGCCATCCTCGGCGGCCTGTGCACGCTCATCGGCACCAGCACCAACGTCGTCGTCAACGGACTGCTGATCGGATACCAGCAATCGCATGGCCAGCCGCCGGAGGGCATGGGCTTCTTCGACATCACGCGCGTGGGTGTGCCATGCGCGATCGTCGGCGTGATCTACGTGCTGACGATGTCGCGCTGGCTTCTGAACGATCGCACGCCGCCGATCAATCTTCAGGCCGATCCGCGCGAGTACACCGTGGAGATGATGGTTGAGACGGGCAGCGCGATCGATGGCCGCACGATTGAGGAGGCCGGCCTGCGGCAATTGCCCGGCACCTATCTGATGGAGGTCGATCGCGGCGGCGAGATCATCCCCATGGTCAGCCCCACGCAGCGTCTGCAGGGCGGCGACCGGCTGGTATTCGTGGGCGTCGTCGGCAGCGTCGTCGAGTTGCAACGCATGCGCGGCCTGCGGCCGGCGACCGATCAGGTCTTCAAACTCGATGCTCCGCGCGGCCGCCGCTGCCTGATCGAAGCCGTCGTCTCCGACAGCTGCCGGGTCGTCGGCCAGACGATCAGGGACGGTCGGTTCCGTTCCGAATACAACGCGGTGGTGGTCGCGGTTGCGCGCAATGGCAAGCGCCTCGGGGGAAAGATCGGCGACATCGTGCTCGAGCCCGGCGACACGCTGCTGCTTGAGTCGGATCCGGCGTTCGCGGATGTGCATCGCGATTCGCGCGATTTCTACCTGGTCAGCCGCGTGGAGGATTCCACGCCGCCGAGGCACGAGCGCGGCTGGGTCGCGCTGGCGATCCTCGCCGGCATGATCATCGTCGCGGCGACCGAGATTCTCTCCATGCTCAACGCCGCATTGCTGGCGGCGGGACTGATGGTGCTGACGCGCTGTATCACTGGCCCGATCGCGCGGCGAAGCGTGGACTGGCAGGTGCTCCTCACCATCGGCGCGGCGATGGGATTGGGCAAGGCTGTCGAGACCACCGGCGCCGCTGCGTATCTCG
>Ga0111538_10011956_pt1 | contig 11481 bp, 12 predicted proteins | sample SoiMethybrSBSTD1_FD_79669 | JGI IMG/M metagenome (GOLD analysis project Ga0111538, IMG submission 79669) | Bulk soil microbial communities from a Populus tree surrounding site in Tennessee, USA - Soil MetaG P. TD hybrid SBSTD1 (version 2)... | ecosystem: Environmental > Terrestrial > Soil >...
CAACCAGGCCACTATGTCCGCCGCAGGCATCCCGCAGATTGCCGTGGTCATGGGCTCCTGCACCGCCGGTGGCGCATACGTGCCGGCGATGTCGGACGAGACCATCATCGTGCGCCGCCAGGGCACCATCTTTCTCGGCGGCCCGCCGCTGGTGAAGGCGGCGACCGGCGAGGTCGTGTCGGCCGAGGATCTCGGCGGCGCCGACGTGCACGCGCGCCAGTCGGGCGTCGCCGATCACTACGCGGCGGATGACGACCATGCGCTCGCCATCTGCCGCCGCATCGTCGGTCATCTCAACACCCGTAAGCAGGTGGACATCCCGCTCAAAGCCGCCCAGGAGCCGGCATACGACCCGAAGGAGCTCGACGGCATCGTGCCGCTCGACCTCAAGCAGCAATACGACGTGCGCGAGGTGATCGCGCGCCTGGTCGACGCCTCCGAGTTCGACGAGTTCAAGCAGCTCTACGGCCCCACCCTGGTGACCGGCTTTGCCCATATCCATGGCATTCCGGTCGGCATTCTCGGCAACAACGGCATCCTGTTCTCGCAGTCGGCGCTCAAGGCTGCGCATTTCATCGAGCTCGCCTGCCAGCGCCGCGTGCCGCTGCTGTTCCTGCAGAACATTTCCGGCTTCATGGTGGGGCGGGACTACGAGGCGGGCGGCATCGCCAAGGACGGCGCCAAGATGGTGACGGCGGTGGCCTGCGCCCAGGTGCCGAAGATCACCGTGATCATCGGCGGCTCCTACGGCGCCGGCAATTACGGCATGGCTGGGCGCGCCTACGGGCCGCGCTTCCTGTTCATGTGGCCGAATGCGCGCATCTCGGTGATGGGCGGCGAGCAGGCCGCCTCGGTGCTGGCCACCGTGCGGCGCGACAACATCGAAGGCGAGGGCGGCACCTGGTCGGCCGAGGAGGAGGAAGCCTTCAAGCAGCCGATCCGCGACCGCTACGAGGCCGAAGGCAATCCCTATTACGCCACCGCGCGGCTGTGGGACGATGGCATCATCACGCCGCAGGAGACCCGCCGCGTGCTGGGGCTGGCGTTTTCCGCCGCGCTCAACGCGCCGATTCCGGAGACGAAGTTCGGCGTGTTTCGGATGTGACGCGCACGTTGCCTCGATGAGCGAGCGTGAAATCCAGCAGTGGCGCTCACGCACGTCGCCACCACCCGTAAAATCGCCTCGCGTTGGCGCCTGCCGCGGGTGTTTTTTTCCGTAGAGGCCAGGTGGACGACCGCTTTGATGCTTTTTTGTCGAACCCCGAACCGCGTTGCGAGCGTGGCGTTGGCTCCGGTGGACCCCACCCACAAGGACACCACATTATGAGCAACGTATTGCACGAGGTTCTCGTCGCCAATGAGGCCTACGCCGCCAAATTCGGCGACAAGGGAAAGCTGGCGCTGCCGCCGGCGCGCCGCTTCGCCATTCTGACTTGCATGGACGCGCGCCTCGACCCGGCCAAGTTCGCGGGGCTCGCCGAGGGTGATGCCCACGTGATCCGCAATGCCGGCGGCCGTGCCAGCGACGATGCCATTCGGTCGCTCGTCATCTCGACCAAGCTGTTGGGAACGCGCGAGTGGTTTGTCATTCATCACACCGACTGCGGCATGCAACTGTTTGACGACGAGATCATGGGTGATCTGCTCGAGCATAGCCTGGAAACAGCGAGCCTCGACAAGGACGGCTGGCGCGATGTTGGCCAAGGGCCCGGTTCGGTGCACGGCAAGTTCGTCAAATGGCACACGTTCACAGACCTCGCCCAGAGCGTGGTCGAAGACGTGGCCCGCATCCGCAGCCACCCGCTGGTGCGCAAGGACATCCCGGTCTACGGCTACATCTACGACGTGAAGAACGGGCGTCTCACCGAAGTGAAGGAAGCGACCAAGCTTGGGCTCGCCGCCTGACGCGGCGCATCGGCGATCTGCTTGAGCATGGCCTGGCTCCGCTTCTCAGCTGCCACATCTCGCCCGCCACGGCCGTGATCCAGATCGTTCTGTCGCCACCACGCCGGTGAGGCGGGCTGCAGCGACGCAGCGGCGTCCGGATCGAGAAAACAAAATTTTGGCACGCCGTCACAAGCACGGTGCCGCGGCGCTGCCCATGTGACTCCCCTCAGCTTCGCAATGCCGGCCCATGGGGGAGGGGAAGCATGTTCTTTCTTTCTCATTCTTTTTCGTTGCGGCGCCCTGCCGCCGGTGCGGCGGCTTTGCCAGGCTTCGGCTCGTGGCGCTTGTTTGGCCGCGGTCTCGCCGCCATGGTGCCGCGGGTGATGTTGGTGGTCGTGGGCGCGGCGTTGGTTGCGTGGGCACTGGCCATGCTGGCGCTCGTCGGCTGAGTTGTACCCCGCTCACGGCGCCTCGCCGTAAGCACCCTTGATCGCGCCGCCGAGGCGCGCCTTGTCGGGAGCGCGGTCGTCGAACGCGCCGGTCACGGTTTCCACCGCTTCGTCGATGCTGCGGCCCGCACGCTTGGCGGCGGCCGTGCGGTCGCGGACCTCCGTCAGGTAGATGCGGTAGCGCGTGATGAAGGGCAGGACGTGATGACGGCAATGCCGTATTCTCGGCCCAGGCGTGCTTTTTTGAACAATTGGCCGGGTTGCGGTGACTTACGACGAGACGTGGAGTCACTTGTCGCCAAGGGAGTCAGTCGATGGGTCGCAAGATGCTAATTCTGCGTGGCAATTCTGCCGCGGCAGGGAGCTATCCGGACGAGCAGGGGAATACGATTGCGTGGCCGAACGGCGCGTTGCACGTGGACGCCGCGAAGGCATACGCGAAGCGCAGAAACTACGAACCCGTTGTGCTGAATGTTCCCGGCCAGCCGCAGAGCCGGACGAGCCCACAGGCGACCGCAGCCATAAATCGGTTTCTGGACGACAAGGACCACTCGGATACCGCGTTCTATGGATTTTCCGGCGGCGGCTACAACATGTATTGGATTCTTCTCCGGCTGGCGGAGGAAAACCCGGAATCCCTCCACCGCATCAAGTTGGTTGTCGTGCTCGGTGCGCCGAAAACGGACGAGTCCGCGTACAAGCCGCCCGAGTTCAACAAGATTGCGAAAGCGAAGGCAAAGAAGGCTGGTCTCACGGATTGGAAGCCCGGGGACTGGGAGCTGGTCTACAGAAAGGATCCGGACAAATCGGTCATGCCGAAATATGTGGACCACAAGCTCGATTCACACATGTGGGGTCCGGAAGCGTTGCTCTACGAGGCAACAACGAAAGCCACCTACGCGCCGACGCGCGTGCGCAGCCATAGCGCGCCACGCGGGCGCCATTGAATTAGGCGGGAATCTCCGCGTTGAAGCGCCGCAGCGGCATGGTCGGGGCCCATGCGCGGCGGACGCTGTTGCCCGGAGCGCTCATCCGGGCAACAGCAGCTCTTTCGGCCGCCACCATACCAGCGCGACGCCGAAGCTCGCGGCGACTAGGCCGACGACGGTGAGAGCCGACAGCGTCTCGCCCAGCACCAGCCAGGCGATCAACGCGGCAGCGCCCGGCACGACGAAGAAACACGAGGCGGCGCGGCTAGCGCCGTAATGCAGCAGCATGAAATTGTACAGCGCCATGCCGCCGATCGACATCAGCACCGTGTTCCACGCCATGGCGCCGATCAGCGAGAGAGTCCAACGGGCGTGCGGCGTCTCCAGCGTCACGGCGGCGAGCCCGGCGAGCAGCGCACCGCCCGCGAGCTGCACCATCGTCGCCTCGAACGGCGGCACGTCCGGGCAGAAGCGCTTCAGATAGAGCGTGCCGCCCGAGAGGCCGACGAGGCTTAACGCCAGGAGCATGAGAGCGTGGCCGCTCGTCCCGAGCGGGACGCCGATGACAACGCCAAAAAATCCCAGCGCGACACCGAACCATTGCCACCAGCGAAATTTTTCTCCGAGCGCCAGCGTGGCGACGAGCGCCGTTAGGATGGGATGAATGGCATGCACCAGCGCCGTCGAGGTGGCGCCGACTGTCGTCAACACGGCGTGCGTGGTCGCCAGCGCCAAGCCATGCACCAGTGCGCCGCCGACCAGGAGATGCGGCCAGCTTTGCGCCAGCGCGCTCCACCAGGTGGCGCGCCGCGCCAGCAGGATCGCGGCCGCCGCCACCGCGGCGATCGCGAGCCGCAGCGCCACGAAGGCAAACGGCGTGATGTCGGCAAGGCCGATCTTCGCCGCCGTATAGGAGGAGGCCCACAGGACAGCGAAGCAGAAGGGCAGGGACCAGGCGAGCACGGCATTTCCCGGAGACCGAAGGCGGACGCGCGCTGTATATCGCGTCGGGCGCAAAACGCCCTTCGTATGTTCGACAGGCTCGCTTCGCCGCGCGCGGACGCCGCGGGACAGATCACCGCGTTGTGATGGCACGGCGAGCCAGAGCATTTTCCGGCAAAGTGGGTACCGGTTTGCCGTAGAAAATGCGACCAAACGTCGACTCAGAGCGCGTTCAAATGCAAGGACCGGTTCCACGATTGACGAAAGCGCTCCAGTGCGCGCCGCGCTTAGCACTGCATTAACGCGTCAGGCCTAGCGTCGGACGCGAGAGGCTTTGATGGCGATCTCGATTGTCAACGGCTATGTCTGCACGTCGTGCTGTGACGTGGCCAAGGCCAAGAGGGGCGAAGACCCGCATCCGCTCACGGTTGCCGACAGGGCCGACAGCAGGACTGGCGACGAGATGTCCGACGCGTCCCGGACGGATGGGCCAGCGGTGCTGTTCGGCGGGAGCTTGAACGAGTTGCTCGCGGGTCGCAGCGTGACCGGAACCGAAGCGACGCAAACCGCCGACCAGGCGGGCACGCGCCAGCTTGTTGTCGACCGTCTGGCGTAAGTTCTGCAGCTATATAATGCGGCGGCCGGCCGTCAGCTTGTGGGTCGGCGTGCACACGACCTTGACGCGCTCGTTCTCGGCCATGTCGCGGCCGATCGACGTCTCGGCTAGGAACGCCTGACCGCGCATGAAGCACTGCGCGGGCATGGCGAACTCTTCCGGCACCTGCATGACATTCGTCGCATTGTCGCGGCTGCACTCCCGAAGGTCGGGCGTGACGGCGAGCGAGCAAACGAGAATGATGGCGGTCAGCATGATGCCACGTTAGGCCGCTTTTTGGCAGCAAAAAATTCGGTGAAATACGAAGAGAATCAAACAGTTATGGGGGTATCACCGGTAATGATTTGTTAAATCCTGAGTAACCTCTGGGTAAGCTTTGGCCGCGGCTCGTGCGCAATTGACGCCCAATTGCGGGCGCCGGCCATAGAAAACCGGCGAAAAGTGGCGTTTTTGCCAAATCCGGCGTGCTCAGCCGAAGACGACCGCTAGGCCGTGCGGGCGCCTTTATGCCGCGCCGTGCGGGCCTTGGCCCTGGTATGGCGAGCGCCGCCGCCGCCCATGAGGCCCTTCATCGAGCCAAGCGCGCTCATCATCTGGCCCATGTCCATGCTGCCCAGGCCCCCTTGACCCTGCATCTTCTCCATCATCGGGCCCACGGTCTTCATCAGCTGGGCAAATTTCTGCTTGCCCATTTGCTGCTTCATCCTGTCCAGCATGGGGACGAATTGCTGCATCTGGCTCTCGTCGATTCCGGCGAATTGCGCTTGGGCCGGCGCCGAGGCGAAGAAAGCCGCCGCGATCAAGGCGAAGCAGGCGAGCTTGGCTTGTCTGGTCATGGTCCTTCTCACCGCGAACTGCACTGGGTTCGCTCTTGGTCGCCGCGGCCGGCGACGGGTTCAACGCCGTGGCTTCGCGCGCGATTGAGATTCTCTTCGGGAAGTGTGACCTGGGTCACGGTCGCGGCGGCGGCGCTCGATTACTCCCGTGTCATCGCAGCAATGCAAACACGTCACGGGAGGGATACCATGCGCAAGCTCATCATCGGCACGGCCGCCATCATCGCCATTCTGTCTACCGTCGGCTTCATGCTGGCGAGCCGCGACACCCAGGCCTCGCCGACCGTCATGTCGGCATTCGAGATCATGTCGACCGCGACGGACCTGCCGACCGATCCGGCTCCGGACGCGATCTGAAGCGTAACGGTTCCTCGTCCGGGACGCGATCGCGTCCCGGCCCGAGCCCGGGACGTGCGGGCGAAATGTCCGGCACGTGAATGCGCCGATCAGGTCGCGCTCGCGCTAGCTTTCGCGCTGGAGCGCGGCCGCATCTAACCCGCTCCCGGCGCGTGCACCCCGCCATCACTGAATGAGCTCATCGCAGCCGCAAGCACCGCCAGCCGCCGAGATCCTATGCCCGCGGTGGACGTGACCGCAGCGCTTAGAACCGATTGATACGCATTTTCGCGCAGCGCCGACCCGGCTGAGCCAATGCCCATGCCGCAAAAATGCCCGCCCATCTGGCACGCCCGGAAATGCTAAAGTGTTGCCGGAGCGGCAATCGGGTCGAGGGCAGGGCATGGCCAAAGCAGCGACGCCGGCGACGGCGAAGAAGAAGGCGGCGCGCCAGTACGGCGATATTCTCTATGAGGTGAAGGATCAGGTCGCGTGGGTGACGATCAACCGTCCACGCGTGATGAACGCGTTCCGCGAGCAGACGCTCGACGAGTTGATCGACGCGCTGCGCGCGACGCGCGAGGATCCGTCCATTGCCTGCGCGGTGGTGACCGGGACGGGCGACAAGGCGTTTTCGGCCGGCGGCGATTTTTACGCCATGAAGCGCCTCACCTGGACCAATGCCGCCATGTGGAACGACCGCATGCAGGGCCTGGCCATGACCATCCGCGGGCTGCCGATCCCGGTCATCGCCATGGTCAACGGCTGGTGCATGGGCGGCGGCCACGAGCTGGCGCTGTGGTGCGACCTGGTCATCGCCTCGGACAACGCCGTGCTCGGGCAGACCGGCGCCAAGGTCGGCGCCTGTCCGACCGTTGGCGCGACGCAATACCTGCCGCGCATCATCGGCGAGCGGCTGGCACGGGAGATGATTTTTTGCGCCCGCCGCTTCACCGCCAAGGAGGCGGTGGAGATCGGCCTGATCAACAAGTGCGTGGCGCCGAAGGATCTCTTGAAGGAAACGCTGGCCTGGTGCGAGACCATCAAGGGTCACAGCCCGCAGACGCTGCGCATGACCAAGAAGAGCCTCAATTTCGAATCCGATCTGCTCTACGCGTCGTGGCAGCACGGCATGGAGCTGCTCGCCCACGTGTGGGGCTCGGAGGAAAGTCTCGAGGGCATGAACGCCTTCCTGGAAGGACGCAAGCCGGACTTCCAGAAATTCCGCATGCGCAACAAGCAAGCCATGGAAGACTATCTTGCGGGCTGCGCGGAGGACCTGAACGCACCGCCGTCCATGCGCAGGGCCAAGGCATGACGGCCGGCCAGCCCGAAGGGCCGCTCGCCGGCACGCGGGTGATCGATCTCACCCGCATCCTGGCCGGCCCGCTGTGCACCATGATGCTCGGCGACATGGGCGCCGATGTGATCAAGATCGAGCCGCCGGGCGCGGGCGACGACACGCGGCGCTGGGGTCCGCCCTTCGTGGGCGGCGAGGCGGCCTATTTCCTCGGCGTCAACCGCAACAAGCGCTCGCTGACGCTCGACTTGAGCCAGCCGGCGGGCCAGAAAATCCTGCAACAGCTCGTCGCCACGGCCGACGTGCTGATCGATAATTTCAAGATCGGCACGCTTGCCAAGTGGGGTTTCGACGACGCCTGGTTCTCCGCCCAGGCGCCGCGTCTCGTGCGCTGCTCGATCACCGGCTACGGCACGACCGGCCCCAAGGCGGCGCTGCCCGGCTACGATTTCATCCTGCAGGCCGAATCCGGCCTCATGAGCATCTGCGGCGAGCCCGACGGCGTGCCCACCAAGTACGGCGTCGCCATTGTCGATGTGTGCACCGGCATGCTGGCCTGCAACGCGATTCTGGCCGCGCTCAACGCGCGCCACCGTACCGGGAGGGGCGACAAGGTCGAGGTGTCGCTGTACGAGACCTCGCTGGCCATGCTGGTCAACGTCGCCGCCAACTATCTCATCGCCGAAAAGGACGGCGGGCGCTACGGCAACGGCCATCCCAGCATCGTGCCGTATACGACCTATGGCGCCGCCGACGGCCTGATGGCGATCGGCATCGGCAACGAGGCGCAGTTCGGCAAGTGCGCGGCAGTGCTCGGCCATCCGGAATGGGCGCAGGATGAGCGCTTCTCCAGCAACCGCGCGCGGGTGGAGAATCGCGCGCTGATCGACGGGCTCATCGACGGCGCCCTGAAAGGTGACGTCATCGCCGCCTGGCTGAAAAAACTTCAGGCCGTCGGCATTCCGTGCGGGCGCATCAACTCGGTGGCGCAGGCGCTGGACGATCCGCAGACGGCGGCCCGGCGCATGGTGGAGACGATCGAGCATCCGACCATCGGGCCGCTAAAGATGCTCGGCACGCCGTTCAAGTTCGCCGCCATGCCGGCATCGGTGCGGCGCGCGCCGCCGACGCTGGGACAGCATACGGAAGAGATTCTCGCGCAGGAACTCGGGCTGGACGCCGAGGCAATCGCGCAACTGCAGGCCGAGAACGTGATCTAACGGCTTGCGCTCCGCCGCCCGGGTGGCGAAGCGCTTATAGAAGGACGGGAGCTCAGAACGGCTCGTCCACCTGCTCGACCGGCAGCGCATACGGCGCGGTCCGGAGCATCAGCTCGTGCGCCGACTTGACCCGCTCCGACGGCCGGACAATGTCGAACTCGTTCTTGGCGACCGCCTTGTTCGGGCCCAGCGCACCGGAGCTGGCCAGGGCCATCGCCACGAGGCCGGCCGCTATGAACGAGCTGAGCACGAGGTTTACTTTGAGCCAGCGATCGAACACGCGCTGGTCCTCGGCCGACATGTTGCGATAGTGCAGATGAATGTCGCGCTTATGCATCCTGTATCTCCGTCCGCTGGGTGGCAGCTGGCGGAGGTATAAATTGCGTCGGGCACCGGGAATGTGATCGCGGTCACACGGCGTACCGAAAAGGTGCAGGGCAGGTAGGTGCGCCCGGCCTACTTCAGGGGCCGGTAGAGCCGCTCGTCATAGAGCGCGCCGCTCATGGGCGTGAGCTGGTCGCGAAAGTCGCGCACGTAGGTGGTCGCCACGTGGCCATCGAAGGCCTTGCGGTTCCGCCATACCTCGATGACGGAAAAGTGGTTCGGCCGGTTGGTCTGCTGCACCACGTCGAAGCGCAGGTTGCCGGCATCCTGGCGGCTGGCGTCGGCGAGCTTTTTAAGCAGGGCCACGCATTCATCCTTGCGCGGCGGCGGCACATCGACGTGGGTGATAACGTAGACCGGCTTTCCCTTGGCCGCCGCCTGCGCCGGCGCCACCGTGAGATTGTTGTGGAGGCGGTCGTCGAGCGGGCTGTTGCGCAGCCCATGGATTTTTTCGCGGAATTCCTTGGTGTGGGCGGCCGCCATATGGGCGTCGAGCGCCTTTTGGTCCTTCCATGCCGTGAGGATCACGTAGTGGCCGGGGCGTGCCGTGCTCTCCACGACGTCGGCCGCCAGGTTGCCGTCGTCCTTGCGGGTCGCGTCGCGGAACCCGGCCAGCAGGTCGGCGGCATCGCCCTTGGCCTGCGGCTGCACCTCCACATAGGTCACGATCGAGACGGTTCCGGCGTCCTGCGCCTGTGCGGGCGCCGTCCCTGCGCCGATTGCCGTCATGATTGTCGCGAGAACAAGAGCGCGCCACGCATTCATCCAACCCTCCCCAGCAAATGCGGCGAAAGCCTATCGTCGGGGAGACACCAGGGTCAACGACGCCGGCGCCGGGGGAGCCGTCAGGAGTCCCAGCCGATGGCGCGGCGCAGGAACGTCTAGCCGAGGGCGACGAAGCTCGCCTGCTCGCCATGGTCCTTGCCGTAGCCGTGTCCGCCGGCGGCCGGCTCGTAGAAATGCGCCTCGTAGCCCATGGCCTGCAGCTTGGCCGCCATCTTTCGCGCATGGCCGGGATGCACGCGGTCGTCGCGACGGCTGGTCGCCAGCAGGATCGGCGGATACGGCTGGCCCGGCGCCGCCACGTGATAGGCCGACATGTCGGCGAGGAAGGCCCAGTCCTCCGGCTTGTCGGGATCGCCGTACTCGTCGATCCACCACGGGCCGGCGAGCAGTTTTGTGTAGCGCCGCATGTCGACGACCGGGATGGTGCAGAACAGCGCGCCGAACCGCTCCGGATAGCGTGTCAGCATGTTGGTGATGAGGGTGCCGCCGTTCGAGCCACCCTCGGCGGCGATGCGGCCCGGCCGCGTCACGCCGCGCCGCACGAGGTCGGCCGCGACCGCGGCGAAATCGTCATGCGACAACCGCTTGCCAGCGCGCCGGCCGGCCTCGTGCCAGGCGGTGCCGAACTCGCCGCCGCCGCGAATGCTGGCCACGACACTTGTGCCGCCGCGCTCGAGCCACAGCTTGCCGATGGCGGAATTGTAGTAGGGCAGGATCGACGCGCGATAACCGCCATAGCCGGTGAGGTGCACGGGGGCATCGCCGGTCTCGCCCGCCGGTCCGACTTCGACATACGGAATGCGCTCGCCGTCGGTCGAGATCGCCTCGTGGCGAGTCGCAGTGAGACCACGCGCGTCGAACGTTGTCGGCGCGCGTTTCAGCAGGCGAGGGGCCGCTGCCGGTGAAATGAGAAACAGCGAAGGCGGCGTCAACGCGTCCTGGGCGTGCGCCAGCAGGTCGCCGTTCGACTCCTCGGGGATGATGTCGAACGGCCAGACATGCGTCGTGCCGAGATCGGGCAGGCCGCTGATCCGCTGCCGCGACCATTCGCCCGCCGCCGGGGTGAGCACCTCGAACACGGATGTGAGATTGTCGAGGATCGACAGCACGAGCCGCCCGCCGCACCAGAAAAAGTGCTGCAAGGCGCGTCGCGCGCCCGGCTCGAACAGCTTTGTAAAACGGCGGTCGCCGGCCAGGAATGCCGCCTCCGAGATCCCCAGCACGGTGTCGGGGGCAAAGGTCTCGCCGCCGACGGTCCACGCGGTGCGCGGCATGACGGCGAGCCAGCCGCGGTGCAGCCCCACGTGGGCATCGTCCGGAATATCGATGCGCGTCTTGGGACCCGTCCGATCGCCCAACCAGATGTGGGCGTTGAGGTAGCTTGGCTTCTCGAAGAACCACACGCGCTCCTGCGGGCCGTCGCGGTCGACATGCGCCCAGGCGCCCATGAACTCTTCCCGGGTCTCGAAGATCACCGGGGCGCTCAGCGGATCGCTTCCGCGCCGCCACAGACGCACGGTGCGTCCGTAACCGGTGCGGGTTGCCATGCCGGGCCCCAGCGGCGACGACAGGAGCAGCGTGTCGCGGTCGAGCCAGACGGCGCTGTTCTTGGCTTCCGGCAAGTTGAAGCCGTCCGCCACGAATGCGCGGCGCGGGAGGTCGAATTCCCGCAGCACCACGGCGTCCGCGCCCCCGCGCGACAACTGCACGATGGCGCGGTCGTGGGTATCCGGCAGCGTGATCCCACCGCGCCAGATCCAGTCTTCGCCCTCCTGGGCCGCGAGGGCGTCGTGGTC
>Ga0111538_10011957_pt1 | contig 11481 bp, 12 predicted proteins | sample SoiMethybrSBSTD1_FD_79669 | JGI IMG/M metagenome (GOLD analysis project Ga0111538, IMG submission 79669) | Bulk soil microbial communities from a Populus tree surrounding site in Tennessee, USA - Soil MetaG P. TD hybrid SBSTD1 (version 2)... | ecosystem: Environmental > Terrestrial > Soil >...
AGCAGCACGAGGCCGCTTATGCGGCTGTCCGCGTCTCCTCGAATCTCGGCATCACGTGCGGCCCGCCGCTCGGCGGGCTGCTGCTCCTGCTCGGCAGCTGGAGCGCGCTCTTCTTCGGCGCCGCATGCCTTTCTGCGGTCGGCTTTCTCCTCGCTGTCCTGTTCTTGCCCAGGCGTGGCGCTTATGCACCGGAAGAGCCGACGAGCCGGGGCTCGTTCGGTGTGATCGTGCGCGACCGTCCGTTCTTGCTCTTCGTGATCTCGGCCGTATTCGCCTGGCTCGTCTACGTCGCGTTCGAGACGATCCTGCCGATCTCGCTGGTCTCCTCGCACGGGTACTCGAATTCCACCTGGGGATTCCTCCTGATCGTGAACCCGGCACTGGTGACCTTCTTCCAGCTGCGGCTGACCGAGCGTGTTGCCTCGGTGCCCGCAGCGACCAAGCTCGCTGTCGGCCTGCCGCTGATGGGCCTGCCGTTCCTGCTCCTCTCCGTGAATGACTCCCTGCCGGTGGTGATGTTGATCCTCTTGCTGTTCGTGATCGGGGAGATGCTCTGGGTGCCGACCTCGCAATCCGCGGTGGCTGGGCTCGCACCCCCTGATCTGCGCGGCGCGTATTTGGGAGCCTTCGGCGCCACCGCGGCCATCGGCTTCGCGCTGGCGCCGTTCATCGGACTGCAGGTGCGGAAGACCTTCGGCGACTCCGCGGTCTGGATGCTCGAGGCCGCCCTCTCGCTCGTCGCGGCGGGGACCGGGGCGGCCGCGATCAAGATCGCGCTCGGCCGCCAGCCGGACAAGGCCGAGACTGTTTCGGCCGCCGCTTGACTCCGTACACTCGAGCCGTGGAAACGATCTCGTTCGCCCGCGGTGTCCCCGCACCGGAGTGCCTGCCCGTCGAGGAGCTCGCGGATTGCGCGCAGGTGGCGATCGAGCGCGACGGCGCCGCGGCGCTCCTCTACGGGCACACGCTCGGGTACCAACCGCTGCGGGAGTGGATCGCGGAGCGTCACGGCGTCGACCCCGCCCGGGTCGTTGTCACGAACGGGTCCCTGCAGGCATTCCACTTCGTTCTCGGGACGTTGGGCGAGGGTCGGAGGATCGTTGTCGAGCGGCCGACGTACGACAGGCCGCGGAAGATCCTGAGCGCCTTCGACGAGGTCGCGGTCGACGACGAGGGTCTCGACGTGGACGAGCTCGAGGGGCTGCTCGCCCGCGTAGGCCCCGCGTTCCTCTACACGATCCCGACGTTCCAGAACCCCTCCGGTGTGACGCTCTCCGGGGAACGCCGCAGCCGGATCGCCAAGCTCGCGGCCGACGGCATACTGCTCGTCTTCGAGGACGATCCCTACGGCCTCGTGCGGTTCGACGGCGAGCCGCTTCCGAGCGTCTTCGAGCTCGCGGGCGGCCGCAACGTCGTCTACAGCTCGTCCTTCTCGAAGACGATCGCTCCGGGCCTGCGCGTCGGCTACGTGCTCATACCGGACGCCGTCGGGTCGGAGCTCGAAGACCTCGTCGCATCGACGTACATCACCCCGGCGCTCGTCAGCCAGGCGATCGTGCTCGAGTTCCTTCGCCGAGGCCTGTTCGAGCCGAATCTCGAGCGCGTCTGCGGTCTGCTGCGCGCCCGGCGCGACGCGATGCTCGACTCGCTCGAGCGGGAGCTCGGTGGCCGCGCCCGCTGGTCGCATCCCGCCGGCGGCTACTTCCTGTGGCTGGAGCTGGGCGAGACCGACGCAACGGAGCTGCTCAGCCGGGCGAGCCAAGCAGGGGTTACGTTCGTCGCCGGCGTCGACTTCGGCGGCGGGTCGAGCTCGGCGCGGCTCGCTTTCAGCTTCGCTTCGCCTGCCGAGATCGAGGCGGGAGTCGCCCGCCTGGCCGCGCTAGTCGGATCGCCCGCGGCGGTGTGAGTGGCGTAGCAGCGCCCCGGCGACGAGCCCGATCGCCAGGATCCAGAGGATCAGCCAGATCAGTGAGACACGGGCGGTGAAGAGCACGAAGTGCAGGTGCACCTGCTTGCGGTTCTCGAGTATGAACCCGAGCAGGTAAGCCGCAAGCACGACGAGGATGATCAGCCTCACCCAGAAGCGGGGCTGCCACGCGCGCACCTGTTGCTCACTGGGCCTACGCCAGCGCATCGGTGCAGAGTCTAGGATGGGACTAGGCTGCTGCCGCTCGCGCGACGACCTCGGCGAGCGGACGCGGGACGAGCTGCGGCTGACGCGGTCGCATCAGGGCGCCGCGGCTCTCGGCGCGGAAGGTCGGGCACGGCGTCTCCGGAGAGAGGGCGCAGAGACCGGCGCGGCGGAAATAGCAGTCGTCGCACGTTGGTTCGCTACGCTTGCGCATCTTTCTCCTCGTTAGTGGCCGCTGCCGCCGCCCGTGCTCCCTGAACAGCGCAGGATGATAGAGCGAATACGCGCTAGTTCAAGATGAGGAACCGGGAACTTTCCGCACTTTGCGCGGCTTTCCAAAACCGCCCGATCAGGCGCTCGCCGGGTGCTTCGACGGCAACGTTGCCAATGCGTGCAACGCCTGTGGAAAGGTCTGCACAGGGATGATCCGGAGACCGTCCGCATACCTGCGCGCGACGCGGGCGTTCGATCCGGCAGGCACGAGGAAGACATCCACACCTGCTTCGCGCGCGCCGACCGTCTTCTGCTTGACGGCGCCGATCGGAAGCACTGAGCCGTCGAGCTCGAGCTCGCCGGTGGCGGCGACCTTGTAGCCGCGGTCAGCGTCGTGGCCGAGTTCTTCCATCAGGCCGAGGGCGAATGCAAGGCCGGCGGATGGGCCGCCGACGCCCGCTGTGTTGATGCGGACGCGGACCGGAAACTTGCCGATGAAGGCGCCGGTTTCGTCGACGAGGATCCCGATCGCTGCGGCGCGCCGGTCCTCGAGGCTGCGGACTGTCCTGACCGTCGTCGTCGCGGTGCTGCGTCCCCGGCGGAAGGTGATCCGCAGCCGGTCACCCGGGCGATGGGGCGCGATCAGCTGGTGGAGCCGGCCGAGGCTGTGGACCGGCTGCCCGTCGACGGCGACCAATTCGTCGCCCGTGCGGAGCACCTTGGAGGCGGGCGCATCGCGGAGGACGCCTCGGATGACCACTTGCGGCAACCGGACTCGGATGTGGTACCCCAGCTTTGAGAGAACCACGGCCGCCGCGGTCCTCTGCGACTGCTGCATCTCCGTGACGTCGATGTGCTCCTGTTGCTGCTCGGACGCGGCGCCGCGAACCTGCCGGACCGGTACGAGCGTCGCATTGCGGGCGAGTGGCCGGCCCAGGAGGTCTTCCAGCAGATGGGCTTTGCGGAAGCGGACGTCGACGAAGTAGACGCCGCCCTTGTTCGTGGCGGTGTGCTCACCGGAGACGCTGACGAGCGGCTGAAGAGCATGAGCGCGGTCCGGCAGGAAGACGTAGTAGTCGTTCGAGGGGACGACGTAAAGGACGGTCAGCGCGATCGCGGCCAAAGCGATTCCCGCGCCGATCGCCCGCGGGAGCGTCAGCCATCTCATCGCACTGATGGTACTCGCGCCGCTGACTACAACAGAAAACGCGTCAGGCCGCCGTCGACCGGGATGACCGCACCCGTGACGTAGCTCGCGCGGTCCGAGGCCAGGAAGCAGATCACCTCGGCCACTTCCTCGGGCCGGCCGAACCGTCGGAGCGGAATCTGCTCCATCTCGGAAGCTCGCGAGCGCTCGGCGAAGGCCTCCATGAGGCGCGCGGTCTCGATCCGCCCGGGGGCGATCGAGTTGACGGTGATCTTCTTCGGGCCGAGCTCGCGCGCCATCGACTTCGCCCAGCCGATCACGCCCGGCCGGACCGAGTTGGAGAGCGCGAGGTTGTCGACCGGCTCGCGGACGGTGCTCGACCCAATGTTGATGATCCGTCCGTGGCCGCTCCGCTCGAGCTGCGGCAGGCAGAGCCCCGTCAGACGCACGACCGAGAGAAGCAAGAGCTCGACCGCCTGCTCGACGTCGTCGTCCGTGAGGCCGACCGCCGGAGTGCGGGGAGGGCCGCCGCTGTTGTTGACGAGGATGTCGATGCCGCCGAATGCCTCGATCGTGCGGTCGACCAGCCGCCTCAGGTCGGCAGGGTTCGTGACGTCGCCGCGGACGGCGAGCGCGCCGAGCCGCTCGGCCTCCCGGTCGAGCACGTCACGTCGGCGCGCGAACATCGAGACGTTCGCGCCCTCACGCGCGAGCGCCTCGGCAACCGCGAGCCCCATCCCGGCGGACGCGCCGCAGACGATCGCCGTCCGGCCTTCCAGACCTAGATCCAAACCACCCTGCCCTTCGTCGTCACCCCACCCTGGGTGGGGATGAAAGTCCACCCGCCACCCGCGGCGAGCGTACCGCGCGACAGCGCGCGGCTGTGTGACCCAAGCGTGCCGGAAGCGCGACTATCGATCCACACGTGCGCACGGCGGGCGAGTTGGGCCCGCACTACGTTGAGAGAACGCCGACGACCTCCCGAACGGCGTCGGCGGATTCGTTCAGCATCGTCTGCTCGTCCTCGCTCAGGTCGAGCTCGATGATCTCCTCGATCCCGCCACGGCCGAGCTTGACGGGAACGCCCATGTAGAGGCCCTCGATCCCGTACTCGCCCTGCAGGTACGCCGTGCAGGGAAGCACCCGCTTCTCGTCGAGCATGATCGAGTCGACCATCTGCGCGGCCGCCGCGCCCGGCGCGTACCACGCCGACGTCCCGAGCAGGTCGACGATCTCGCCCCCGCCTTTGGCGGTCCGCTCGACCATCTGCTGGATCTCGTCCTCGGCGACGAGCTTGCGGAGCGGGGTCCCGCCGACCGTCGTCGCCGAGACGACCGGCACCATCTGGTCGCCGTGGCCGCCGAGCACCATCGCGGTCACGTCCTTGACCGACGACTGCGTCTTCCAGGCGATGAAGGTCGAGAAGCGGGCGGTGTCGAGGATGCCGGCCATCCCGAAGACACGCTCTTTCGGCCGGCCGCTGACGTTCTTTGCGACGTGGCACATCGCATCGAGCGGGTTCGAGACCACGATCAGGATCGCGTCAGGAGACTGTGCGATCGCCTGCTCGGTGACCGAGCCGACGATCTTCTCGTTCGTCGTGACCAGATCGTCGCGACTCATGCCGGGCGAGCGCGGCAGACCGGCCGTGATGACGACGACGTCCGAGCCGGCAGTCTCGTCGTAGCCGTTCGAACCGACGATGTTCGGCTCGTAGCCGAGCACGGGCCCCATCTGATTGATGTCCAGCGCCTTGCCCTGCGGAAGCCCTTCCTTGATGTCGACGAGCACCACGTCGGCGTAATCGCTCGCGGCGAGAACCTGTGCGCACGTCGCACCGACGTTGCCGGCGCCAACGACGGTGATCTTCCGGCGTTGGCTCATACCCGCGCTCCGATCCTGTCGATGATCGCGTCGGCGACCTCGCTCGTCCCGACCGCGGTCGGATCGTCGCGCGACGGCTTCATGTCATAGGTGACGCTCTCGCCGTCGCGGATCACGTCGGAGATCGCGGACTCGAGGCGGTCCGCGGCGTCGACCTCCTCGAGATGCCGGAGCATCAGCATCCCCGAGAGCATCATCGCCATCGGATTGACCTTGTTCTGCCCCGCGTACTTCGGGGCCGAGCCGTGCGTGGGCTCGAAGATCGCAACTTCTTCGCCGAAGTTGGCGCCGGGCGCCATGCCGAGGCCGCCGATCATCCCCGCGGCGAGGTCGGAGACGATGTCGCCGTAGAGGTTCGGGAGCACCAGCACGTCGTATTCCTCGGGCCGCTGCACCAGCTGCATGCACATGTTGTCCACGATCCGGTCGTCGAACTCGACGTCGGAGTTCTCCTCGGCGATCTCCCGCGCGACGCGGAGGTAGAGGCCGTCGGTGAACTTCATGATGTTCGCCTTGTGGACGGCCGTCACCTTCCGGCGGCCGTTGCGGCGCGCGTAGTCAAAGGCGAACTGGACGATTCGGCGCGTCCCGCTGATCGAGAGTGGCTTGATCGAGATCCCGGCGTCGCGGTGGCGGAGCTTGCCACCGTGCTGCTCGATCCATTCGATCAGCTGCTCGGCGTGGTCGGTCCCTTCCTCGTACTCGATCCCCGCGTAGAGGTCCTCTGTGTTTTCCCGGACGATGATCAAGTCGACATCGTCGAAGCGGGTGCGCACGCCCTCGTAGGTCTTGCACGGGCGAACCTGGGCGTAGAGGTCGAGTGACTTCCGCAGGCCCACGTTCACGGAGCGGAAGCCGCCGCCGACGGGCGTCGTGATCGGGCCCTTCAGCGCGACGCCGGTGCGGCGGATCGAGTCGAGCGTCGGCTCTGGGAGCGGGTTGCCACCGAACTGGTCCATCACGTCGGCGCCAGCCTGCTGGACGTCCCAGTCGAACTCGACGCCGGTCGCCTCGAGGACACGGCGAGTCGCCTCGGCCAGCTCGGGTCCCGTACCGTCGCCCGGGATCAGCGTCACTTCATACGCCACGGCCCGGGAGCCTACCCAAGCGGTGGAGCGGCACGTTCTCGATACCTTTCCGCGCGATGGCGGACGATTTCAAGCCCGGTCTCGAGGGCGTCGTTGCGGTCGAGACCGAGATCGCGGAGCCGGATCGCGAGGGCGGCTCGCTCCGCTACCGCGGGATCGACATCGAGGAGCTCGTCGGCCGCTTCCCTTACGAGAACGTCTGGGGTCTGCTCGTCGACGACGACCTCGACTCGAAGATGCCCGACCCCGAGCCGTACGAGCCGGCCGCGCTCACCGGCAACGCTCCATCCGACCTTCAGGCGGAGACCGCGCGGCTCTCAGGTGTCTGGGATCTGGGCAAGCTGAACGAGATCTCCGACGAGCAGGCGCGCGAGGATCTTGGGCGGCTCTCGGCCCAGATGATGTCGATCGTCGCCCGGTCGGCACGCGTCGGCGACGGCAAGACCGACACCGTGCCGGACGACGTCGTCGCGCAGGGCGAGACGGCTGCGGAGAAGTTCCTGCTCCGCTGGCGCGGCCAGGCCGACCCGCGCCACGTCAAGGCGATCGACACGTACTGGATATGCACCGCCGAGCACGGGCTGAACGCGTCGACCTTCACCGCCCGCGTCACCGCCTCGACAGGCGCGGACTGCGGCGCGTCGCTCTCCTCGGCGGTCGGCTCGCTGTCGGGGCCGCTCCACGGCGGCGCGCCGGCCTACGTGAAGCCGATGCTCGAGGAGGTCGAACGGTTGGGTGACCCGGAACGGTGGGTCAAGGAGGCGCTTGAGCGAGGCCAGCGGATCATGGGCTTCGGTCACCGCGTCTACCGCGCGGAGGACCCGCGCTCTCGGATCCTCAAGCGCACCGCCGAGGAGCTCGGGTCGCCGCAGGTCGAGCTCGCGGAGGAGCTCGAGCAGGTCGCGCTGAAGGCACTCCAGGAGCGCCATCCCGAGCGGGTGCTCGCGACCAACGTCGAGTACTACTCGGCGATCGTCCTCGACGTAGCCGACATTCCGCCGCGATTGGCGCCCGCGATGTTCGCCTGTTCGCGCGTGGCCGGCTGGTCGGCGCACATCCTCGAGCAGAAGCGCACGGGGCGGCTGTTCCGGCCTTCGGCGCGGTACGTCGGGCCCGCGAGCCGCTCGCTCCAGTCGGTCTCTTGACGCTCGCCGAGGCGGCGGCGCAGGCGGACGCCCTGGCGCAGCAAGGCTCGGAGCGCGAGCTGGCGCAGCTCCGGCAGCAGTGGGACGACGAGCTGGAGGCGGCCGCGCGCAGCAGCGACTACCGCGAGCGTGCCGTTGCCTACCGGGCGATCGGACAGTTCCGGTTCCGACAGAAGCTTGAGCTGCTCAAGCGCGGGCTCGAGGACGAGAGCCCGGCGTGCCGCGGCTCGGCGCTGCTCGCGCTCGAGTTGCTATCGCGTGACCATCCCGGGGACGTCAATGCCGACCGGCCTCTCCTGCACCGGCTCGTCTCCGATGCCGAGGAGAACCCGGCCGTCCGCCGTCTGGCAGTGATGTGCCTCAAGAACGGCTCGCCGCAGCGCGACACGATCGTGATCCTCGAGGGCCTGGCCGGCAACGACGAGGCCGAGCGTGAGCTGCGCGCGGCGGCGAAGCGCGTCGTGGAGCTACTGAAGCGGAAAGGACGCTAGCGGCAGATGCAGCCGCTGCGAAGCCGGCGCCCACACGACGGACACATTCGCCGGCGGTTCTTCCACTCGAGAACGCTCTTCTGCATTCCCGAGAAGGCCATCATCGCACCCACGCAGAGCGTCGAGACGACGAGTGCAAGGCTGTGCGGGTCCGGCGCCATACACAGTTTTCGACCGTCAGCGCGGCTTTGAAACACGCCGAGCGTGGGGGTGGGCGCTGAAGTAGAGCTCGCGGCGGCGGCGATCGCTGACATGCGTGTAGAGCTCGGTCGTGGCGAGGTCGGCGTGGCCGAGCATCTCCTGAACGCTGCGCAGGTCGGCGCCGCCTTCGAGAAGGTGGGTGGCGAACGAGTGCCTGAGCAGGTGGGGGTGGACGCGCTCGGGATCGAGGCCGGCTTTCTCGGCAAGCCGGCGGAGGACGAGGAAGACACCCGCGCGCGTGAGGCCGCCGCCCTGGGCGTTGAGGAAGAGCTCGGGACGTCGACGCCGGTCGAGGTGGGGCCGCCCTCGCGCGAGGTAGCGCCGGAGCGCCTCGGCCGCCGGACGACCGAGCGGCACGATCCGCTCCTTGCTGCCCTTGCCGGTCGCTCTGACGAGGCGTTGGTCGAGGTCGACGTCCGTCTTCCCGAGCCCGACGAGCTCACCCACGCGGAGTCCGGCTCCATAGAGCAGTTCGACCAGCGCTCGGTCGCGCAACGCCCGCGGGGTTGTTCCTACTGCGGCGTCGATCAGGCGCTCGGCCTCGGACGGCGACAGGGTGCGCGGGAGCTTGCGCGCTTTGCGTGGCAACGGGACCGCGGCCGCCGGGTTGTCCGTGCGCCGGCCGAGGAGGACCAGATGTCGGTAAAACGACCGCGCGGCGGCCGTCCGACGGGCGATCGTCGCGGCCGAGCGCCCCTCGGCCCGGAGCTCGGCGAGGTAGCGCTCGAGATCTTCCGTCGTAGCTGAATGCAGCGGCTTCTCGAGCCGGGCCGCGAGGTCGTCGAGGTCGCGGCGGTAGGCGTCGACGGTGCGGGGCGCGCGCGTAGCGGCAAGGAGTGCGAGGAAACCTTCCACCTCGGGGTCTCTCGCGGCTGCGGCCATCCGACTTGACTTCGCGGTCCGACCGCGTTCGCCTGCCGAGACACCCGTTTTCTCGGCGCAGGCGGGCTCCGCCCGCCGGAGCCTTCATTGCGCGGGACGCGCGTCAACAAAGCGAGGGGGCCCACGGGGGAAACCGGGTTTCCCCCGTGAAGCGTGCGCGCGGAGCGCGCGGCGCTACGAGCGTGGGTGCGCACGGTCGTAGACGCGACGGAGGCGGCGTCCGTCCACGTGCGAATAGATCTGCGTCGTCGACAGCGAGCTGTGGCCGAGCAGCTCCTGAATCGTGCGTAGGTCGGCTCCGCCTTCCAGCAGGTGGGTCGCGAAGGCGTGGCGCAGCCGGTGAGGATGCGGCATAAGCCGCCTCAAGGTGCTGGTGTCGAGCCGTCGGCCCCGCGCGGACAGGAACAGCGCGTTCTCGGCGCCGCGGGCGAGCTCGGGCCGGGCCTCGTGAAGGTAGCGCGCCAACCAGTGAGCGGCCTCCTCACCCAGCGGCACTGCCCGCTCCTTCCCGCCTTTGCCGTGGACGTGCACGAGCTCCTGCTCGAAGTCGACGTCGCCTAGATCGAGGTCGACCGCCTCGCGGCTTCGGAGGCCCGCCGAATAGACAAGCTCGCCGATCGCTCGGTTTCGCAAGCCGAGTGGACCATCGCCTTCGAGTCCAGCGAGCGCGTCGTCGACCTCGGCCGACTTCGGCGCGTCCGGCAGCCGGCGCGGCTGCCGCGGCGAGAACGAACGGTCCGGTGCGCGATCCGGGCCGAGCGCGAACCTCACAAGCGCCCGCACCGCGGCGAGCTTGCGCGCGATCGTTGCGGGCGCGAGCTTCGGCCGCCGCCGCCCGAGCTCGGCTGCGTAGTCGGCGAACGCTCTCGCATCGAGATCGTCGAGCCTCATTCCCTGCTCCGACAGCCACCCACAAAACTGCCGGAGATCGACGGCGTAGCCTCGGCGCGTCGCCTCCGACAGCGCCGGGCTCGCGAGGAAACGCTCGACTCGCCTGTCCACGCAGGCGCGATTCGCGCCCGCATTCGAGAAGCCTTTACTCGCCGGGAAGCAGCGAGAAGACGGCGTAGTCGATCCGCCGGTTCTGCCGTTGGTTGTACGCGGCCGACCGAAGGGTGCCCTCACGGGTGAACCCGGCCTTTTCCGCGACGCGCAGCGAGGGCGCGTTGTGCACATCCGCGCGTAGCTGCACGCGCTCGGCGCCGACCTCGATCGCCCAGCGCGAGATCAGCCTCAGCGCCCGGGTGGTCAGGCCGCGCCCACGCGCCTCCGCGGCCGTCCAGTAGCCGACCTCGACGTTGCCGAAGACAGGGTCGATCACGTGGATCGCGATCGACCCAACCGGTTCGGCGGTCGCCGCGTCGACGATTGCGAAGAATCCCCCGGTGCCTTCGCGCCAGCCCGCTTGCGTGGCCAACACGTAATCGTGCGCATCCTGTTCGCCGTACGGGCTCGGCATCTGGTGGATCCAGCGTGCGATCTCCGGCTCGTTGCAGGCACGCGCGATGGCCGCCACGTCGTCGAGCGTCCAGGGCCGCAGCGTGACGGCACCGTCGGAAAGAGGCGGATCGGGGGTCCGGATCTCCACGATGCCACCGTACAAGCGCCGCCCTTCGAGGGCAGCAGGCGTAATCTATGCCGTCGACCCGCGAGAGCCGGGTCTCACTTTTTCCGCCACTGGGAAGGAGAGACGGCGTGGCACTGACGATCGGAACCGAGGGACGGATCGACCTGGGCGAGCACGGAATCGACGCCGGCGGTCGCGTCCACGTCCATCCCTCGACCCCGATCCTCTACACCCACGCACTGAAGCGGAACGAAGGCCGGCTCGCGGAAGGCGGCCCGCTCGTCGTCGACACCGGCCGGCACACCGGTCGCTCGCCGAATGACAAATTCGTCGTGCGCGAGCCCGGCAGCGAGGGTCGGATCTGGTGGGGCACGGTGAATCAGGAGATCGACGAGACGCGGTTCGAGGCGCTCCGCGACAAGGTCACCTCCTTTCTCGAGGGCGAGGACATCTACGTGGTCGACTCCTTTGCGGGCGCCGATCCCGCCCACCGGCTCGCCGTCCGCGTGATCACACACAGCCCCTGGCACGCGCTCTTCGCGAAGACGCTCTTCATCGACCCGACCGAGGCGGAGCTGGAGACGCACCAGCCGCAGGCGCTCGTCCTGCACGCGCCGTCGGTCGAGGCCGACCCGGACGAGGACGGGACGCGCAGCTCGACGTTCGTCGTGCTCCACCCGACCCGCGCCGAGGTGCTGATCGGCGGCACCGAGTACGCCGGCGAGATCAAGA
>Ga0111538_10011959_pt1 | contig 11479 bp, 7 predicted proteins | sample SoiMethybrSBSTD1_FD_79669 | JGI IMG/M metagenome (GOLD analysis project Ga0111538, IMG submission 79669) | Bulk soil microbial communities from a Populus tree surrounding site in Tennessee, USA - Soil MetaG P. TD hybrid SBSTD1 (version 2)... | ecosystem: Environmental > Terrestrial > Soil > Tree...
ACGCGTCCATGCCGTCGACCGAGTCGAGCTCGGCGCGCGGCGGACGCAGCTCGGCGGCGACGATCGAGACGTCTCCGCGCATGGCGTCGGCTAAAGACACGGCATCATCCTAACTCCCAACTCCCTGACGCCGATCCAACTCTCAACTCCCAATGCAATTGGGAGTTGGCTCCAGCGAAGTGGGTTGGTAGTTGGGAGTTCCGGTTTTCGTTGATATCGTCGTCGAGTGACTGAGTTGACCTTCCTCGGTGCCGCGCGCACGGTCACCGGGTCCAAGTATCTGGTCGAGCACAATGGCAGGCGCGTGTTGCTCGACTGCGGTTTGTTCCAGGGCCTGAAGGAACTGCGCACGCGCAACTGGGAGCCGTTTTCGATCCCGCCCGCGTCGCTCGATGCCGTTGTCCTCACTCACGCGCACCTCGATCACGTCGGCTACCTGCCGCGCCTGATCGCGCACGGCTACAACGGTCGCGTATTCTGCACCGCAGGCACGATGGAGCTCGCGGGACTGGTGCTGCCCGACTCGGGGCGCATCCAGGAGGAAGACGCGCGCCAGGCCAATCGCCATCACTACACCAAGCACGAGCCGGCACTGCCGCTGTACGACGAAATCGACGCCCAGCGTGCGCTCACACATCTGCAGCCTGTCGGGTACGACCGCGAGCTGGAGATCGTTCCAGGCGTGAGCGTCGAGTTCCGACAGGCCGGTCACCTGCTCGGATCGGCCGCTGTCGTCATGCGGTTGAAGGACGGCCCACGCATTCTCTTCGGCGGCGATCTGGGTCGTTATGAGAGGCCCGTGCTGCCTGATCCCGCCCCGGCGATCGAGGCGGACGCGATGCTCGTGGAGTCGACGTACGGCGATCGGGATCACCCCGCGGACGATCGCGGCGAGGCGCTCGCGCAGATCGTGCGCGACACCGCCGGGCGCGCCGGCAAGCTGATCGTCCCCGCATTCGCCATCGGTCGCGTGGAGGAGCTGTTGTACTGGATCCGGCGATTGGAGCACGAGCACCGGATTCCCGTGCTTCCGGTCTACGTAGACAGTCCAATGGCAGGCGAGGCGCTGCGGTTCTACGGCCAGCGTTCACTGGAGCTCGATCCAGACATGCGGCCGGAACGAAAGAACGTGTCGATGTTCGCGACGAACCGTTTCCGCGCGGTCACGTCGCCGCAGGAATCGAAGCAGCTCACCGCGTCATCGCAGAGTGCGATTGTGATCTCGTCGAGCGGCATGGCGACCGGTGGACGCGTGCTGCATCATCTTGCGGCTGCGTTGCCGCACGAGCGGAACACCGTCCTGTTCGTCGGCTTTCAGGCCGTTGGGACCCGCGGCCGCGCAATGGTCGACGGGGCGCAGGACGTGAAGATTCACGGGTCGTTTGTTCCCGTGCGCGCGCGGGTTGCCAGAATTGATTCAATGTCCGCGCATGCGGATCGCAACGAGATTCTGCGTTGGCTCGGCACGACTCCTGCTCCTCCGAAGCGCTTGTTCCTGGTCCACGGCGAGCCGGCACCGATGGACGCACTGAAAGCGACGATCGAGCAGCGGTTGGGATGGAACGTGAATACGCCAGGACATCAGGAGCGAATCCAGCTTTGAAACGATACCTTCTCGAGCGTGTTGAGGATGTGGCCGTCGTGCAGGTCTACGCGGACGGGTTTTCCGTGCTCTCGCTTCAGGAGAAGACGCTGGCGTGGCACCTGTATCTCGCCGCGCTGGCCGGCCGCGACATCTATTACGACCAGCGTCACGCGCTGAATCTGGAGATGCGTGCGCTGCTCGAAGCGGTCCTGACGCACGGCGAGGACGTGGACCCGCGCGTGCTCCAGGAGATCCGCCGATATACGAAGCTCTTCTGGATCAACAGTGGTCCGTACAACAACCTCACCGCGCGCAAATTCCTGATGCGCCTGACGCTCGAGGAGCTGGTGACGGCGTGTGACGCTGCGACACGTGCGGGTGCTCAGTTCCCGTGTCGAGGGTCCGAGACGCTCCATCAGTTCGTCACTCGTCTCGCGCCGATGTTCTTCGATGCGGCCGTCGATCCCAGTGTCACGAACAAGACGCCCGGGCGCGATCGCGACATTCTCGAGTCGAGCGCGAACAATCTGTATGTCGGCGTCTCGATGGCCGATCTCTCTGGTTTCGAGGAGCGCTATGGGTTGAACTCGCGACTCGTGAAGCGCGATGGCGTGCTCGTCGAAGAGGTCTATCGAGCCGGCGGTCGCTACGACGCATCGATCAGGCGCATCATCGGCCATTTGCAGGATGCGCTGCCCTACGCGACTGTGGCGATGGCCGAGGCGCTTCGCGCGCTCATTCAGTTCTACCAGACGGGTGAAGAATCGGATCGGATTGCCTACGACCGGGCCTGGGTGCGCGACAACGAGTCGCTGGTCGACACGATCAATGGTTTCATCGAGGTGTATCTGGATCCGCGGGGTGTCAAGGGCGCGTGGGAGGGGCTGGTCTTCTCCGTGAATCAGGAGCTCACGCGAAGAATCCAGACGCTTGCCGCGAATGCGCGGTGGTTCGAGGACAACCTGCCGTGCGATCCGCGTTACCGGAAAACCGAGGTGCTCGGCATCTCGGCGCGGGTCATGGACGTCATCATCGAGACCGGTGATTCAGGGCCGATCACGCCGGTCGGCATCAACCTGCCCAACGATCAGGTGATTCGCGAACAGGACGGCAGCAAGTCGGTCACTTTGGCGAACGTCAGCGAGGCCTACGAACAGTCCACGCCCGAGGCGCTCAAACGGGAGTTCTCCTGGAGTGACGAGGAGGTCGCGCGCGCGGTGCGCTGGGCCGCGCTCGCGCACGAGCTGACAACCGAGCTGCACGAAGTGATCGGGCACGGCTCCGGGCGGATGGCAGACGGGATCGTGCCGCACGTCGTGCTGAAGGAGCAGTACTCATCGCTGGAGGAGGCGCGCGCGGATCTCGTGGCGTTGTACTTTCTGGCCGATCCGAAGCTGGTCGCGCTCGGGCTCATGGCCGCGGCCGATCACGACACCATCGTGCAGGCGAACTACGAGTACTACACGCGCAATGCGCTCGTGCAGCTGCGACGTGTGCGCGAGGGGACGCAGATCGAAGAGGACCACATGCGCAATCGCCAGATGATCGTCCACTGGCTGATGGCGAATACGACCGCGATCGATGTCCGCCGGCGCGACGGCAAGACCTACTACGTGATGGTGGACGCGCGCGCGTTCCGCGAGGGCGCTGGCCGTCTGCTCGGCGAGGTGCAGCGCATCAAGAGCGAGGGCGACTATCCGGCGGCGAAGGCGCTCTTCGAATCGTACGGCGTGCATTTCGACGCGGCGCTCCGCGACGAAATCGTCGCGCGGGTCGACGCGCTCGATTTGCCTTCGTACACGGCGTTTGTCATGCCGCGACTGGACGCCCGGCACGACGGCACCGGCGAGATCGTCGACGTCGAGATCTCGTACCCGTGCGACCTCGAGCAGCAGATGCTGGAATACTCGCGTGCCGCGACTGTCACGACGCCTGCCGCCGCACGGTGATCCCAATGCCTTGAGCCGCCGGCTGGACGCGTTGCGCGCCGCCGGCGTCGCGTATGCGGACCTCACGCTCTCCAACCCGACACGAGCGGCGATTCCGTATCCCGACGGTCTGCTGCAGTCGCTGGCGGATCGACAGGCACTGACCTACGAGCCGTCGCCCTTCGGCCTGTCCGCCGCACGCGACGCCATTGCGGCGGATGCCCGCCGTCGCGGCGTCTCGATCGATCCCGCGAACGTCGTGCTATCGGCCAGCACGAGCGAGGCCTACAGTTGGCTGTTCAAGCTGCTGTGCAATCCGGGCGACGCAGTGCTCGTCCCGCGGCCGAGCTATCCGCTGTTCGAGCATCTGACGCGTCTTGAAGCGGTGGACGCGCGCCCGTATGACCTCGAATACCACCGGCGCTGGGCAATCGACTTCGCGTCTTTTGCTGATGCGCCCGTCACCACGTGCGCCGTGCTCGCGGTGTCGCCGAACAATCCGACCGGTTCTTACTTATCGGTGGCGGAGCTCGAACGGCTCATGGAGGTGTGTGCCGATCGAGGGTGGGCGCTCATCGTCGACGAAGTGTTCGCTGATTACGCACTCGACGAGACATCGCCGATCACCGACCTCGCCGTGCGGTCACCGGTGTTGACGTTCAGTCTCGGTGGCGCATCCAAGTCGTTGGGCCTGCCGCAGATCAAACTGGCGTGGACGGTGGTCGGCGGGCCAGCGTCCGAACGTGACGAGGCGCTCGCAGGGCTGGAGCTGATTGCGGATACGTTCCTGTCGGTGGGAACGCCCGTTCAGACTGCGGCTCCCGCGCTCCTGCGCGATGCGGCGCCCGTTCGGCAAGCCATTCAGGACCGGGTCGCGGCCAATCTGCAGCGCATCCGTGAGCTCGCGCGTGCGTTTCCCGCCTGTGATGTTCTCAGAGTGGAAGGCGGCTGGTCGGCGGTCATTCGTGTGCCGGCGACGAGAGCGGAAGAACAACTCGTGATTGATCTGCTCGATCGCGAACGGGTCCTCGTTCACCCCGGATATTTCTTCGACTTCGCGCACGAAGCCTTCATCGTTGTGAGTTTGTTACCGCCGCGGGACATTCTTGACGACGCTTTCGTTCGTGTGATGCGTCACGTGAATGGTTGAGCGATCCGCTATCCACTATCCACCATCCATCACCCACTATCCAGCGACGGCATTCTCGTTGCACTATCCTCGAACTCGTTTATGGGTCGTTCGCAGCCCGGCGCTCGACGCGCGGGCGTTCTCGTTCCGCTCTTCTCCATCCCCTCATCACGCAGCTGGGGCATCGGAGAAATTGGCGACATCGCACCGATGGCGCGGTGGCTGGCGTCCGCGGGCCAGCGCGTCCTGCAATTGCTGCCAATCAACGAGATGCCGCCAGGCGAGGCGTCGCCGTATTCGGCGCTGAGCGCCACGGCGATCGATCCGCAGTTCATCTCGATGGCTGCCCTCGAGGACGTTGACGCGATCGGTGGCGAAGCGTCGCTCGAGCCTCAGTTGCGCGCATCGCTCGATGCCGTACGGATCGCGACCACGATCGACTACGCCGCCGTGCGCGACCTGAAGCACCGCGTTCTGCGGCGTGCGTACGCGTGGTTCCGCGACACCGAGTGGGCAGGTGGCACCCGGCGTTCCGCGGCGTTCCGCGCCTATATGGAACAGCAGGCGTGGTGGCTCGAGGACTACGCGCTGTTCCGTGCGCTCCACGCCCGCTACGACGAACGTGCGTGGACCGACTGGCCCGACGCGCTGCGCTCGCGTGAGGCGCCGGCGCTCGAGGCCGCGCGTCTCGAGCTGGCCGACGACATTCTCTTCCGCAAATACCTGCAGTGGATCGCCGGAGATCAATGGGGCTCGGCTCGCGATGCCGCGGGCAGCGTTGCGCTGTTCGGCGATCTGCCGTTCATGGTCTGCGCCGACAGCGCCGACGTGTGGGCGCGTCAGGATGAGTTCCGGATCGACGCGTCCGTCGGCGTGCCGCCCGACGCGTTCAGCGACACCGGCCAGGACTGGGGGTTGCCGGTGTATCGCTGGGACGTATTGGCCCGGCGCGATTACGACTGGCTGCGGATCCGCGCGCGACGCAACGCGGACCTCTACGACGGGTATCGCGTCGATCACCTCGTCGGCTTCTACCGGACATTCTTCCGGCCGCACGACGGCAGCACGCCGCAGTTCACACCGTGCGACGAGCCGGCGCAACTTCGGCTCGGTGAACGCGTGCTGGCTGTCTTCCGCGAGCCGGGAGCCGAGATCATCGCCGAGGATCTCGGCATCGTGCCCGACGCGGTCCGCCAGTCGCTCGTTCGCCTCGCGGTCCCTGGTTACAAGGTGTTCCGATGGGAACGTCGCTGGGACGAACCGGGGCAGCCGTTTATCGATCCGCGCGACTATCCTGCCGCTGCCGTCGCCACATCGGGCACGCACGACACCGAGCCGATGGTGATCTGGTGGGAGAGCGCGCCGCGCGAAGAACGCGAGGCTGTGCTGGCCATTCCAGACGTTCGCGAACGCGTCACCGAAGACGATCGGACGCGCGCGCTGCAGGACTCGACGCTACCGCATGTGGTGCACGAAGCCTTGCTGGAGATCCTGTTCGCGTCCGGTGCCGATCTCCTGATCATGCCGCTGCAGGATGTCTTCGGCTGGCGCGATCGCATCAATCAACCGGCAACAGTCAATCACGGCAACTGGACGTGGCGGCTGCCGTGGCCGTCCGATCGACTGGCACTCGAACCCATCGCGATCGCGGTCGCCAATCAGCTGCGCGAGTGGGCGAGGAGACACGGGCGATAGCGTCAACTCCCAACTCCCAATCCATTTACGCTGCTCCAACTCCCCAGGGGTCGGTTCGCTGCGTTGGGAGTTGGGCGTTGGCTCCGAAGTGTGTTGGGAGTTAACTCTTTGCCACGATCTTGGCCCAGGTGTCCTTGAGCGTCACCGTGCGGTTGAAGACGGGCGCGCCGGGGCGTGAGTCGGGATCGACGCTGAAGTAGCCGAGACGTTCGAACTGATAGCGAGTCCCCGGCAGGGCCGCGGCAAGCGACGGTTCCGCCTTGCACGCCGTTGTCGTCTCGAGCGAATCGGGATTCAGGTCGTCGAGCGGATCTCGACCGCCCTCTCCGGGATCGGCGGATTTGAAGAGTCGATCGTAGAGTCGCACCTCGGCATCGCAGGCATGCGCCGCCGAAACCCAGTGGATCGTTCCCTTCACCCGACGGCTCGCGGTCGCGCCATTGAGTGAATCGAGATCGACGGTGCAGCGCAGCTCGACGATATTGCCCGCTGCGTCCTTGTCGACCCGTTCGCACTTCAGGATGTACGCGTAACGCAGCCGTACTTCATTGCCCGGCGACAGGCGGAAGAATTTCTTCGGCGGCTGCTCCATGAAGTCGTCGTGCTCGATGTAGAGCACACGCGAGAACGGCACGCGCCGCGTTCCGGCTGACGCGTCTTCGGGGTTGTTGATCGCCTCGACCTCCTCGATACGATCGTCGGGAAAATTCTCGATCACGACGCGCAGCGGTCGAAGGATGACCAGGGCGCGATGTGCACGGCGGTTGAGATCCTCGCGCACGGTGTGCTCGAGCAGCGCGACGTCGATGACGTTCTCCTTCTTGGCCACGCCGATGCGCGCGCAGAAGTCACGAATCGCCTCCGGCGTAAAGCCTCGACGGCGCAGGCCGGCGAGTGTCGGCATGCGCGGGTCGTCCCAGCCCGCGACCAGCTTCTGCTCCACGAGCGCGAGCAGCTTGCGCTTGCTCATCACCGTGTAATTCAGATTCAGGCGCGCGAACTCGATCTGCTGCGGCCGCGACCGGAACGCCCTGTCGTGGCGGATGTTGTCCACCACCCAGTCGTACAGCGGTCGATGGTCCTCGAACTCCAGCGTGCAGAGCGAGTGCGTGATCTCTTCGATCGCATCCGAGATCGGGTGCGCGTAGTCGTAGGTCGGATAGATGACCCACGTGTCGCCCGTGCGGTGGTGCGTCGCATGACGAATTCGATACAGCGTCGGATCGCGCATGTTGATGTTCGGCGACGCCATGTCGATCTTCGCCCGCAGCACGTGCGCTCCATCGTCGAATGCTCCGGCGCGCATCCGCCGGAACAGATCGAGGTTCTCCTCGACGGGTCGGTCGCGGTGCGGACTGTTGGTGCCCGGCTCGGTGAGCGTGCCGCGGTAGGCGCGGATCTCGTCGGCCGTCAGGCTGTCGACGTATGCCTTGCCGTCCTCGATCAGCTGCTCCGCGTAGGAGTACATCTGCTCGAAGAAGTCCGACGCGTAGAACAGCCGGTCGCCCCAGTCGAATCCCAGCCAGCGCACGTCCTCCTGGATCGACTCGACGTACTCGACGTCTTCCTTGGCGGGATTGGTATCGTCGAACCGGAGGTTGCAGACGCCGTCGAAATCGTCGGCGACGCCGAAGTTCAGGCAAATCGATTTCGCGTGGCCAATGTGCAGGTAGCCGTTCGGCTCAGGCGGAAAGCGCGTGTGCACGCGTCCGCCATGGCGCCCGGTCCGCCCGTCCTCGGCGACGATTTCGCGAATGAAATCGAGGGACGGCGCCGAGTCCAGCGTAGGGGACTTCTCGGACATCTCATTAGATTTTAGTGGACGCCCTCCCTGAACCGGAAACGCGGCAACTCCCAACGCGCTTGCGCCCGAGCCAACGCCCAACTCCCAACGCGTGGAATCGAAGCTTGGGAGTTGGCGCAGCGTCAGTGGGTTGGGAGTTGGGAATTGACATGCGTCACGTCACTTCAGACTCCACTGTCGCATCCTCCGGCAGCCCCATCAGCCCCGCTTCCTTCAGCACACGCGGTACCGTGTCGATTGGTTCCGCCTCCGGCAGATCGTCGGACGTGCTCACTTTCAGCTCTTTGAGTCGACGTGCGCTCACGAGCACGCGACTTTCGAACGTGCCCGCCGCCTTGTTGTAGGCCTGCACCGCACCATCGAGTTTCCTCCGCAGATCGTCGAAGTGCGTGACGAATCCACCCAGACGCTCGTGGAGGTCTTTCCCGAGTCGCGCCACTTCCTGGTAGTTTTCCGTCAGCGCTTCCTGCCGCCACGTGTGCGCGACCGTCGTGAGCAGCGCGATGAGCGTGATCGGACTGGCCAGCAGCACCCGCGATCGCAGTCCGTGCTCGATCAGCGTCAGGTCGTGCTGCAGCGCGGCGCTGAACAGCGTCTCGCCCGGCAGGAACATGACGACCATCTCCGGCGACCCCTCGAGCTGCTCCCAGTAGCCCTTGCTGCCGAGGCGCTCCATGTGTTCGCGCACCTGACGTGCGTGCTTCTGCAGCAGCATGACCCGCGGCTCGTCGTCGGTGCACTCCTGCGCGTCGAGAAACGCCTCCAGCGGTGCCTTGGCGTCGATGACGATTCGCTTGCCCCCCGGGAGATGCACGATCAGATCGGGACGAAGGCGGCCGTTCTCGCCGAGCAGCGAGGGCTGCTCGTGAAAATCACAGCGCGGCAGCATCCCCGCGATCTCGACGACGCGCCGGAGCTGCATCTCGCCCCAGCGGCCACGCACCGCAGGCGTGCGCAGGGCACGCGACAGCGTGCTTGCCGTCGACGCCAGCACCAGCACCTGCTCGGACAGGCGTGAATACGCCTCGACGCGCTCGCGCTCGACCTGACCGAGCCGCTCGTCGACCCGTTTCAGGGTGTCCGTGATCGGCTGATGGAACGACTCGAACGAGGTCTTTGCCAGATCGAGAAACGACGAGCGGTTGTCCTTCAGCGCCTCGGCGGCGAGCGACTGGAAGCTGTCGCGCAGTCGCTGCTGCGCCTCGTCGAGCAGGCTCTGCGTAGATCCAAGCGCCTGCTGCTGTTTGGTCAGCTCCTCGGTCAGCCAGCGGTTGTCCGTCTTCGCGGTGGCGATCTCGCCGGCGAGTGCCGCGCGTGCCTCGGCGAGATGACGGGCCGCGACGATGCGCGCAATCAGCAGCGTGACCAGCGCGGCCACAACGGCGGCGATGACCGGGACCAGGATCTCCATGGCAGGTGCTCCATATTACAGAACGCTTCCGGGCAATCACCGATCTGTAACGCTTTCGAGTGACAGGGCTGGTCACACCCGCGGAAAACTGACGATTTTTCGCGGATCTGACACTAAGTGGCATCGGACCGCCGGTTGCACTGACCGGCGGCATGATCGCCTACGACTTCCACGAGACGGCGCCTTCGCTGAATGACGGCCTCGGCAAGCGAATCATCGTTCGCGATGATCGCCTTGGTCGGGTCGAAACACTCATTGTCGCCAACGCACTCGCCACCAGCGAGTGCGAGGAGGCGATTCGTGGTCGCGTGATGCGACTCGCCGGCCTCCCGCTCGCTGTTCCTGTGCCCGTGCATCGCGTGGAACGGGTGGGCGACGAGCTGCACGTCACCACCGCGGGCATCAACGGCATGCGATTGTCGACGATGCTCGAGGAGCTCGAGTCGGGGAGTCTCGAGCTGCCCGATCGCGGGGTCTTGCAGTTGATCGCGCGCGTGTTCCGAACCGTCGCCGACTTCCATCGGATGGGCGGCCAGTTGGCTCACGGCGCGCTCAGCCCGGCGCACGTCGTCCTGACCGAGCAGGGCACGATCGCCTTGACAGATTTTGTCTACGGCGCGGCGCTCGAATCGCTCGAATGGAGTCGCGAGCGGCTGTGGCACACCTTTGGCCTCGCGGTGCCGTCGGCGGCAAGCTTCGTTCGCTTCGATCAGCGCTCTGACGTCACGCAGCTGGGTGTTCTCGCCCTCGCCCTCCTCCTCCGTCGTCCGATCCGCGGCACGGAATACCCGCGCCAGATGGCGGCCCTGGTCTGCGAGGCGGTCGAGCACTTCTCGGACCTTGGCTCTCCGCTGCGCACCTGGCTGCAGGAACTGGTGCAGCTGCATTCGCGCGCCACGTTCGCGTCGGCAGTCGACGCGAGCCAGGCGTTGACCCATCTGCTCGACGAAGCGGCAGACCGGCGCGCGTCGTACCACGTCATCGGGATTCTGGGACATCGGATGGTCGCGCGCGTGCCTTCGGTAGCCGCCCGAGCCTAGTCACCTTCCAAGCCGTTGTCGATTTCCTCCTCTCCTCCTCTCCTCCGCGACTGGGAGGCAGAAGGAGGAAATCGCCGTGACTCATAGAAGCGATGCTGAAGACGAAGAAGATCGAGATCGAGCCGCTGCAGAAGGCGTACGAAGGGCGATGAAGGAGGGCGCGAGGCAGCGAGGCTGCCTCACGCCTGCCAACCCGGCTAGTTGGTCGCGGAAAGTGCTGCTGCGAGCGCGGAGTCGAAGATGTTGCCCTCCGCGTTGTATCCGTGGCAGCTCGGGTGACCAAACCCGGAGGCCGTCGGAGCGGAAGATACGCTCACGCCCGGCATCTGACCCGTGCCCGGCTGGCCATCGCCGCCGTTCTGGTAGTAAATGTCGAAGATGATGTTGTCCCTGCGATCGTTGTCACCTGAAACGCCGCCAGCTCCCGCCAGCTTCAGGTAGTCGAGTCCCAACCCCTTACGCGTTCGCCACGCGATGTTGTGATCCGCGCAGGACGTGTCGCCGCTGACACCAAGCCCGCCGACCAGCTTTCCGGCAGAGTTGTAGAGGGCAAGGCCACCGCCGAACACGTTGATTCCGCCGATCCTCGTCCCCACCATCGGGTCGTTCGACTGGCCGTAGTTCGCCGGATTGCCGCTGTAGGCCGCATCCGTCGAAACGGGATTGCTTTCCTGCAGGCCGAACAGGCTGCCGCCGGGCTGCGTGGCGGTGAAGAGATTCGCCGTCGACAGGGCGAGTCCCGGAAGACTGAACGCGTTTGCGGTGTTCGCCTTCTGCGCTGAAATCACGCGACTGCCCGGCCATTGATCGCCGCGATCGCTGCCGGTGAACGCGACCGCGCAGACGACACCGTCGCGGTTGACGACCGTTGCCCACATGTTGAGACC
>Ga0111538_10011960_pt1 | contig 11479 bp, 5 predicted proteins | sample SoiMethybrSBSTD1_FD_79669 | JGI IMG/M metagenome (GOLD analysis project Ga0111538, IMG submission 79669) | Bulk soil microbial communities from a Populus tree surrounding site in Tennessee, USA - Soil MetaG P. TD hybrid SBSTD1 (version 2)... | ecosystem: Environmental > Terrestrial > Soil > Tree...
CACCGCCGCGGCGACAAACCAGACGGTGACGCCTACGCGGCGCGGCTGGCGCTCGAGCTGGGCGTCATCCAGAAGATGCACTTCGCGGGCTACTTCCTGATCGTCTGGGACTTCATCCGTTTCGCGAAGGAGCACCGCATCCCGGTCGGACCGGGCCGCGGTTCGGGCGCCGGGTCTCTGGTCGCCTACACCACGCGCATCACCGACATCGATCCGATCGCGAACAAGCTGCTGTTCGAGAGGTTCCTGAACCCCGAACGCGTCAGCATGCCGGACTTCGACATCGACTTCTGCATGAACCGGCGCGACGAGGTGATCGGCTACGTCACCGACAAATACGGCAAGGACAACGTCGGTCAGATCGTGACGATGCACCAGATCAAGGCGCGTTCGGGCGTGCGCGACATCGGCCGCGCGATGGGCGTGCCGGTCCAGGAGGCGGACAAGGTCGCGAAGTTCGTGCCCGAGCCGATCCAGGGCAAGAGCCCGCCGATCGCCGAGGCGATCGAGAAGGAGCCACGGCTCAAGGCGCTGTACGACGAGAACCCGACCTACCGGACGCTGCTCGATCACGCCAAGAAGCTGGAGGGTCTCAACCGGCACGCGGGCAAACACGCCGCGGGCGTCGTGATCGGCGATCGCCCGCTGTGGGAGTACGTCCCGTGTTTCCGGCCCGCCGGCGACGAGGGCGGCATCGTCACGCAATACGACAAGGACATGGTCGAGAAGGCGGGGCTGGTGAAGTTCGACTTCCTCGGCCTCAAGACGCTGACCGTGATCCAGGTCTGCACCGACCACGTCAATCGTGAGCGCGCCGCGCGCGGCGAGGCGGAGCTGGATCTCTCCCTGATCCCGCTCGACGACGCCGACGTCTACAAGATGATCTCGCAGGCTGACGTCACCGGCGTGTTCCAGCTGGAATCGTCGGGGTTCCGCGAGCTGCTGAAGAAGCTGCGCCCCGACTGCTTCGAGGACATCGTCGCCGCGGGCGCCCTGTACCGTCCCGGGCCGCTGGAGGGCGGCATGGTCGACGACTTCATCGAGCGCAAGCACGGGCGCAAGCGGGTGGAGTACGACCATCCGACGCTGGAGCCGATCCTCAAGGACACCTACGGTGTCATCGTCTACCAGGAGCAGGTCATGCAGATCTCGTCGGCGCTGGCCGGCTACAGCCTGGGCAAGGCGGACCTGCTGCGCCGGGCGATGGGGAAGAAGAAGGCCGAGGTCATGGCCAAGGAGAAGGCCGGCTTCCTCGACGGCGCCAAGCAGAAGGGTATTGACGACAAGGTGGCGGCGCGCGTCTTCGACCTGATGGAGAAGTTCGCCGGCTATGGCTTCAACCGCAGCCACTCCGCCGCCTACGGCCTGCTCACCTATCAGACCGCCTACCTCAAACGCTACTTCCCGGTCGAGTTCTTCGCGGCGCTGCTGACGTGCGACAAGGACGACACCGACGCGGTCGTGAAGTTCATCGCCGAGGCGAGGGCCAACAGCATCGCCGTCCTCCGTCCCGACGTGAACGAGTCGGACACCGACTTCTCGGTGGTGAAGACGGGGGAGAACGGCAAAGCCAAGAAGGTGATTCGGTTTGGGTTGGGCGCGGTCAAGGGCGTCGGTGAAGGGGTCGTCGAGGTGGTCAAGGTGGCGCGCGACCAGGGGGGCCCGTTCCTGACGCTGTTCGACTTCTGCAAGCGCATCGACGGGCGCAAGGTCAACCGCAAGGTGGTCGAAGCGCTGGTCAAGGCGGGGGCGTTCGACGGCCTGGCGGCGCAGAACAGTGTGTCGCGCTCGCGCCTGTACGCGGCGATCGATGTCGCGAGCGAGCGCGCGCTGCAGGCGCAGCGCGAACGCGAGAGTGGGCAGACCAACCTGCTCGCGCTGTTCGCGAACGCGGGCGGCAACAACGGCCCGGGCGTGGTCGGCGAGGACAGGTATCCGGAGGCGCCCGAATGGATGCCGAAGGAGCTGCTCGCGTACGAGAAGGAGGCGCTCGGCTTCTACATCAGCGGCCACCCGCTGGATCGCTACGCGGGCGAGATCCGCCGCTTCACCACCGCCACCTGCGCCAATTGCATGGAGAAGGGCGAACGGGCAGAGGTGATCCTGGGGGGCGTCATCAATGGCTTCTCGGAGCGGCCCTTGAAGAGCGGGATGGGGAAGATCGCCTTCTTCAGCCTCGAGGATCAGACCGGCACGATCGAGTTCTTCGTCAAGTCGCGCAAGCTCGAGGAGTTCCGCGATCTGCTGGTGCGCGACGAGCCGATGCTGGTGACCGGCACCGTCGAGGCGCCGTGGAACGAGGGCGAGACGGCGCGCGAGCGGCTGGTCTTCGTCGACGCGAAGCTGCTGTCGAAGGTGCGTTCGGATAAGAGCTCGCTGCTCGACATCCGGCTGAACGCCGACGTCGTTCGCGAGGAGCAGTTCCCGGCGCTGGAGAAGCTGCTGCGCAGCCACCAGGGGCCATGCCGGGTCTTGCTGCGGATGGAGATCCCGAAACGCAGCGAAACCGTGCTGGACCTGGGTGACGACTACAAGGTCGCGGCCACCGACGAATTGCTGGCGCGCATCGAACAGATCTTTGGCGCGCGCGTCGCGGTCCTAAGGTAATGCCTTACGGTCATGGTTGCGGAGACTGCGCGGCGCGTCGGAATCGAGTTGCGCGTGCGATTGTTGACTTGGAACGAAGCTCAGCAGCCCACTAAGCTCCTGTGTACTGATGCGGCGCGAAGCAGCCCGTTCGCGACATAAATCGGCGCTGCCGCCAGCGCCCACGGTGCGCCTGCTGCTGCAGGACGTTGCCGAAGGAATCCGGGTGCTTCAGACCCGGGATGGGGTCGAGCTGAGCAACGAGCAGATTCTGGAACGGGCGCGCAACATCGTCACCGGCCTGCTCGGGAACTACCGCATCCGGGCGCTGGACGCCCGGGACGTCCGCGTCGGGCGGCTGCCGCTCAGTCAGATGGACCTGCTCGATCAGCTGGAACGTCGCGCGGAAGCGCGCAACAACGGCCGCCCAGGCCGCGCCTGACGCGCGGGGGGAGCGGGGCAGCGTGGGATGGGTGGATGGGCGCGGCACGTTTCCCGTCTCAAGCCGCGGGCACCGACGGCCGAGATTCGATCGAGAGGGGACCGACTGACCGTAGCAAGCCCGCGCCGGCGCCGTCCGCTAGACACTTCGTGAACAGAGCCTTCAGCCGACATTTCTTCGCCGCCGCCGCCGGGATCGCCGTGTTGACCGCGGCCGGGATGGCGCGCGCCGCGACGGTGTACTGGATCCCCCCCGGCGGCGACCGCGAGTGGAGCACGCCGGGCAACTGGTCGACCGGGGTCGTCCCGGGCTCGGCGGACGACGTCATCGCGGATGGCGGGATGACGAACGACCGGATCAACATCGACGTATCGATCGACGTCAAATCGATCACCACCCAGAACGGCTATTCGCGGGATATCAATTACAACGCCGGTTCCGCCAGTTCGATCCGCGTGCGGGGCAACGTCACGCTCGGCGGAAGCGGCGACTTCGAATGTTCGACCGGCAGCACGCAGATCGACGGCAACGTGACCGTCAACGGCGGACGCTTCCTGGGCGTCGATGCCCTGCTGGTCATCGGCGGCAACGTCACCTTGTCGTCCGGCACGTTCAGGAATTCAGGCACGACGACCCGGATCGGGGGCGCGTTTGTCCGGACAGCGGGCACCTACAACACGAACCAGGGCATCGTCCTCTTCACCTCGAAGACCAACCAGACGCACACCTTCGGCGGCGCCGTGTTCAGGAAGACGATCTTCAACGACGGGATGGTCGGCTACTGGAACCTGGACGAGAACGGCGGCACGACCATCACCGACAATTCCGGGTTCACGAACACCGGGACGTCCACCGCCATGACCTGGGGGTCGGCATCGCCGCCCGCGCTGGCCTTCAACGACACGAGCTACGGAACGTTCAACGGCACCAGCAGCCGGATCGCGCTGACGGTGTCGCAGCTGCCGGCCGCAAACGCGGCCCAGTCGATCGCCGCCTGGGTGAACATCGCCGCGCTCCCCGGCGGCGCGAGCAGCATCGTGTCGCTGACCGGAGCCTCCAGCGCGGTGAAGCTGGGCCTGAGCCCGACCAGCCTGCGTGTGCTGCGTAACGACGGCACCGCTCTGATCACCGCCACCGCGCCGTCCACGGGAACCTGGCACCACGTCGCTTACACCTGGAACGGGACGAGCAACAATCTCTACGTCGACGGTGTGGCGGTGACGCCGACGGGCACGTCGCATGACGGCGCGGCGGTGAGCGCCGGGTTCATCGGCGCGACCAGCGCGGCGGCAGACTTCTTCAACGGCTCGATCGACGAGGTCCGGATCTACGACCGCGCCCTGACCGCGCTGGAGGTCAGCTCGCTGGCCCTGGGCCGCACGCCCCAGACCAGCATCGCCACCCACACCTTTGCCGACGCGTTCACGGCGTCGATCGGCACCAACATCGCCGACCTGGTCATCGCGTCGGGGACCGTCACGGGGACCAGCACGCTGACGATCGAGGGGAGCTGGCTGAACTATGGCGGGCGCTTCACCGGCACGGGCACGGTCAATCTGACGAGCAACGCGGCGGAGGGCCTCCTGTCCGGTGGCTCCAGCTTCGTGGCCCTGACCATCAACCGGGGAAACGCCAACTACACGATGCGCGATCGCCTCTGGATTCCGAACGGCCCCTTCACCATGATCGACGGGCGGATCCAGTGCGGTGCGCACACGATGCACGTCGGGTCGATGGCGCTGACCGCGGGCCAGACGTTCACCGTGGGGACCGGGACGGTCGTCCTTGACGGGGCGAGCAACCAGACGCTACCGAGCACGGTCCTGACCACCTACAACAGTCTGCGCCTCGAGGATCCGACCGAGACCAGCCTGGTCGGCTACTGGAAGCTCGACGAGGGTGCCGGCCCTTCGACGCGCGATTGGTCCGGAACGGGGAACACCGCCACGGCGTCATCGTCGGGGGCCCTGTGGACGGGCCCGTCGGCGTCGATCGGGTTCGACAACGCCTCCGCGATGAATTTCAACGGAACCGCGGGCTACGTGTCTGCCGGTACGGCGAGCCTGCCGGCCGCGAACGCTGCCCAGACCGTCAGCGCCTGGGTGAACATCACCGCCCTGCCTGGCAGCGCGAGCAGCATCGTCGCGCTCACCGGCGCATCCAGCGCCGTGAAGCTGGGCCTGAGCGCGACGAACCTGCGCGTTCTCCGCAATGACGGCACCGCGCTGATCCAGACCACGGCGCCGTCGACCGCGACCTGGCACCACGTCGCCTACACCTGGAACGGCACCAACAACAACCTCTACATCGACGGGACCGCGGTGACGGCGACGGCCACCGCACACGACAGCGCGGCGGTCACCGGCGCGTTCATCGGCGCGACCAGCGCGGCGGCCGACTTCTTCAACGGCAAGATCGACGACGTGCGCGTCTACAACGCCGCGCTGACCGCGACGCAGGTCGCGCGGCTGGCAGCGGGGCGCTACGCCGGCACCGGCGGCCTCGCGACGATGACGCTGGGCGCGGCCACGACCGTCGCCAGCACGTTCGCGGTCGACTCGGCCAACCTGTCGAGCAGCACCTTCACCTTCACCCACTCGCTGACCTCCGCCGTCGCGGCGATCAACAGCGGCACCTACACGGTTGGCAGCGCGGCCCAGCAGTTCCAGGGCGGCCTCACCGTCCAGTCGGGCGGGGCGCTGACGATGGCGACCAGCGGCGGCAGCGTGCAGATCGCCGCCACGAAGGCGCTGATCATGGATGGGACCCTCAACGCGTCGAACACGGGCGCGATCATCCAGAGCGTGTCGGGAACGTACGGCTTCAGCGTCGGCTCGACAGCGTCGGCGCGGCCGATCCTGAACATCACCGGCCTCATTGTCCAGAACACCGACGCGAGCGGGATGCGTGTCAACGTCGACCCGAACGCGATCACCAGCTTCACGCGCTTCGACAACCTGGTGTTCCTGGCCGGGACGACCACGTACCTGAACATCCAGGCGAAGGCGCTGTACCTCACCTCCAGCGGCTCGCGGTTCGGGATCACCACCGGCGGCGTCAGCGACGGCACGCTGCCGACCAACAACGTGACGCTGATCGGAAACGGCACCGCCGACGGCGACACCCGGATCGTGTTCGGCACGGCGACCTGCGCCGCCGCGAAGACGACCGCCGGCTACTGCCAGGATGCGTGGACGGTCGACGACGATCCCGATAACAACGGCGTCGGTAACACGCCCGCGACGAACGGCGCGGTGGTGCAATACGTTCGTTCCGCTTCCACCGACACCGTCGGGAACATCGAAGGATTCCCCTCCGCCGCCTTCGACTGGAACACGTTCGCGTACTACTCGACGTACGTCGCGTACCACGACACCTCGGGCACGGCCGATCGAATCTACGTCCGCGATCAGGCGGGCACGGCCAAGTATCAGTGGGACACGCCGTCGGGCGAACACATCGTCGGCACGCCGCGCTGGAACACGACCGGCACCACCCATTATCTTTTCGTCGCGCTCGCGTCGGGCAAGGTCTACCGCCTGGTCGACAACGGGACGTCGCTGGTGCCGGATTCCAGCGTCAACTGGGCGGGCGCCAACAACCCGTTCGACTGCGGCTGCACGATCGTGTCGCCGTTGTCGATGGACACGAACAACGTCTTCTGGGGCGGGACGACGGCCGGACCGGTCCAGAAGATATGGACGCTGGGTCAGGTCTCGCGCGCCCAGCCGATGGGATCGCCGTTCGTGATCACGCCCGCCCTCACCACCGCGTCGGCCGGGTTCTGGCCCAGCGGCGCCACCACCTACCTCTACTTCGGGCTGGTCGGGAACATCATCAAGTTCAACGCCAGCAACCAGACCCTGGACGCCACCAACACCAATCCGGGTTCGGCCGCGATTCGCGGCCGTGTGGTGCCGACCGTGCACGCCCGCGTGTACGCCGGAGACGACGGTGGGACCATGTGGGCGCTCAACCAGGACCTCTTCTCAGGCACGCAAAAGATCTGGAGCTACGCCATCGCGGGCGACTCGATCCAGAGCGCGCCGTATTACGACAGCGTCGCGCAGGTCCTGCACTTCGGCACCGACGGCGGCAAGGTCATCGCGCTCGACTCCGCCGGGACGCCCCTCACTGGCTATCCCTTGGTCCCCGGTTCGACCAGCGACTCGATCCGGACGGCGCTGCTCTATTCGGGCGGCATCCTGGTCGTCGGCACGACGACGGGCAAGCTCTTCTTCCTCGACCGCCACAACGGCACGACGGGACCGGCGCTGGTGCGGCAGTACTACTTCGGCCCGACGGAAGCGGTGTCCGGCATCGGCTACGACAGCTTCGTGAACCGCTACATGGTGTCGACCGCTGATCCGGCCACCAACGACGGTCGCCTCTACTACATCGATCTCATCGCCGATCCCACCCCAGCCACGCCGTAACGTCATGACAACCGCGCAGACAAACCCGCTTGGATTTCGCCATTTGCTGTCTCTCGCCTTGGGCGCGGCGCTGGTTTTCGCCGCGACGGCGGCGCGCGCCGAGGACTGGCCGACGCCCGGCCTCGACGCCGCACACGCGCGGCTGTCGTCGGAGCGGTCGGGGGCGCGCTTCACCGACGGGCGCTGGACGGCGTCGGTGGCGGGGGGCGCGCGCGTGCTCGCGAGCCCGGTCGTGTCGGACGGGTACGTCGTCTCCGTCGATCTCGAAGGCGCCGTGCGGGCGCTGCGCGCCGACGACGGCCAGCCGGTCTGGCAAGCCTCGCTCGGCACGGCGGTGCAGGGGACGCCGGCGGTGGCGCGCGGGCGGGTGTTTGTTCCGACGGTGGGGAACAGCGTGGTGGCGTTGCGTCTCGCCGACGGCGCGAAGCTGTGGACGCGCGACGTGGGTGGGATGACGCTGTCGTCGCCGACGCCGATCAACGGCGATCTGATCGTGGCGGCCGGTTTTCCCCAGCGGCACGTGATGCGGCTGTCGGGCGCGACCGGCGAGGTGGTGTGGCGCAGCCCGTCGGTGATGGAGCAGTTCAGCAACACGTCGCCGGCGGTGGGCGCGGGACTGGTCGTCGTCGGCGCGAACGGCGGCCACTACTACGCGTTCGACGCCGCGACCGGGACGCCGCGCTGGGACTACGTCGCCGAAGGCATCGTCCACCTGGCGGCGCCGCTGATCGCGGGTGGGCGCGTCTACATGGCTGGCGGCGGCAAGAGCGACCGCGTCTACGCCCTCGAGGCCGCGACGGGCGCCGCGGTGACCGGCTGGCCGATCACGCTGGCGACGCCGGCCGCGGACATCGCGGGGACGCCGCTCGGCCGGCAGCGGGCGGTGTCGTCGCTGGCCGCGGTCGCCGACCTCATCATCCTGCAGACGCGGCTCGACGACGCGCTGGACACCAACGCGGACGGAAGCGCCGACCGTTATCTGTCTCGTGAGACCGTGGTGGGCATCAACCCGGCGTCGGCCGCGGTCGTCTGGCAGCGGGATCTCGCGCGCGCCGAGGTGGGCGACCCGAACGACGTCCCGAAGTTCTTCGTTTGTCCGACGCCCGCGGGCTTCGCGAGCGACGGAGGCTCGGCGCTGGTCGCCGCCGCCTCTTCGCTCGCGGCCGCGGTGGTGGTGTACGACGGGGCGAGCGGCCTGGAGCAGAGCCGCGCGGGGACGTCGGGGGCGGCGCTGGCGTCGCCGGTGTTCGCCAACGGCCGGCTCATCACGGCCACGATGGCGGGCGCGATCGAAGGGCTGGCGTCGAGCGTCAACCACGCGCCCTCGGCGCCGATTGCCGCGGGCAACACCCGCCCGATCGACAGCGCGGACGTGACGCTGCGCTGGCTGCCCGCCGCGGATCCCGACGCCGAGCTGCCGAGCTACGAGATCCGCATCGACACCGACGGTGAGCTGCTCGAGACGTGGCAGCAGCAGATCTACGTCGGCGCCGGGGTGACGTCGCTGCGCCTCACCGCGCCCGTCACCGACGGGGTGACGTACACCTTCGCGGTGCGGGCGCGCGACGCGCGCGGGGCGCTTTCGCCGTGGTCGCTGCTCGAGAGGTTTTCGGTCGTGACCAATCCGTCGGTCAGCGTGGGCGGCACGCCGGCCACCAGCCTGCGGGCCGCCGTCGCGGCCGCGCAGCCGGGTGACGTGATCGTGCTCGGGGCGGGGACGTACACGCTCACCGAAACGCTGCGGGTCGGGGCCGGGGTTTCGATCCAGGGCGCGGGGGCGGGGCGGACGACGCTGGACGCCGCCGGCTTGGCGGTCGGCGTCAGCTTCGACAGTAGCGTCAGCAGCAACAGCTCCGGCCTCGACGGGCTCACGATTCACGGCGCGGACACCTGCGTCCAGGTGGCCAGCGGCGCGACCGGCGTGCGGCTCGGCCATCTCGTCGTGCGCGACTGCCGCGTCGAGGGCATCGCCGTGCGCGCCAACGGCGGCGCCGACGTCGTGAACGCCACGCTGGTCGGCAACGCGATCGCGGTACGCGCGGCCGGTACGACGCGGATGCGGAACAGCCTGCTGACGGGCAACGGCACCGCGGCCGCGAGCGACACGGCGGGCGCGCTGACCAGCAGCTACAACGACCTCTACGGCAACCAGGCCGACTACGCCGGGGCCAGCGCGGGCACGGGCGATTTCTCGACCGCCGTCACGTTCAGCGATTTCGCGGTGCGCAATCTGCGCCTGACCTCGGCTCAGCCGTCGACTGACAGGGGCGATCCCGCCGATCCCGTCGGGGCCGAGCCGGCTCCCCACGGCGGCCGCATCAACCTGGGTGCCTTCGGGGGCACTGCTGACGCCGAGCTGACCGACCCGTCGACCACGATCGGACCGCCGGGCACGCCGGGCGCGACGCCGGGGCGTGATCCAAACGCGCCCCCCGCGCCCGGGGCCACGCCTACACCGACGCTCACACCGACCCCCGATCCATCGGGCGACGACGACGGCGGTTGCCGCGTCGCGGGCCGGACCGATCACGGGTGGGTGGCGCTCATCTTGGTCGGTGCGTGTGCGCTGATCGTGCGGCGCCGGCGCCGGGCGCAGCCACTCAAGTAATTGCGTTCACCGGTCGATCTCCTGAACAGGAGAGCCGACATGCTGAGCGGATTGGTGAGTGCGCTGCTGGTCCTCGCGGGCGGAACCTGTGCCGTCGCCGGGTACGTGCTTGGCTCGTGGCACCAGCGCCGCGCGATCGAGGCCGAGATGAACGGCGAGCTGTTCGCCGAACGGGCGCTCGACCTGCTCGATGAGCCCGGCCCGCGGCGCGTCCAGCGGCCGAACTAAAGGCTCGGTCGTCCGTCCACGTAGACTTCCTCGATCGCCTCGAGGTCGTTGAACAGCGGCGCGGTGTCGTAGGCCGGATCGGTCGCGTCCGACTCCGCCGCCTCGACGCGCAGGAGCTGGAAGCGCGTCAGCTTGAGCGGCAACATCTCCAGGGTCGCCAGCATGTAGTCAATTGTGGCCAGCAGCTGATCGCGCCGGCCCTCCAGGGAACGCGCGTCCTTGAGCTGGGCCTCGCGTTGCGCGACGCCCAGCTGGTAGCGCGCTCGAGCTTCGCCGGTGGCCGCGTTCGCCTCCTTCGTGCGCACGCGCTGCGTCTCCGCCTCGATCTCGGGCAGCGAGATCTCGGCCAGGAACCTGCCCAGATATTCGACGCGCGCGGCCAGCAGCACGATCCGGCGCTCGATCTCCGCCACGCTGCGCAGGCGGGCCAGGATTTCGTGCTCCGGATCCTGCGGGCTGTGCGCGACCGCCGCGGCCAGCGCGCGCCTGGCCTGGCCAAGACGCCGAATCGCTGCCTGCGCACCCACATCCGAATACCAGATGAGGTCGGGGAGCTCGATCGGGCTCTCGCGCGCCGTGCGCTCCGCCGCCGTCCACGTCCGGCCGTTGCGCAGGCGAACCAGGAACAGCACGCCGAAGATCACCGGCACCGCGATCAGGGGCGCAACCAGTTGACAGGCAAGCGCAATCAGCGATGCGGCGCCCAGGGTCGCCAGCGTGACCGGGTTCTTGGCGGCCTGCTGCGCTGCCAGCGTCGTCGCCCTGCGAAGCCTTCCTTCGCGAGGCGTCAGATCGCCGACGAAGTCTCGTTTCAGCATCTGTTGCCCGTTCATGACTTACCTCCGCTTGCCGACGCTTCTTGCCAAGTTGCGCTTCGATCGCGCCTTGGGAAGGGGCGGCCTGTCGGTAATGAAGGGCGGAGCGCTTACGCGAGGCGCGCGGTCTTGAGCGCCGTCAGGATCACACGCGTCGCGGGGGACTGGTTCAGCGTGTAGAAGTGAATCCCGGGCGCGCCGCCGTGGAGCAGCTCGACGGCCTGTGCGGTGGTCTGCGCGATGCCCAGCGCGGCGACCGCGGCGTCATCGGCGCGGCAGCGCTCGAGCTCGGCGCGCAGCGCCTGCGGAATGCTGGCGCCGCTCAACCCGGTCATGCGTTCGATGCCGGCCACCGTGCGTATCA
>Ga0111538_10011961_pt1 | contig 11478 bp, 12 predicted proteins | sample SoiMethybrSBSTD1_FD_79669 | JGI IMG/M metagenome (GOLD analysis project Ga0111538, IMG submission 79669) | Bulk soil microbial communities from a Populus tree surrounding site in Tennessee, USA - Soil MetaG P. TD hybrid SBSTD1 (version 2)... | ecosystem: Environmental > Terrestrial > Soil >...
GCGAGGGGCCCTTCGGCCGCGCGGGCCGTGTAGACGCGGGGACGGCCCGCGAAGATCTTGGCGGTCGGAGGAAGGTCGAGGCTCGCGGACAGCACGACGACGCGGCGGGCGGTCTCGCTCCCGTCGAGACGCACGGTCAGGCGCGGATCGTCCCGGCGCACCGTGCCCGCGCCGACGAGCACCGCGTCGTGCGTGAGACGCAGGCGGTGCGCGTGGCGCCGGGCGAGATCCCCCGTGACCCACGTGGAGCTTCCGCCCTCGGCCGCGATCTGCCCATCCCAGGACATCGCCGCCTTGAGCGTGACCCAGGGCCTTCCGCGCTCGTGCCAGGAGAGGAAGGGCGCGTTGAGGCGCCGCGCCTCGTCCTCGAGGAGGCCCGCTTCGACCTCGATCCCCGCCTCGCGGAGCGCCGCGATCCCGCGGCCGTTCACGAGCGGGTTCGGGTCGCCGGTCGCGACCACGACCCGGCGGATCCCGGCGGCGCGGATGGCGTCCATGCAAGGCGGCGTGCGCCCGTGATGCGCGCACGGCTCGAGGCTCACGACGAGCGTCGCCCCGCGGGCGCGGTCGCCGGCGGCCGCGAGCGCGACGCATTCGGCGTGCCGCTCGCCGGCCGCGCGGTGGAACCCCACCCCGACCGGCTCGCCGTTGTCCAGGACGATCGCCCCGACCATCGGGTTGGGATGCGTTTTCCCCTCGCCCAGCACCGCGAGGGCGAGCGCCTGCTCCATCGCCTGGACCTCGGTCACGAGAGCCCCTCCCCGCGCCCGAGGAGCCCGTCGACGTACGACGCCGCGTCGAACTCGAGGAGGTCGTCCACGCCCTCGCCGACGCCGACGTAGCGGATGGGGACGGAGAGCGCCTTGCGGATCGCGAGCGCCACGCCGCCCTTCGCCGTGCCGTCGAGCTTCGTGAGCACGATGCCGGTGACGGGCGAGGCCTTCGTGAACTCCCGCGCCTGCTGAAGGCCGTTCTGCCCCGTCGTGGCGTCGATGACGAGGAGGGTTTCGTGCGGAGCGCCTTCGACTTCGCGCCCCGCCACGCGCGCCATCTTCGACAGCTCCGCCATGAGCGGCGTCTTCGTGTGGAGGCGGCCCGCGGTGTCCACGAGGACGGTGCCGATCCCGCGCGAGCGCGCCGACGCGAGCGCGTCGTACACGACCGCCGAGGGGTCCGAGCCCTCGCGGTGCCGTACCACCTCGACGCCCGAGCGCTTCGCCCATCGCTCGAGCTGGTCGATCGCGGCGGCGCGGAAGGTATCGGCGGCGACGACGAGAGCCGAGCCCCCCTCCGCGCGCGCGCGCGCCGCGAGCTTGCCGATCGTCGTCGTCTTGCCGCCGCCGTTCACCCCGACGACGAAGACGACGCGCGGCTGTCCCGGCGGCGGAGCCGCCGGAGGCGGCGCGTCTCCCAGGGCGGCGATGAGCTTCTCCCGCAGCGCCGCTTCGAGCCCGGGACCGTCGAGCGAGCCGCGCGCCCCTGCGCGCACCTCGTCGAGGACATCCGCCGTGAGCTGCGGGCCGAGGTCGGCCGCGAGCAGGCTCGCCTCCATCTCCTCGAGGCTCGCCTCGTCCACCGTCGCCAAGGAGAAGACGGAGCGTAAGCTGGAGGCGATCCCCTCGCGGGTCTTGGTCAGCCCAGAGAAGAGCTTCCGGAACGACGCGAACGCCACGGCGTCACGGGATCATCTTGAGGAGGTCGAGGGCCTTGGAGGCGTTCTCGCTCCCCGGGGCGAGCTCCTGGCAGCGCGCGAGGTGCTCGCGCGCCTTCGGAGGCTGCTGGTCCTTCATGTAGGCGAGCCCGAGCCGGTAGTGGAACTCCGCGTCCGCCTTGTAGTTCGGCGCCGCGACCTCGTACTCGCGGATCGCCTCCTCGAGCTTCCCGGCCTTGTCCAGCGCCGAGGCCAGCTCGTAGTGGCCGCGCCAGAACTTGGGATTGATCTCGACGCCGCGGCGGAACTCGGAGATCGCCTCGTCCTGGCGCCCCTGGGAGAGGTAGAGCAGCCCGAGGTTCAGGTGGACCTTCTCCGGCGTCGGGTAGGCGGTGTCGGCCAGCGCCTTCTTGTACTCCTGCTCGGCGAGGTCCTTCCGGCCGGTGGCGTCGTAGAGGGATCCGAGGTTGTTCCGCGCGTCGGTCATGTACGCGTCGATCTTCAGCGCCTCGTTGAACTGCTTCTCGGCCTCCGCGTTGCGGCCCGCGAAGAAGTTGAGCTGGCCGGCGAAGTTCCGGAGCGAAGCGTTCTTCGGATCGTTCGCGACCGCCTTGTCGATGATGTCGAGCGACTCGGAGACGCGCCCGGCGCGGTAGTACGAATCGGCGAGGCGGATCTGCTTGCCCGCCTCGATCGTGGGGTTCTTCTCGGGGGACTTCTTCGAGCTCCCGCACGCGCCGAGGGCGAGAAGGGCGAGGGCGGCGACGGCGGCGGTGCTCCGGGTGCGCATGGGCGCGCATTGTAGTCCAGCCGTCACGAAGGCCCGATGCGCACGCTCGACAGGTCGGGGAACTGCGTCTGCAGGTGCGACTTGAGGCGCGCCATGAGCCGGACTTCGGCCTGACGGACCGCTTCGCGCGTGGTGCCGAACCGGTCGCCGATCGCCTGGAGCGTGACCGGATCGTCGGCGAGGAGGCGCTCGTCGAGGATCGCGCGCTCGCGCTCGGAGAGGTCCTCGCGGAAGGTGGCGAGCGCCGCCTGGACCTTCTGCTGCAGCTCGCGGCGCGCCACCTCCTCCTCGACGCTCGGGCCCGACGCGGCGAAGGCGTCGCCGCGGGTGGCGTCGGTGTCGTCCCCCAGGGGCGCGTCGAGGGACACGTCGTGCGAGCGGAGCGCCTGCTCCACCTGAGTGACGTCCTCCTCCGAGACGCCGAAGCGCTCGGCGAGGAGGCGGGGGCCCACCTCGATCCCCTGCGCTTCGAGCTTCGCCTTCTCCTGCCTCAGGTTGCGCAGGAGCTTCCGGCGGGCATTGGTCGTCCCGACGCGCACGAGCCGGACGTTGTCGAGGAGGAACTTCACGATGTAAGCGCGGATCCACCACGTGGCGTACGTGGGGAGGCGCACGCCCAGCTCCGGGTCGAAGCGCTCGATCGCGGCGAGGAGGCCGAGGTTTCCCTCCTGGACGAGGTCCAGGAGGTTCTTCGCCGCGCGGCGGAACGACAGCGCGACGCGGACGACGACCATGAGGTTCGAGGTGATGAGGCGGAACAGCGCCTGGCGGTCGCCCGTCTCGCGGTAGAGCCGCGCGAGATCCTGCTCCTCCTCGCGCGACAGCGGCGGGTAGCGCCGCACCTCCGCCATGTACCGGCGGAACGGATCGACGGGGACGAGCCCGCCGCGGCGTGAGGCCGGGAGGACCTCCGCCGGGACAGGCGGGTCGTCGGAAGGAGCCATCCTTCCGAGGTTAGCAGGTGGAGTTCAGGGGATCAGAAGATCGGGTCGGACAGGAACTTGCGCGGATCGACCTGCGCGCCGGCACGGAACACCTCGTAATGGAGGTGCGGACCGGTCGAGCGGCCGGTCGAGCCGACGAGGCCGATGACCTCGCCCTTCTTCACGCGCTGACCCGGACGCACGAGGACCTTGCTCATGTGACCGTAACGGGACGCCATCCCGTACCCGTGGGCGAGGTGGACCATGTTCCCGTATCCGGCGAGCCGTCCCGCGGCGGTGACGAGCCCGTCGGCCGTCGCCTTCACCGGCGTGCCGGCGGGGGCGACGATGTCCACGCCCTTGTGGAACTCGCGGGAGCCGTCGATCGGGTCGCGCCGCCAGCCGAAGCCGTCGGAGAAGTATCCACCGACCGGTTGGACGGACGGCGTGGAGGCGAGCACGAGGAGGCGCTCGTCCCACGCCTGCGAGAGGCGCTCGAACGACGCGTCGAGGTTCTCCATCCGCTTCTGCAGGGCGTCCTGCTCCTCGCCGAACATCTCCGGGCGGACCGCCCCGAGCCTGCCGACGCCGCCGGCCGGACGCTCCGAGGGAAGATCCTTGAGCCCGACGCGCTGGGCGAGCTTCCCGGCCATCCCTTCGATCTGGGTGAGCTGGTCCCCGATCTGGGCGAGCGCGGTCTCGTAGCGCACCTTGTCGTCACGGAGCTTACGATTCTCGGCCTCGATCGAGGCGGAGTGCTCGGCCAGGGCGCGGGCCTTGAAGAAGAGGCTGGGCGCCCAGGCGGCGACCCCTCCGATCGTGGCGGCGATGACGGAGACGGCGACCACGAAGTTCCGGGACACGTGCATCTTGCGAAAGCGCGCGTGCGCGTGCGGCAAGATGAAGATGGTGTAGAACTTCCGAGACATCATCACCCCGCTAGGGCGGAAAACCCCGGCAGACGTTAACACGCGGTCCCCCGACCGGCAACATGACGGAGCAAGATACGTTCCGACGAAAGGGATGGTTTTTTCGCGGTCCCGGCTTACGACTTCGTAGGGTGCGGCCGTGACGCGTCAGTGGGGGTGCCGATGGTTGTCCCCGTTAGGGTCTCGAAGATCTCCCGGTAACGATTCGAGAGCCCAAGGACGACCTCGGGAGGCAGGACGGGGGCGGGGGGCCTCTTATCCCAGCCGAGGCGCTCCACGTAGTCGCGGACGTACTGCTTGTCGAGGGAGGGCGGAGAGCTCCCCGGCCGGTAGGAGGCCCGCGGCCAGAAGCGCGACGAGTCGGGGGTGAGCATCTCGTCCCCGATCCTCAGGACGCCCTCCGCGTCGCGTCCGAACTCGAACTTCGTGTCCGCGACCAGGATCCCCTTCCCCAAGGCGTACCCCGCACCGTCCGCGTAGAGCGCGAGCGTGAGCGATCTCAGCGTCTCCGCGGTCGGGCCCCCGACCAGGCGCACGACGTCGTCGAAGCCGATGTTCTCGTCGTGACCGGTCTCCGCCTTGGTCGCCGGGGTGAAGATCGGCTCGGGGAGGATCTCCCCCTCGGCGAGCCCGGGGGGGAGGCGCACGCCGCCGATCGCCCCCCGCTCGCGGTAGTCCTTCCACCCGGACCCCGCGAGATACCCGCGCGCGACGCACTCGACGGGGAACATCGAGAGCTTCATGGCGAGCGTGGACCGCTCGGCGAGCATCCCCCCGAAGGGGCGGAGCCGCTCGGGGAAGCGAGACGCGTCGATCTCGATCACGTGGTTCGGGACGAGAGACCTGGTCCTCTCGAACCAGAACGCGGAGAGGCGATTGAGGACGCGGCCCTTGTCCGGGATCGGATTGGGGAAGACGCAGTCGAACGCCGAGAGACGATCGGTCGCGACCAGCAAGAGAGCGCCGTCCACCTCGAACACGTCGCGGACCTTGCCGCGCGCGACGAGGCGAAGTCCGGGCAACTCGGCGGCGATCACGGCGCGATTCTACAGCCTCGCCAGGACGAGCCGGCGCTCGGCGCGCTCGATCGTGACCGGGAGCACGCCGGCGAGCTCGCCGTCGAGCTGATACGGCACGTCCGGGCGCTCCGCGGTCAGCGCCGCGTGCACGCACGGCGCGAGCGCGACTCCGGGCCGCCCCTCGTGCGCGCCCGACCAGAGATAGGGAATGGTCGCGGCGAGCCGCGCGCGGCCGCCCGACAGCGCGCACAGCTCGAGCGGCCCCTCGTCCACGCGGGCGTGAGGCGTCGGCCGCAGGAACCCGCCGTAGAGCGGCGCGCGCCCGACGAGGATCGAGTGCCCCGAAAACCGTCCCACGTCCGTCTCGGCCGTCACGCGGGGGAACGGAAAGCTCGCGACGCCGAGGACGGCGCCGCGCACGTAATCGTGGAAGCCGATCTTGCCGCGCACGGAGCGCAAGAGCGCGCGGAGCACCCACGCGTCGAAGCCCGTCCCCGCCGTCACGAGGAAGAGACGGCCGGAGGCGCTCCCCGGCCGCATCGTCACCCGCGCCGAACCTGCCACGAGGGCGCGCGCGGCCTCGGCCGGATCGAGGGGGATCCCGAGGACGCGCGCGAGGAGGTTCATCGTTCCCGCGGGTGCGATGCCGAGCGCGACACCGGTTCCCGCGAGCCCCTGGGCGACCTCGTGCGCGGTGCCGTCTCCCCCGGCGGCGAGCACGAGGTCGAAGCCGTCGCGAAAGGCGCGAGCACCGACCTCCGACGCCTCGCCGGGGCGCGTCGTGCGGTGGAGCTCGACCGCGGCTCCGGCACGCCGGGCGCCCGCGGCGGCCGCGGCCCCGGCGTCGCGTCCCCGTCTCAGGCCCGCCGCGGGATTCGCGACGACGAGCACGCGGCCCGCGCGGTGCCGCATCCTCTCAGCGCGCGTCGTGGACGATGCGGCCGGAAACGATCGTCATCACGGGGCCGCCGCGGAGCTTCCAGCCGCCAAACGGCGTGTTCGCACTCTTCGAGCGGAACGACTGAGGCTCGACCGTGACCTCCCGATCGAGATCGAGGACGGTCACGTCGGCGTCCACGCCGACGGCGAGCGTCCCCTTGTCGAGCCGCAGCACCCCCGCGGGGCCCGTCGTGAACAGCTCGACCAGACGCGCCAGCGGCAGGTGGCCCTTGTGGACGAGGCGGTCCAGCGCGAGCGACACGGCCGTCTCGAGGCCGACGACGCCGAAGGGGGCGAGCGAGAACTCGACGCACTTCTCGTCGGCGTGGTGCGGCGCGTGGTCGGTCGCGATCGCGTCCACCGTGCCGTCGGCGAGCGCCTCGACGAGTGCTATCCGGTCCGACTCGGTGCGGAGCGGCGGGTTCATCTTCGCGTTCGTGTCGTACCCCGCGACCGCGCTCTCCTCGAGGACGAGGTGATGCGGGGTCACCTCGCAGGTGACCTTGATCCCCTCGCGCTTCGCGCGCCGCACGATCGAAGCGGAGCGCGCGGTCGACATATGCGCGATGTGGACCGAGCCCCCGGTGTACTGCGCCAGGAGCACGTCGCGCTGCACCATGAGGTCCTCGGCGACGCCGGGCCATCCCTTGAGGCCGAGGCGCGTGGAGACCTCCCCCTCGTGCACGACCCCGCCCGCGACGAGCGTGGGCTCCTCGCAGTGGTCGATGACCGGCAGATCGAAGATGCGCGCGTACTCGAGGGCGCGGCGCATGAGGCCCGCCGAGGCCACGGGCTTCCCGTCGTCGGAGAAGCCGCGGGCGCCGGCGATCGCCATGTCGCCCATCTCGGCGAGCTCCTCGCCCATCTGTCCCTTCGAGACGCAGCCGATCGGGTAGACGCGGACGGTCCCGTGCTGGCGCGCCTGGGCGAGCACGAACTCGACGACCGAGCGTGAGTCGATCGGCGGCACCGTGTTCGGCATGCACGCGATCCCCGTGAAGCCGCCCGCCGCGGCGGCGCGCGTGCCGGTCGCGATCGTCTCCTTCCACTCGTACCCGGGCTCGCGCAGGTGCACGTGCATGTCGATGAAGCCGGGACAGACGTGGAAGCCCGTGAGGTCGAGGACCTGCGCCCCGTCCGACGTGATGCGCTCGGCGACCTTCGCGATGCGGCCGTTCTCGACGAGCACGTCGCGTACGGCGTCGAGGCGCTGCGACGGATCGACGACCCTAGCGTTCTTGAGCAGGAGCGTCACGCTCGCCTCCGGCCAGCAGGTAGAGGGCCGCCATGCGGACGGCCACGCCGGCGCGCACCTGGTCGAGGATCACCGAGGCCTTGCCGTCCGCGACGTCGCCCATGATCTCGACCCCGCGGTTGATCGGTCCGGGGTGCATGACGATGGCATCCTTCGCCGCGCGCGCGAGACGCTCCACGGTGAGGCCGTAGAACGCGGCGTACTCGCGCAACGTCGGGAAGTACCCGCCGCGCATCCTCTCGAGCTGGATGCGCAGCATCATGACGACGTCGGCCCCTTCGACCGCCTCCTCCATCCGCCACGTCGCCTTCGCCCCGAGGCGCTCGATGCCGGGCGGGAGGAGCGTCGGCGGGCCGCACACCGTGACCTCCGCACCCATCTTCGAGAGGAGGAGCACGTTCGAGCGCGCGACGCGGCTGTGGAGGATGTCGCCGACGATCGCGACGCGTAAGCCTTCGAGCTTCCCCTTGCTCTGGCGGATCGTGAACGCGTCGAGGAGCGCCTGGGTCGGATGCTCGTGCGCGCCGTCGCCGGCGTTGACGATCGACGCCTTAGCGTAGCGGGCGAGGAAGTGGGGAGCGCCCGCCTCCGCGTGGCGCATGACGATGAAGTCCGGCGACATCGCCTCGAGGTTCCGGAGCGTGTCGAGGAGCGTTTCCCCCTTCACGAGGCTCGAGCTGCCGGAAGAGAAGTTCAGCGAGTCGGCCGACAGGCGCTTCTGGGCCAGCTCGAACGAGGACCTCGTCCGCGTCGAGGGCTCGACGAAGAAGTTCACGACCGTGCGCCCGCGCAGGACCGGGACCTTCTTGATCTCGCGCGTCCCGATCTCCGCGAACCCCTCCGCCGTGTCGAGGATGAGCGTGATCTCGTCCGGATCGAGCGGCTCGATCCCGAGCAGGTGCCGGCTCTTGAGGTTCATGCCTCGTCCTCCCCGCGGAGGTCGCGGCCGTCCTTCGGCTTCACGATGAAGACCTCGTCGCGCCCGTCCGTCTCCTTGAGCAGGACGTCCACCCGCTCGGAGGGGGCCGTCGGGACGTTCTTCCCGACGAAGTCCGCGCGCACCGGAAGTTCGCGGTGGCCGCGATCGACGAGGACGGCGAGCTGGATCGCGCGCGGACGCCCGAGGTCCATGACGGCGTCGAGCGCCGCGCGGACCGTGCGCCCCGTGTAGAGGACGTCGTCCACGAGCACGATCGTCGCGTCGTCGATCTCGAAGGGGATCTCGGTGCGGCGGAGCACCGGGTGGTCGGCGATGCGCGAGAGGTCGTCGCGGTAGAGGTTGATGTCGAGGACGCCCACGGGAGGCGGGGTCCCCTCGATGGCACCGAGCGTCGCCGCGAGGCGGCGCGCGAGCGGGACGCCGCGCGTCTGGACGCCGACGATCCCGAGGCCCGGGAGCCCCTTGTTGCGCTCGAGGATCTCGTGGGCGATGCGCGTCAGCGAGCGCTCGATCGAGGCGGCGTCGAGCACGCGAACGCGTGCGGGTGAGGTCACGCTTCCCCTCCTTCGGGCCTCTCGGGGCCGTGTTAAAGGAACCCGTCCAGGAAGCGCCCGCATGCTAGCATGCGGGCGCGCATGATGTCCGACTTCGCGACGACGGTCGTACGGAACGTCGATCTCGGCCGCGGAAGTTTTCTCATCGAGTTCGAAGACCCCGGCCTCGGCGCCGCCATGCGGCCGGCGCAGTTCTTCATGATCGGCATTCCGGGGAACGACGTGCTCCTCCGGCGGCCGTTCTCGGTGTGCGGCTTGCCGGGAACCTTCGACGACGCGACGCCCGGCACGCTCCAGGTCCTCTACCGCGTCTACGGGCGGGCGACGTCGCTGCTCGCCTCCCTGAAGCGAGGCGCACGGCTCGACGTGCTGGGGCCCCTCGGCCGCGGCTTCGAGCTCCGAGGCGACGACGCGGAGATCGTGCTGGTCGCCGGCGGGATCGGCTCGGCGCCCTTCCCCGCGTTCCTGAAGGAGCTCGCCCGCCGGGGGCGCAAGGCTTCGATGATCTACGGCGCGCGCTCGGCCGCGGAGCTCCCGCTCCTCGACTGGTTCGAGGAGCACACCGAGCGCGTCACGGTCACGACCGACGACGGCTCCGCCGGGACGAAGGGGCTCGTCACGCTCCCCCTGACGTCGATCCTGGGGGACAAGCGGAAGGTGCATCTCTACGCGTGCGGGCCGAACCCGATGCTCAAGGCGGTCGCCCGCCTGGCGGTCGAGGCCGGCGTGCCGTGCGACCTCTCGCTCGAAGCGCCGATGGCCTGCGGCTTCGGAGTCTGCCTCGGCTGCGTGGTTCCCGTGAAGGTCGACGGCGAGACGCGCTACGAGCGGGTGTGCGTCGAGGGGCCGGTCGTGCCCGCGTCGAGGATGGCGTGGTGACCCCCGACCTCTCGGTCGAGGTCGGGACGGTCCGCCTCAAGAACCCGGTGCTCACGGCGTCGGGGACGTTCGGCTACGGCCTCGAGTTCCAGCCCTTCCTCGAGCTGTCCGAGCTCGGGGGGCTCGTCACGAAGGGACTGTCCCCCAAGCCGCGCCGGGGGAATCCGCCGGAGCGCATCGTCGAGACGCCGGCCGGGATGTTGAACGCCATCGGCCTCCAGAACGTCGGCGTGGATGCGTTCCTCAGCGACAAGCTCCCGAAGCTCCGCGCGTTCGACACGGCGGTCGTGGCCAACGTCTTCGGGGAGACCGAAGCCGAGTACGTCGAGGTCTGCGAGAAGCTCGACGCGAGCTCCGGCATCGCCGCGATCGAGCTCAACGTGTCCTGCCCGAACACCGAGTGCGGCGGGATGATCTTCGGGAACGACCCGGCCTCGCTCGCCACGATCACGCGCGCGTGCCGTCGCGCGACGAAGCTCCCCCTGTGGGTGAAGCTCTCGCCCAACGTCACCGACATCCGCGAGACCGCGCGTGCCGCGGAAGGCGAGGGTGCCGACGCGGTGACGCTCGTGAACACGTTCGTCGGCATGGCCGTGGACGTCGAGCGGCGGCGGCCGGTCCTGGCGAACGTCAGCGGCGGGCTCTCGGGCCCCGCGATCCGGCCGCTCGCGGTCTGGATGACCTGGCAGGTGCGCGGCGCCGTGAAGATTCCGATCGTCGGCATGGGCGGCATCATGACCGCGCGCGACGCGCTCGAGTTCCTGATCGCGGGGGCGACCGCGGTGCAGACGGGAACCGTGAACTTCGTCACCCCGTCGTCGGCGGCGACGGTCGCTCGCGATCTCGCCTCGTGGCTCACTCAGCGCGGGATCCGCTCGGTGCGCGAGATCGTCGGCACGATGAGGACCACATGAGACCCGAGGAGAGGATCTTCGTCGCTCTCGATACGCCGGAGCGCGAGCGCGCGCTCGCTTTGGCGAAGCGTCTGCACGGGAAGGTCGGCGGGTTCAAGGTCGGCCTCGAGGCGTTCGTCGCGTTAGGGCCGTCGATCGTCCGCGAGATCGTCGGGCTGGGTCTTCCCGTCTTCCTCGACCTCAAGCTCCACGACATCCCGAACACGGTCGCGGGAGCGGCCGCCTCGGCCAAGCATCTCGGCGCGAGCTTCCTGACCGTGCACGCGCTGGGCGGGGTCGAGATGATGCGCCGCGCGGTGGACGCGTTCCCCGGCGCTTCGATCCTCGCGGTGACGATCCTCACGAGCCACGACGAGGAGAGCCTGGGGCGCCTCGGCATCGCCGGCCCTTCCCCCACCGCGGTGTCACGCCTCGCAGCACTCGCGCGCGAGGCGCGGACGGGAGGGATCGTCTGCTCGCCGCTCGAGATCGCGGAGGCGCGCCGGGCCCACCCCGAAGCGACCATCGTCGTCCCGGGAATCCGGCCCGCCGGGGCCGCGGCGAACGATCAGGCGCGGGTCGCGACCCCCGCCGCCGCGGTGCGCGCGGGCGCGGACCGGCTCGTGATCGGCCGCCCGATCACGGGGGCCGAAGATCCCGCCGCCGCCGCGGAGGAGATCGCCCGGGAGATCGCGCGCGGCTAGAC
>Ga0111538_10011962_pt1 | contig 11477 bp, 8 predicted proteins | sample SoiMethybrSBSTD1_FD_79669 | JGI IMG/M metagenome (GOLD analysis project Ga0111538, IMG submission 79669) | Bulk soil microbial communities from a Populus tree surrounding site in Tennessee, USA - Soil MetaG P. TD hybrid SBSTD1 (version 2)... | ecosystem: Environmental > Terrestrial > Soil > Tree...
GGGCCACCGGCACCATCCGGGCGTTCATGGGCGATGCAGAGCTCGGGATCGCGGCATGCCGGCGAAGCCTCGAGCGCTCGCCCGACCCCTTCAACACCGCCACCGCGCTGGGCTTCCTGGGCTACGCCTATCTCCAGGCCGGACAGTCGCGCGAGGCCATCAGGCATCTGGAGCAGGCGATCGAGCTGTTCGCGCGCTTTCGCTACCGGCACGTCCAGGGCCTCTTCACTGCATACCTCAGCGAAGCCGTCTATCGCACCGGCGATCTCGCCGCCGCGCGGCGGGCGGCGGCGAACGGTCTCGAGCTATCGGCGGGCGCCCAGTTCCCGTATGGGACCGGGCTCGTCCACCGCCTGCTGGGCCGGATCGCGCAGGCGGAGGGCTCGTTCGAGGCGGCCCGCCGCCTGCTCGAGGAGGCCCACACCCGCTTCGTCTCCATCGAGGCCCAGCACGAGGTGGCCTGCACCGAGCTGGCGCTGGCGGATCTTGCGCATGTGGAAGGGCAAGGCGACGTATGTCTCGTCCACGCCGGCCGGGCGCTCGCGACCTTCCAGCGGCTCGGGGTGCCGCGCTACGTGGAGCGCGCGCGGGCGCTGATGGCCGTCGTCGGCGAAAGGAGCCCGTCATGACGGAAGCGAAGACCTACGACGCAGTGGTGATCGGCTCGGGCTTCGGCGGCGCGGTGACGGCATGCCGCCTCGCGGAGCATGGGTACTCGGTGCTCGTCCTGGAGCGCGGGCATCGCTGGGGGCCGAAGCAGGGCTTGCGCGATGAGCGCAGTCAGGCGGGCGACCAGCGGGACCCCGAGGTGATGCCGTTTCCCCGGCGGGCCGGCGACGCGTGGCTCTGGGATCACCGTCATCCCGAGCGGGCGAGCGGGTGGATCGATTTTCGCGCGTTTCCGTACATGGGTGTCGCGCAAGGCGCCGGGGTCGGCGGTGGCTCCCTGATCTACTCGAGTGTGCTGCTCGACGCCGACCCTCAGTCCTTCGCTCAGGGATGGCCCAAGGAGATCGACGCGAGCGTGCTTGCGCCGTACTACAAGGAGGTCGGCCGGATGCTGGAGGGCCGGCCCGTCCCGAGCGGGCAACGGGGCAGGCTGGTCATGCTCCTCGAGGACGCCGCGGAGAAGACGAGGGTGCCTGCCCGCTTCCACCCCCTCGACGTCGCCGTGCGCTTCGACGACGCCTTCCGCTTCGACGCCGGGCAGCGCCCAGAGACCACGGGGTCAATCCGAAAGCTGAACATGCACGGGGCATGGCAGGGCACGTGCACTGGCCTCGGCACCTGTAACCTCGGCTGCGAGCTGGGCGCAAAAAACACACTCGACAAGAACTACCTCTACGTCGCGGAGGCCCACGGCGCCGAGATCCGGCCGCGTCATCTCGTGCGGACCATCGCGCCGGAGCCGGGCGGCGGCTATCGCGTGCACTTCGATCACATCGCGAAGGAGCGCTTCGAGCCCGGTAGCGTCGTCGGCCGGCTCGTGATCGTGGCGGCGGGGTCCCTGGGCTCGACCGAACTCCTCCTGCGCTGCCGGGACCAGTACCGCACGCTGCCGGGGCTGAGCCCATTCCTCGGCAAGAACTGGAGCAGCAACGGCGACGTGCTCACGCCGGCGTTCTACTTCTTCCGCAAGCCGCTCTACCCCGGGCGCGGGGTCCCGTTCGCCGGCCACATCGATTTCCTCGACGGGCGCCCCGCCGGGTTCAACATTGAGGACGGGGGCTTTCCGTATCAGGCCGCCCGCACGCTCGTCCGCCACCTGGCCATGAATCGCGGGCCCGTTCTGCGGATGCGGCACAAGCTCTTTCATCTGGCCGTGTCCTTGCTGGGCGCACTCTACGGGGCCGCGCACTGGCTCGCCGGGCGGCGCGTGTTGAAGCCGCTCCGCCCCCTCGTGGAATGGCTCGATCCGGTCAATCGAATGATGCCGTGGGTGGCTCAGGGGCAGGACGCGGCCGATGGCACCCTGCGGCTCAAGGACGGCGAGCTGTTCCTGGACTGGGACCCCTCGCAGTCGGTACCGCTGATCGATGCCATCATCACCAGCCACAAGAAGCTGTCGTGGAGGACGTGGGGCGTGCCGCTCCCGCCCATCGCCTGGCGCTGGTTCCGCTCGCTCATCACGCCGCATCCTCTGGGAGGCTGCAACATGGGCGATGGCGCGGCGAACGGCGTGGTGAACCACAAGGGCGAGGTGTTCGGCTACCCGCGGCTCTACGTGGCCGACGGCGCCATCGTGCCGGAGGCCCTCGGCACCAACCCGGCCAAGACCATCGCCGCGCTCGCGGAGCGCAACGTCGAGCTAATGATGAACGACCACCCGCGCGGGAGACTGTGAGGACCGCCATGCTGGAGCGTCCACTCGAGATGGCCGTGCTCGGTGACTCGGTCCTCTGGGGCTCCGGCCTCGAGGACGAGCAGAAGCTCTGGACCCTGGTGCGTCAGTGGCTCGAGGAGCATGGCGAATCCGTCCGCGTGCGCGTCCTCGCGCACTCGCTCGCCGTCGTCGAGCCCGACCCCGTGAAGGATGCGGTGGCCCCAGTGTGGGGCGAGGTGCGCTACCGGTATCCGTCCATCACGTATCAGGCGCTGGAGGACCCGCGGCTGGGCGACGACCCCGAAGCCATCGGCCTCGTGCTGGTGGACGGCGGGATCAACGATCTCGGGCCCCTGAATCTCGTCAACCCGTTGCGCTCGCCCCGCTGGGTGCGCGAGCAGGCCGCCGAGCACTGCGGGCGGAAGATGCGGAACCTCCTGCTGGGACTGCTCACTCGCCTGCCCGAGGCGCAGGTGGTGGTCACCGGCTATTTCCCCATCCTCTCCGCTCAGACCTGGTTCGTCCGAGCCCTTCCGTTCCGGTCGCTCCGGCGGCGGCTGGTGGAGCTGTCGGAGACGTGGGCGGAGGCGTCCGACGCCTGGCTGCGCTGGGCGGTGGATCAGGCGAATCTCCATGGCTCGGGGTCGCGGGTGCTCTACGCCCCAGTCACGTTCCGGCCCGAGCACTGCTACGGCGCGCCCAATGCCCACGTCTGGAGCCTGTGGGAGGCGCTGACGGACCGGACTCCGGTGGGCCAGCGCCGCCGCTGCGAATGCCGCCGCCGCAAGCCGTGGGATCTCATCTGCCCGATCGACCGCGCCTTCCATCCCAACGACAAGGGCGCGCGCGCATATGCCGACGCGGTCATCCACGCGCTCGCGAGGGTGGCGAGCGCCGCGCGCTGAGGCGCGCGCCTAGACGATCTTCTCGTACACCCCCGGCGGGATCAGCCGGAAGACGGGAATCGGCTCCGACACGTTCTTGAAGGTCTTGGGGCCGAGCGCTTCCAGGACGAAGATCCCGCGGATGCGCTCGGCGGTCTTGGGGCCGATGATGATCTCGCCCCCCTGCGCGAAGCCGGCGAAGCGCGCGGCCTGATTCGTCACGGGCCCGGTGGCGGTGAAGGTCCACCGCTGCGCCCCCGCCCCGCCGAGCTTGGTCGCCCCCACCAGCGCCTCCCCCGAGTTGATCCCCATGTGCAGGGCGATCGGCTGCACCGACGCACGGTACTGCTCGTTGAGGTCGAGCGTCTTCTGGCGGATGGCGAAGGCGGCGCGGGTCGCATTCACCGCGTGGTCCTGGCTGGAGCGATCCGCCTTGTCCTGGGCGGCGCGCTGGAAGATCACCATGAGCCCGTCGCCCGCCGTCTCGTTCACGTCGCCGTGGTGGGCGCGGATGATCTCGAGGAAGGATGAGAAGTAGGTCTGGACGAGCTGGTTCAGCTCCTCCGGCGGGAGCTGCTCGGAGAGCTTGGTGTAGCCGGCGATGTCGAGGAAGACGACGGAGACCTCCTCCGTGCGCTTCTCGAGCTCGGTGGCGTTGGGATCACGCTCGAGGAGCGCCTTGACGGCGTCGGGGACGAACTTCGACAGCTCCCCCTTGAGCTGCTGGAGCAGCTCGACCTGGCGGCGCGAGGCCTGCAGGCTCTCGAGCGTGGAGGCCAGCTCGGCGTTCCGCGCGGCGAGGTCGTCGCGGGCGCGCGCCAGGCTCTCGCTCATCTCGTTGAGCGCGCCGCCCAGGTCGTGGAGCTCGTCGCCGGGCCCGGCCAGCTTCACGCGCGCCGCGAAGTCCCCCGCCCCGATGCGCCGCGCCACGCCCGCGACCTGCCGCACCGGCTTCACCACGACCTGGCGCATCGCCACCCACAGGACGGCCCCCGCGGCGAGGATAGTCAAACCGCCCACCATCATCTGGCGGTTGCGCTGCTGGCGCACGTCGGCGAAGACCGGCTCCATGCTCGTGGCCACGCGCACCACCGCGCGCACCTTGTGATCGGAGCCGTGGCAGCCTTGGCACTTCTCCTGGTTGAGCACCGGGCGGACCACGGTGAAGACCATGGCGCCGTCGCGCTTCTCCAGCAGCTCCTGGGGCTGAAGCGTGTCCACCGCCGCCTGGAACAGCGGACGGCCGGCCATCGAGGGCCCCGCCGGCCGCTCCATCTTGGCGATGGAGTCGAAGACCTCCTTGGAGAGCCCGGCGTTCTTCTCCACCTCGTTCAGGGTGGCCAGGTCGGTGAAGGCCTCCACGCCGTTACGCCGGTAGATGTCGAGCCCACCCACGGCGGACGAGCTCTTGAGGTCGCTGATCAGCATGCGCGTGACGTCGGGCCGCTCCTGCAGCATCGCGCTCTCGATGCTGGCGATCATGGCCTCGGTGAGGCGGCGCGCCGCCTGCTTGTTCTGCTCGACCAGCAGGGCCGATTCCTGGCGAATGGTCAGGATCGTCGAGGCGCCGAAGCCGATGATGAGCACGGCGACGATGACGAGCCCGATCTTGGTGGTGAGTGGAACGCGGGTCATCGCGCGGCAGCGTAGCACCGATGGCGGGGCGGAGGCCAGCCCCGGCGCGCGAGGCCGGTGCGGCGACCCCGCTCCGCTAGGCCGGCCGCCCCTCTCCCAGCACGCGCAGGAGGGCGTCGGGCGCGACCGGCTTCACCAGATGGGCGTCGAACCCCGCCGCGGTGGAGCGCTCCTGATGCGCCGAGAAGCCGGTGAGGGCGATGAGGCGGATCTCGTCACCCCTCGGCAGCGCGCGCAGCCGCTCGGCGAGCTCGTACCCATCCATGTCGGGCAGACCGATGTCGATCAGGGCGACGTCGGGCAGCTCGACGCGCGCGAGGGCGAGCGCCTCGCCGCCGTCCGCCGCCGTGCGCACGCGGAGGCCGCGCTGCTCGAGCACGATTTCGAGGGCCTCGCGCCCGTCCGCATTGTCCTCGACGAGGAGGACGCGCAGCGGAGCCGAACGGGCGGGCCGCGCCGCATCGCTCGGCGCCGGAGGGGTCACGTGGGCGCCGAAGGCGGACGCGAGCGGCAGGCGGACCATGAAGTCCGCGCCCTGCCCGAGCCCTCCGCTCTCCACCTCGACGACCCCGCCGTGCTGGGTCACCAGCTCGCGCACGACGGACAGGCCGAGTCCGAGCCCGGTTCGGGACTGCGGCGCCTGAATGTTGGCGCGCGAGAACACGTCGAAGACGCGCGACTTGAAGTCGAGCGGGATGCCCACGCCAGAGTCCCGCACGTGCAGCACCGCCTGGTCGCCTTCTCCGCCGATCGACACGTCGATCGTGCCCCCGGCCGGCGTGTACTTCACCGCGTTGTCGAGGAGGTTGCCGAGCACCTGCTCGAGACGGTCGGGATCCGCCTCGACCATCACCGGCTCGCGCGCGAGCCGAGCGGAGATGGACAGCCCCTCACTCTCCTTCCGGCCTCGCGCGATCTCGACGGACTGGCGGACCACCTCCCGCAGGTCGACACGCTGGCGGCGCAACGAGACCAGCCCGAACCGAATGCGCGAGACGTCGAGCAGGTCGTTGACGAGATGGGCGAGGTGGTGGGACTGCCGGCCGAGGATCTGGGCGAGGTGCTCGCGATCCTCTCCCGACGCTCGATCCATCGCGGCGAGGGCATTCGTGACGGCGGACAGGGGATTGCGCAGCTCGTGGGCGAGCATGGCGAGGAATTCGTCCTTCCGCTGATGCTCCAGCTCCAGCTCACGGACAAGGTTGCCGGTATCGAGCGCCAGGCCCAAGCGCAGGCCGATGTCGGCGAGCAGCCTGAGGTCGGCGGAGTCGTACGCCCGCTCGGAGAGCCCGTAGCCGAGGGTCAACGCCCCGTAGCGGCGCCGGTGTGACTGGATCGGCACGATCACCGCCGAGCCGAGGCGAATCTCACGCCAGGCCAGCGCGGCCTCCGGCGAGCCAGCGAACATGTCCAGCCACTCGTCGGTGACCTCCTCGACGAGGAGCGGCTCGCCGGTGCGGCACACCTCGGCGATGGGATGACCTGACGTCAGCTCCACGACGCTCGTCCGGATGCCCCGGAGGCGCTCGGAGAGCTTGGGGTCCGTGTGCGCGCTCAGCTCGGGGACGAGCTCGGCCTCCCGCTGGAGGTCGGCGAGGAGGAGATCGCCGAGCGCCGGAAGCACCGCCGACGCGATCTCGGACAGGGTCGCCGGATAGTGGATGGACGTGGCGAGAATCCCGCTCACCCGCGCCAGGATCTCCAGCCGTTGCCCGGCCCGCTCGGCGTTCGCGCGCGCCTCCTTCTCGGCGCTCAGGATCTCGCGGGTGAAGTCGTTGGCCGCTTGAAGCTCCTCCGCGCGCTGCCGCGCCGAGATGTCGCGGACGAGCCAGCGGAGAGAAGGCAGCGCGCCCCGCCGCCCATCGAGCGCCACCACCGTGACTCCGGCAATGAACGGATCGGCATAGCGCGGACGCAGGCGCAGCGGCCATTCTCCGCCACGCTCGCTGCTCACGTTGCTGAGACGCCAGCGAAAGGCCCGGTGATCGCTCTGCGCGACGAACACGACCAGAGGCTTGCCGGGCAGGAAGCGGCGCGGGACCTGCAGCATCTCGGCCATGGCGGCATTCGCCTCGCGGATGGTGCCATCGGCGTCCGTGATCAGGTAGCCGTCGGGCCCGTCCTCGAACAGTCGGCGATGCTCCACCAGGGCGGCGTGCGCCGCCTCCCTCGCGGCGCGCGCCTCGGCGAGATCGGCCGCCGCGCCCGTCACCATCGCGCCGACGCGCTGGAAGCCCGCCGCGATCGCCCGCAGCTCGGCGGCCCACTCGTCGAGATCGCCGCGCTTCGGCTTCTCCACGCGCCGCAAGAGCCGGGTCACGCGGTCGTAGAGCGCCTGGACCTCCCCGTTGATGTCGCGCGGCAGATCCATACCCTCCTTCCTCAGGGGCTCGCTTCGAGGAGCTGCTCCTCCATGAGGATAATCGCGCCGAGGATTCCGTCGACGGATCCGCGCAGCGGCGTCACCCGGATGGAGGTCTGGACTCGCTTCCCTCGCCGGTTGACCGCCTCGACGATGAGGCCGGCCTGGGGGCTCTCCTTCGTGAGCACGGCGCGGACCGGCGCGCGCAGGTGCTCGACGGGGAGGCCGATGTCAAGATTGAGGAGATGGCGGTCTCGCACCTCGTCGGCGCGGAGGCCCCACATGTCCTCCGCCCGGTCGTTCCATGCGAGGACCTGGAAGTCGGGGTCCACCACCGCCACGCCCGCCTCGAGGCCGGAGAGCACCGACGCCAGGAAGGCGTTGGCGTGGTTCAGCTCGTCGCTCCGCACTCGCAGCTCGGTGTTGGTGGTCTCGAGCTCCTCGTTGGTGGACTGGAGCTCCTCGTTCATCGTCTCCAGCTCCTCGTTGGTGGACTGGAGCTCCTCGTTGGTGGACTGGAGCTCCTCGTTGGTGGACTGGAGCTCCTCGTTCGTCGTCTCCAGCTCCTCGTTCGAGGATTGGAGCTCCTCGTAGGCCGTCTCCAGCTCGTTCTTGGAGCGCTCGAGATCCTCCTGGAGCTGGCGGACGCGCGTGGTGTCCCCGAAGCTTACCTGGACGCCGACCTGGTCCCCGCGCGCGTCCCGCAGCGGCACGACCTCGATGTCGAGGTAGCGGGGCTCCCCCCCCTCGCCGGGCCAGAGGACGTCCCGGCGATACGCGACGCGGTTTTCGGTCATCGCATCCTGGATCACCGAGCGGATCTCGATGGGGCGATAGGAGAGCTCCAGGTCCTGGAGCCGCTTCCCGACGTCGCCGGCGCCGAGTCGGAACAGCCCGCGCGCCCGCGCGTTCGCGAGGGCGAGCACGCCGTCCGAGCGAATCACCACCCGGGCCGTTGGGTCCGCTTCCAGCGCCAGGGCCTGGATGGTCTCGTCACTGGGCATCTCTCCGCTCCGGTCATCGCGTTTGGGTGGGATCGTCAGCTCGCGACCGTTGGGGGCGACGGTCTTGGTGAACACGCGCGACTTGAGCTCGACCGGCGTGAATAGGTCCCCGTGCGTGAGCAAGAGCTCGGCACGCCCCATGAAGAGATAGCCGCCGCCCCTGAGCGCGAAGCTGAAGCGTGACAGGATGCGCGCCTGGGTCTCGCGCGTGAAGTACATGAGGGTGTTGCGGCAGGCGAGGAGGTGCACCCGGGAGATCGGCGCGTCCTGGACGAGATCGTGCCGGCCGAAGATGATGGACCGCCGCAGCTCCTTGTGAAAAATGTACCGGTCCCCGACGCGCTCGAAATAGCGGGCCAGGTACTCGGGCGGCACCTCCTCCACCTGCGGCACGGCGTAGGTCGCGTGCCGGGCCTGCGCGAGGGAGTCCTCGTCCACGTCCGAGGCGTAGATCTTCACGCGATGCCGGAACTGATCCAGGCCGAGCTGCTCGGCAAAGATCATCGCGAGCGTGTAGGCTTCCTCGCCGGACGCGCATCCCGCGGTCCAGATCCGGATGGCGCCGTCCGGCCGCGCCGACGCGAGGATGCGCGGCACGATCTCGGTGGCGACGTAGCGCCAGGCCTCCACGTCGCGGAAGAAGCTCGTGACGTTGATCAGGATGGTGTTGAAGAGGATCGTGAACTCCTCCGGGTGGAACTCGAGGTACTCCTGGTACGCGCCGAAGGTCCCCGCGCCGACCGTCTGCTGGCGCTTCTGGATGCGCCGGATCAGGCTCGACCGCTTGTAGGCGGTGAAGTCGAAGCCGCGGCTCGCCTTGAGGTACTGAAGCAGCCCCTCGACGCTCTCGCTGCTCTCAGTCTCTTCGCTCATCGACCTCTCCCGTCTGCACCAGGGTCACCAGCGCGCCGGGAATCTCGGCCAGCGAGAGCACGAAATCCACGCAGCCGGTCTGAATGGCGGCGTGCGGCATGCCGAAGAACTCCGATGAGGCCTCGTCCTGGGCGAGCACGGTGCCGCCCATCTTCTTGATCGCCTTCACCCCCATGGAGCCGTCGCTGCCCGTTCCGGTCAGCACCACCGCGATCGCCCGCTCCCGGAACGACCCGGCCACCGACTCGAAGAGAAGGTCCGCGGATGGCCGCACGAAGTGTACGAGCTCGGACTGGGAGAGCGACAGCGTCGCGTCCGGATTGACGAGGAGGTGCTTGTTCGGCGGGGCAATGTAGACGGTCCCCGGCGCGAGCTTGTCCGTTTCCTCCGCTTCCTTGACGGGCAGGACCGTCCGGCGGCTCAGAATATGGGCCATGAGACTGCGATGACGGGGGTCGAGATGCTGCACGACCACGATCGATGGCGGAAACGCGGGAGGGAGCGCATTCAGCACGATACTCATCGCCTTTAGGCCGCCTGCGGAGGAAGCGATCGCGATCACGTCGAACGAGGACATGCCCACTCTCCTGGGGGAGGCCGCGCCCCTTCGCGCATCGGTGCGCGAAGGACGGTAGCATATTCGCAAGGTTGGCTCAATCTCTCGTCCCGCCCGCAGCCGCGCGACCACTCCATCTCCCCGATGCCTCCCGGAGAGGCGCCGAAGGCGAAGAACGTCCTCGGGATTCGCTCCTCGTTCACATCGGGCTATCGAGCTGCGAATGTCGTGCCCTTCCCTGCAGTCTTCGGTAGGCTAGCGTAATCACCCCGTTAGGGGGGGCGAGCCGCCGCGCCATCGTGCCTTCTCCTCGTACTCCCGGTACTTACGACCTGCCTCCAGACAGTATGACGCGCGCTTGACGGGCGCTGAGGGGACCGTCATAGTGACCGCCTAGGAGGACACGGCCGTATGGACATGCGCGACCTGTTCCTGGCTCAGCACAGTGCCATGCAATCCGCCAGCGTCGCCGGCAACAAGGCCTCCGCCGTCGAGCGGGTGCTCAACGGCCTCAGCGAGGAGCAGCTCCGGGTGCGGCCTCGCGAGGACCTCAACTCCATCGCCTGGATCCTCTGGCACGTAGCGCGCGCCGAGGACATTTTCCTCAACCCCGTGCTCACGGGCCGGAGCCAGGTCTTCGACGACGTTTGGATGAAGAAGCTGAACGTCACCCGGAAGGACTTTGGAATCGGGATGAAGAGCCCCGAGGTCTCCGAGCTCACCCGGGCGATCAACGTGGACGCGGTCCGCGAGTATCGCGACGCCGTGGGTAAGCGCACCCGCGAGATCATCGGCGGCTTTCAGCCGGGCGACTGGGAGGGCCAGGTGCAGCAGGCCGGCATGGACCGCGCGCTCGCTGAGGGCGGGTTCCCCGCGCCGGTGGCGCAGGCCTTCGCGGGCCGGCCCCGCGCGATGGTGCTGAGCGGGCTCGCCCTCTTCCATCCCGCCGGCCACTTCGGCGAGGCCAACACCATCCGCAGCGCCGGGGGCTTCGGCACCGGCATCTAGCCTCGCACGCGGACGCCCACGTGGCGAGCACGATTGACCCGCGCGAGCTCCTCCTCGAGACCCGAGAGGAGCTCGCGCGCTTCGTGGAGCTCCTGCCGATGCTGCTCGCGGGGCTGGAGGGCGCCGCTTGGCGCGCGCGCCCCAGCCCCGCGGAATGGTCCCCCGTCGAGATCGTCTGCCACCTCCGTGACGAGGAAGTGGACGACTTCGGCGCGCGCCTACGCGTGATCCTCGCCGGCGGCCCGCGCTTCGCGCCCAACGATCCCGAGCAGAATGCAATGACCCGCCGCTATCGGGAGGCCGATCCCGCGGACGCCTTGGCGGCCTTTGTCACTCACCGCCGGGCGACGCTCGATCTCCTCGCCGCGGCCCCACCCGAACGGCTCGCCGCCACCGCCGAGCGCCCCAACGGCGGGCGGCTCTCCGGCCTCGATCTCCTGGCGAGCTGGGTCGCGCACGACCGCCTGCATCTCCAGCAGCTCGCGGGCACGCTCGCGCGCCTCTGGGCGAATCGCTGGGCGCCGCTCGACGTGGGCTATGCCGGGCCCATCCCCTACGGCGGGTAAGCGACCGGCGCTATTTCCGGGCGCTGGCGATGTGGGCGGGCTGCGGGAACGCGAGCCCGGCGTCGTCCAGGTGTGGGGCGAGCGTCTCGGTGATCTCGGTCACCAGCTCGCGCCGCTGCGTGTCCGTGAGCTGGGCGAGCGGCCCCAGCATTTGCGGCGCGCCCCCGGTGATGATCCGGTAGAAGGCCTCCGGCGACACGAAGCGGGTCATCTTCACCTCGGCGCGGATCTCGAGGTCGCGGAAGCCGGCGCCCGCGATCACGCCC
>Ga0111538_10011963_pt1 | contig 11477 bp, 10 predicted proteins | sample SoiMethybrSBSTD1_FD_79669 | JGI IMG/M metagenome (GOLD analysis project Ga0111538, IMG submission 79669) | Bulk soil microbial communities from a Populus tree surrounding site in Tennessee, USA - Soil MetaG P. TD hybrid SBSTD1 (version 2)... | ecosystem: Environmental > Terrestrial > Soil >...
TAGACGACAATCCCCTGGGGGATCGCCGCTACTACGGAAAACTATTCTCTATTTCACGAGCGAAACGGGCGGAATTTTGTACGTCGGGAGCGGTCGCATGTCGGGCATAGTCACCCAGAAATCCGGAGATTTGCGGTACGGCAGCGCCTTTGTCCTGTGCGGTGGCCGGCAACGCAAGCATGGCCCCACCCAGCATGACAGCGGCAAATGACGCAGTAACTGCGGATTTGTTTTTCAGGTTACGATCCAATCTAATCAATAAAAATAAGGAGTTAACCCCGATTCGGCCACCAAGAGTCAGCGCCCTCAACATGCGCAAACACGGAGGAATAGTGCTTCACAGAAATGGTTCGTGCTATTGGGCTTTGGTCCAACGTCAGCCGACCGCCGCATGGCACAAAAAATCGCTTTATAGTGATAATCGGGATTAGGGAAAACGCTTGAACCCGATCGCCTTGAAACAGGAAAATTAATGATCTCGCGACGTCACCATAGCCGCTGGCGCGGCCGCGCGATTGCCCGCGCGCTCGCGCAACAGGTACATAGCCGATGCATGTAAGCTGGATAACTAGCGTATGGTCCGGTGCGGCAGCCGCGTGCGTCACCATGGCGCTTGTGCATCTCGCAATCTGGCTGAAGCAGCCGCGCCGCACCGTCCATCTGGTATTTACCGTGCTAGCCGTGTCAGTGGCAGTTGTCGCGGCGTGCGAGTTGATGCTGATGCATATGCAAACTCCCGAGCAGTTCGGTGCGCTGCTTCGGTGGGCGCACGTCCCGGTATTCTTCGCCGTGATCTCCGTAGCTCTCTTCGTGCGACTCTATTTCAATGCAGGAAGCTGGTGGCTTGCCGGCGCGGCTTGCGGCCTGCGGGCGGTGGCTCTGATTCTCAATTTTTATTTCGAACCGAATCTTAACTATCTCAGCATTACCGGCCTGGATCAATTGGAAATGCCCGGAGGGGAAACGGTTTCCGTTGCAGCAGGTACTCCCAATCCATGGGTGCGTGTTGGGCAGGCAAGTTCATTGTTACTTCTGCTGTTCGTCATTCAGGCTTCAGTCTTACTGTGGCGTCGCGGCGATTACATCGAACGTCGCCGAGCTGCGGTCGTCGGCAGCAGCGTCGCGATATTCGTGCTGATAGGCGCCTCAAGTTCCGCGTTGATGCATGCCGGCTTAATTCAAATCCCGTATTTGATCAGCATCCCTTTTCTCGCGATCGTGGCGGCAATGGGGTACGAACTGAGTTCCGACGTGGTACGCGCAGCGCAACTGACACAACAGCTGCAGACGAGCGATACCCAGTTGCGTCATAACAAGCAGCGCCTCGAAGATGCCGCAGACGCGGCCCAGACCGGCATCTGGGAATGGCACATGGGTCAAAATGAACTGTGGGTCACAGATCAGTTTCGCCGCTTGTTCGGTTTCGAGCCTCACGAACGCGTGGATTTACGCGGCGTGATTGCTAAAGTACATCCTGCTGACATCGCTATGGTGCGCGACGCGATAACGCATATGCGAATTCATGGCAGCGGCTACGACGACCTTGAATTTCGGGTGCCGCACGCCGGCCGCCCCGATCGCTGGATCGCGACACGCGGCAAGGTGGTGCTCGACTCGGCGGGCACGCCATACCTGATGCGAGGCGTTTCGCTGGATATCACGCGCCGCAAGCAAACTGAATCGGAGTTGCAGGAGAGCGAAGCGCGGTTCCGCTCCATGGCGGATACAACACCCGTATTGATCTGGATGGCGGGGACCGACAAGCTGTTCACTTATTTCAATCAGAACTGGCTTACTTTTACCGGACGCACTCTCGCGCGGGAGGTCGGCGACGGGTGGTTCGAGGGCATACACCCCGACGATCTCGCGCAAAGTCTCGAGACCTTCGGGCGCGCGTTCGACGCCCGGCAGAAGTTTACGATGGAATACCGGTTGCGTTCGGCCTCCGGAGAGTATCGGTCGGTCCTCGATACGGGCGGGCCGCGGTTGGCGCCGGACGGCACATTTCTCGGTTACATTGGATCGTGCGTCGACATCACCGAACGCAAACAGGCCACTGACCTGCTCAGAAAGGAACGCGCATTCCTGCGGCAGGTTCTCGACATCGACCCAAACCTGATTTTTGCCAAAAACCGCGAGGGCCGGTTTACGCTGGTCAACCAGGCTGTGGCAGACGTCTATGGCATGACAGTCGAGAACCTCGTGGGCAAACGGCACGAGGACTTTGGTTACGACCCCGCAGAAGCAGAGCATTTTCGCCGCGTTGACAGGCAGGTGATGGACTCGCGGCAGGAACAGTTTATTGCCGAAGAGCCGATCACGACTTCCAGCGGAAAGACGATCTGGCTGCAAACGGTCAAGCGGCCCATCTTCGACGAGAATGGGGAGGCAAATCAGATCCTGGGCTCGGCGACTGACATAACGCGGCGCCGGGAGGCGGAGTTCGAGCTGGCGATGCAGCGCAATGAGCTCACGCATCTGTCGCGCGTTGCGATGCTGGGTGAGTTGTCGGGATCGCTCGCGCACGAGCTCAACCAGCCGTTGACGGCGATCCTCAGCAACGCACAGGCCGCGCAGCGCTTTCTGGCGCGCGACAATGTAGACCTCGACGAAGTGCGTGAAATCCTGAAGGACATCGTCAGCGACGACAAGCGCGCCGGCGAAATCATCAGCGGCCTGCGCCTGCTGCTGACAAAGGGGGAAATGCAACGCACGCCGCTCGACGTGAACGATATCGTGCGCGACGTTTTGCGTCTGGTGCGCAGCGATTTGCTCAATTCGGGCGTCAGTGTCAACACCGAGCTGGCGCCTTTCCTGCCGATGGCAAAAGGCGACCGCGTGCAGCTGCAACAGGTTTTGATCAATCTCGTCGTGAACGGATGTGAGGCGATGGCCATTATCGCCCCGCCCGCGAGGCATCTGCTGTTGCGCACTGCACTGAGCGAACAGCACGAGGTACGAGTATCGGTGTCGGACATGGGGCATGGCATTCCGGCCGACAAGCTGGAACACGTGTTTGAGCCGTTTTTCACCACCAAAACAAATGGCCTCGGGTTGGGCCTGGCCGTGTGTCGCACTATAATTTCCACGCAAGGCGGGCGCCTGTGGGCTGCCAACAATACCGAGCGCGGCGCAACTTTTCATTTCACGCTGCCTTCAGTGGAGGCAACTGTATGAACGATGCCAGTCAGATGGTATTTCTGATCGACGATGAACCATCCGTTTTGAAGGCGCTTGCGCGCGTAATCGGCGCGACGGGATTCCGCACTGCGTCATTCTCGTCGCCCCAGTCGTTCCTTGAGCAATACGAACCGGCGGCGCGAGGCTGTATCGTGCTCGATGTTTCGATGCCGGGCTTCACCGGCCTTGAGTTGCAGCAGGCTTTGATCGAAAAGAACTGTTCCCTGCCGATTGTATTCCTTACGGCGCGGGGGGATATACCCACCAGCGTACGGGCCATGAAGCACGGGGCAGTTGATTTTCTTACCAAGCCGGTCGATGACAACGACCTGATCGCCGCGGTAGACCGTGCATTGGCCCGGGAAGCCACAGACCATGTGCGGCGCGCGCAGATCACGGAGCTTCAGATGCGGTTCTCTACGCTAACGTCGCGTGAGCAGGAAGTCCTTGGCCATGTGATCGCCGGCCGCCTTAACAAGCAGATCGCGGCCGTGTTAGGCACCACTGAAAAAACCGTCAAGGTCCATCGTGCCCGCGTCATGGAGAAGATGCAGGCCCAATCGCTGGCCGAGCTGGTGCGGTTGTCGGGCACGGCAGGCATTTCGCCTACGCCCTAGCAAGCTGCTTGAGGGGGGCAAAATGAGCATTCCGGCGCCCGTTTCGGGGCCGGGATGTTGGACCAAAGTCCCATGGGCAGGGCGCTTTGCGCGCGTTATTGTGTCGGCAGAATGAGACAGCCACGCCCCACAGTAGCCGTCGTCGACGACGAGCAATCGATCTGCATCGCCCTGCAACGGCTTATCCGTTCGGCGAACATGGACGTCAAGACCTATCCATCGGGCGAGGAGTTTCTCAATTCGCTCCAAAATGCTCGGCCCGATTGCGTCGTTCTCGATCTGCACATGCCCAAGCTCACGGGTTTCGACGTGCAAGCGAGGCTCGCTAAACTGGCGACGCGGGTGCCGGTGATCGTTATTACAGGCCATGACACGCCGGAAACCCGCGCGCGCGCAATTGCGAATGGCGCTGCGGCTTATCTGCTCAAACCCGTCGATGACCGCATGCTGCTCGATGCTATCGCGGACGCAATCGCCGACTGAGCCGCACCGTACGCCCGGGATTTGAAATAAATCAAGCCAAAGGAGCAAGCATGATTTCGAGGTGGACTACGTCCGCGGCCGTTGCGCGTTTCAGGCGTCGATGCTGTGTGTTTTCTGCACGACAGCAGCAATCACGGCGGTCGACCAGCCAAACATAAGCATCGCCGTCATCGCCTCGAACCCGTCCATGCCTTTCCATTGGCCCGTGAGCGTTATGTTGCTGGCGCCGAGCGTGGTGTAGCTGTTGATGGAAAAGAACATCGACGTGAGGATGTCCGGGAGCATTCCCGTCGCCCGATAGAAGGCCGCCCACGCGACAACCTCGATAAAGTGCGTCGCCAGCATGATGGCTACGATGGCGACGAGCAGAAATATGTGCGGCCCTTTGTCTTTTTGCCCGTGGTTTCCGCGGCGCGGACCGAATCGTTTGAAACAGCGACTGGCTAGACCCATGCCATGTCCGTGCAGAATAACGGTGACGCCCATAGGCAGCAGCGCAGCCAGAAACTGGTCGATGTAGCGATAATTCAACTGCGCCACGACTTGCGCGACATCCTGAACTGAGTTGTCCACCATTCCCCCTGGAAGGTTGCGATTCCCTCTTTTATCACAGCGGCAGAGCACCGTTTGCACTTGGCCGGCGCATAACCGGCCCCGTTGGACCAAAGACCAAGCATGGCCCGTGGCCCGACAGCATTATGTAGCCGACGTGCATGCCGGCAGCATGGGACCAAAGTCCAATTCTTCACGGGGAGCATTCTTTATATAATTCATCGAAGCAACGACGCCGCATCTGTTATCCAGCCGCAAGCCATTTCTTCAAAGGACCCAACAAATGCCTAAAACCATTTTCGTAATTCTTGCGGCTCTTATTACCGCATCGCAGCTTGCACAGGCGCAGAAGCCCGCGGCTTCCGGTGCCACTGTTGTCTCAACCGAGCCCGGCAAGGCGGTTATTGCATCGACGGTCGAGGCCACCGCGACGGTTTCAGCCGTCGACAAAGCTACGCGCACGATTACGCTCAAGGGGCCTGAACGCACGTTCGACGTCGTTGCCGGCGATGAAGTCAGGAACTTCGACCAGATCAAAATCGGCGACCGCGTAACCGCAAGGTATGCCGAGGCGCTGTCGCTCGAACTGAAAAAGACGAACGCACCGCTGGACGCCAAAGGCACGGCTGCAGTTACGCGCGCGGCGCCCGGCGCGAGGCCGGCCGCCGCGGCTGGACGCGAGATCACCTTTCTTGCCGACGTCGTCAATGTGGATCCCGCGAAGAGCATCATTTCGCTCAAGGGGCCAAGCGGCAACGTCGTCGATCTCAAGGTGCAGAACCCGGACCACTTCAAGGTCGTGAAGAAAGGCGACCAGGTCGAGGCGGTGTACACGCAGGCAATCGCGGTGGCGGTGACGCCCGCCAAAGGGGCAGACAAGAAGTAATACCGGCGCAGATGTGCGTTCGTCGACGCGCTTCTTGCCGGATCGACTGACTACACGGAAAACGTCGCCCCCTTGATGATGCCGGAATCCGCGCTGTCGCCGGCCGGAAAGATGCTCATGTATTTGACATTGTCGAGCGGGATGAAGTGCAGGCCGCCATCGGCTTCGATCATCAGCGCGCGTCTTTTCAGCGCCTCGTCGATCATCAGTTTACGGCGGTACAAGTCTTCGGTCTGGACCGGAAATGTGATCTGCGCCGAGGTGCCGTCCATGAAATAGATATTGAGTCCACGTTGCGGCGATTTTTCCATTGCATGCTCCCTGGTGGTTGAAGCGCTAAGTAAACGAAATGAGTTGTATTGCCATTATGGCACCCGCTTCGACGCGCGCAAACTCGCAGAGCCGGCGATCAGTACGTGAGATGCAGGCGGCCCGAGCACGGGTGATATGATGGCGCAGCGAATTATCAGTATTTAAACGAGCGGATCCTATGACTACTCCAAGCCTGCGCGAACTGCCCCGCCTCGTCCTGGCCGTGCTGTTCATCGCGATCACGATAGTCGCGGTCCTGTGGATCATGCAGCCGTTCCTGCCTGCGTTGATCTGGTCAACCCTCGTAGTCGTCTCCACGTGGCCCGTGATGCTGATGGTGCAAAGGCGTTTGTGGGGAAAGCGCAGCCTGGCCGTCGTCGTAATGACAACCGGGTTGCTGGTGACGCTGATTCTTCCGATGGCGTTTGCCGTCTTGACCATCATGGAACATGCCGACGACGTGTCCGACCGAATCAAAGGCCTCGTGCAGGTGGGCGTGCCAGCGCCGCCTGCGTGGGTCGACCGCATTCCGCTCGTGGGCCGCAAGATAGCAAGCGAATGGCGTGCTTTCGCGGTCCTTGGCGCTGACGACTTGCAAACGCGCGTCGCGCCGTATGCGCGGGACGTCGCGCGCTGGACCCTCAGCAAGGCTGGCAGCTTTGCCGCGTTTTTCGTGCATCTGATGCTCACCGTGATCATTTCCGCTTTGCTGTATGCGTACGGGGAGAGTGCGGCTGCAGGTGTGCGGGCTTTTGCGCGCCGCCTGTCGGGAGTTCGCGGCGATCAGTCGATCACGCTCGCGGCACAGTCGATCCGCGCAGTGGCGTTAGGCGTCGTCGTTACTGCGCTGGTCCAGGCCTTGCTCGGCGGCGTCGGGCTGGTCGTGGCGGGGGTGCCGCTGGCGGGTTTCCTGACGGCGGTGATGTTCGTGCTCGCGGTCGCGCAGATTGGAGCCGGACCGGTCCTTATCATCGCCACGATTTGGCTGTATTGGAAAATGGATACGACAACGGCGACGATTTTTCTTGTTTGGGCGGTATTCGTCGGCACGATCGACAACGTGCTACGCCCATTCCTCATCAAGAGCGGCGCCGACCTTCCGCTTTTATTGATTTTTGCGGGCGTAATTGGCGGCCTGCTCGCGTTCGGCGTTGTCGGACTGTTTGTAGGCCCGGTGGTGCTGGCGGTTGCTTATACGGAGGTCGTAGCCTGGGTACAAGACGTAGACACTTCCGCACCGGTTTGACCTGATCGTGTAGTCCTATTGTCGCGGCGGCAGACATGACATGTCGCCCAGTTACCCGAGCATCCCGCTATTGTGCGCGGTCGCAGATATTTTCCCGGCCTCACGATTTAATCTGAGAATTCGCTTTGCGCGCTTATCCGCTATCTGTGGATAAGTCTTACTCCCATTCAGGATAGAAAGGAACTCGAGATGAAAAATATTATTGGAACCATAGTGTTGGCGATCAGCACCGGTGCGCTTGGCGCTGCGAGACCGCTCCGGCCGCTTCACCAAGCGAGACGGCTGGACCGGCACTGCAGCCGGCCTACTGTATTGAGCATCCCAACGAGCCCCGCTGCCTCAAGCTGTAAAAACTCTAATTTACGTTGGCATGCCGGCGCTTAATTTTTGCACAAGGCTTTTCTGTAGGAATTTGTAGGACCATTTATGACTTTTGTGGCCCCTGTCCGGTAGCACCGTATGCCGCTCGGAATTCGCGTTTCCCGAGGGAAAATGTACCTAAATGTTCATTTTTTTCGCGCAGGAATAGTCCTACATAGGTTTCAGACATCTACTGATATTTGTAGGCGACACCGCCTATGACAATCACACCCACGTCGTTCGATTTCAAATCGGGAAATCGGGCCTGGTTTAATCGGCGTGCGTACAACTCTAGAGGTAATGCATGATTCTAAAACGAAGTAGTAAGTTGGGTTTAGCAGGAATAGCATTAGCAACAACGTTTGCGTGGGCGGGGGCAGCTGGCGCCGCAACGACTCTTACGTTGTCGGGCCCGATTGCCGGGAATACCGTGGGACCACAAAGTGCATCGGCGCCCTGCGTCATTGCAGGGACGCAATGCCAGAATCCCGCTGGTTTTGGTTTCAATAACTTCGCCCAAGGGGGAAATCAAACTTCCTTCAATGCGTATAGCACCACGCCGACCGCGCAGCTTGCGGACGGCGTACAGGGCACTCCATATACGGTATCGCAAATTACCGCCGTGGTAGGCACGAGCTTCAATGTGGCGATCGACGTGAACACTGCGCAGAATGGAGAAACGCTAAATTCGTTCGAAGTAATTATTGGCGGAGCTGGAGGCGGTAATGACTATTTTTACACCGGACCAACGCTCATTGGGAACATCAGTAACAATGGGAACGGGTTTGCGGATTGGACGCTAGGCACGATCAACTTGTCAGGCTTGGCCCCCACCACGACGGTTCTATTTCACGCCGTATGGAGCGGTGCATCTGACGGGTCCGAATCGTATTTCCTCGTATCCGCCGGTGGTGGACCTCCGACAGCAGTACCCGAGCCGGAAACTTATGCGATGTTGTTGGCTGGTCTTGGGCTGATGGGTTTCATCGCCCGGCGCCGCAAGCGTAATTAGATGTAAGAGTGCCGTTGTACGCAGTAATGCAGTCGTAGTCGAAGTGGCTGTTGCGTTTGTACCAGAAGTCGCAATATTGCAATTGCAGTAAGCAACCGCAAAATCGTGGCAGCACAGCAGGTGGTAGCCCTCCATCAAGCGGTGGAGGGCTACTTTGCTTTCATGACCTAAAAAAACCCGTGACGGGCGGCATTACTATGAGAATGCCCGCATCGGCGCAGATAATTGATTTGAAGTTTGCAAAGTTGCTGCGTGACCCCGAGTCATCAATAGGTCCGTCTCCATCCACAGCGATGCACCAGCTACGCAAAAACCTCGTAGCAAGTCCCAACTTCCAATCGTCCTACACATCCCATCGATAAAATACTACATACTTTTAGGTGGACTCCTACTACGATAAACGCGATGCATTTGGGATATCTGAAATTAAATGCGTCCAACGTTGCACCCATTACTGGCCGGTTTATTTCTTTAGGGGACGAGACAATGAATTTATTTCGTTTAGCTTTAAAAAAAATCCTTCATACGACAGCTTTGGGCATCTGCACTCTTGGCGTCATGGCGGGGAGTGTCCATGCACAAATCCTCGGCAGCGCATACTTCGTATCGGAGGCGCAGTCGCAAAATGCCGTAATCGGGTTTCCGCACGGCGCTGCGAACGCCACGTTTAGCGTACCTAACGGTCCGATCAACTTCACAAGCGCGCCCGGGTACTCGCTGAGCCAGTTTCTCCTAAGCAACCCCGGCACTATCATTCTCACAGGCAGTGCTGGAGATCTCGCCAGGGCCTTGGATAACGCCGACGGTGGAACCATGCTCGAACTGACCGGACAGGTTAGTGTTGTTAACGGGCAAACGTTTACCGTAAACCATGACGATGGTCTTCAGCTTTTGATTGGCGGCATACTCGTTGTTAACACCCCCGGCCCCACCGCGCCAGTCACCACGACTGTGACGTATACAGGACCCACTGGCACCTTCGCATTCGACCTCGTATATGGCGAATGCTGTGGTGCACCTGCAGTGCTCGCCACGTCACTTCCGCTGCAGGCCGCTCCCGCCGTTCCCGAACCCGAAACGTACGCCATGCTGCTTGTCGGACTTGGTCTTATGGGATTCGTCGCGCGTCGCAGAAAACAGCGCGCCGCTTAATCCAACATTAGCAGCAATCAAACAGACCCCGCTTCGGCGGGGTTTGCGTTTGTGCGTCGTCTGGCGCGGCGTGCAGCGACTAGATGTCCTCGCGATCTTTCGCCGGCAGCGGGGGGGGGCGCGAGCCTAATCAAACGGTTAGTTCGATCAGCGAGCGGTGAGAACGCCAGCGGGGACAGCGCGGCGTTGACGGCACGAGGCGGGGAACCTACCATGCCGAACATCCCTCACGAGGCAATCTCATGGCCGTAGGCTCACGGTTACATCTGCGCAGGGTGCAACTTCGCACCGCGCCGACAAAGTGATTTTCCGGGCTTTTATCCGATCACTCTCCGCGAGTCGGCGTCGCATAGCTGATTCCCCCGCCCGAGCGGATCCCGGCACCCCCGAACCCGCCGGCGGCTGCCGTAATCCACGTAAGCTCGGGGGCGAAGGACTGGCGCATAAAGCCACGCTATGACATCACCAAGGTCGCGGCGTTTAAACAACTGGACGACCCCAGCCGCCCGCTACGTTTCGCCGAGCTCGTCCTCGACGGCTGTATCGTGCGGTACTGCGTCTCGTCGCCGTCGAGCGAATGGCGCGTGCAAACCTTGTTCACCAAAGAGCCGGGAACGATCGATTGGATTCACTCCTTTAACCGCGGCGAAACTTACGTCGACGTCGGCGCGAACATCGGCATGTACGCGATTTACGCGGGTGTCGTGGCCGGCGCGCGCGTTTTCGCGTTTGAGCCTGAATCGCAGAATTACGCCGAGCTGTGCCGCAGCATTTTTTTCAACACAGGTGCGCGTAAAGATATCGTTGCGTGGTGCGCCGCTGTCGGCGACGAGCCAGTCGAAATTTCGCGGCTGCTGGTCCGGGATCTACACACAGGCTACTCGTTTCACGATTTTGGCGAGCCCAGCCGGGACTATGCTTCGGAGGAGCGGTTCGCGCAGGGCAGCGTTGCTTTTTCTCTCGACCATCTCGTCGCCACCGGCGCGATCCCCGAACCTGATCACGTCAAGATCGACGTCGATGGCCACGAAAACAAGGTGGTCCGGGGCATGCGCGGGTTGCTGGAGCGACGGGCGGTGCGCACGGTGCTGATCGAAGCGGATGCTACGCTGGCCGGCACGCGCGGTATCACTGAACGCATGTTGGGAGATGGGTGGGTCGTGAACCCGGATCAGGTGCGGTTCTCGCGCGACGGGCTGCGGCCCGCGGAGCCTGTCATGGCTGAAATAGCCGCGGGGATGTTCACGGGAAACATTGTCTTTGGACGCAGGGCCGACGACGTTGCATACGCCACGACGGCGCTCCGCCGCTTTTCGCCGGCCGAACTCGAGGGCATGACCCTTCCGGCATGATTGAGCTTAATGCGAACGTTCCCGATCACTTCCTCGTGCTCGAGCGCAAGGAAACGTTCGGCGACTATGCCCGGGAATATGGAGAAGCGCTCGCGGCGCATTACGAAAACCGCGGTGTGATCGTTGTGCCATTCATGCCGATAACCTTCGATCTCGCTCTTTTCCAGTCAATTGCGTTTCCAATGGAATGGAAGAAAATCGGCACCGAAAACGGCATCGAGGAGTCCGTCTTCGTTCGGGAGGGCACGAATCTTACCGACCGGGAGGATCATCCATTTCGCCGGCTCGACATGGGCACGCAATGGGCGTCTTACCTGCAGTCCCA
>Ga0111538_10011964_pt1 | contig 11476 bp, 9 predicted proteins | sample SoiMethybrSBSTD1_FD_79669 | JGI IMG/M metagenome (GOLD analysis project Ga0111538, IMG submission 79669) | Bulk soil microbial communities from a Populus tree surrounding site in Tennessee, USA - Soil MetaG P. TD hybrid SBSTD1 (version 2)... | ecosystem: Environmental > Terrestrial > Soil > Tree...
CGGCGCGTTGCGGTTGTCGACCTGCAGCACCCCGAGGATGTCGTCCCCTTTCCAAAGCGGAACGCCGATGGTGCTGCGGATCGATGCGCCCATGAGCGACTCGCTCTGGCCAACGTCTCGCGGCGCGTCAGCCGCCAGTACGGCGGCCCGCTCGCCGATCACTTTGCGAAAGACGCTGCGCGTGAGGGGGACCGAGCCGGCGGGGGACGCCCCCTCCCCCGTCGCCGCGCGGATGCGCGTCAGCATGGGAACGTAAGCACCGTCGGCCTCTTCGACGTCGCGCAGAACGACGGTCACGTGGGTGGCGTTGGGGACGAGCGAGAGGACCGCGTCGGCCACCGCCACGAGGGTCTCTTCGAGGTCGGTGCTCGCCCCGATGCGCTTTTGGGCGCGGTAGAGGGCGGAGAGGCTGCGCGGGTTTTGCTCGATGCCGGCGCTGATGCGACCGAGGTCGTCGATCTTGCGCACCGCGACGACGCGCGTCTCGTCGTTGTCCTCGTCGACGGTCACGGCGATGGCGGTGATCGCGTCGCCCGAGCCGAGCTCGATGACATCGCCGTTCTCGAGCGCGGCCTTGTATCCCGCCCCTTCGCCGAGCACCGTACGCGAGCCGCGGCGCAGCACCGTGGTGCCGTTCGTGGAACGGAGATCCTCGAGCATGGGGGAGGCCGGGCCGAGCACGATGCGCGCGTGCTCGGCCGACACCTGGACGTCTTCGATGACGAGATCGTTGCCGGGCGCGCGCCCGATGCGCACGACGTCCCCCGCCGCATCGAATGATCGCCCTTTGCTGGTGCCCGATCGAATGACGAGCCGAAGCATCTCGCGGCGCCCGCGCCCTAGCTCAGAGAGGGGGACATCGCCCCCTCATCGCGCGCGGAGCCGATAGACGATCTCTTTCACCGGCGCGTCGGCCTGCATCATGTTGCGATCGTCTTTGGCCTTGTTCTCGTCGACGATCTTTTGCAGCGCGTCCGCGACAGGGGCGGGCTGGGCCTGCGTGAGGTGGTCGATGGCCGAGACCGCCGAGAAGCGCACCGCGGCGTTCTTCACCTTGGGGAGCTGCTTGACGATCTCCATGCTGGTGCCGGCGTTGCCGAGGATGGCCAGCATGTACGCGGCCTTGATGCCCATGAACTGGGTCTTCTCTTCCTGCGCCATGGGCTCTTGGACTTTGGAGACGTAGCAAGCGACGTTGTCGCCGCAGCCGTTGACGACGTCGGTCGCAAGGCGAAGGGCATCCTTTTCGATCTGCGTGCCTTCCTTGTCGACGGCGGCCTTCACGTCCGCGACTTGGCTCTTGTTCATGAGCTTGATGCCGGTGACGAGCGCCGCGAGCTGCATCGCGTCCTTGTCGTTGTCGCTGCCCTTGGCCCCTTTGATCTGCTTGAGGAGCCACGGAACGAGCTGCGGATCGTAGAAGTGCGACGCCGCTTCCATGAGCTGCGCCTTCGCATTTTGACCGGAGGGGGGCATGAGAGCGGCGGGAGCGATCTTGTCGAACGCCGCCATGAAGGCCTTCTGGCTCTCCGGTGTCGCGGGTAGCTTGGTGAGCTCGCGCGCCACGACGGCCCGCGTGACGTCGTTGTCGGCGGCGTCGAGCGCTTGCACCATGGGGCCGACCGAATCGGGGCGCCCGATGGCGCCGAGGACGACGGCCGCCGCCTTGATATAGGACTTCGCTTCTTCCGGGCTCGCGCCGGAGATCGTCTTGGCATAGTCGGCGATTTCCGCGTCTTTGCCGCTGATGACATTGACGAGGAAGGGGACCGATTCTTTGCCCATCTTGATGAGCGCCATCGAGGCGGTGCCCGCGACGTCGGCCTTGCTCGGCGTCATCACGCACTTGAAGAGCGGCTTGACCGCGGCGGGATCTTTGAGCTCGCCCGCGAGCTCGGCGGAGGTGGTCTGCCAGAAGAGCTCGTTCTGGTAACCGGTCACCTTGGCGTTGTCGCCCGCGCCGGCAGGCTTGTCGATCTTGTGGTTGAGCCGCTCGATGATGATGCCCTTCCATTGCGGGCTCACGAGCTGGAGCATCGCGTCGTGCACGTTCTTGTAGGCTTGCGAGCCCTTTTGCGTGCCGGCTTCGAGCTTGATGAACGCTTGGCCCAGCGCAGGCGCCCCTTCTTCGAGCTTGGTCGCCCCCATGGCGGGCGCGATCCAGCGCACGTCGTCCTCGGACGCGCCTTTGCCTTCCGCGAAACCGCTGCACCCCTTGATCCACGCCTCTTTGGCGCGGGTATCGCGCGTGTCGGCCAAGAACTTGATGAGCTCGACGCGCGTCCGATCGTCGAGCTGGCCGTCGACGTAGACCTTGGTGAGCGGCGCGATGATCTTGTCGAGGAGCGCTTTGACCTCGGCGGCATTGCGATCCTTGTTGGCTTTGGTCATCGCGTCTTCGAAAAACTGAATGAGGCGCTTGATGGCCGCGGGCCGTTGAATCGGATCGTCGAGCTTCTTCACCCAAGTTTCGGGCGCGTTCTCGTCGTTACATCCCACCATCCCGACGGTCGCCACCGAAACGGCCGCGCAGGTCGCGGACGTGAACAAGAGAGCACGGAGCAGCGGAGCGATCGTTCGCGCAATTCGGATCATGGGATCACCTCCCCAAAAGGGTGCGGAGTGACGACGCGAGCTCGCGCGGAGGGCGAGCCCAGTTCAGGGCCATTCGTGCCGAAAAACTAAGGGATAAGAGACGTTACGCTGCTTCTCGAGGCGGTGTCAACGCGCCTCGAGAGCCGCTGTGTCGAAAGACCGGGGATTTTTCGCAGGGAGGAACGGAGGCGGGGAGAGCGGTCTCCGCTCCTCCGTCCCTCTCTGTGAAAAATCCCCTCGCCGGCATTCGTCGTCGGAATGGACGGCACAGAGCGTTACTTGTCGCGCTGGTGCACGATGTCGAGCACGGCTTGGTGGAGCTTGCCGTTGGATGCGAGAAACCCTTTGGTGTTCGCGAGCTCGGGACCGCTGTAATCGATCGCGCGACCTTCGCCGTCGGTGCAGACGCCCCCCGCCGCGTTGACGATCGCTTCGGGTGCACAGGTGTCCCACCGTTTGCCGGCTTGGCTGGGGTGGAGGTAGAAATCGGCGCGACCCGACGCGACGTCGGTCGCTTTGAGCCCGGCGCTTCCGCGCGGTGTCGCCTTTTCGACGCCGAGGCGCTCGATGAGCCGCTGCAAGCGCTCGGAGGGGTGCGAGCGCGAGATGACGACGTTGGCGCGTGACAACAGCGTCGTGTCGGTCACACGGATGGGCGTGCGCGTGCCGTCCGCTTCGACTTCGTACGCCCCGACCGACTCCCCTCCGGCCCACACCACACCGATCGCCGGCGCCATGACCACGCCGGCCACGGGGCGCCCTTTCTCGGCGAGACCGATCATCACCACGAAATCGCCGTTGCGCGCGACGAACTCCAGCGTACCGTCGAGCGGATCGACGAAGAAGACGCGTGGCGCGCCCACCCAGCCGGCGAACGCACTTTCGTCGCTTTCTTCGGCGACGATGGGCACGGGACCGAACGACTCGGCGAGGCGCGCACAGATGAGCGCATTGGCTTCGCGATCGGCCTGCGTGACGGGATCGGCGGGACCCTTGTAATCGACCGAAAAATTGGTCGCGTAGATGCGCGCTACGATGGCCGATGCTTCGCGCGCCACGCGCAGCATGATCTCGAGCTCGTCGGCGCGACTCAAGCGGACACCCCCGCTTGCGCGAGCTCCTTCGGGATCCGGGCCAGCACTTCGTCGGTGAGGTACGGGGGTGCGACTTCCGTTTCGCGTACCAGCTGCTCGAGCTGCAGGACGTTCTTCGGTCCGACCACCGCCGTGGAAACGACGCTGTTGGCGAGCACGTAGCGCACGGCGGCGGCACGCAGGGTGTGCACCTGCCCCTGCACGAGCCATCGCACCGCATCCAGTTGCTTCATGCGCGTCTCGAGCTCGGAGCGCGACCAGCGATCGGCGCGGTGGTCGCTCCCTTCGAACGTGCGCCCCGGCGCGAACTGCCCCGCGAGCAGCCCGTAGGACAGGACCGATCGCGCGAGCACGCCGACCTTGCCGTCCGCGAGATCGGCGGCGAGATCGTGCAGGTCATGCGAGAAGAAGAGGTTGTACGCGACCTCGATCACCTCTGCCCGCTGGCCGATCGCGGCGCGTGCCACCGCGGCGTCGCCGGCGCTGACGCCCCAAGCGGCAATGGCGCCGTTCGCTTTGAGCTCCTCGAGCGCGGCGGTCGCGTCGCCCCGCTGAATCGTGGAGAGCGATGGATTGTGCAAGAGCACGACGTCGATGCGATCGCGTCGCAGACGCTCCTGCGATCGAGCGACGGCTTCGTGCAAGTAGTCGCGCTCGAAACGCTTGTGCGATTGCTCGTATCCGGGCGCTACCGACGAAGGGTCCGGCCGCTGGGTGCCGACCTTGGTGATGACGCGCGCCGATTTCCCGGCCAGCCGCTCACCGAGACAGCGCTCCATTGCGCCGCGCCCGTAGACGTCGGCCGTTTCGAAGGCGGTGATGCCGAGCTCGAGCGCACGATCGATGACGCGATCGCGCTCGCTCGTTTCGACGGGCCCATAGGCGTCCCCCGAGAGCCCCCAGGTTCCGAGCGTGAGCTCGGAAATCGTGATGCTTGTTTCGCCGAGAGCGCGTGTTCGCACGTTCGAGGGTGTAGCACACCCTACTCCCGACTCTTCCAGCTTCCGAACGCGCGCACGAGATCGCGGACGGCGTCGGGGATCGGTTTGACCTCGCGCGGGTGGTGCGATGTGCGTGCGATGTCGAGCGCGTGCACATCGCCGTCGGTGGCGCGCACGTGCGCGGTGATGACGACGGGGGCGGCCGTGTCGAAGTTGGTCGTCGCCGTCTCGAGCTCGATCCACGCGCCTCGTCCCGGTTGCAGCGTGCCTAGCCAATCGTGCATCGCGGCGCGATAGGCGTCGCGCACGTCGGGGGATAGGTAGTCGCGGAACACGGTCTGGTAGGCGAGGATGAACCTGTCGTCATGTTCGGCCGCGAGTCGGGCGACGCGCGCTGCGAAGCCGCTCACGTCCGCCTGCTCCAGCGTGGGCGGGGCCGGTTCGTGCCGAGCGTCGCGGAACGCCTGTAGAGCCGCTTCGAGGCGCTCGAGACGCACCTTGTCGCCCGGCCAAACGCAAGCGCGCATCCACGTGACGTTATCGGGATCGCCGAGGTCGACCGGGCGAGCATCGAGCCCCAATCGGGCGACGGCGCGCACCGCCGTCACCACGGGGATCGGCGCGCCGCTCGGATCGGTCCAAATCGCGGGAAGCCGCTCGGCCACGAGGTTGAGCCCTGCACTGGCCCCAAGATCGACGAGCGCCAATGGCTTGGCCCCACCGTCGCAACCCGCAAGAAAAGCCGACCAGCGCCACGCGATCGAGCGCAGGGTTTCGTTGGTCTGGACCCAGCGCGCGGCCAGCGTGGCGAAGAACCGCGTTCGCTCGGGGGCGAGCGCCATCTCGACGGCGTCGCGCGTTACCTCGCCGGCTCGAGGCGGCTCCGCGGCGATGGCCCGATAAAGAGGGTGCGAAGCGCCTTCCGTCAGTGCGTCGGCGCGCAGCGCGGCGAGAAAAAGCAGCGGGCGATCGTAGGCGACGTAAAACGTGCGGCCTTGCCACGCGCGCTCGAGCTTGGCGAGCAACGCGGACTCGGGCTCGTCGAGCATCGCTTGCACGTGCCCCAGCACGTCGTAATAGGAAGGCGTCGGCGAACGAAACTGATCGCGAATCCACGCGACGTCGGCCGAAAGGCCCTCCGTCCCGTACCGCGCGTCATTGATCATAAAGCCAATAGTGGGCCGAACCGAAACCCGCGCCACTGGTGTCGAAGACGGAGACATACATCTTCTCGCTCGCGAGGTTCGCGGGGATGTCGACGACCGCGTCCGACCACCCCTGCGCCACGAGCGCGATCGTCGCCACGGTCGTACCGTCGATGCGTACCTCGAGCTCGCCGGCATGAGCCGCAATGAAGCGCGCCGCGAGGCGCTCAGCGCGCCCCGAGTTCCCCCTCAGGACGAAGCGGTCGAAGCGGCGCCCGACGCGCGCACCGTCGGCAATCTCTTCCCCGTCGACCTCATAGGTCAGCGCGAGGTTCTCCGTCTCTCGCGTCGGCCCGAGCTCGTAGCCGTGCTCCGCTTCCGATTGGAGATCCGAGACGTCGAGCACGTCCACGGGGGCCGCGGTAGCGCCCACGCCACGCGGAAGCTCGCCCGAGCCGAGCGCGTCGTAGCGCGCGTTGTAGGCCAGCATCGAGGCGCCCCCCAAGATCGTCTGATCGAGCACCGTCGCGCGGTACAGCTCTTCGCCCAGAATCGGCTCGCACCCGAGCCAATGCGGATAGACGATGAAATGCGTGGGAAGCCGCTCGCGCGATGCGCGCCCGAGCCGTTCGTAGTGCTCGAAGCGCGAACCGGCGCCGGCCACCCAGTAGCGCGCCTCGCCCGGCGTGGTGAGCCCCACGATGTCGAAGGTCTTGCGGTCGGAGAAATAGGTGATTGCGCCGGTATCGTTGACGCCGATCAAGGCGCCCTCGTCGAGCGCGGTGTTCGCCCAACGCCCGAGCGTCACTTGCTGCCGGTCGATGGCCGAGGCGCTCGAAGCGAGGTCATCGAGCGTCCAGCCGAGGTGCGATCCCAGCGCCCCCGCGAAGATGCCGCTCAAGACGGGGGCGGCCAGCCCGAAGCGCGGGATGAACATCGCGCCGGCGTCGGCCACGCAGCGCGCCAGGCACGCGAGCCCGATGAACCAAGCGAACGCAAAAGGCCACAAATAGCGCAGGCGGTTCCAGAGGAACGTGAGGTACGTGCACGGGATAAGCATGGCGAGCGCCATGGCGAAGACGAGCGCGGCGCGCAGGGGCCGATTGCGCAGGCGCCCTGCCGCGGGGATGGCGACGAGCGCGGCCAGCGCGAAGGGGCGCGCGCCGGAAGGGATGTAGACGGCGCTCCACTCGCGGCCGTCGAGGATGACGTCGAAAAAGAGGCGCAGATTTTCGCGCACCGTCGCGGCGAGTGCCGCCCCGTGACCGTAATAAGGATTGCCGGGCAGCCATTTGACGATGGTGGTCGACGAGCTGACGCTGCCCGTAAGCGCCAAGTGGAGCAGAGGCACGACGAGCGCACCCGCGAGCGCAAGCGGAGCGGCGCCATAGCGGAGCGGGTTCCGCGTCCCCCGCGGCGCAAAAACGGCCAAGCTGACAGCGACGAGGAGTGAAACCAGCGTCCCCTCGGGGCGCATGAGTGGCGCGAGGAACGCGAGCAAGATGAGCACGCGCCGGCGCTTCGGGCTGCGCTCATCGCGCGGAAGCTCCCCCCACTCGATGATCTTCCGCAGCGCGAAAGCCAACACGAGCGCGAGGGGGACGACTTCCATCCCGCTCGCCGCGCCAAAAACGTATCCCCCGAAACAGGGCACCATCGCCGCCGCTCCGACCGCGGCACCGCGACCGACGAGCGGGAGCGCGAGGCGGTAGGTCTCGACCGTGAGCGCGCCCAGGGCGAGAAAGCCGAGGGCCCAGGCCCCCCAGATGATCGACAGATCCGTCAAACCGGTGGCATAGAGCGGCGCCAAGAGCATGGGCCAAATGAGGCTCGTGGCACCCGAGCTGTACCCTTCCCCATCGACGTAAGAAAAGAAGTGCCCGCCGGCCAAACGCTTGGCGTACTGGAAATGGATGAACGCGTCGTCGAGCGGGACCGCGGGGTGCCCGCAGCGCGCGAGAACAGCGCGGATCGTGTAGGCCGCGAGCGCGATCGTCGCGAGCGACACCGGGAGGTAGCGCAGGACTCGGCGCCATCGCCCGGCGAAGGGCGAAACGACGGGGGGCGCTTGCATCGCGGTGTCGCGTTGCACGATGGGTGCCCCATTTCGCCTTCTTGGGGTGACCCCATGTCAAGGATTTTGGAGCTCGACCTGCCCATCGACGGCTGCCGGCCTCGTCCTCGTGCACGGGGTCTAAGGCGGGGCTCGGGCCATTTGTGCTATCAGGCGCGCGTGACAGAGGAACCGGTCTCGGAAGGGCGGCGTCGCTACGCCGATGCCCCTTGTCTTCCCGGCGAAGGGCGCCTGGGTCTCGAGGACCTCGTCCGGTCGAAGGTGAGCCGAATCGAGATCGAGATCGGCCCCGGGCGCGGCGGTTTTCTCTTCGAGCGGCTCGCGGGCAACCCCGAGCTCGGAATGATCGCCTTCGAGGTGAGCCGCAAGTGGACGACCCTCGTGAACCAGCGCCTGGCTCGGCTGGGGCTCGCCGAACGCGGGCGGGTTTTCGCGGATGACGCGCGGCTCGCGCTGCCGCGCCTCGAACCCTCGGGAAAGGTGGCCTGCGTCTATTTTCATTTCCCCGATCCCTGGTGGAAGAAAAGGCACCAGAAGCGGCTCGTCGTAGGGTCCGGCGTGCTCGACGAGGTGGCGCGTCTGTTACGCCCCGGAGGGGAGCTCTTCGTGCAGACCGACGTCGAAGAACGCGCCGAGCTCTACGAAACGCAGATCCTCGGCCACCCCGGGTTCGAACCCTTCGGCGAAACAGGGACGGCCAGCGGCGAGCGGTCGGCGCGGCTCGCCGAGAATCCGTACGGGGCCCGCAGCCACCGCGAGCGGCGCGCCATCGACGACGCCATTCCCATCTACCGGCTGCGCTTCCGCCGCGTCTAATGATACGCTCGCGAGCCATGCTCAGGCTCGCTCGTGGCGTGGTCCTCGCGGGGTCGCTCGGGGCGTCCCTCCTGCTCGCTTCCTGCGTCACTTACAAGGAAGAGCTCAACCGCGGCCAGCGCCATTTCCAGGGCAACGAATACGAGCAGGCGCTCGCCATTTGGCGCGTTCTCGAGCGGGACATCGATTCGCTGCCCCCCGGCGATCGCGCGCGCTACGCCTACTTTCGCGGCATGACCGACTACCGCATGTCGCTGCGCGACGACGCGCGTCATTGGCTCGCCATGGCGCGCGCCTACGACCAGGCCACGCCGGGAGGCATCGAGGACGCCTGGCGCGAACGGATGAAAGAGGCGCTCAAAGACCTCGAAGGCGATCTCCGTGGCGAAGGCGCGGTCGCCCGCGGCGCCGACGCGGGTGCGGACTGACCCCTTGCCCCACCTGGCGAGCGGAGTGATCGCGCGCTTTTTGCCGCGCGATGCCGGGTTCGCTTTTGCGGTGCTCTTCGTCGCCTTAGGTGCGTTCGGCGCCGGGTGCGCCCACCGCCCCCCCGCGCAGACCCCGGCGCGGCCGACCATCCAAGCGACGCCGATCGTCATCACCCCGCGCGAAGACGAAGCTCCCGAAGCGGTGTTTCAGCGCGCGGAGCTCCTTCTCGCCGAGGGGAAGGGGGCCGAAGCGGGCGCGCTCTTCGATCGTCTCGCGGCGCTCGACCCAGCCGGGCCCTTCGCGCCGATGGCGCATTACAAGAGCGGCGTGGCGTGGGACGTCGCGGGCGACTACGAGGGTGCGCTCGCTCGATTTCGCGCTGTAAGAACCCGCTACGCGGATCGCGACATCGGGCGTCTGGCGACCATCGGCTCGCTTCGGCTCGAGGCTTACCTCGAGCAGTGGAGTCAGCTGTCGGCCAGCGCGGATCTCTTTCTGGCGCGAGCCGATCTCGGCGACGTCGATCGGATCGAGGGATACGGCGCGAAAGCCCTCGCCATCGTCGAGACCGGAGATGCCGACGGCGCCGAACGGTACATTGCGCGCGGCCGCGACATCATCGAGTCGCTGCGGCTCGGCGAAGGGGGCAAATTGCCCGTGCAAGTCGCACAGGTCTTCTTTGCGCTCGGCGAAATACGGCGCGTGCGCGGCGAGGCGATCACCTTCGTCCCCGTGCCACCGAACTTCGCCGACGCGCTCGAGAAGCGATGCCAGCTGCTGCTCGACGCGCAGAGCGCGTACTCCGACGCGATGCGAAGCTACGAAACGCACTGGCCGGCGATGAGCGGTTACCGCGTGGGGGAGCTCTACCAAAAGCTCCACCGCGACGTACTCGCCATCCCCGCCCCCACGACGGCGACGTCGACCGAGAAGAAGCGCCTCTTCGAGGGCGCGATGGCGCTGCGCTATCGAATCCTGCTCGAAAAAGGCCTCAAGATGATGGACCACACCGTCATGTTCGGCGAAAAGACAGGCGAGGCGAGCACATGGATCACGCGGGCGCGCGCCGCCAAACGCGACATCGAGCGCGCGCTCGAAGAGCAGAAGGCGAAGCTTGCCGCGCTCCCCTACAGCGAGAAAGATCTGCAGAAGGCGCTCGACGACCTCGCCGCGAAATCGCGGCCCTGAGCACGCTCGCGTCGAATGGTGAAGTCGCAACTAGTCACCGAGTTATTTTCCATCGTAGGATGCGCGCCGTCGCGTAACCCCTTGGTATCACGCGCGTATCTACGTAAGGAGGAGCGGATGTCGAAGTTGAAGTTGAAAAGGCTCGCACTCGGGCTCGCCCTGTTGACGTCGGCTCTCGCCGCCAGCTGCTCGTCGGACTCCGATGACTCGAAGAACAACTTTTCTTGCAAGACCGCGAAGAGCGGGTGCCCGAAGGATCGCGCGCCCACTGCCGAGGAAGTCGCCGCTTGCGACAAGGCACTCGGCGATCCGAAGTGCGGCAACCTCTATGCGACGGCGCTCGCTTGCTTGGCCCAAAACCAGGTGTGCGCCGCCGACGGCACGACGGATCAGGACAAGACGACGGCCAAGTGCCAGTCGGAGCTCAACGCTGCGGAACCGTGTTTCGACAGCATGACCGACGGCGGCAAGGATTGACTCCCGAGCGAGCGGGCGCGCAGACCAGGCGGCGCCGGCGCCAAATCCCAAAAGGCATAAAAACTGCTTGACTCTCGAGAAAGGCGGACCCACGCTGTCGGTCCCCGTGGGGCCCCCCTGCCCTCCCCGCCGCCACCGACAATCATCACCCATCGTCGGCCGAAGGTGAGGGCGGAGGTATCTCCGCGGTGGCGCCAGTTTTGCTTGCACGGACGAAGGCGGTAGTCTACCCTTCGCGCCGCGTAAGGCATCGAGTCGAACGGCTCGGGCTGGCGTAGCTCAATCGGTAGAGCACCGGTTTTGTAAACCGGGGGTTCGGGGTTCAACTCCCCGCGCTAGCTCTCCTCAGCCCCAAAAGAGCTCCCTCAAGAAAAGCGTACTGGGCAGCGGGTCGAATTGATAAATGTTTAGCATTTCCGGAGGGTTGCCCGAGTGGCCAAAGGGAGCAGACTGTAAATCTGCCGGCTATGCCTTCGATGGTTCGAATCCATCACCCTCCACGGTCGAGCAGAGGTACGGACAGGGAGTCGCGGGAGTAGCTCAGTTGGTAGAGCGTCAGCCTTCCAAGCTGAACGTCGCCGGTTCGAATCCGGTCTCCCGCTCGAGGATGCAGAGGCGTGGTGCCGGAATGTGACCACTGAGAAGGTTTAGAGAGTCGGCCCAGCTAGCTCAGTGGTAGAGCACCCCCTTGGTAAGGGGGAGGTCATCAGTTCAATC
>Ga0111538_10011965_pt1 | contig 11475 bp, 9 predicted proteins | sample SoiMethybrSBSTD1_FD_79669 | JGI IMG/M metagenome (GOLD analysis project Ga0111538, IMG submission 79669) | Bulk soil microbial communities from a Populus tree surrounding site in Tennessee, USA - Soil MetaG P. TD hybrid SBSTD1 (version 2)... | ecosystem: Environmental > Terrestrial > Soil > Tree...
AAGGAGGGCGACCTCCCGGACGACACGCGGAAGCAGTACCTCGAGTTCCTCCAGGACGTGCTCCACAAGGAGTACCTGGAGCTGCTCGAGAAGGAGATCACCAAGGCCTTCGTCTACTCCTACCAGGAGCAGGCCGAGGCGCTCTTCCAGAACTACCTCGATCACGCCGAGGCCTTCGTGAACAAGACGAGGGTGAAGGACCGGAACACCAAGGAGGAGCTGCAGCCCGACGAGGGGTTCCTCAAGTCGATCGAGGAGCAGATCGCCATCATCGGCTCCGCCGCGGAGGGCTTCCGCCAGGAGGTCATCGCGTACCTCTGGGCCGCCAGCCGCCGGGGCGAGCGCGTGTCGTACCGCTCCTACGAGCCTCTGAAAGAGGCCATCGAGAAGAAGCTCATGACCTCGGTGCGCGACATCAGCCGCATCATCACGAAGGCCCGGACGCGCGACGAGGAGCAGACGGCCAAGTACAACGCCATGGTGAAGAACCTCCTCGACTCCGGCTACTGCGAGAGCTGCGTCGACGTGGTTCTCAAGTACGCAGCCAACAACCTCTGGAAGGATTGAACGCCGGCCGGCAGCCGCCGGCGTTCACCCGCCCGTGAGCCGCACGACCGACTCCATCTTCCGCCCCTTCGTGCCCGCGGACGCGGAGCGGAGCGACCGCTCCGCCGGCGACCGCGCGCGGCACCGCCTGAAGCTCCGCGAGTCGATCCGCGACAACATCGCGGACATCATCGCGGAAGAGTCGATCATCGGGAAGGACCGCGGGAAGATCATCAAGGTCCCGATCCGCGGCATCCGTGAGTTCCGCTTCGTCTACGGCGAGAACACCCCGGGCGTCGGCCAGGGCGATGGCAAGTCCCAGCAGGGCCAGGTCGTCGGCAAGGCGAAGGGGCAGCAGGGATCGGGCGAGGGCAAGGCCGGCGATCAGCCCGGCACCGACTACTACGAGACCGACGTCACGCTCGAGGAGCTCATCGAGATCATGTTCGAGGACCTCGAGCTGCCCGATCTCGAGCGGAAGGCGCTCCGGCAGATCGAGGCCTTCCGCATCTCCAAGCGCAAGGGCTACCGGCAGGTCGGCATCCGCGTCCGGCTGGACAAACGCCGGACGGTTCGCGAGCGTGTGAAGCGAAAGCTCGCGACGACTCGGACCAAGGACGTGACGGCCTCGCTCAGCGCGCGCGCGCATGCGCCCGGCCGCTTCCCCTTCCACGACCGCGACCTCGTCTACCGCCACATGACGACGGACGTGAAGAAGGAGTCGAACGCCGTAGTCATGTGCGTCATGGACACGTCCGGGTCCATGGACACGATGAAGAAGTACCTCGCGCGGAGCTTCTTCTTCCTCCTCTTCCAGTTCATCTGCACGAAGTACCGCCACGTCGAGATCGTCTTCATCGCGCACCACACCGAAGCCAACGAGGTGACCGAGGAGGAGTTCTTTCACAAGGGCGAGTCCGGCGGCACGTTCATCTCGTCGGGCTACCAGAAGGCACTCGACATCGTGCAGGCGCGCTACCATCCGTCGCTCTGGAACATCTACGCGTTCCATTGCTCGGACGGCGACAATTTCGATTCCGACAACCCGACGGCGCTCCGCACCGCGAAGGAGCTGACCGACGTCTGCAATCTCTTCGGCTACGGCGAGATCAAGCCGCTCGGATCGCGCTACTACGAGAGCTCGATGCTCAACATCTTCCGCCGCCTCGAGGCCGAGAACTTCCAGACCGTCCTCATCGAGCGCAAGGAGGACATCTGGCCGTCGTTCAAGGCCTTCCTCGCGAAGGACAAGGGCAAGGACGACTGACGCCGGTGGGCACCGACTACACGCTCAAGGACCTCGAGTACTGGGACGTGCGCATCCGGGAGAAGGTCGAGGAGTTCGGCCTCGACTGCTACCCGCAGGAGTTCGAGGTCTGCGACCATTCGCAGATGCTCGCGTACATGGCGTACTCGGGCATGCCGTCCCATTACCCGCACTGGTCGTACGGCAAGTCCTACGAGAAGCTGAAGACGCTCTACGACCACGGGGTGTCGGGCATCCCGTACGAGATGGTCATCAACTCGAGCCCCGCCCTGGCCTACCTCATGCGGGACAACTCGCTCTGCCTCCAGATCCTGACCATCGCGCACGTCTACGGGCACAACGATTTCTTCAAGAACAACTTCACGTTCAAGTCGACGCGGGCCGAGTTCACCATCGGCACGTTCAAGGCGCACGCCGACCGCGTGCGCCGCTACGTCGACACCCCGAGCATCGGCTACGACAAGATCGAGAGCCTGATGGACGCCGCCCACGCGCTGTCGCTGCAGTGCCGGCGGAATCTCGCCGTGAAGAAGCTCTCGGAGGAGGCCGAGCGCGAGCGCATCGCCGCCGCCTCGATTCCGGCGCACGATCCGTTCCAGCGCATCCATCGCCGGCAGGAGGCGGTGGAGCCCGACCTGCGCCGCGTGCCGCCGATGCCCGACGAGGACATCCTCCTCTTCATCCGCGACCACAACCCGTTCCTCGCCGAATGGGAGCGCGACGTGCTCACCATCGTGCACGAGGAGGCGCAGTACTTCATCCCGCAGATCGAGACGAAGATCATGAACGAGGGTTGGGCGAGCTTCTTCCACAAGCGGATCCTCGAATCGCTCGACCTCCCGCAGGACATCCGTCTCGAGTTCATCGTGCGGCACAACCAGGTGCTGCGTCCGATCCCCGGCTCCGTGAACCCGTACCACCTCGGGTTCAAGCTGTGGGAGGACATCGAGCGCCGCGGCGACCGCCCGACGCCCGAAGAGCGCGAGAACCTGCCGCCCGGGAAGACCGGCCGCGACCTGCTCTTCGAGACGCGCGAGGTCGACCGCGACTCCTCGTTCCTGCGGCGCTGGCTGCACGAGGAGCTGATGCGCGACCTCGATCTCTTCCGCTTCGAGCCGAAGGGCGAGGATCTCGTGGTCAGCGACGTCTCCGACGACGACGGCTGGCGCCAGGTGAAGGAGACGCTGCTCAAGAACGTCGGCATGGCGTCCATGCCGGTGATCCGCATCGAGGACGCCGACTACAACCACAACCGGACGCTGCTCCTGGTGCATGCCCACGACGGACGCGACCTCCAGCTCGACTACGCGGAGAAAACGCTCGGTTACGTGCACCGTCTCTGGGGCCACGAGGTGGTCCTCGAGACGAGCGTGAACGGCAAGCGGACGTTTTTGACCTTCAGCGACCGCGGTTTCTCGGCCAAAGCGGCGAAGTAGCAAGCTTCCACCGCCTGTCGCACCGCGTCGGCACGGTGGCTATAATCGCCCGCCGATGCCGATCTACGAGTACCGGTGCACCGACTGCCAGCGGAAGGTGTCGGTGCTCACGCTCCGCGTGAGCGAGAGCGTGGATCCCGTGTGCGATCGCTGCGGGAGCCGGAAGCTCACCCGTCTCATGTCCCGCTTCGCGCTCGTCCGCTCCGAGGGGAGCCGGATCGACGACCTTTCGGACCCGTCGTCCCTGTCCGGCGTCGACGAGAACGACCCGAAGAGCATGGCGCGCTGGATGCGGAAGATGGGCAAGGAGCTCGGCGAGGACGCGGGCGAGGACTTCGACCAGATGGTCGACGAGCTCGAAGCCGGAGGAGACGGCGGCGGTGACGACGAGGGCTCGGGGCCGTCCGGCGACGGAGACGATCTCTAGCTTGAGCGCGCACCGCAGACCGGAGCCCCTCGCGTCGCAGACGGCGCCCTCCGCCTCCTGGGCCGACGTGCTCGCGAGCCTCGAGGACGGCGTGGTGGTGGTCAACGCCGGCGGGCGGGTCGTCGACCTGAACCCGGCGGCGGAGCAGCTCCTCGGCGTGTCGGCGATGCAGACGGCCGGCATGCCGATCGAAGAGCTGTTCCGCCTGAGCCCCTGGCTCGGCCAGGCCGTCCGCGGCACGCTCGAGGCGGGCGTCGGCCGGCGGCGGAGCGAGGGGCCGCTCTTCTGCCACGGGCGCGAGGTGCCGGTGCGGGCCGCGTGCGCGCCGCTCTTCGACGACGAGCTCGGCGAGGTGCGCGGCGCCGTCATGGTGCTGAACGACCTCAGCATGCAGCAGACACTCGAGGCGGCCACGCGCCGCGCCGATCGCCTGAGTGCGCTCGGCGCCGTGGCGCAGGGGCTGGCGCACGAGATCCGGAACCCCCTCGGGGGCATCAAGGGCGCGGCGCAGCTGCTGCGCGGGCAGCTCGCCGATCCCGACATGATCCGCTGCACCGACGTCATCGTCCGCGAGGTGGAGCGCCTGGACGGCCTCGTCGAGCAGCTCCGCGAGCTGGGAACGCCGCCGCGACTCCAGCTCGAGCCGCTGAACATCCACCGCGTGCTGAACGACGTGTTGTCGCTCCAGAAGCAGTCGCCGGCATGGGGCCGGGTGACGCTGCTCACGGCGTTCGATCCGAGCCTGCCGCCCGTGCGGGGCGACCGGGCGCAGCTGACGCAGGTCTTCCTGAACCTGGTGAAGAACGCCCTCGAGGCCCTCCGCGGCAGCGGAGAGCTCGGACTCTCGACCCGCCTCGACGCGCGCTTCCACCTCCGGCGCGGCTCGGGACGCGCGCACTTCATCGTCGTCTCCGTGGAGGATGGCGGGCCCGGCGTGCCCGAGCCCGACCAGCCGCATCTCTTCACCCCCTTCTTCACCACCAAGCAGACCGGCACGGGGCTCGGCCTCGCGGTCTGCCACCGCATCGTCAGCGAGCACGGCGGCACCATCCTCTACGAGCCCCGGCAGACGGGGGGCGCCTGCTTCCGCGTGACGCTGCCCGCGAGCGAGGTCGATGTCGACGGCTGAGCCTGGTCCGCCCCCTCCCGTCGGGACGATCCTCGTCGCCGACGACGAGGACTCGATCCGCTGGGTCCTCGAGCGCGCCTGCGCGCAGAACGGCCATACCGTGGTCGCCGTCGGCAGCGGCTCCGAGGCTCTCGCGGCGCTCCGCGAGCGGAGCTTCGACGTGGCGCTGGTCGACATCAAGATGCCCGACCTCTCCGGCCTCGATGTGCTCGCGCGGAGCCGCGAGGAAGGCGTCGACACGCTCTTCATCATCATGACCGCGCAGAACACGATGGCGAACGCCATCGAGGCGACGAAGCGCGGCGCCTACGACTACCTGACGAAGCCCTTCGATCTCGAGCAGGTGGCGCTGCTCGTCGGCCGCGCGCTCGAGCTCCGGCGCCTCACGCGCGACATCGAGCGCCTGCGCGGCGAGCTGCAGCGAAGGCACGAGCTGGTCATCGGCCGCACGCCCGCCATGCAGGAGGTGTACAAGGTCATCGGCCGCGTGGCCCCGACGGACGCGACGGTGCTGATCGAGGGCGAGACCGGCACCGGCAAGGAGCTCGTCGCCAAGGCGATCCACTACCACTCGGAGCGGAGCGGCCCCTTCGTGGCGCTCAACTGCTCGGCCATTCCGAACGAGCTCCTCGAGAGCGAGCTCTTCGGCTACGAGCGCGGCGCGTTCACGGGCGCCGTCGAGCGGCGCATCGGCAAGTTCGAGACCGCGGCGGGCGGCACGCTCTTCCTCGACGAGATCGCGGACATGCCGCTGGCGCTCCAGGCGAAGCTGCTGCGCGTGCTCCAGGAGCGGGAGTTCACGCGCGTCGGCGGGCGCGAGGCGCTCCGGGCCGACGTGCGCATCGTCGCCGCGTCGAACCAGGATCTCGAGGCGGCGGTGCACGCCTCCCGCTTCCGCGAGGACCTCTTCTTCCGCCTGAACGTGGTCCGCATCCGCGTCCCCCCGCTGCGCGACCGGCGCGGGGACATCCCCGAGCTGATCGAGTTCTTCGTCGACAAGGTGAACCGCGACCTCGGGACGGCCATCGTCGGCGTGAGCGAGGAGGCGCGCGACATGCTCATGCGCCACGCGTGGCCGGGCAACGTGCGGGAGCTCGAGAATGCCCTCCTCCGCGCCGCCGTCCTGGCGCGCGGGCGGACGCTCGTGTCGGAGGACTTCGCGCTGGCCGGACAGACACGGCCGCAGTCTGCGGAGGTCCTGCCCCTGGAAGAGGCGGTGCGGCGCCGGCTGGCGGAGGTGCTGTCGGACAACTCGGGCACGGCGCCGAGCGACCTCCATACGACGCTGATCGCGGCCGTCGAGCGGCCGCTCATCGAGGTGGTGCTCGAGCGGGCGGGCGGCAACCAGGTGAAGGCAGCGGAAATGCTGGGCATCAACCGCAACACGCTCCGGAAGAAGATCACGGACCTCGGGATCGAGCTGAAGCGCGGGCCGGCGCCGCGCTGATCCGCGTGCTCCGCCTCCCCCGCCTCTACGCCATCGTCGATCCGCTGGACACCGGACGGAGCCCCGTCGCGCTCGCCGAGGCGCTCCTGGCCGGCGGCTCGCGCTGCCTGCAGCTCCGGCTGAAGCCCGCCACCTCGCGTGACGTGCTCGACGTTGCGCGCGCGATCCATTCGTTGACGCGGGCGGCAGGTGCGCTCTTCCTCGTGAACGACCGTCCCGACATCGCCGTGCTCGCCGGCGCGGACGGCGTCCATCTCGGCCAGGACGACCTGCCGCCGGAGGCGGCACGCCGTGTCCTCGGCCCGGACCGCATAATCGGCATCTCGACGCACGATCCCGACCAGGTGCGCGCTGCCGTCGCCGCCGGCGCCGACTACGTCGCCGTCGGCCCCGTCTACGCCACCACGTCCAAAGTCGGCGCGCTCGCCCCGCGCGGGCTCGACCTCGTCCGCGCCGCCCGTCCGCTCGTCCCCTGCCCGCTCGTCGCGATCGGCGGCATCGACGCGACGACCGCCCCCGACGTGATCGCCGCCGGCGCCGACGCCGTCGCCATGATCGGTGCGCTGGTACGAACCCCGGACCCGGCCGCCGCGGTGCGCGGCGTGCTGGCCCGGCTTCCTACATAGGCGCGACGCCGGCCTCTTCGGGTGCGACCTCGCGGTTCTCGAAGCGCGTGATCTCGCGGAGGAAGGTCAGCTCGACCGTGTCCGTCGGCCCGTTGCGTTGCTTGGCGACGATGATGTCGGCGACGCCCTTCTTGTCCGAGTCGTCGACGTAGTATTCCTCGCGGTAGAGGAAGACGATCACGTCGGCGTCCTGCTCGATGGCGCCCGACTCGCGCAGGTCTGCGAGGCGCGGGATGGGCGGGTGGCGGTTCTCGACCTGGCGGTTCAGCTGCGAGAGCGCGACCACCGGCACCTGCAGCTCCTTGGCGAGCGCCTTCAGCGAGCGGGATATCTCCGAGATCTCCTGCTCGCGGCTGTCGCGCCCCTCGGCGCTCCGCATGAGCTGAATGTAGTCGACGATCACGAGGCCGAGCTTCGAATGCGCATCTCGCTTCAGTCGGCGCGCCTTCGCGCGCAGCTCGAGGACTGTCAGCGCGGGCGTGTCGTCGATGTAGATACGCGCGTCCCCCAGGCGGCCGGCGGCCATTGCCAACGCCGGGAATTCGCGGTCGGTGACATGGCCGGTCCGCACGCGCGCCAGGTCGACGCGCGCCTCGGAGCAGAGCATACGCAGCGCGAGCTGCTCCTTCGACATCTCGAGCGAGAACACCGCGACGCCGACGTCGCTGCGCAGCGCCGCGTTCTCGGCGAGGTTCAGCGCGAAGGCGGTGTTGTGCACGCACACGTCGTTGGCGACGAAGTTGTGCGTCTCGGGAATCGTGAGGTCGTAGACCTGGCGCGAGCCGACGGGTCGAATGGCGACGATCTCGTCCCACCAGACGTCGCCGGTGGCGAGGTCGCGGAGTGGGCGGTCGCCGAGCGCGTCGGCGAGCCGCAGGAGCCGGCCGCGCGACAGGGGGCGGCGGCCCACCTGCAGGTCGCCGGGCTCCTCGAGGCCCATGCGTGTGGCGATGGTGCGCCACGAGGCCTCACCGCGCGCGGCGTCTATGCGCCGCCACACGCCGGACGGCACGACGTCTCGCCCCGCCTGCTCGCGCGTGAGGTCGAGCGCCGCGGCGACGCGCGCGAGCGCCTCCTCGTGACCGAGGATGCCGATGTCGTCGACGAAGCTCCGGATCGACGGCGGATCGCTCACGTCGAGCTGATAGGCGGTGCGCAGCGTCCCGCGATGCCGGATGCGCCGCTCGCGGAGTGCGGCGACGATGCCGAAGCGGAGCAGCAGGTGCTGCACCTGGCGCGCGAGCCGCTCGCTGCTCGAGGTGAACCCGATCTGCGGCTGGCCGTCGGGCTGCAGCGCGGCGCGGCCGTCGACCGCGAAGAGCCGGTTGAGGAACAGCGCGACCTCCTCGCGCTGAAGCGTGAAGACGACCGGCGGCACGAAGCGGAGCCCGGCCCATTTCCGCTGCGTGCCGAGCGCCGCGAGCCATGCCGCCAGCGGATGCGCGCCCGGCGCGAGCTCGGCCTGGACGTGCAGCGCCGTCGCGATGCTCCCCTGCTGCCCCTGCGCCTTCGCGATGCCCGCCGGCCGCGCCGCGTCGCCCGGCGGCGCCGGTGCGATCACCAGCGTCGAGCCGCCGCCGCGCTCCGGCTCGGCGCGCACCACGAGGCCGCCAAACGCCTCGACCGCCGAGCGGAAATCCGCGCGGAGCTGCGGGTCCGCGTGCGAGAACCGGAGCGACGGGCCGTCGACCTCGGAGTCGGCCAGCAGATAGGCGAGCAGGCGCACACGCTCCGCGCCGAGCGACGCGGCGCCGAACACCGGCAGGCGGCGCGGGACGGCGACGTGATCGCCGGGGCGCAGCTCGGCGATGGGGCGCCAGCCGTCGATGGTGAGGAAGGGATGCGAGCCCGTGGTTCGGAGCTGCCGCCCGAGGCGCGTCGTGACCTCGTAGACCGGCCGCACGCCGTCGTCGACGAAGCTCGACGGCTCCGTGGCTACGAGGCGCCACGAATCGTCGAGCGTGAGGAGCCGGCCGCCGCGCGCCCGGAAGACGTCCTCGATGGTGCGGACGCTGCCGTCGGCGAGGAGGATCTCCGCGTCCGCCGTGAGGCACTTCCCCATGCTCGGCCGCCCCGCGATGATGATCAGGTCCGAGGGCTGGAGCCCCGCCGTGATGCGGTCGAGGTCCGCGAAGCCGGTCGACACGCCGGTGACCGCCTGCTTCTGCTCGTAGAGGTGCTCGACCGTCTTGAGCGTGCCAACCATCAGCTCGCCGATGCTGCTGAACGAGGTCCGGATCTGGCGCTCTGTGATGTTGAAGATGAGGCGCTCGGCCTGGTCGAGCAGCTCGGACACGTCGCCGCTGGCGTCGTAGCCGCGCGAGGCGATGTCTGTGGCCGCGCCGATGAGGTTCCGGAGCAGCGAGCGGTCGCGGACGATGCGCGCGTAGTGGACGACGTTCGCGGCCGTCGGCACGCGCTCCGCCAGCTCCGCGAGGTACGAGGTGCCGCCGACGTCGGCGAGCTCACCGCCCGCCTTCAGCCCCTCCGAGAGCGTGATCAGGTCGACCGGCTCGCTCCGCTCGGCCAGCTCGAGCATGGCGCGGAAGATCTTGCGGTGCGCGCCGCGGTAGAAGTCCTCCGGCCGCAGCAGCTCGACGACCTGATCGAGCGAGCCGTTGTCGAGGAGGACGCCGCCGAGGACGGACTCTTCGGCCTCGAGGCTCTGCGGCGGCACCCGCCGGAGATTCTCGTCGATGCCCACCGCACACCCCTCCCCGATGCGTGCCTGTCAGGGTCGCCGACTGTCCAGGAGCCGATCGAGCGCCGACTGATCGTGGCTCGTGAGCTGCTCGGCCGCCGCCCGCACGCGCGGCGCCGGCGGATCGAGCATCAGCAGCCACCACAGCCCGACACCCGCCACTGCGCCTCCTGCGAGCAGCGCGAGCGGACCGATCAATCCCCCGCGCGCTGCCGCGCGCCGTCGTGCCGCCATGTTGCCTCCCCTCCCGTCGCGATCGATCGTATCAGCTCCTCGCCTCCGGCCGGCGCGTCCCGGAGGCGCGGCCGGATCACGGGCCATCCGCGCCGCAGCGCCACGCGGCGGAGTCGCGGGTCGGGGTTGACGACACGCGGCTCACCAACACGCTCGAGCACGGGAAGGTCGGTGACCGAGTCGGTATAGAAGTAGCTCCGGGCGAGGTCAACACCGTTCTCGTCCGCGAAGCGCTCGGCCCAGTACGTCTTGCCCTTTCCGTAGCACACGGGCCGCACGGCCTCCCCGGTGAACACGCCGTCGCGCACGACGAGCTGCGTGACGATCACGTGCTCGACGCCCAGGTCCGCCGCGAGCGGCTCGGCCAAATAGCGCGTCGCGCTGGTGAGGAGCGCCGTCACGTGGCCGGCGCTGCGGTGGGCGCGGACGGCGGCCGCCATGGTGGGGACGACGAAGGGACGGACCTCGCGCACGTACCAGTCGGCGCAGTCCTCGCGCACCACGTCCTCGCGCTTGCCGAGCACCCACGCCATCGAGACCGACAGCGCCCGCTCTACGTTCAGGAGCCCGAGCTTGTAGCGCGCGAGGAAGTAGAGCGTGCGCGCGACGTCACGGCGGCGGGCCTGCCCCGTCCGCCGGAGATGGCGCATGTAGAGGGCCGCGGAGTTGCGCGCGATCAGCGTGCCGTCGATGTCGAAGAGGGCCCCGATCGCCACTGCCGGTCCGAGACTCTACCCGCGCTCGACGATCATCGAGATGCCCTGGCCGCCGCCGATGCAGAGCGAGGCGACGCCGAGGCGCGCATCCCGATCCTCCATGGCGTGCAGCAGGGTCACGAGCACGCGGGCGCCGCTCGCGCCGATGGGATGCCCGAGGGCGATGGCGCCGCCGTTCACGTTGACGCGGTTCTTCGGGATGTGGAGCTCGCGGAGGACGCCGAGCGACTGGCCCGCGAACGCCTCGTTCAGCTCCCAGAGGTCGATCTCCTCGCGACGGAGCCCCGCCTTCTTGAGCGCCTTCTCCGATGCCGGCCATGGCCCCATGCCCATGATCGAGGGATCGACGCCCGCCGAGGCATAGGCGCGGATCTTCGCCAGCGGCGTGAGCTTCAGCTCCTTCGCCTTTGCGTCGGACATCACGACCAGCGCAGCCGCGCCGTCGTTGATGCCGGACGCGTTGCCCGCCGTCACGCTGCCGCCGTCCTTCTTGAACGCGGGCTTGAGGGCCCCCAAACGGTCGCTGGTGGTTTCGGGGCGTGGGTGCTCGTCGGTGTCGAACTTGATGGTCTCCCCCTTCTTCGCGGGGATGTCGACGGCGACGATCTCCTTCTTGAACTTGCCGCCCTTGATCGCGGCGCCGGCCTTCTGCTGGCTCTCGGCGGCGAACTCGTCCTGCTCCTGGCGGCTGATGCCGTACTTGGCGACGATGTTCTCCGCGGTGATGCCCATGTGCACGTGGGTGATCGGGCAGGTGAGGCCGTCCGCGATCATCGAGTCGAGAAGCTCGTCGTGCCCCATGCGGACGCCGAAGCGGGCCTTCCGCAGGATGTACGGCGCGCCGCTCATGCTCTCCATGCCGCCGGCCACGACGACGTCCGCGTCGCCGAGCAGGATGGACTGTGCCGCCAGCGCCACCGCCTTGAGCCCAGAGCCGCACGCCTTG
>Ga0111538_10011967_pt1 | contig 11473 bp, 9 predicted proteins | sample SoiMethybrSBSTD1_FD_79669 | JGI IMG/M metagenome (GOLD analysis project Ga0111538, IMG submission 79669) | Bulk soil microbial communities from a Populus tree surrounding site in Tennessee, USA - Soil MetaG P. TD hybrid SBSTD1 (version 2)... | ecosystem: Environmental > Terrestrial > Soil > Tree...
GCTCCCGCGGATGGAAATGTCGCCGGTGGTGGCATGGGCGCCGCAAACCTGTCTCATAGCACCGCCACCTTCGCAACCATCAGGAACCGCATGCGCAGGCTGCAAAATACGAAGGCCGGGCCTCAGGGCCCGGCCTCTCTATCGATCGGCAGAAATCATCTGTTCCACAGCGCCGTTACGCCTGCAACACTGCGGCCCCATAAACCCCGTACCTCTGGGACTGTCACATTTACTACAACCTGTTGTAGGGCAAGACGTTATGCTTGCCACCTTACTGTGGCTTGGGGGTATGAATGACGACGGAGTCCGCAAAAGGATCGCGCGACCGGTTTATTGATCGCACAATTTCTCCTCCGATCAAGAAAGTTGGGCAGACGGATTCAGCTAGGAGACTGCGCGATCTTCGATCACGGATACTGCAAAAGAAACGCGATCGAAATAAACGAGATTAACAAGCTTGCCATTGTCACCTTTGTTACACCACGGTCCGTAGACTTGTGGAAAATTAGAATCGAGTTTTTTCACAAAGAGGGTCAAGTGGGTGAAGTCATGAAATTCGTTTGGATTGCATTTTTTGCCCTGACTTTGGGAGGTTGCTCCGGGCCTCAATACGCAACAGACGAGGGAATTTGTCGTGAGCAAGCTCGACAAAAAATTCGCACGTATGCTGAGTGCCGAAACATGCTCGCAGAGGGGCATCGCATGGCTGGCCTTTATGCTCTAAGAGACTTGCAATTCCAGCAGATGCAGTTGATGCAACTCAATCAAGGGAACCGTATGATACATATGCGGTAACACACCACAGCGCGGTGCACAGGTGTTGACCAGCCCATAGGCGGCGCGCAGGAGCCTGCCATGGGGCCTCGCTTTGCGCCAACGCGTAATCCGCCATCCATTTTCTGTCATCGCCAAACGAATCGCGGGTTACGCCTTCGGCTAACCCGCACTCAAAGCCTCGTCGAATTCACTCCCTCGCTTCCACATCACCCGCCTAATCCTGCTGCACGCATGCGGCGTCCGCGAGGAAATGCCAAGGCCGGGCAGGACGCCCGGCCTCGCTCTCAATCCACGGTAGTTCAGACCTTTGCGAGCGGCACCTTCGGCACCGAGCCACGCTTTGGCTTGGGCCGCGGCGACGCGCGTCGCTTCTTCGGCCGCACCACGGGCAGCTTGTCCGGTTTCGGCGTGACGGGCCCCTCGAGGAACTGGAAGCCAAGCTTGTCGCGCCCCTCCTCGTCCTTGTCGACGATCACGCGCACGTGGCCTCCGCCCTTTAAATGCCCGAACAGCACCTCGTCCGCGAGCGGCTTCTTGATGTGCTCCTGGATCACGCGGGCCATCGGCCGGGCACCCATCAGCTCGTCGTACCCGTTGGCGATCAGCCAGCGGCTTGCCTCCTCGGAAAGCTCGATGGTTACGTTGCGGTCGCCCAGCTGCGCCTCGAGCTGGAGCACAAATTTCTCCACGACCTTGGCGAGAATCTCCTGCGACAGGTGAGAGAAAGTAATGGTCGCGTCGAGCCGGTTACGGAACTCGGGCGCGAACATCTTGTTGATCGCTTCCTGGTCGTCGCCTTCCCGCTTGCTGCGCGTGAAGCCATACGCCTGCCGCGCAAGATCGGAGGCTCCCGCATTCGTTGTCATAATCAGGATTACGTTGCGGAAATCGACCTGCTTGCCATTGTGGTCGGTGAGTTTGCCGTGATCCATCACCTGCAACAGCACGTTGAACAGATCCGGGTGCGCTTTCTCGATTTCGTCGAGCAGCAGCACGCAATGCGGATGCTGGTCGACGCCATCGGTCAGGAGCCCGCCCTGATCGAAGCCGACGTAGCCGGGAGGCGCACCGATCAGGCGCGAGACCGTATGCCGCTCCATGTATTCCGACATGTCAAAGCGGATAAGCTCGACCCCGAGGCCGATAGCGAGCTGCTTCGCCACTTCGGTCTTGCCGACGCCGGTCGGTCCCGAAAACAGATAGCAGCCGATCGGCTTTTCCGGCTCGCGCAGGCCCGCGCGCGCGAGCTTGATCGATGCGGCGAGCGATTCAATCGCCTTGTCTTGACCGTAGACGACGGTCTTCAAGGTGTGCTCGAGATGCCGGAGCACCTCGGCATCATCCTTGGATACCGTCTTCGGCGGAATTCGCGCCATCGTCGAGATCGTCGTCTCGATCTCCTTAAGGCCGATCGTCTTCTTGCGCCGGCTTTCCGGCAGCAGTATCTGCGCTGCGCCCGACTCATCAATCACATCGATTGCCTTGTCAGGCAGCTTGCGATCGTGGATGTAGCGCGACGACAGCTCGACGGCGGCCTTGATGGCCTCGTTTGTGTACTTGAGCTTGTGATACTCCTCGAAATAGGGCTTGAGGCCTTTCAGAATCTCGATCGCATCGAGGACCGACGGCTCGTTGACGTCGATCTTCTGGAACCTGCGCACCAGTGCGCGGTCCTTCTCAAAATACTGTCTGTATTCCTTGTACGTAGTCGAGCCGATGCAACGGATCGTGCCCGAGGCGAGAGCAGGCTTCAGCAAATTCGAAGCGTCCATAGCGCCGCCGGACGTGGCGCCGGCGCCGATGACCGTATGGATCTCATCGATGAACATGATCGCGCCCGGATAGGCCTCGATCTCCTTGATAACCTGCTTTAGACGCTCTTCGAAATCGCCGCGGTAGCGCGTGCCGGCAAGCAGTGTGCCCATGTCGAGTGCGAATACAGTTGCACCCTTGAGCACGTCCGGCACTTCACCATGAACAATTCGCCGGGCAAGGCCTTCCGCTATCGCGGTCTTGCCGACGCCGGCATCGCCGACAAACAACGGGTTGTTCTTTTGCCTTCGGCAAAGCACCTGGATGGTGCGGTTAATTTCGGAGTCGCGACCGATCAACGGATCGATCTTGCCGTCCTTGGCCTTCTTGTTCAGGTTGATGCAGTACGCTTCGAGCGCGTCGCCCTTTTTCTTGGGCTCGTCGCTGCCTTTCGCGTCGGCTTCTTCCTCGACGCCCCGCACCGGGCGGGATTCCGAGAGACCTGGCCGTTTCGCAATGCCGTGACTGATGTAGTTGACCGCATCGTAGCGGGTCATGTCCTGCTCTTGCAGGAAATAGGCCGCATGACTTTCGCGTTCTGCGAAGATCGCCACCAGCACATTAGCGCCAGTCACCTCCTCGCGTCCGGAGGATTGCACATGAATGACTGCGCGTTGGATCACGCGCTGAAATCCGGCCGTGGGTTTTGAATCCTCCGCGCCATCGGTAATCAGGTTTTCGAGCTCCGATTCCAGGTACGCAGTGAGGCTCCGCCGGAGCTTGTCGAGGTCCACGTTGCAAGCGCGCATGACCGCTGAGGCATCCTGATCGTCGATCAGGGCAAGCAGCAGGTGCTCAAGCGTTGCGTACTCGTGGTGCCGCTCGTTTGCGATCGCAAGCGCGCGATGTAGCGATTGTTCAAGGCTGCGGGAGAACGTCGGCATCAAATTTTCCAGTTCATTTCCATTTATGTTTCACGACTCACTTCTTCTCCATCACGCATTGCAAAGGATGCTGATGTTTGCGCGCAAAGTCCATCACCTGCGTGACCTTGGTTTCCGCAACCTCGTACGTGTAGATGCCGCATTCGCCTATTCCGTGGTGATGCACATGCAACATAATTCTTGTGGCGGCTTCGTGATCCTTGCCGAAAAACCGCTCCAGCACGTGCACGACGAACTCCATGGGGGTGTAGTCGTCGTTGAGAATAAGGACGCGGTACATGTTTGGCCGCTTGGTTTGCGACTTGGTCTTGGTAATGACCCCGGTACCCGGCCCGCCCTGCTCGTTGCGGCGCTTGCGATCATCGTCCGCCATTGAGGGCGCAGAACCGCGCGGCAGGGCCGTGTGAGCTGGAGGATATTTCCTGGCTGGGGACGTCATGGTTGGGCCAAGGCAAGTGGGATCCTGGGGTTACAGTGTGGCCGCGGCGGCGCGTGGCCAGGCACCATCATAGAGACCCGGGCACAGCTATTCCAACTCGGCAATTCGCTCGAGGTTGCCCCGTTCCGGGACAAGACGCGATTCTTGCGCGATTTTCCGCTGTGAAATCCAGATAATTATTGCTTAAGCGATCGCAACCCTTTTGCGGGCAAATTGAGGCGACTTTCCCCCAAATTCACGGCCTTCCTCTCACGGTTTTTCAAGGGGGGTAGCCCCATATGGAGGAACTTTCGCTGGAAGGTTTGTGTCCACAACATTGGGTGAAGCCATGTTAGCCCGTTTTCTTACCAACACCCGGGGCGGTGTAACCCCGCTGATGGCGTCGTTGCCGTCCCGCTCATGGCGTCGGTTGGCATCGCCGTCGACTATTCGCGAATCAATGCGGCCCGAACGGCATTCCAGGTTGCTCTCGACGCAACCGCGCTGATGATGTCAAAGAACGCGGCGACTGGAACCGACGCCCAGCGTCAAACCGAAGCCACCAACATTTTTAATTCGCTGTTCAGCCGGCCCGAGGTCACCAACATCACCGTCTCGCCAACTTACACCTCAGCCGGCGGATCGAAGCTGACCCTCAACGGCACCGCGGTCGTCCACACCAATTTTCTCGGCATAATCGGCGTCAGCCAGGTCGATATCAGTGCTTTGTCGGTTTCGACGTGGGGCAATACGCGCCTGCGTGTGGCGCTTGCGCTCGACAACACGGGCTCCATGGCCAGCGACGGCAAAATGGATGCTCTCAAGACAGCGTCTCACAATCTGCTGACTCAGCTCAAAAACGCCGCCGTTCATGCGGAAGACGTCTATGTGTCGATTGTCCCGTTCAGCAAGGACGTGAACTTCGGGCCGGACAACTACGAACAAAGCTGGCTGCGCTGGGACTTGTGGGACGCGGTCAACGGGACCTGCAGCAGCACGAAATATCACAAGCAAAGCAACTGTGTCTCGAATGGCAAGATCTGGACCCCGGCCCCCCACAGCACCTGGAATGGCTGCGTGACCGACCGCGACCAGAACTACGACACCAAGAACGACGCACCCGTGTCAGGCGCTACGTTGTATCCGGCCGAACAATACTCTTCGTGCTCGGTTCCCCTGCTCGGTCTGACCAACGATTGGACCAAGCTGAACGAAAAAATCGATGCCATGGCCCCGGTTGGCAACACCAACCAGGCGATCGGGTTGCAGGTCGGCTGGCAAAGCCTGACAGCTGCCCCCTTCACGATCCCGACGATCGACACAGACTATAAGTATCAGACGGTCATTATTCTTCTGACCGACGGCCTCAACACGGAGGACCGCTGGTACACGAGCCAGTCATCGATCGACGCGCGTCAACAGAAGACCTGCGACAACATCAAGGCCGCCGGCATTACGCTCTACACCGTGCAGGTCAACACCGGTGGCGACCCTGTCTCGACGCTGCTGCAGAACTGCGCCAGCGACTCCGGGAAGTTCTTCCATCTTACGACCGCAGGGCAGATCGTCGCGACCTTCGGTCAGATCGGCACGTCGCTCTCCAAGTTGCGCCTGGCGATGTAGCGCCCCTCCCGCGGCGTTGCGGATGGCTACTACCCGGCCATCCGCGCGCCGCGGTTTTTCATGCCGATTTCCGCGACCGCACCAACCGAGTGTTAACGACGGCTCTGAACAATGTTCGGCATTTGCGCGATCTGGGGCAAACAGCGTTTACCAATCAAGCCGTTGAAAAGAGGCGAACAAAGTCAAACGGGCTACTGCAAACCTTACTATCAGCGCAGGATTCAGTCCCTGCTCATATACCAGCCCTTTAGTACCGACCTTTATTACGGCAGACGGATTCAACCATTTCTCGGTGTGTCGTCATGATGATCGCCTGGAAGAAGTTTTGCCGCCTGCTGTCAGCCTTTAAGGCCGACCGCCGAGCCAACATCGCCATCACCTTCGCCTTCGCCTCGCTGCCAATCCTCGGCTTCGTGGCAGCCGCAGTCGATTACAGCCGCGCGAATTCGGTCAAGGCCGCAATGCAGACGGCGCTCGACTCCACCGCGCTGATGCTGGCGAAAGAAGCGGCCACCGACACCGAAGACCAGCTGAAAGCTAATGCGCTCAAATATTTCACCGCGGTCTTCGCGCGTCCGGAAGCCAAGGACATCCTGGTTAATGTCAGCTACACCACCGCAGGCGGGTCCAAGATCGTCGTCAATGCCACCGCCGCGATGGACGCCGAGTTCACCAAGCTCCTTGGCTATGAGACTTTCCACATCAACGCGTCTTCGACTGCAAAGTGGGGTACGAGGCGGCTGCGCGTCGCGCTTGTGCTCGACAACACTGGATCGATGGCCGACGCCGGCAAAATGGCAGCGCTCAAGACCGCCACCAAGGGCCTGCTCAGCCAGCTCCAGGGCGCGGTGACTCAACCGGGCGACGTCTATGTTTCGATCGTTCCTTTCGTCAAGGACGTGAACCTTGGCGCTTCTAACTGGAACGCGGACTGGATCTACTGGGGCAGCAGCACTCAGGATCCCGGCGAGACCGATAATACGGCCTGGGAAGCTCTCCACGGCACCTGCGACAGCAACTCGACCTACAATAACAACCGCAATAACTGCCGCACCCGCGGTGGCGTCTGCAGCAATACGAGCTTCACGCGCCAAAGCACCTGCACGAACAATGGCACGTGCAGTGTGGGTAGCCCCACGACTCAAAGCACTTGCGCAAGCAGAGGCACCTGCAGCGTCGCGGGCAACAATAACCAAACCGCCTGCAATTCTGCTGGCACTTGCAGCATCGCAAGCTTCACGACGCAGACCGGCTGCCAGAATGCAGGCATTTGCGACATTTCGGGCTTCACGACGCAAAGCAGCTGTCAGAGTGCCCATCATTGCTCAGTCGGCAACTGGGGCTCAAAAACTCAGTGCCAGAGCCACGGCGGCACCTGGCTGGCGGGCGTCTGGACTTCGACCCCCGGCACGTGGACGCCGGCGACATGGACCCCCGCGATGTTTACAGCCTACGTGTGGACGCCGGGCACCTGGACGCCTGCTAACCACAATACGTGGAATGGCTGCGTAATGGATCGCGGCAATTGGGATGGCCCCGACGCAACGTACAATTTCGACACGACAGCTGATGCGCCGGATCCAGTCACGCCGCGGTGGTCGTCGCTGTACGCCGCCGAACAGTACGGCTCCTGCCCGCAGGCCGCAAAGCAATTGAGCGCTGACTGGTCGGCCATGAACACGTTGGTCGACAATATGTCGCCGGCGGGCAACACCAACCAAGCGATCGGCTTACAGGTCGGCTGGCAATCACTGGTCGGCGGCGGACCGTTCACCGTGCCGGCTTACGATCCCCTCTACCAGTACACCCATGTGATCATCCTGCTGACCGACGGATTGAATACACAGGATCGCTGGTACAATGCCGATACCGACATTGACCCGCGCGAAGCGATGACCTGCGGCAATATAAGAACCGCGAATTTCGAGCTCTATGCCATCCAGGTGAACACCGGTGGTGATCCGATCTCGACATTGCTGCAGAACTGCGCAAGCAGCACGGACAAGTTCTACCACCTGACATCGGCGGACCAGATGACCGCCACATTCAATACAATCGGCACCAATCTGACCAAGTTGCGCGTCGCTCAGTAAGGTATCCGATCAGAACTCCGGCAAGAAAAAGCCCGGCTCTACCGAGCCGGGCTTTCACATTCCAAACTCACGCAACCGAACAAACTCTACGCCACGAATTGCGACTTACTTGGCCTTCGCGATCAGCGTTTCGAAGGGCTTGTAGGTTTCCTTGGCAAGATCAGCATAAAGCTCACCAATCTTGGAGGCCTTGGCCACGAAACCCTCGTAGGCAGTCTTGGCATACTCGGTCTGTACCTCGATCGCCTTGTCGACGGACTTCACACCGAACAGCTTCTCCAGCGCCGCCGTTCCTTCCTCGAACGCCTTCTTCGAATAGTCCGCAACCTCGACCGCGATCGCCTGGGTGCCCTTGGAGAGCGCCCCAAAAGCTTTCAGCGTGACATCGACGTTGTCCTTGCTGACCTGCTGTAGGTCTTCAAAAGTTTTGACCATGTCATCCCTTTCCCGGCCCGCCATGCGGTGCCTTTGTTCACTTTGACTTCGAACCCGGCCCAGCCGGGAATGAACTATAATTATACTGCACTGCACAAAAAGTCAAGCTAATTTATTGCGGTGCGAAAACTCCTTAAAATCCAGTGGATTGCCTTAAGAATTTGTAAACCGCGTTCTCCTACGGTCATAAATTGGGTCCCTCGCGACACGCTACAAAATGGCCACGATAGCGGCCTAGGGGTCCGTCACCGCAATAAGGTGGGGAGAACGGATGTTGCGTGGGGGAGTTCTTTATTGTCGTGCCTGGCGCTGGAGCGCCCTTGGCCTGGCCACCATCTTCGCGATCACTTCCCTTAGCGGCACGGCCGACGCGCGACGCGGCCGCCATCGACCGCAGCCAGCGGAAAGCTATCAGCCCGCTTATGCCTCCATCGTCGTGGACGCCAATTCGGGCTCGGTCATGCAGGCGACAAACGCCGATAGCCAGCGTCATCCGGCTTCACTGACCAAGATTATGACGCTTTACCTTCTGTTCGAGAGGCTCGACCAAGGGAAAATCAAGCTCAACACCGACCTGCCGGTGTCGGCCCGGGCTTCCCAACAAGCCCCGTCCAAGCTTGCTCTGAAGCCCGGCGAGACGATTCGCGTCGAAACGGCGATACGCGCGATCGTCACCAAGTCAGCCAATGATGTCGCAGTCGTCGTGGCCGAGGCACTGGGTGGTGATGAGCCGAACTTTGCTAGGTTGATGACTGCCAAGGCGCGGGCTCTTGGGATGGCGCAAACCACCTACCGCAACGCCTCAGGCCTGCCCGACGAGGAGCAAATTACCACGGCACGGGACCAGGCCATTCTTGGCCGAGCAATCCAGGACCGATTCCCGAATTACTACCATTATTTCGCGACGCGAACGTTCGATTTCCGTGGCAAGTCCATACGAAACCACAATCATTTGCTCGGCGCCGTCGAGGGCGTCGACGGCATCAAGACCGGCTACATTCGCGATTCTGGCTTCAACATCGTCACTTCGATGCGACGCGCCAATCGCCACCTGATCGCCGTTGTTTTCGGCGGCCGCTCTGCCAATGCGCGGGACGCGCGGGTGCGAAGCCTGATTGAAAACAACGTCAACATCGCATCCGTTAAACGCACTGCCCCACCCCTCGTCGAGGGATGGGACGTCGCGCAGGCGCGAAAGGAGGGTAAGGATAAGGATAATGAGGACCGCACAAGCTCGGCACCGGTTCGTGTTGCTTCGATGTCGCCCGTCGCAGTCGACGCGCCAGCGCCAGGTTCAACGGAACCGATCAAACCAAACAGTGTAAAGACGGTCGTTGTGCACCCGGGGACCGCATACGCGGCCTCGCTGTCACCGCTGCCCTCGGACAGCCGTCAACTCGCTCCCGCACCGGCAGCCAATGCCGCCAACATTACAACCGTCGCTACAGTCAGGAGCGATCCCCCGCCGGCTGCGCCACCTGTCGCCGCGCAATCTGCTGCGCCCCCATCTCCGGCACCGGCAGCCGCGCCTCCGGCGCCAAAACAGGAGACGCCGCCGGTCAAATTTGCAACAGCCGAAATTCAAACATCGCCGCCTGCGCGCGACGAGCAGCCCGCTGTCCGCCCCCGTGGCGGCTGGCTTATTCAGGTCGGCGCCTTGCCGGACGAAAAGGAGGCGAGACAACGCCTCGAAGAAGCGCAAAACAAGGCCAAGCATATGCTGAGCAAGGCTGACCCATTTACCGAACGTCTTGAAAAAGGTGACAAGGTGCTTTTCCGTGCACGGTTCGCGGGATTGGACAAGGGTCAGGCAGAAGCCGCCTGCAAACACCTCAAACGCAGCGACATCCCATGCATGCTGCTGAAAAACTGAAAAACAGGAAATAACCGGGACGTGCCACTGGCCAGGAGCCGCTGATGGTCGAGTTTGTGGAGTACTTCAGCGATGTCGGCGAAGAAGGATTTCCTTGGCTTCATTGATGCGAGCCGCGAGATACGTCGAGCCCCCCTGGTCGGGATGCAGTTTCTTCATCAGCGTGCGATGCGCGCGGCTGATGTCCTCGGCGCTCGCGCCGGGCTGCAAGCCAAGGATCTGATAGGCCTCCTGTTCCGACATTTTTCCGCTGCTCGAAGCTCGCCGCCCCGCTGCCGCGTCCGCCTGCGCGTGCTCACTCCAGGTGGGGTCCCGGCGGTCAAGATAAGCCATGAGTAGCGCACGGCTTTCCTCATCGACTTCGGTAAGCATTGAGACGAGCGTGCCGATATCAAGGCGCTCGAGGTCGGCGCCCTGGTGACGCCCGGCGAGCACCCGGCCCCGCATCACACCGCTGTCGTGCTCGAGCTCCATTTCGAAATACGGAGATCGAACCTGTGAGGTCTGGCCTCCGCTCTTTTGCGTGCGTGCCGTAAAACCCGCCGGCCCGAACGGAACCCATCCGAGCAGTCCCAATCCAAATACGCCAAGCGGAATGGCGATCCCGATTTCGCCGCGCAAGCCCAGAAACACTGCAAACCCAAGCGAGATCATGCCGCCGCCAACCTTCGTCACGCGCGCCGCGACTTTCGGATCGACTTTGCTAATAACGTTCAGCACCCACAAAATGAGCACCAGAACGACGACACCAAAAATAAGCGTTGGCATGGCTACTTCAGCTGTGACAGCATCCTTTGAGCAGCAGATGACTGCTTCTTCGACAACTCGAGGAGCGCCTTCTTGCCGCCCGCAGCATAGGCTGCAACTGCCCGCAATAGTTCGCCAAGCTCATGCGCCGAGCCCGCATCAAAGCGGCAATAGGCTCCATGGGAGAGGCGTGCGATCTCCCGATAAGCGTTCTCCGCGATCGGGTCGCCGCCTTCCTGGAACATGAAGGCCGGAACGCCAAGCAGGCCCAGTTCGCCGGCCGCTTGACATAATCCGTCGATAGCCTCCTCCATGGCATCACCGACGAAGACCAAAGCCTGCACTTTTCCGCGCGCATGCTCCTGACGCGCGTGGCTGAGAACTTTGCCGATCTGAGTTTGTCCGCCGCGGCAATCGATGCGCGACATCAGCTCGGCCAACTTGTCGCCAGCGGCAACCCAGCCGGAGGACCGGCATTCTCCCAAGCCGCGAAAATAGACCAGCTGGATATCGAGCCCCCCGATGCCCGCTGCTTCGCGGAACATGTCTGCCTGGAGCGCGCATGCAGTATCCCAGGTCGGCTGACGACTCATTGTGGCATCGAGCGCAAAAATGAGCCGGCCCCGCTTGCCCTGGGCGGTGGAGGGGCCAAGCGCGCGCAATTGTTCGATAAACGCCTTTATTTCCGGTTTGGACGAAACCGGCGCCGGGCTTCGCTCGGATTCCTTGCTCATAGCGGAAATTCTACACTGACGCCATGTGAGATGGCGACCTGGGTCCTCAGATGCAAGGCGGGCTGGATTCTAGGAAA
>Ga0111538_10011969_pt1 | contig 11472 bp, 9 predicted proteins | sample SoiMethybrSBSTD1_FD_79669 | JGI IMG/M metagenome (GOLD analysis project Ga0111538, IMG submission 79669) | Bulk soil microbial communities from a Populus tree surrounding site in Tennessee, USA - Soil MetaG P. TD hybrid SBSTD1 (version 2)... | ecosystem: Environmental > Terrestrial > Soil > Tree...
GCGCGTCGCGCGCCTGAAGGAGCGATCCTCCGGTGGTGATCACGTCGTCCACGAGCGCGACGTGCAGTCCTCTGGGCAGCGGCGGCCCCTCGACCTGCTTCATCATCCCGTGCCCCTTGGCCTGCTTCCGCACGTAGAAAAGTCGGAGCGGCACTCCCTGCTGGTGCGCCAGCACGCCGATCGAGCTCGTGATGGGATCCGCGCCGGACGTCAGGCCACCGACGCCTTGAATGCCGTGGCGTCGGAGCTCATCGAGGAAGAGCTGCGCGATGAGCACAGAGCCTTCCGGGTCGAGCGACACCTGCCGGCCGTCGAAATAGAAGTCCGTCTCCTTGCCCGAGCTGAGCGTAATTTTGCCCGTCTGGATGCAGCCGGCGAGCTTTTCGCGGAGCCGCTGGCGCAAAGTTTCCAGCGCCGCGGAAGAATGCGCAGACGCACCCGGCGCGGGGGATCGGGTCTTCGACTCGGACACGTTCGTTGGGCCTCGCCTTCGTGCTACTCCGGCGGGGCCTGGCGCGTCAAACGTTCTTTTCGAGGCGCAGCACGTTTCCCGCGCCGGAGTACTCAATGCGGTCCGAGCACTTCGTCATGAGGAGGATCCCCAGACCACCCCGCACGCCTTCCTCGAGGATCCGCTTCTTCGCCTTCTCGAAAGCCTCCTGGTCGTCGATCTTCGAGAGGTAGTACTCGAAGTCGAAGCCCTCTCCCTGATCCTCGATGATCACGGTGACCTTCTTGCGATCCACGAGCAGATTGACGTCGACGCTGCGGTTCGGGCTCGAGTGGTTGCCGTGGACGACGGCGTTGTCGAGCCCCTCTTTCACCGCGGCGTAGAACGCGGTGACGTCCTCCTGCAGTCCCAGCGACTGGCGGATGACGAGATCGCAGAGCTTGTAGGCTTTCTCCTGGTTATCGCTGCTCGTTTTGAACTCGAAATGGACCTGCTGGTGGAAGACTTTCCGGTCTTTCGGCACGCGGCAGAGCTCCGCCTCGGTCAGCGTGAAGAGCTCGAGCACCTCGAAGGGCTCGACGAGATAGTCGTTCTCCCAAATTTTGAAGTCGAGGCCCGCTCCAAGGTCCGTCTCCTTCGGATACATCTTGATGATCGAAGTGAGGCTCCTCTCCTTCTGGATCTTGATTCTATTCACGAACTCGCCCTTGGGGTCCGAGCGCTCGTCCACGACGACAAGGTCTGGGGACATCTCGTCGTAGCGCGTGAGGGCGTCCTGGATGTCATGGACCAGGTGGTAGTCGCCGTTCAAGCTGCGGAACCGCAGGCGGAGGACGCGAGTGAATCTCGTCTTCGACGGGGCGATCACAAGGACGCGGGCCTTGTCGAGACCGGGCACGCGGCGCGGCCGGAGCGGGATCCTTCGGGATTCTGCGCGCGGCGAGGCGCGGGAGCTGGCCGATCCCGGCGACGCTGGGGCCTGGACCGCAGGGATGATGGGATCCACGGCGACGTCCATGTCCTCGCCGGCTTCCTCCTTCAGCCCCTCGTCGGGTAGGACCGGAGTGTGAGCCGGGTGAGGCACACGGCCGTCCGCCACGTCTTTCACGTACTCGCGGGCAGCATCCACGTTCTTCAGGAACGGCAGGAAGCTCGTGACGCCCAGAAGATGCATCGACAGCCCCACGGGCCGCGCGACGTTGGCGAGACAGAGGACTCCGCCGCGCTGGCTGAAGAGCTCGAAGAATCGGATCAGCGCGCTGATCCCCGTGGAGTTGATGTAGTGCGCGTTCCGAAAGTCGAGGATGAGCGACTTGTGCCCGGCTTCGTAGGCCGCCTGCAAGCTCTTCTCGAAGAGCTCGTAGTTGGCAGCATCGATGAAGCCGTCCAGCGCCAACTCGATGGTGTCCGGCTCACCAGGGGTGGGCTGCCAGGTTGAGGTACGGACGAGGAGCTTCGGCATCCGCTTTTGGGGGCGACAATACCCAGAAAGTACCGCGATTCTAAAGGTCGCAGGAGTAGAGTCAAGCGAGCCGCATGGTGTAAACTGCCAGCCCCTATGCCGCAGAAGCTGCTCTACGATGTCAGCAGTCTCGACTTGGACCATCCCGAGCATTCGATTGAAGACATTCGAAAGATCAACCCTCACCGGCATGAGTTCGAGCAGCTCACCGCCGTTTTGAGGTTCCGCCCCGAGGAGAAGCGGATCGTGGGCCTCCGCGTCGTGCGAGACGACGAGTTCTGGGTGCGAGGCCACATTCCTGGCCGGCCGATCTTCCCGGGCGTGTTGATGCTCGAGGCGGCCGCGCAGCTGTGCTCGTTCTACTGCGGCTCGATGGTCGGCGCCGAAGGATTCCTGGGGTTCGCAGCGATCGAGGAAGTCCGCTTCCGAGGCACCGTGTCTCCGGGCGAGCGGATGATCCTGATCGGCGCGGAGAAATCGCTGACGCCCTCGCGGTGCTACTTCGAGACGCAGGGCGTCGTGAACGGCAAGCTCGTCTTCGAGGCGAACATCCTCGGAATCCGGTTCCGGTGAGAATCTTTCTCGGGATCCTCCTCGCAGCAGTTCTCGGCTCGGCTCGCGGTGATGACGCGGCAGGAGCCCCACCGGGCAAGCCGAGCCGTCCTGCCACATGGGAACGAGGCCCCAGCACCGATCCCACTTACTTTCCGATCGGCGTGTGGCTGCAGAGCCCGCGGAACGCGGGTCGCTACAAGGAGATCGGCGTCAATCTGTTCGTCGGGCTTTGGAAAGGGCCGACCGCGGAGCAGGTGGACGAGCTCGAGCGGCAGGGCCTACAGCTCATCTGCTCTCAGAACGCCTATGCGCGGACGAGGCTCGACAGCAAAGTCATCGTCGGCTGGATGCACGGCGATGAGCCTGACAACGCGCAGGAGCTCCCTGGCGGGAAAGGCTACGGACCGCCCGTCGACCCCGAAAAAATCGTCGCGGGGTACAAAGCGACTCGCGCGGCGGATTCGTTGCGTCCCGTCCTCCTCAACCTTGGGCAGGGAGTGGCGTGGGACGGCTGGCACGGGCGCGGTGTGCGTTCGAGGCACCCCGAGGACTATGAGCGCTATCTCAAGGGCTGCGACATCGCCTCGTTCGACATCTATCCCGTGGCGAACGACCACGCCGACGTCGACGGCAAGCTCTGGTACGTGGCCGCGGGCGTCGATCGGTTGAGGAAATGGAGCGGCGGCGCCAAGCCGGTGTGGAACTGCATCGAGTGCACGCGCATCGGCAAGAAGGATGCGAAGCCGACGCCGGCGCAGGTGAAAGCGGAGGTTTGGATGTCGATCGTCCACGGGTCGCGCGGCCTGATCTACTTCTGCCACCAATTCCAGCCGCGGTTCTCCGAGGCGGCGCTGCTCGAGGATGCGACTCTGTCCGCGGCGGTGAAAGCCATCAACCAGCAGGTCCGCGAGCTCGCGCCCGTGATCAACGATCCGGCGCCGGCCCCCGGCATCTCGATCTCCACCGAGCCCGCCGCCGTGTCCCCGGAGATGGAAAAGCTCCTCGGCGCACGCCCCGTCGCAGCGCTCGCGAAGACACATGGCAGCGCGGTGTACGTCTTCGCGGTGCGCATGGAGGCGTCCACGGTCGCCACGACGATCCAGATCGAAGGGCGCAGCGGTAGCTTTAAGGTCGAGGTGCTGGGCGAATCACGAACGATCGAAACGCGGGGCGGCGCATTCCGCGACGAGTTCGGGCCGCACGCAGTGCACCTTTACCGCGTGGAGTGAGCGCCACGGCCTTGCCCGCAGCGCTACGATAGTGGGAACGGAGGGGGAACGAGACTCACTGGTACCATCCCCGCTGGCCGCGAAACCTCAGGACCCCGAGCTTTCCTGTCGGTGATGGCTGCTCGTGTGCATGGGTGTCTTTCCTACCCTCGCTTCGAACTGTGGAATTGCAGTTGAATGTACACGCTCAGTGGAATGGAAGGCTTATGGGCAGCACCGAGTGCCGGCACCGTTTCACGTACCCGCGTCACGTACCCGAAGTAATCGTTCGAGGCACAAAGCACTTTGCGAGCTGCAGATGACGTGCCACCCCCACGGGAGATCTCAACGCTGGAGGGCCGTAGCTGCCCGTCCCATTACGCGGGCGTTCAAGAGAGTGCACGTCATTCGGCCTTGCCATCTCGCGGGCAAGTCGCGATTCCTCTCGCAGGATGTGCACGCGAAGAGTGCAGTTTGTGGAACTTGCAGCTCGCGGGGGAGGCTTGGATGCTCGGGCCCGCAAGTCGGTCCTTGACGGCCGCCAGGGCCCGGCGCAAGACTCTTCTCCGTACCTCAATCTCGCCCCAGCCCGGGTATTTATCCGTAGATCAGCGCAACGACGCAACGGCGCCGCCGACGCTGAGGTACGCGTGACATCCAGCAGCATCAACTTTGCTGAATCAAGGGAAGGCACAAGGGATGGCGATCGAACAGAAGCGCATTTCGACGATTTTGAAGAAGTACGAGGAGGACCTGGCCTCGGACTGGTTCAAGGAGCTCAAGCTCTCCGGCTCCGGCAAAGAATCGCGAATGAGCGAAAGGGAGCTCTTTGCTCAGGCCAAGGAATTCATCCGCCTGTTGCAGCAGGCGACCCAGGTCGACGGGATCGCAGAGCGGCGGAGCGCGGAATTGACCGCAATCGAGAGCTTCTTGGATGGAATCTCGGGATCCCGCGTGCTGCAAGGCTTCACAGCGGACGAGACCGCGACTTTCGTTTTCTCCTTCAAGAAGCCGCTCTTCGGACGGCTACGCGCCGAGTTCGGGCAAGAGCCTCAGGTGCTCGCCGATGAAATCTGGCTCGCGACCCAGCTGCTCGACCAGATGGGCCTGCATACCGTCCGGGCCTTTCAAAAATCTCGCGAGGACGTCATTCGACGGCAGCAGGAGGAGCTCCTCGAGCTTTCCACGCCGGTCGTCAAACTTTGGGAAGGCGTCTTGGCCCTGCCGATGATTGGAACGCTCGACAGCGCTCGGACGCAAGTCGTGATGGAGACACTGCTCCAGAAGATCGTGGAGACGGGATCGGGCATCGCGATCATCGACATCACCGGCGTGCCGACCGTGGATACGCTCGTCGCGCAGCACCTGTTGAAGACCGTGACTGCGATCCGCCTCATGGGCGCCGACTGCATCATCAGCGGTATTAGTCCGCAGATCGCGCAGACGATCGTCCATCTGGGAGTCGATTTGCAAAGCGTTATGACGAAAGCCAGTCTGGCCGACGCGCTCGCCGTAGCACTCAAGCGTTCCCATTTCACGATCACCAAAATGTCCAACACCGTCGGATAATTGATCCCATGGACCACATCCCCATTCTCAAAATGGGCGAATTCCTCTTGGTCACCATCCAGGTCGACATGCACGACCAACTGGCGATTCAGCTGCAAGACGATCTGACCAACCGCATTTCCAAAACCGGGGCCAAAGGCGTCCTGATCGACATTTCTGCGCTGGGGATGGTGGACTCCTTTATGGGGCGCATGCTCGCGAACATCTCGAGCATGGCGGCCATTTTGGATGCGCGTACCGTCTTGGTAGGGATGCAGCCGGCCGTGGCGATCACGCTCGTTGAGCTTGGGCTAACTCTCCACGGTGTGAAGACTGCGCTCAACGTCGACCGCGGAATGGAATACTTGCGCAGCTTGCAGGAACATGAGGTTAGCGGCAATGGCCGTGGCCAAGAGTGACAGCTTGCCAGTCCGAACCGAGCAGGACATCGTCCTCGTCCGCCAGTGCGTTCGACGGCTGACGACCGAGGCATCGTTCAGCCTCGTCGATCAAACCAAGTTTGTCACCGCGGCCAGCGAGCTGGCCCGCAATACGGTGGTCCATGGCCGGGGAGGCCAGATGCGCTGGGCCGTCCTCAACGAAAATGGACGCACAGCAGTGCAGCTAACGTTCGAAGACAAAGGCCCGGGCATTCCCAACATCGAATTAGCCATGAGGCATGGTTGGAGTTCAGGGTCGGGTCTTGGAATGGGGCTCTCGGGCGCCAAGAGACTCGTCAATCAATTCGAGCTCACGAGCGAGCCAGGCATGGGCACGTGCGTGACCATCACTCGCTGGAAATGACCGTGAACACCCCGAGCATGATGTTTTGCCAAACAATCCTGGAAGTGCGGGAGGTAAGCCAAGTGGGCGAGGCGCGGCGGGAGGCCCAACGGATTGCCGTTGCAGCAGGCTTAACCACTCCGGAGGCGGGAAAAGTGGCCATTATCGCAACAGAGATGGCCACCAATCTATCGCAGTACGCGTCCTCCGGTGAGATACTACTTCGGTCGTTCGACCTTCAGGGGTGCGCTGGCGTCGAGCTTCTTGCCATCGATCGGGGCCCGGGAATGTCCGACGTTGCAAAATGCATCGAGGACGGCTACTCGACGGGCGGTTCGACCGGGACCGGCCTGGGCGCCATGCAGAGGCTGGCCACGGAATTCGACCTCCACTCCCAGAAGCCCCAGGGGACCGTCGTATTCGCCCGAGTCCAAAGTCGCCTAAAGTCACAACCTGACTCCTTCCGCTTCGAATGGGGCGTTATCAATTGTCCCGCGCGCGGCGAGAACGTGTGCGGAGATACATGGCGAATCGCGTGTCATCGTGGAAGGTTGACGGTATTGATTGCCGACGGACTAGGACACGGCCCGCAAGCCGCCGCCGCTGCTGCGGAGGCCGCACACGTCTTCGAGGAGGCTCAGTTCACCTCGATCACCGACTATCTAAGCTGCGCGCATGGCCGGATGGCGAATACACGCGGCGCGGCGCTCGCCGTGGCTCAAATAGACGGCATGTCTGGAATTCTGAGCTATTCCGGAGTCGGAAACATTGCAGGGTCCCTCCGATCGCGCCGTGAAGAGAGCAGCCGAGGGCTGGTCTCCCACCACGGGATCGTTGGGGCACAACTGCGTAAGGTGCAGCAATTCGATTACGAATGCCCAGTGGAACCCGTGCTCATTTTGCATTCCGACGGGATGCAGAGCCGCTGGTCTCTGGATTCGTACCCTGGCCTGATCCAACGCCATCCCGCGGTCGTCGCGGGCGTGCTGTATCGAGATTTCAGCCGCGGTCACGACGATATTACCGTCTGCGTGGTCCGCTTCCTGACGAGTCCGGCGGGCTGAATGAGACCCAACGACGATACAACTGATCTCCGGCAGGAGAACGAAAAGCTGCGCCGCGAAGTAGAGCGGTACTTTCAGGAAGTCGACCAGCTGCGGACCGAGCTCGCCCAGACGAATCTATGCGTGGTGGCTTTGTACGCGGAGCTCGACACACAGGCGCAGGCTCTGCGCGAGGCCACCGAACTCAAGAGCCGCTTCCTATCGTATATGAGCCATGAGTTTCGCACGCCGCTCAGCTCGATCCGGAGCATTGCGCGCATCCTGCTCGACCGTATGGATGGTCCCCTGACGGAGGAGCAGGAGAAGCAGATCACGTTCATTCGTGGCGCCGCGGTCGAGCTGACGGAGATGGTCGATGATCTGCTCGACCTCGCGAAAGTCGAAGCCGGGCGGATCAACATTGCGGCGGAATGGTTCGAGATGGTGGACCTCTTCGCCGCGTTGCGCGGAATCTTCAAGCCGCTCCTCATCAATCCCGCGGTCTCACTTTTCCTCGAGGAGGCGAACGACATCCCCCGCATTTACGGGGACCACAAGAAATTGTCACAAATCCTCAGGAACTATATCTCCAACGCGCTCAAATTCACGAAGGAGGGCGAGGTTCGCGTGTCCGCGCGGCTTTTGCCGGAGGAGAAAGTGGTTTTTTCCGTGGCAGACACCGGAATTGGGATCGCCAAGGAGTATCACCAGGCCATCTTTCAAGATTTTGCCCAAGTGGATTCACCTTTGCAGAAGAAATGGCGCGGCACCGGCCTTGGACTCTCGCTGAGCAAGAAGTTGACGGAGTTGATGGGTGGTTCTGTCAGCATGACGAGCGAGCCGAATGTGGGGTCGACGTTCTCCGTCACTATCCCGATTCGATTCACCGGACCTACTGGCGAGGACGCTAACGCACAGAAGCCGCCGATGGAGTTCCATGCCCGCTGAAACTACGCGCATCTTGGTCGTCGACGACGACCCCGCAGGGCGTTACGCCACTTCGCACATCCTGCGATCAGCCGGGTGGGAGGTGATCGAGGCTGCCTCAGGCCAGGAGGCGCTCGAGCAAGTTGCGGGCGTGGACTTGGTCGTGCTCGACGTCAACCTGCCGGACATCGACGGCTTCGAAGTGTGCCGACGGATTCGCGCCATCGAAAGCCTCGCGCGCCTGCCAGTGATTCATCTCTCTGCGACTTTTGTCAAGGACGTCGACAAGATCCACGGGTTGGATGCCGGCGCCGACGGCTACCTCGTGCATCCAGCGGAGCCACCGGTGCTCATCGCCACCGTCCGCGCGTTCCTGCGAGCTCGCCAGGCAGAGCGAGATCGGGAACAGCTTTTGGCCCGCGAGCGTGCGGCGAGAGCGGAGGCCGAAGCAGCCAATCGAATCAAGGACGAGTTCCTCGCCACGCTGTCGCACGAGCTGCGCACGCCTCTGCACGCCATCATCGGCTGGACGCGCCTGCTCAAGCTGGGCGCCCTATCGCCGGGCGAGGTGCAGGAAGGTGTGAATACGATCGAGCGCAATGCCCAGCTTCAGGCTCAGATGATCGCCGATTTGCTGGATATCTCGCGGATCACTTCCGGCAAGCTGCGGCTGGACGTGCAGCAGATCGACGCTGCCAATATCATCGAGGCCGCTCTCAGCTCGATTCAGCCCGCGGTGAATACGAAAGGGATCCAGATCGCCAAAAAGATTGACCCGGCCGGGGGGCTGCTCATGGGCGATTCTGCAAGGATTCAGCAAGTGGTATGGAATCTGGTCAATAACGCGGTGAAGTTCACGCCGAGCGGCGGCAAGGTCCAGCTGTCGCTCGAACGCGACAAAACCCACGTGCATATTTCGGTGGAGGACACGGGGAAGGGCATCGATTCGAGCCTTTTGCCGAGAGTTTTCGAGCGCTTCTACCAGGGCGACGCCTCGACCACGCGAGAATTTGGCGGCTTGGGCCTCGGCCTGGCGATCGCCAAACAGCTCGTTGAGCTTCACGGCGGGACGATTTCTGCCCAGAGCGCCGGCAGGGGAAAGGGGACTAAGTTCACGGTGATGCTGCCCGTGTCGATGCAGGAACGGAACCCGTCCAACCGCGACGTCCCGGTCGCGCAGTGGCTCCAGGCGCCCGACGGCACGTCGGGGGAGGACGTGCGGCTGGACGGAGTGCGGATCCTGGTCGTCGACGACGACGGCGATTCCCGCGAAGTGCTCACGCGGATCTTGCAGAAGCGCGGCGCTGATACGAGGGACGCAAACGGCGTCCCGCAGGCGCTCGCGGCCCTACCAGAATTCAAGCCGCAAGTGTTGATCAGTGACGTCGGAATGCCAGGCCAGGATGGATTCGAGCTCATCCGGAGGGTACGCGCGCAGGGTTGCACGGTGCATGACCTTCCAGCGATAGCTTTGACGGGATTCGCGGCGCCGGACGACCGCCGGCGGGCGCTCCTCGCGGGCTTCCAAGCGCACATGGCGAAGCCGGTGGACCCGCGCGAGCTCACGGCAGCGATCGCCGCGCTCGTGGGGACGACGGGCGGGTAGAGGCGGAGCTCAGTCCTCGCTTGATCACACGCTGCACGGGTCGCCCGGCTGTCGGTTTCGATTCATTCCGCAGGCGTTCCACTGAGGTGTTGCACGCCACGCTCACCAGAATCCTCCCGGCATAAGACCGAACATGCCCGCGACGAATAAGTACGTAATCGCTGCGGCCAGAAGAGTGCCGAGGAGCAGGAGCGCTCACTCGCATTGACTGAACTCGCCGCAGGTCAAACTGTCCTCGGTAGGATCCGTGCCGCACTGTCCAAAGGGTGGCGGCGGTAGTGGCCCGCCGGAGAAAAGACCTAGGAGCACGTAGAGAGCGTCGGTCAGGTTGACGACGCCCGTATCGTCCGCATCCGCTGCCTTGATGCAAGGGGGCGTCGCGTCGCCGAGGAAGAGGTAGCCGAGGATGAAAATCGGGTCGGTGATGTTCACGGCTCCGTCGTCGTTGGCGTCGGCGCGAGAGAACTGCGCTGCACCGGCGGCGAAGATGCGCGCCTCGGCGAAAGTCCCAAAGTCACAGAAGACCGTGTCCCCACCGCTTCCCGTGGCCAACGTCAAATACGAAGCTTCCTGTGGAATCGTCCCACGGTATTCGGTGATCCCCTCGATCGGCACCAACTCGCTCCAGTAGTCCTGACCCTCCGGCGCCATGGGATCCGGCACGACGCCGTCCTCGTTGCTGTAGATGATATAGAATCTCGCCACGCTCTCACCGCAGTCCCCCGGGCCCATTCCTGGAAAGACGGAGAACGTGCGCACGGCATCATCGCCGTAGCGATCGCGGAGAGCCTGCAAGTCGAAAGTGATTCCACTCGCGGAATGAATTCCGACCGCCGACTCCCAGTCCGAACGGCCTCCGGCGTTGATGACGCGCTCTCCGGCCTCGAGGCGATGCGTGAAGTTGCTATAAATGTGGCTCCAAGCGCCAGGGTCAGGGTCTCCTTCCTCCCACGCGAAGACCGTGTCCGCGAGGTTGATCGCAGTCGATAGATCGTTCATGTAGAAGACGGCGTTGATGAAATCGGAGCCTTCGACGGGGGAGGGATTGATGCCGTCCGTGTCCGAGCCCAGGTTGAACGTCATTAGCACTTCCTCTTCGGTCATGAACGCCCCCGTATCGATGTTGACCGCAGTGAATTCTCGCTCGCCTCGGTCGCCGCCTCCTGACCCCTTGCCATCGCCCCCGGCCACCAAATCTCCCAGATCGATGAACTCAGCCACTCGAATGACCGAAGTCACCGTTGCCGTGCCATTGCTTGCGGTGACGTGCGCCTCTCCGGTGCCCAGGCCGGTCACGACTCCATCCGGACTGACGTTCACGACCGGAGAATCCGATGCGTATTGAGTCCCCTGGGCCGCGGCAGTGACATCCGCCGGCAAGCCGAGCTCGTTGAGACATTCCACGCTGAGCTGAAGGCTGCCGCCCGATTGCAAAGTGGCGTCCGACGGCGTGATGGTGAGGGAGTCGCAGGATACCGGGACGTCGGGAATGATCACGGCGTTGGCAAATACACCGCGGTCGCAGTCGTTGTCGCCTTCCGAGCCCACTGCGAGCGTAAGGTATTCCGCCGCCGGGGGGATCGTCGTCTGGTAGGACTCTCCGTCGTTTTCGAGAATGAACCGCACGAAATACGGCAGGCCTCCCCCCGCGTTCGGATCTTCGACGATGCCATCGGCGTTGCTGAAAAGGACGTACACGTTGGCGGCTCCCGAGCCAATCATCGGACAAGTTCTGCCAGCAAACAGGCCGAGCTTGCTGATCGCTGCAGCTCCAAACTGTGCTCGCAAAGCTCCCAGGTCGAAAGTGATCCCGGCGCTCGCATGGATTCCGACGGCGGATGACCAATCTCGACGGAAGTTGACTTCAATCCCGCGATCTCCATCGACCA
>Ga0111538_10011970_pt1 | contig 11472 bp, 7 predicted proteins | sample SoiMethybrSBSTD1_FD_79669 | JGI IMG/M metagenome (GOLD analysis project Ga0111538, IMG submission 79669) | Bulk soil microbial communities from a Populus tree surrounding site in Tennessee, USA - Soil MetaG P. TD hybrid SBSTD1 (version 2)... | ecosystem: Environmental > Terrestrial > Soil > Tree...
CCGGGGCGACATACCAGTCGTAGTTCTTGCCGAGAACGATCCGCTCCTCGCTAATGAGGCGGAATGTCGTGCAGGCTTCGACACGGGACAGCCAGAGCATCGACGCCAGCGCGCAGGCCGCATGCGCCGCAGCCGCAATCACCCAAGACCGTGAAGCAGCCCTGGAGTCTGTGGAGCGCGTCATTTCACTCCTCCCCGACGTTTGCCGAGAGTACGGCAAGAGGCAAACGCGAGTCCATTTCAGGAAACCCGACATTGCCTCCAGGTCCGTCGCGCTTACGAGCACGCGTACCGGCGGCTTCTGCAAGCAAGGAGCAGCATGGGCGCTGGCGCAGAGGTAGGTCCGCCCGCACGATTCCAGGCGCCAGGACCCATGCGCGCAGGGAACCTTTCTGCAGATCCATCGCCGGCGTTATCCCCGACCCGGCTGGCACGACCGCTACTCGGCCGGCTGCACCATCGGCTTACCCTTCTCGACGATAAAGACTGCCATCACTTTGACGGGCTTGGTCCCGACAGCGCCCTCATTATGAACAGCGCCGTGCGATACCTGGAAAGAATCGCCAACCTTGTAGATCTTCTCCGGCTGACCATCGACCAAATACCAGAATTCGCCCTCCGCCACATAGGCGAGCACGATGCCCGGATGCGAATGACGCCCTGATTTGAAGCCGCCAGCGAGTTCGGTTATGCCGAACACCACCTCGTAGTTCGAGCCCGGGACTTCGGCCTTACCCAGTGGCGTGCGCTTGATTGGCGATGGCTGCAATGGCGCTTGTTGAGCAAAGGCGAGGCCGGTGAGTGTCAGGGCTGCCAACGAGCCGACGAGCACAGATTTTTTCAGCATGGACCTCTTCCTGGAACGGCAGCCCTCGGGTGGCCGAGGTCTCCCTATTTGCCCCCGAACGCCTGTACCGTTGGTTCGATTCTTCAAGGTCTTGGAGACCGCGGTCCGCCAGTTTGTCAGTCGACGCGAACGCGATGAATCAGCCGGTCGCCTTAGTCCTGAAGTTGTAGCGATGCCTGACGCTCACAAAGACCCGCTGCACCGCAATGGCATTTCGGCAGAGCTCGCGGTTGCAAGGGGGATGCCCGGGGCCTAGTTCTCAAGTATTATTTGCGCATGCCGAACGGACGAGACCGCGTCGCATGAAAATTCTCCTCGTCGATGATCATGTGCTGATCCGCGAGGCGTTGCGGGGCGTCCTCCGGGAACTCAAGGGCGATGCCTCGGTCGTCATCGAGGCGGCCGACTCGCTCCAGGCGATGGGGCAGATCGAACAGCATCGCGACGTAAAGCTGATCGTGCTCGATCTCGCTTTGCCGGATCGGGACGGTTTCGAACTACTCGGCGAGTTGTGCGTGCGCTACCCGACCATCTCGGTTGTGGTTCTTTCCGCCTATCACGACGGCGACAAGATTAAGAAGGCCCTCGATCTCGGCGCACTGGGCTTCATTCCGAAATCAGCGCAGCGTGAAATCATGCTCAGCGCCTTCAATCTCATATTTGCGGGCGGCATCTACGTGCCGCCTGCAATTTTCGGTTATGGATCGCGAGCGGGTGCGGGACAAGCGGCGCCCGCGTTTCCGAAGCAGCAAGTCATTGGCTCCCACCTTGGCCTGACGGAGCGGCAGATGGAAGTGCTCGCTCTGATGATGCAGGGCAAGAGCAACAAGGCAATCTGCCTCAAACTCGACCTCGCCGAAGCGACGGTCAAGGTGCATGTTTCCGCGATCCTCAGAGCCCTAAAGGCAGCCAACCGCACCGAGGCCGTCATCGCGGCCGGGGCGCTGGGTTTCGCCCCCCCGGCAGGGCCTCAATAGGTTGGGTCTCGACGTCCGCGCGGCTCAAGGGGCAACATCTCGGGCTCTCAGGAGCCTGTTCAGTGTCGTTCGCAGTTCCATTGGCAGGACCGGCTTGTGCACCAACCGGTAACCGCGCGCGCTCGCCTCGCGCAGAAGCTCGGGCCCGGTGTCGCCGCTCATGAGGAACGCTGGAACCGGGGCACCGATCACGTCGCGCAGGCGCTCGATAGCCTCGACGCCGGTCCTCCCGTTTGCCAATCGGTAGTCCGAAATGATCAGGTCGGCCCGCCGGCCATCTTGGCCCAACTGCGCGAGCGCGGCGGTGTCCGATGCACCGGTCACGACATGACAACCCCAGCTTTGCAGCAAACCTCGCATGCCATCGAGAACGAGCGCGTCGTCATCGAGGACCACGACGAGTCGCCCCCTCGCCGGATCGGTGACCATCGCCGGTGGCGCTACGGCTCCTGCCGTTGTGCGCTGAGCCGCGACCAACGGGATCCATATGGAAAAGCGCGAACCCTTTCCCGAGTGCGAGGCCAACTCGACCGGATGTTTGAGAAGCTGGCCCAAGCGGTCAACGATCGAGAGGCCAAGTCCGAGCCCGGCGCGACCGTCAGGCTCTCCGAGCTGGTAGAATTCCCTGAAGATATGCTGCCGCTGATCCTGCGGAATGCCGGGGCCGCTATCGCATACGTCGACGCGCAGCCTGTTGCCGCGACGGCGGCAGCCGATCACGACACCGCCGCGTGCCGTGTAGCGCACCGCGTTGGATGCCAGGTTCAGCACAATCCGTTCGAGCAGTATGAAATCGCTGCGCACCCAGGCGCTGCTCGATACCACTGCCAGGCATAGCCCCTTCTCCCGCGCGACATCGGTAAAGGTGCCTTCTATCCGCTCGAGCAGGCGCTCGATGGGAAAGTCGCTGAGATTGGGCTCGAGCACGCCCGCATCCAGCCGCGACATGTCGAGGACCGCCTCGAACAACTCGTTCATGGCACCCACAGCGGCGTCGATCCGCGCGATGAGACGGCCCCTTGCCGCCGGATCCGGCTCGTCCCGCAGTTGCGCAACGAACAGGTTCAATGCATGCAGCGGCTGCCGCAGATCGTGGCTGGCCGCGGCCAGACAACGCGACTTGGCGCGGTTGGCGCTCTCCAATTGCCGGCTCTTCTCCTGAAGCTCGTCGAACAGTCGGGCGTTCTCGATTGCGATCACCGCCTGGTCGGCAAAGGTCGCGACGAGCTCGACCTGCTTGTCGTCGAACGGGCGCACAGTGGTCCTGCTCACCAGGATCACACCGATCAGATTGCCCTCGCGCACCAGGGGCACGCCGAGATGCGTGCGAAACCCGCTCAACCTCTGGGCTTCGCGCAAGGTGTAATCCGGATCGGCAAGAACATCCGGGATCTGCACGGGCTTGCCTGTCAGCTGGATGCGTCCAACGACGCTCCCTCGCCCCGGCGGAAACGTCATGCTCCTTACGTGGTCGATGTACTCAGGCGGGAAGCCGTAGCTTGCGGCGCAATAGTAGCCCACGTCTTTTGGTCGGAGGATCTGAGCCTTGTCGGCACGACAGAGCCGCGCCGCCGACTCGACGAGCGTGTCAAGCACAGTCTGCAGATCAACGGTCGAGCCGCTGATGATCCTGAGGACGTCGGCCGTGGTGGCCTGCTGCTCCAGCGCCTCGCCCAGCTGGCGCGTTAGGTCGGCTACTTGCTTTTTCAGCTCAGCATGGCATTGCCGCGATCGGTCTTGAGCTGAGGGGCTGGCCACATCGACCTCTGTGAGTCACCGCCAACTATTGGCGAACCCTGCATCCGCCTGGTATCCGGTGATGCTGCTGCCCGATTGGGCCAGCGAAGAAGACATGGCTCGACGTCTGAGCATGCTCCTTCTCAGCCTGATGCCTGAGCCGGAGTCCGTGCCGATACCTCTGACATGCGCGCAACTGAACTCGTGCAGGTTGTCACGTGGAAAACAATCCAGCCCGGAAGCTGACGCGGCGTCAATGAGTTCTCGCCTCCTGGGAGGTCTTTCAAGCAGGAGGGCTGACCACGACCGACAGCAAAGCTCCATCATCAAGCGAAAGCACCGTTCGGCACCTGGGCGTCAGGGTCGACGATGCGCCCGACCTCGCCGAGACAATTGAGGCCTGAATTGCCCGGGCAGAGGTGCTCCCCTCTCCCCGTCGCAGGACCGAAGGAAAGAGAAGATCTCGGTTAGCCCCGTCCGCTATGGTCCGGGTTTCTATCGATATTCGCGCTGACCATATCCGGGCACGATGCCTCTCGCTGTCGAACTGGGAGGCTCCGCATGCTCGCCGCACTTCTTTCGCTCCTGCGGTCAGCTACGCTTCTGGCCGCGCCTGGTGGAAGGGCTGTCTTTGCGGTTTCGGGCGTCCCACATCCCCAACCCGCGAGCCTCATGCCAACGGAGCTGACCGAACATACGTCCCACTTAACGACAACGAGCGCGTAGTGCCTTTGTCGGTCGGCCAAGCATTGCGGGAGAGCCGTGTTCATCCCACGGCAGTGAGTGCACCGCTGCGCCGCGCGAGCCAACGGCCGCGTTGCCTTCCGACTTGGCGAGCATGAGAGGTCCACAATGGCAAAGCCTTCGTCGAAATTGAACGGTGGGCAGTCGGTCAGCCCTAGCAATGCTGAAAAACGCGACAGCTTCTCGCGCGATATACTTCCAATCCCAGACAACAAGTATGTCGGATTGACGACCTACGACGCCAAAGATCCCAACACCAAATATCCGCCGATCCGCGCGCTGCGCCCGCCTAACGGGGCACCAAATGTGCTCATCGTGCTGATCGACGACGCCGGCTTTGGCTCCTCCTCCGCGTTCGGTGGGCCATGCAATACTCCAAACATTGAAAAGCTCGCCAAAGGCGGCCTGAAATACATCCGCTTTCATACCACGGCACTATGCTCTCCGACCCGAGCTGCGCTGCTGACCGGGCGCAACCACCATTCGGTCGGCATGGGGGCGATCACAGAGATGGCAACTTCCGCGCCAGGCAACAGCAGCGTTCGGCCGAAGGAGAAGGCACCCCTTGCCGAGATCCTGAAGCTGAACGGCTATTCGACAGCGCAGCTCGGCAAATGCCACGAGGTGCCGTATTGGGAAGTGTCACCGATGGGGCCGTTCCATCAGTGGCCGACTGGCTCGGGCTTTGAATACTTCTACGGCTTTGTCGGTGGCGAGGCGAACCAGTATTACCCCGGCCTTTATCAGGGCACGACAGCGGTCGAACCACCAAAGACGCCGGAGGACGGCTACACGCTGAACGAGGACCTGGCCGACCGCGCCATCACCTGGATCCGCCAGCAGAAGGCGCTGATGCCGGACAAGCCGTTCTTCATGTACTACGCGCCCGGCGCAACGCATGCGCCGCATCATGTGCCCAAGGAATGGTCAGACAAGTACAAGGGGAGGTTCGACGGCGGCTGGGACAGCCTGCGAGAGGAAATCTTCGCGCGGCAGAAGACGCTCGGCGTCATCTCCAAAGATGCGCGGCTCACGGCGCGGCATAAGGAAATCCCGGCCTGGGATGAAATGGACGCCAAGCTGAAGCCGGTGCTCGCCCGTCAGATGGAAATCTATGCCGGATTCATGGAGCAGACCGATCATCACATCGGTCGCTTGTTCGATGCGCTCGCCGAGCTCGAGATCATCGATGACACGCTGATCTTCTGCATCATCGGCGACAACGGCGCATCGGCGGAAGGGACGATCAATGGCTGCTTCAACGAGATGACGACGTTGAACGGCATGCCGGCGATCGAAACCACCGACTTCCTGCTGTCCAAGATCGGCGATTTCGGCACACCGAAGGCGTACAACCACTATGCGGTCGGCTGGGCGCACGCGCTGTGTACGCCGTATCAGTGGACAAAGCAGATCGCCTCGCACTGGGGCGGCACGCGCAACGGCATGGTCGTGCACTGGCCGAATGGCTTTGAAGGCAAGGGAGAAATCCGCAACCAGTTCTATCACGTCATTGATGTGGCGAAGACTGTGCTGCAAGCAGCCAGGCTGCCGGAACCCACCATTGTCAATTCAATCGCGCAAGCGCCGCTCGAAGGCGTGAGCATGCTGCCGAGCTTCACTGACGCGAACGCGCCCGAAACGCACACGGTGCAGTATTTCGAGATGATGGGGAACCGCGGCATCTTTCACAACGGCTGGACCGCCTGCACACGCCATCGGACCCCCTGGAAAGCCGACGCACCTCCGCCGTTCGACGAGGATGTCTGGGAGCTTTACGGTCCCGACGACTGGACGCAGGCGAACAACATCGCGGCGAAAGACCCGAAGAAGCTCGCCGAATTGCAGCGGCTCTGGTTGATCGAGTCGGTGAAGTATAGCGTCGTCCCGCTCGACGACCGCGGCTTCGAGCGCATCAATCCGGACATCGCCGGACGTCCACAGCTCATCACAGGGAACAGCCAGGTCTTGTTCCAGGGCATGCGCGTCAGCGAAGCCTGTGTGCTCACGCTGAAGAACAAGTCTCACTCCGTGACCGCAGAGGTCAAAGTCACGAACGGTTCGGCCAAGGGCGTAATCGTCACGCAAGGTGGCGAGGCCGGCGGCTGGACGCTCTACGCCAAGGACGGCAAACTGAAGTATTGCTACAACTTTTTCGGCATCGAGCACTACTTCGCCGAAGCCGAGAAGCCCATCCCATCCGGCAAGCATCAGGTCCGGATGGAATTCAAGTACGATGGTGGCGGGCTCGCCAAAGGTGGCGACGTCACCCTCTACTACGATGGCGAGCCTGTCGGCAAAGGTCGTGTAGAGAAGACCCAGCCGATGGGTTATTCGGCCGACGAAGCTGCCGATGTCGGCGGCGACACCGGTTCACCCGCGTCCCCGGACTACGGTCCGACCGGCAATGCCTTCAACGGCGAGATCACGTGGGTCCAGATTGATCTTGGCGACGACAACCATGACCACTTGATCACGGCTGAAGACCGCTTCCGCATCGCGATGGCGCGGCAGTGAGCGGCAAGGTGGCAACGTCCGCAGGGGCTCGCAACCGGAAGAACGCGCCGCGCGGTGCCAGGCATGTCCGTCTGGCGCCCGTGACCGGGCGTGCGTCCGCCGGCGCCGCTGGGTCCGCGATAGGCCACTTTCTACCTGAGCAGCTCGGCAACCGCAGTAGGTACTTAAACGGCGGACGGCGTGAATGCGAAAGACTGTCAGACTAACTGCCGCAGCTCCGCTTCCGCCTGCTCAAACCAAAACCGAACATCCATCTCGCGCCACATCGTCGTCGCCGCTCCGAATTCATCGCGAGCCTTCGCGGGCTGACCTGCGTGCCGCGCGAGTTTGCCCAATCCCAGATGGCAGTGCGCCATGAGCGGCCGCAGGCCGAGTTCTGTCGCCAGCGTCAGCGCCTTCCGATAGTGACCTTCCGCGGTGTTGCGATTTGCCTCCGCGTTCTGCGCCTCGATTTCCCCGAGCAGCCGCAAGGCCCATGCCTCCTGTCCTCGTTGGCCATCTGCGTGGGCCAGAGTGAGGGCCCTCTCGGCGAGCCCCAACGACTTCTCCGGCGCGCCTCCGAGCAGATGGGCTTCCCCCAGATGCACGATCATCGGGATCAGAAACATGTTGAAGCCGATGCTCTCGCCAGCCGTCGTCGCCTGCGTCAACAGCTCGATGCCTTCCGAGCGGCGGCCCGACAGCGCGTGCACATAACCCAGGATCTCCATCAGCGTGGGTGAGACGAACTTGAGGTTCCATTCGCGGCACAGCGCTAGCCCCTGCTCCAGGAATGGCAGGGCATGCCGGAAATCGCCCATGATGCCGTACAAATAGCCGAGTCCCCGGCAGGCGAATGCCAGGCTGTAGGGATGGTTGAGCGTCTGCGCCAGCTGTACAGCCTCGTGGCCAATGGCGATGCCCTGGTCGAACTCGCCGCGTTCGGCCAGCCCCCACACCCAGAAGACGCGCGCCATCACCACTGGAAAGCCGGCAAGGCCGAAACGTTCGCGGCCGAGGTCGCCATCGAGCAGGCGGATCGTGCGCTGCAAGTGTGTACCGGCCTCGACATAGTCGCCGGCCGCGAAGTGGGCGGTGCCCAGGTAGTAGTTGGCGGCGACCTTCAAGGGGACATCGCCGAGCTCGTCTGCGATCGCCGCAACCTTTCGGGCCGAGGCGATGGCATCGGCGGCATGACCGGTCAGGCGGTGGTGCTCGCTCGCGTAAGCCGAGATCAATGCAAGTCGGCGCTTGTCGTCGAGCTCGGTCGCTATCCGCTCGGCATCGCGCAAGTGCTGCAGGCCCGCTTCCACCTGTCCAAGCGGAAACAGCGAGTTCCTGAGCCCAAGCCGCACGTCGACTGACAGTTCCTCAAGCTCGCGGTCACGGAGCAGGTGCCCGAGCGACGCAAGCGCGCGCTCGAAGTATTGCACCGCCTCGCGATGGGCAGACCGCGCCAGCGCTCTTGCTCCGGCCTGAGAGAGATACCTGGCGGCCTTCTCCCACAGCTCGCCGCCAAACGCGTGCTGGGCGAGACGCTCGATGTTCTCGGAGCGCAGCGCCTCTTCGGAGGCCTCGAGGGTCTCGACGATGCGAGCATGCAAGGCACGGCGGCGCTCGTGCGTCAGGCTATTGTAGGTGACCTGATGCGACAAAGCATGGCGGAACGTGTACTCGACCTCTGGAAAGAGTCGAGCCTCGAACAGGAACTCGGCGGCCTGCAGGTGCGCAAGGGCCCTGTGTACGGCCTCGTCGGACTGCTCGGCAATCGCCTGGAGCAGAGTCAGCGGCACCTCCGCGCCTATTACGGCGGCGGCCTGCAGCAGCCGCTTGTCGTCGGGCGAAAGGCGATCGATGCGAGAAGCCAGGATGGCCTGCACAGTGGCCGGAACCCGGGCAATCTCAATCGGCTTGACCAAATGGTAGCTGCCGCGCCCGCCCGCAAGGGCCTTCGTCTCAACCAGCGTGCGGATGCATTCCTCAAGGAAGAACGGATTGCCCTGCGTCTGCGCGATGAGCCGTTCCTTGAGCGGCTCGACGGAGGGGTCGGCGCCCAGCAAGGCGTCGAGCAGCTCGCCGCTGCTTTTGGGAGGTAGCGGGTCGATGCGCAACTGGGCATAGCAGCTCTTGCCGCCCCAGCCGTGCTTGTACTCGGGTCGATAGTTGACGAGCAGGAGAAGCCTCGCCGCGGCGATGCTCTCGATCAAACTGTCGAGGAGGCTTTGGGTCTCCGAATCGATCCAATGCAAGTCCTCCAGCGCCAGCCCGAGCGGCTGCACCTGGCTCTCGCGCACCAGCAGCCGCTTGAGTGCATCGAGGGTGCGCTGGCGCCGCGTGGGAGCGTCAAGGCTCTGCCATTGCGGGTCCTCCACCGGAACATCGAGCAGGGTCAAGAACGCTGGCAACCCCGGCTCCAAGGCGCGGTCTAGCGACAGGATCTTGCCTGTGATTTTCTCGCGGACCCTGCGCACTTCGTCGCGCGGCTCAATCTGGAAATAGGACTTGAGCAGATCGATGACCGGCAGGTAGACGCTGGACTTGCCGAACGACGGCGTGCCGCCTTCGAGCACCAGCCAGCCGTGCGTCCTGTGCGAATGGATGAACTCCCAGAACAGCCGGGACTTGCCCACACCGGGGTCGCCGACCAGAGCCACCACTTGGCCGTGACCCGCCCTGGCTTGCTCAAGGGCCTTGTTGAGCGATTGTAGCTCGGTCTCCCGGCCGACGAACGGCGTGAGGCCGCGCGCCGCCGACGCCTCCATGCGGGTTCGCGCGGTGCCGGCAGCCGTCACCTCGAATACCTCGACGGGGTCGTGCATGCCCTTTACCGCCAGGGGGCCGAGCGGCTTCACCTGCACGTAGTTCTCCGCCAACGCCATGGTGTCGGCGGGGATGAGGATGGAGCCTGGCATCGCCATCTGTTCCATGCGCGCGGCCAGGTTGGCCGTCTGGCCGACGGCGGTGTAGTCCATGCGCAAATCGCTGCCGATCGAGCGGACAATCACTTCGCCGGAGTTGAGCCCTACCCTGATCTGGATCGGAATACCCTCCATACGGCGCACGCCTTCCGCGTAGTGCTTCACCGTCTCCTGCATGCGCAGCGCCGCGTAGCAGGCCCGGATCGCATGATCCTCGTGGGCCAGGGGCGCGCCGAACAACGCCATGATGCCGTCGCCCATCACTTGATTGACGGTTCCCTCGTAGCGGTGAACCGCATCCATCATGTGCGCCAGAACCGGATCGAGCAGCTTCCTTGCCTGCTCGGGATCGCGGTCGGCAAACAACTCCATCGAGCCCTTCAGGTCGGCGAAGAGTATCGTGACCTGCTTGCGCTCGCCTTCGATGGCGGCGCGTGAGGTGAGAATTCTCTCGGCCAAATGCTTCGGCGTGTAGGTATCGGGAGCGAGGGGCTGTGCGGATGGCGTCTGTGGGGCCTGTGCCGGCGAAACAGCAGGCGTACCGCACTCGGCACAGAATTTCGCCGTTCCGGACAGATCCGCTCCGCAGTGCGAGCACCTGCGCGCGACCGCGGCACCGCATTCTTCGCAGAATTTCGCGCCTGGGCGGTACTCATGCTGGCATCTGGAACACTTGGGCATCACGGCACTCGAAGGAGGCTTTCAGCCGGGTTTGGGCAGACTCCGTTGACAGAGAGAATAGCAGACGATCTCGTCTGGGCGCTCCGGCGTTTGCTGCATCGGGACGCAAAGCAGCTAGCGGAGACAGCGTCCAGGATACGCCGTTAACCCTCCGCCACCGGAAGGAAATGCTGCGGCGTCAAATACTTCCACGTCATGCCACAACAGCCTCCGCTCTGATGTGCCCCCCATCACAGCGACGCTGCTCGGCAGCCACCAGATTGGCCCGCGGAGACGATAGTCGTCCCGTCAAAACCGCTGTCTTGAAGCAATGGTGCACGGTAAGCACAAAAGGAGACGTGACATGGAATGCTCAAGCGAAATCCTGCCGCTGAACGATGCCGAAACCGAACACGTCAGCGGCGGCGGCCACGTTGGCAATTTATACTTCTACAACAGGATGCGCGAACTCACCGCGGGTCTGACGAACCCGTCAACCGAGACCGCTATTCAGTTGCGAGACGCCTTCCTGGGTCCCAGCGGTCCGGAGCGGCCGGTTCTTGGCTAGCGCCGCCTCGCGTGAAAGAATCAGGCAACGGTCAATGACATTGTTGTCATACTCCATAGAACCTAGGACTACACCAAGCCGATGGGAACTCGCCCCGCCCCGAGCGGGGTTCATCTTTGTGAGGCGGGAGCGGCGACATCTGTATTCGCGCCACTGACCGCATCATCCGCAGTTTGCTGAAGACCGCGTTCGCCTCGGCGTCGACCACGTCCCTTGATCAGCTGGGAGCTAACGAAGCCCGGTCCGCCGGGCACGGCTCCTCGCCAGTTGCTTGCCCACATTCCGGTAGATGCGGTAAACAGGGAAGAGGGCGGGCGTAGTTCAGTGGCAGAACATCAGCTTCCCAAGCTGAGTGTCGAGGGTTCGATTCCCTTCGCCCGCTCCAATGTTTTTAGGCACTTCCTCCACTACCAGGACCGTCCGAAGCGAACGAACCTGAAACGGTTTGCAGACGGTTTGCAGATTCCGTTGCCAGATGGTTCGCGAGCTTGGCCGCCGCGCTCATTGCTTGGCCCTTGGTCACGG
>Ga0111538_10011971_pt1 | contig 11471 bp, 7 predicted proteins | sample SoiMethybrSBSTD1_FD_79669 | JGI IMG/M metagenome (GOLD analysis project Ga0111538, IMG submission 79669) | Bulk soil microbial communities from a Populus tree surrounding site in Tennessee, USA - Soil MetaG P. TD hybrid SBSTD1 (version 2)... | ecosystem: Environmental > Terrestrial > Soil > Tree...
AGTCATGGCTTTCGTTTCTCGCACTCGCTTCGATGGGCGCTCCTTTCCTGCCAGACGCGTACGGAGGTGCGGTCGCGCTGTGGTTGCTCGCGCTCGTCGCAGTCAACGCCCGCGGCAAGCAGCTCGTTTGGACCGCGTTGGCTTTCGCCCTGCTATGGCCCGTATTGCCTTCGCGAATCGCGGCTCCAGGATTCGAGCCCCTCCGTCTAGCCTTCACGCTGGCTGCGCAGCTCATGTTCGTCGCGCTAACCGGAAGCATCGCGTGGCGGGCCGCTGGTAGGTGGGTGACCTCGGATCTATCGCGCACGGGGGCACGACGGAGGCGATCTTGAGAGAGTTCCCGAGCCTCCTCTAAGATGACATCCGAACCGTCATTACTTCGCGAGGCATCGGCGGGCGCGGATTCCCTTTCACTTAACAGCGCATTGTTTGCAGCAACGGGCACCCCTGCCATTGTGCACCATGCGGCGCTGGCACCTGTGCCGCAGCGCTCCGAGCGGGCATACCGCAAGCCATCGTCTGGCACCCTCGCCGCGGAGCTCGCAAAGGAACGTGGGGTCGACGCGGCTGTGGATGCAATCCGGGCATCGATCGCCGGGATGTGAGCCACAAAAAGCATTCAACGCCGATCGCACTTGGCGATCGGAGGTTCAAATCGGGGTCGCGCGGGGCGCAACGCGTGCCGAATACCGCGATTTCGCTCGGGTTCGATAACCGCCGGCTCCGCTTCCGCACGTTGCGCCCGGTGGTCCATGGCCGGTGCTCTGGTGAGATGTGGAGGGCGGAGCCGCGCCAGCGCACGCACGGCGGCGCTCGCGGCATCGCTTTTCCGCGACCCGCAGAAGCCCTGACGCGAAGTTTTTCTTGCTATGCCGGAGCGATTTCATGACGGATCAGCCAGCCTCGGCCACTGATCCATTCGAGTGGCGCGTTTTCGACGCGGTTGGCGCGTCGCGAGGTGTGTCCGCTCCGAGAAGGTCGATGCAAAGATCAGGGAACGGCGCCAGCTGGGCAATCGCTCCCCTCTTCGCAGTCCAGGTGATCACCGGCTGCCATCGCTTACCCCTTTGCGAACGCCCCGGTGTAACGACCGGGCAGTTCGTACGCGCCAAGACGTCCCTTGCGTACCTCGCGCGCTCTCGCCAAGGGAACGACCCGTCCCACATCGCGTGCCGTGCCGAGGCGATCATTCCGGTCACGCTTGGCTTCATGCTCGAAAACGAGTCGGAGCGCTGCAATCACACCGGCGTTTGCGCCCAGAGCAACGGCCCTGATACGATCATTTCACCCAACACTTACCAACGCCGCCCCGAGACGACGTCGCAAGGCGGCCTTCGCGCACTCGGCCTCGGGCGCGGAGTCGACGTCGACGATTGCGGCAAGACGGCGCTCGAGGCTTGCGACGAAGCCGTCGACTATTTTTACAAAAAGCAATTCGATATGCGTCCGCCCATCGTGGTGTGCGTGCTCGCTGCCGATCGCACGCGCTGTGAGGGTCCGCCCGTCGACGTAGAACCCGACATCGAGTCGAATTTCTGATCGCGCTCCGAGTGACGGCCACTACCATCGTCATGAAGGCGCGGGCGTTATTCGTGGCGGCGCTGGGGATCGCCGCCTGCACCAAAGTTTCCACGGTACGGGGGCCTGCCGTCATCGACCGCGGTTTCCCGAGCCGCAGCGACCTCGCTTCGCTCGCGAAAACGCCTCTTTTGCCGCGCGAGCAAGCCTTCGACAAGGGGCAATTCGTTGCGCGCTGGGAGCTCGCCGGCCCTTTCCCCGATCCCCCCTGGTTGCCCCCTTCGCGCGAGCCCGCTTCGCAGAATGACGCGCTCGCCGCCGGCGTCGCGGAGCGCCTCGAGCGGCTTCGAAGCCACGCCGTCGCGACCCCCAGCATGCTGTGCTACGCGCGCGAAATCGGCCGTTTCGTCGCCCGCCATGGTCGACTCCCGGAGGACGATCTGCAGGCCTTTGCAGCGGGGCGCTGCGGCGTCGTCCCCGTCGCGCCGGCCATGGTCTATGCACTGCCGCCCGAAGCCCCAACCGACGAAGCGATCTTCGATTTCATCGACAAGCTAGCGCCCAGGATTTCGGCCGTTTCCTCGCCGGGCGCAGAGAAAAACGCCGCGCCTCTCGCCGAGCTCGGGCTCTTTACGGGGCACGACCAGGGGCGTCACGTCGTGCTCGCCGCTTTTGGCGTCCCCAAGGTGCGGCTGACCGCGGTGGATAGCGCCGCTGGAAAGAGTACGGTCCGAATTCGCGGCACGCTTCTTTCGAACACCGCCTGGGTCCGCGGATTCGCCGGACACGGGCCGCTCGATGTCCGCCGGTGTGAAGCGACGCCGCAAACGACGGCGGTGCTGCCCGAGTTCGATTTGACGTGCCCGCTCGCGCCCGAGGATCCCTACGCCGTCTTCGACATGCTCGCCGCGGAACCCCAGGCCGTGCTCGGACGGCAAGCGTTGATGCTCATCCTTTCCACTGGACGCCCGCCGACGTCGACCTTCGAGAGCCCGGTCCCGGTCGACGGCCAGGGTCATGCCGATTTGCTCGATCGGTTCAACGATCTGCGCGCGCGTCTCAATCGCCCCAAGCTGCAAGACGTCCCTCTGCAAAGCGAGACCGCCCGCGCCCTGGTGGCGCCCTACTTCGCCGCCGCCGACAACGGGGACTATGCGACGCTCGACCGCATCACGCTCGGGATGATGGCCGGGTGGGACGTCTCGGGGCCCCTTCGCGAAGCGCAGTTTCTCAGCTTTCGCGGGGCGACCGACGACGGCAACGCGGCTTTCCTGCGCCAGTTGCTCTTTTTCCCGAGCAACCGTGCCGTGCTGCTCGACGCCAACGCCACGCGGATCGCCCTGGCCAGCGTCGAAGACGACAAGAAGAAGGCGATCTGGGGCCTGCTTGCGACCTACACCTCCTTCGAGCCTCGCTCGTATCCCGAAGTCGAAGAAGCCATGCTCGACGATCTCGATCGCCAGCGCCAATTGCGCGGCCGAAAACCCGCGCGGCGGGTCCGACTCCGCGACATCACACAGGTGCTCGATGTCGCGATGGACCGGCTGGCGCGCGGTCAGCTCGACCCCATGCAGGGCCTCGAGAAAGTGCTTCGCACGCTGTCATACCGGTTGCAGCGCCCCTTCCAGGGGCGCGTCGCGTACGCCATGGCGATCGACAATTTTCGTCCGGTCTTTGACGACGCGCTCACCGACGCCGATGACGTCGCGGTAACAGTAAAGATCGGTTTTTATGCCGCCCCCGCCGATCATTGGGGACAGTATGTCAGCTACGTCATCTTCGGGAAGACGGCCGATTCCGAGCGCGGCCCGGTGACGCCCAAAGCGTTGTCTCCGACACGTTGACGGCGCAACCAGTTCGGCGAGGGGCATGAATTCCCGCCACCAACGCCAAGTTCGCTCACATTCCGGAGGGTGGCGATCACAAGGCGCGACGCACGCTCACGAGGCGCCATCATCGCAGTGCGCTGAAGTCCGAAGAATCTCCGACTCGTCGTAACGAGCCGGAGGTTCAAATCGGGTTGCGCGGGGGCGCAACGCGGGCTGACTAGCGCAGCGATCGAAACGCCGCACGAACTTCTTGCGCCAAAAGGTCCGGCCGTTCCCATGCCGCAAAGTGTCCCCCCTTGTCCACGCGGTTGTAGTAGATCATCCTCGAGCGTTAGACGACACCTTTCGCGTCACGGGTTCATGTAAGGGTCATTGGCCATCGCTATGAACGCGTCGCGTGACGCCATCGATGACGCAATCCGCCAGTCTGTCTCTTTGTTGATGTCGAACCATACGAGCCCGCGGATCAACGGGAAGCTATTCTTCAGCGCGGGGACCATGGCCGCGATCCATTGCGCCTTGTCCCCCCCTTGTTCGGTCGACGCCATTTCGCCAATGAGGATCGGTTTGCCTTTGGTGGCGAGCTTCGCGTAGACGTTCGTAAATACCTGCTGGAACGACTGCCAACCGCCGCCGTTGGATGTACCCCAGTTGTAACCGTCGACGCACGTCCAGTCGACGTAGTCGTCTCCCGGATAATAGCCGAGCGTCTCGTTCCAAGCGACGCGCGGCTCGTCGGTCACGTTCGGACACCACGCCCACACGACGTTGGTCGCGCCGTCAGCCACGAAAATGTCGTGAATGTGCCGGTAAGCGGCAATGTACTTGGCGCTGCTGTTTCCGTTGTGAGAGCCGTCCCACGGAGCCCAGTTGCCGTTCATCTCCGCGCCCCAATCGAGAAAGAACGGCTTGGCGAGCGCCTTCGCCCCGGCGGCGCGCGTGTGGAGCATCGCGTCGTAAACGCCGCTGATGATGTCGTCGAGCGTCGGTGTGTGCGGCTCCCAATTGACGAGCGGGACGCGCCCGGCGGCAAGATCGGAGGATGTATTGCCGCGCGTCCAGTCGTCGTTCCACGCGTAGTAAGTGAGGTGCACTGCCACTTTACGGCCCAACGTGGTCTCCGTCGTGCCGAGCGAATCAGCACCGAAGAACATGCCGAGCAGCGCTCCCGATGGAGGAACGAGGGGAGGCGTGCCCGGCGGGTTGCCGTCGTTCCGCAGATCGAGGGCAACGTCAGTCGGTGGACCATTCTGATCGCGCTGCGCGTCGTCCGTCGCGCCGGCATCCGAGGATGCGTCAGGCCGCGGCGGCGTACTGCCGTCGCCGGCCCCAGAACGACCACCACCCCCGTCGCTTCCCGCGAGACCGGCCGTGCCGCCAGAGCCGGCACCGCTGCTGCCGGGATACCTCCGGTTGCTCCAGCGCCGCCACCGGTGCCGCCATTGCCTGCAGCGCTGGATCCGGCGCGTCCGGCGGGGCGACCGATGACGGCGAAGGGCGTGGCGGGGGTAACGCAGGGGGAGGCGTCCCCCAAACGAGCACCCCATCGCGATGAACGGTAATGGCGCAAGTCGTGACACCCCATCGAACCTCGCCGGCCCGAAGCGCATTGGCCGCGAGATAAGAACGCGCGTCGGTGCCTCAATCGAAAACCTACTGACAGATCGAGGAAACGAAGACCGCGGCCGATTCGAACTATCGATCGCGATGCAGATCGTAAGTCCGGGGCTCGTTTTGTGGAGTACGGCCGATGCGACGCACGGCCGCGCAATCTCATTGGACGGTAAATAGGCCGGTGGCACCCCGGTCGATTCAGGATAGATTGCCCGCGACCGGATGCGAGGCTTTGCCGTCGACCCGACGATACCGTTCGTCGCTGCCCCCCGCGAAAGCGCTTTCGCTCCGAATCCGCAACCCTCTTCGATTCATGCGAGGCTTCGGGCCGAAACCCTCGCCCTACATCGGCAGGTCGAAGGTGAGCTCGACTTTCTCCTCGATGCATCTCTTTCGCTCGAGCGCTATCGGTGGGTGATCGAGGCGTTTTACGGCTTCTATCGACCTTTGGAAATTGAGCTCGTTCTACGGGGCCCGATGGTGCCGCCTCCGCGTTTCGCACTTCCCGCGCGCCACGAGCTTTTGCGAAGGGACCTCGTCGCCCTCGGCGCAACGGCGCGAGCGATCGACCTTTTGCCCCTTTGCGCCGTGCTGCCCCCGTTGGCGTCGACTGCAGAGCGTGCCGGCAGCCTCTATGTTCTCGAAGGGGCTGCGCTCGGTGGGCGCGTCATCGCCCGCGCGCTCGTCCGCCGGGCGGGCATGGGAAAAGTTAACGGCGCTGCGTTCTTCACGGGCGAAGGGGAAGACACACCCGTGCGTTGGAAAAGTGTGCTCGCGTGGCTCGAAGAGGTGGGCTGCATCGAGCGCGCCGGCGATGAATTGGTCCATGCGGCGCGCGAAACGTTCCGCGCGCTGGGAAATTGGATACGAGCGCGCGAAGGCTCGCGATGCCGATGAATCCGCCGCCGAATGCTCCCGACCTCTCGAGCTGCGATCGCGAGCCCATTCACATCCCCGGAGCAATCCAGCCGCACGGAATGCTCGTGGCCCTGCGCGAACCCTCGCTCGCAATCGGGATGGTAAGCGCAAATGCACGCGACCTCTTGGGACGAGAACTGGATGCGCTCCTCGGCCAGCCGCTATCGGCCGCGCTCGATCCAGTGTCCGTCGAGCGCGTACGCATGGCGCTCACCGAGGACCGATTTCGCGAGATGAACCCTCTACAGCTCGTCGTCGGCGGAAAGCGGGCTGACGGCATCGTCCATCGCCACCAGGGTGTCGCCGTGCTCGAGGTCGAGTTTGCCGTGCCGAGCGAGAACGAGTCTGGCTCGCGTCATCCGCTGAGGCTCAGCTTGGGGCGGCTGCAAACGGCACGAACCATTGCCGAGCTTTGCGATGCCGGAGTAGGGGAAGTGCGGAGGCTGACGGGCTTCGAGCGCGTGATGCTCTACCGCTTCGACGAGGAGGGTCACGGCAGCGTGGATGCCGAAGCCAAAGAGCCATCGCTCGAGCCCTATCTCGGCCTGCATTACCCCGCGTCGGATATTCCTCATCAGGCGCGCGAGCTCTATCTGAAGAACTGGCTGCGCATCATTCCGGATGGACGGTATCGACCGGTGCAGCTCGTTCCCGAGATGTGGCCGGAAACGGGAGCGCCCCTTGACTTGAGCTTTTCGGTGCTGCGCAGCGTCTCGCCGATCCACCTCGAATACATGGCCAACATGGGAGTTCGTGCGTCAATGAGCATCTCGCTCGTCGTGGGGGATGCGTTGTGGGGGCTCATCACCTGCGTGAATCACAGCGGGCCAAAGCTCGTTCCGTACGAAATTCGATCCTTCTGCGAAGTGCTCGGGCGGCTCACCTCCATTCAACTCGCGGCGCTCGAAGACCGCGAAGCCGCCGACCAGCGCGCGTCGCGCCGCGCCACGCAGCTGCTCCTCGCCGACGCAATGCGCAAGGGTGAAAAGGCGCTCGAATCTTTGCTCGATCGCCCGACGGAGCTCATGCAGCTCGTCGCCGCAGAAGGGGCCGCCGTCATCACGACCTCGTCCGAGCCCGTCACGTGCGGCAGCACGCCGTCGAAAGAATCGATCGCCGCTCTCGCGCGCTGGCTCGACGAAACGCACGGCACGGAACCATTTTGCACGTCGTCGCTTCCCGATCGATTCCCCGCGATTCATGACGATTCCGAAGTCGCGAGCGGTGTGCTCGCCTTCGGCCTACCCGGCACGCCCCGTCGGCAGTTGCTTTGGTTCCGGCCGGAGATACTGCGTCATGTGAACTGGGGGGGCGACCCGCGCAAACCCGTGCAGCTCGATCCAGCGCAGCGGATTCACCCCCGTCGCTCGTTCGAGCGCTGGAAGGAAGAGATCCGGCAAACGTCGCGCCCTTGGACGGCGAGCGACCTCGACGCCGCTGAAGATTTGCGCCGCTCGGCCGTCGAGATCGATCTCGAACGTCAGGTCGAGCGCGAACAGCGCGCCGTGCGCGCTCGTGACGACCTCGTCGCCGTCGTGTCGCACGATCTGAAAGGCCCGCTGGGCCTCATTCAACTGCAGGCAACGCTGCTCATGCACCCCGCGGCTGTCGAGGAGGAACCCCCGCCGCGCGTGCGCGCCGGTGCCGAACGAATCCAACGTGCGGTCAATCGCATGAACGCGCTCGTGCACGATCTCTTGGATCTCGCCAAAATCGAAGCTGGTCGATTCTCCGTCTCCTGCCAGCCCGAGGAAATCGGCGAGCTCGTCGAAGAGGCGCTCACTCTTCTGCGACCCCTCGCGGAGGGCAAGACGATTCGGCTCGACGTCGATCTCACGGACGGGCGTCGCATCCAAGCCGATCGGGAGCGCATCTTCCAGGTGTTCTCCAATCTCATCGGCAACGCCATCAAGTTCACGCCCGAAGGTGGCCGCATTCTCATTCGCGCCGAGCCGCAAGGTCGCACGTTCGTAGTGACGGTTTCAGACACCGGCCCCGGTCTTCTCCCCGATCAAGTCGCGCACGTCTTCAATCGCTATTGGCAAGCACGCCGCGGCGGGCGAGAGGGAACAGGGTTAGGCCTTTTCATCGCCAAAGGAATCGTCGAAGCGCACGGCGGCCGCATTTGGGTCGAATCGACGCCCGGATCGGGCGCGACGTTCCGGTTTACGTTGCCGATCGCTTGACATCTTCGCGCGGGATTGGTGCCACCCAAGGAAGGACGTGAATCATGCGAGGAGCGGTTCTGTACAGTGCGCGCGACGTTCGTTTCGAGGAGCGCGAGGCGCCAAAAATCATCGAGCCGACCGACGCGGTCCTGCGGCTCTCGGCGAGCTGCATTTGCGGTTCCGACCTCTGGCCCTATCGCGGAATCCAGCCGACGACCGCGCCTACGCCCATGGGTCATGAGTACTGCGGTATCGTCGAGGAGGTCGGGCGCGCGGTGAGGGCGGTGAAGCCGGGCCAATTCGTCATCGGATCGTTCTTCGCCTCCGACAACACCTGCCCGCATTGCAAGGCGGGTTACCAGACGTCGTGTCAACACCGGCAGCTCGTGGGGGGCGCGCAGGCGCCGATGCTGCGGGTGCCGCTCGCGGACGGAACGCTCGTCGCGACGCGCGACGTGCCCTCGGACGATCTCGTGCCGAGTATGCTCGCAGCGTCCGACGTCCTCGGCACCGGCTGGTTCGCGGCCGACGCGGCGAACGTCAAACCTGGGGCGACGGTGGCCGTCGTCGGCGACGGCGCGGTCGGTCTGCTCGCCGTTCTTTCGGCCAAACAGATGGGCGCCGAACGGATCATCACGATGAGCCGTCACGAGCCGAGGCAGAGCCTCGCGCACGAGTTCGGAGCGACCGATATCGTGACCGAGCGCGGAGACGACGGAATCGCGCGCATCAAAGAGATCACCCAAGGCATTGGCGCCGATGCGGTGCTCGAGTGCGTCGGCACGCCGGAGTCGATGAAGCAAGCGATCGGCGTCGCGCGTCCGGGCGGGTATCTGAGTTACGTCGGGGTTCCGCACGGCGTAAAGCTCGAGGGGCAAGACCTCTTCTTCCGGCACGTGCACCTCCACGGCGGCCCGGCGCCGGTGCGTCGCTATCTCCCGAAGCTCATCGAGCTGATCACCGGAAGGACGATCGATCCTGGAAAGGTCTTCGATCTCACGCTGCCTCTCGAAAAGGTCGCGGAGGGCTACCGAGCGATGGACGAGAGGCGCGCGATCAAGACGCTGCTTCGGGTCTGAGGTCGTCGCGTATCGGTCAGGCGAATCGCAGAAAGCCTACTATCGCGGCGCCTTGTAGACGGAGCCCCCACCTTCCCAGTACACGCTCGTCCCATCGAGAGCGATCGCGTCCACACCCTCGGACACGTGGGCGCCGGTTGTCGCGCGGCGTGTCGAAACGACTTGGGCCGCGAGGGCAGCGAGTTGATCCCCAAGGACATCCCCAAGGATGTTCCCTCGGTGTCGACCTCACCGACTCCACGCGCTCCGATGGCGCCAGGACCGGGCTCGCCGCTCGAATTTGGCGGCTCTATACGCTTGTCCCTTATACTTGGTGCGACCATGAGAAGAACTCGGCTTTGTGCCGCCGTCGCCCTGTTTGCATTCTCCTGTGGAGGTTCAGCGACGTCGCCTACGAACCCACCGAGTGGCACGGGACTCCAAGCGGGAGCTCCGTGGCCGATGTTCCGTCACGATCTCCATCATAGCGGGCGCTCTGCTTACGAAGGTCCGCGTGCGCCCCAGGTTCGCTGGCGATTCACCCCGCCCCAGGCGGATATGCTCTCGAACTACTGCCCGCCGGTGATTGCAGCCGATGGCACGATCTACATCGCGAGCTCCACAGCGGTGAATGCGGTCACCCCCGAAGGCACGTTGAAATGGAGATTCCCCGTCGGGGAACGATGCCAGGGTTCGCCGCTCATCGCCGCCGACGGCACGATCTATGCGGGAGGAGCGATTCTCCATGCGCTGACACCGGAAGGAACGGAGCGTTGGAAGTTTCAGCCGATGGTCGATGAACTCGGCGGGGCTCCCGCCATCGCGAGCGATGGCACCGTCTACGTTTGCAGCGAAGGCTACGGCCTCCACGCGCTAGCACCCGATGGATCACTACGTTGGACATTCGCGTTCCTGCCCTCCGTCAAGACTTCCCCGGCAGTAGCGGACGACGGTACGATCTACTTGGCCGCCGAGAACAAGATCCTGGCTGTGAGCCCTTCCGGTCAGAAGAAATGGGAGGCGCCCATTTCGCGCTCGCAGGGTGTCGTCCCGATGCTCGCGAAAGACGGTGTCATCCTCGCGGCCTTCGACCAGACGCTCGCCGCATTTTCGCCGGCGGGCACGCCGCTGTGGGGCACAGCAATCCCCGAGCTTGTGGCGCAGATGCCACCTGCCTTCGCCGATGATGGCAATTTGTGGATCTCTACCTGGCACGCGCTTCTCCGGTATGGGCCCGACGGGTCCCTTCGGCAAAGGCTCGAAGCGTATTCCCTTTGGCTGGAGATGCCGCTCGTCGATTCCCAGGGCGTCGCCTATTTCGCGACTCCGGATTGCACGGTTCACGCCGTAGACCGCGACGGAAACGAGAAGTGGACGCTGGCGACGTCGGTGCCCTCGTGTGGATCGCCTGTCATGGATGCAAAAGGAACACTCTATTTTACGTCCCCCTCTGGTGTGCTCATCGCCGTTGGCGACGCTCCGTGAGATTCAACCCGTAGTCGGTCGTGGGGTCCCTGGATTCGTCACGCGAGGTCCTCCCGAGAGACGGCGACCAGCCTTGGGCTGGGGCTATTCATCGCGAAGCAGCTGGTTTTGAGGCACGGCGGAACGATCCACGTCACCTCCACCGCTGCGGGAGGCACCACGTTCACCGTGCGGCTCCCGCGTCATGGCCGCTGAGAGGTGGTAGCGAACGGGGTCGTCGAGCTCAAGTAACGGAAGACGAACGGCGCGTTTTTCGGCGCGCGAAATATCCAACCGCAAAGGCCAGCGAGGTAATCGCTTCCCAATCCGTTGACGGGTTTGCGGCCCCGACCACGCAACGGAGACACCCGCGACCAGCCGGCTTGACGATCGGCAAGTTGGTCGCGCCTCCTCCGCAATCGGCGCCTTCGCACACAGGGGCGGTAGCGACCGCGGTGTCCTTGCATCCGCCCGCCCCACAGTTCGGACCGGCGGCCTTGGCGCGGCGTTCGCTCTCCTCGCAGGAAATGGGAGGCAATTCGCCCGGCATGTGCCCGAGGCGTGACGCGAACTCGGCTTTGATTTGTACCTGATTCGGCTTGTTGATGGAGCCGCCGCTCGCCACGACGTGGTCGTATTTGTTGTACGCCGTCGTGTAATACGTGACCTCGCCTTCCTGCTTGGAGACGTCGCAAGGCAGCCCCCCTTCGTACGCTCCCTCCTTGTTGGGCTTGAGCTCCATCCTAATAGGCGCCGGCACGCCGGGACCGGAAAATTCGGTGACGACCTTGACCACCTCCACGCGCTCCGGCTCGATCTTGGGTGGCGGCGGGGGCAGCTTTACGCGGACGAGAACCGGGTAGCCGATCGCTTGTCCCTTCCACGGTTCTTCGAGGAGCTTG
>Ga0111538_10011973_pt1 | contig 11469 bp, 11 predicted proteins | sample SoiMethybrSBSTD1_FD_79669 | JGI IMG/M metagenome (GOLD analysis project Ga0111538, IMG submission 79669) | Bulk soil microbial communities from a Populus tree surrounding site in Tennessee, USA - Soil MetaG P. TD hybrid SBSTD1 (version 2)... | ecosystem: Environmental > Terrestrial > Soil >...
GGGCGCTCGGGGCTCAGCGCCGGTGGTCGCAGAGCTCGTCCGCGAGGCCGGCCATCTCGAGCACCCGCGTGACCTGGGCGGACGTGTCGGTGAGCCGCAGGGAGCCGCCGGCGGCGGTCACCTCGTTGCGGGCGGTCAGCAGCGCCACCAGCCCGCCGGAGTCGATGAAGGACAGCCTGCCGGCATCGATCGCCACGTGGCGCCGCCCCCGCCCGAGCGCGTCGGCGACGGCCTGCCGCAGCTGAGGACCCGTGGCGATGTCGAGCTCGCCCGCCAGGGAGATCTGGCACCACCAGTCGCCGGAGTCGACGCTCGTCACGGCGAACGGCTCGGGCTGCTCCGGGAACGAGCCCGCCTCGGTCATCGGATCGTCACGTCCATGTCGCGTCCGTCATCGCCGCGGCTCCTGCCGCGGGTACGCCTCGCGTCAGAACTGTGGAGATCAATTTCTTGACTCCCTCCAAGATCGGTGCTGGGATCGCCCCGTGGTCCCGCCGACATCGCCGACCGAGCTGCTCCGCGCCGCAGGGCTGCGGGTGACGGCGCCTCGGGCGGTCGTGCTGGCGGCGCTCGCGGACCGGCCGCACGGCTCGGCCGAGACCCTCATCGGCGCGGTCCGGGCCGAGCTCGGCGCCGTGTCCGGCCAGGGCGTCTACAACGTGCTGCGCGACTGCTGCGACGCCGGCATCGTCCGGCGGATCCAGCCGGCGGGCTCACCCGCCCTCTACGAGCTGCGGGTCCGCGACAACCACCACCACATCGTGTGCCGCCGGTGCCGCGCCGTCCGCGACGTCGACTGCGCCGCGGGCGAGGCGCCGTGCCTCGAACCGGCCGAACGCCTCGGCTTCGAGGTCGACGAGGCCGAGGTCATCTACTGGGGCGTCTGCCCGCAGTGCCGGGCAGGGGACGGGGAGGCGAGCGAAGCCGCGAGCTGACCCCCAGCTCGCACCATCCGCGACACAAGGGAGAGGTCATGACGACACAGGACAGCGACCGCAGGCCGCCGACGACGACCGACGCCGGGATCCCGGTGGCGAGCCAGGAGCACTCGCTGACGATCGGTCCCGACGGGCCGGTGCTGCTGCAGGACTTCTACCTCATCGAGCAGATGGCGAACTTCAACCGGGAGCGCATCCCGGAGCGCCAGCCCCACGCCAAGGGCGGTGGCGCGTTCGGCACGTTCGTCGTGACCGAGGACGTCAGCCGCTTCACGAAGGCCGCCGTGTTCCAACCCGGCGCCGAGACCGAGCTCGTGCTGCGGTTCTCGTCGGTCGCCGGCGAGCGTGGCTCGCCCGACACCTGGCGTGACCCCCGCGGGTTCGCGGTGAAGTTCTACACGTCCGAGGGCAACCTCGACATCGTCGGCAACAACACGCCGGTGTTCTTCATCAAGGACCCGATGAAGTTCCAGAACTTCATCCGCTCGCAGAAGCGCCTGGCCGCCAACAACCTGCGCGACGCCGACATGCAGTGGGACTTCTGGACGCTCTCGCCCGAGTCGTCCCACATGGTGACGTGGCTCATGGGCGACCGCGGCATCCCGAAGACCTGGCGCAACATGAACGGCTACTCGTCGCACACCTACATGTGGGTGAACGCCGCCGGCGAGCGGTTCTGGGTGAAGTACCACTTCAAGACCGACCAGGGCGTCGACTTCCTCACGCAGGAGGACGCCGACCGCATCGCGGGCGAGGACGGCGACTTCCACCAGCGCGACCTGTACCACGCGATCGACCGCGGCGACTTCCCGAGCTGGACGCTGAAGATGCAGGTCATGCCGTTCGACGACGCCAAGACCTACCGGTTCAACCCGTTCGACCTCACGAAGGTGTGGCCGCACGGCGACTACCCGCTGATCGACGTCGGGAAGCTCACGCTGAACCGCAACGTCACCGACTACCACACCGAGATGGAGCAGGCGGCGTTCCAGCCCAACAACGTGGTGCCCGGCACGGGGCTGTCTCCCGACAAGATGCTGCTCGCCCGCGGCTTCTCGTACGCCGACGCCCACCGCGCCCGGCTCGGCGTGAACTACCAGCAGATCCCGGTCAACCGGCCCAAGGTGCCGGTGCGCAGCTACTCGAAGGACGGGGCGATGCGGGTCGACAACGTGACCGACCCCGTGTACTACCCCAACTCCGTCGAGGGGGCGCCGGCCGCCGACACGGTCGCCTACGCGGAGCACGCCGTGTGGGCCGCCGACGGCGAGATGGTGCGGGCCGCCTACACGCTCCACGCCGAGGACGACGACACCGGCCAGCCCAACACGCTGATCAACAAGGTGATGGACGACGCCCAGCGCGACCGGCTCGTGAACAACGTGTCCGGCGCCGCCGGCGGCGTCCAGCGCGAGGACGTCCTGGCCCGCGTGTTCGAGTACTGGCGCAACATCGACAAGACGATCGGCGACCGCATCGAGCAGGCCACGCGCCGCAAGCGGGCCGCCGGAGAGTCCGACAAGGGCGGCGGGCGCAACGACTGACCGACGCGCCCGGGTGAGCGCCGCGCCCCGCGGCGCTCACCCGGGCGTCGGCACGGAGCGACCGCCACCTCCGACGGGGGCCGGCCTCGGCGCGCGCAGCCGCGCGCCGATCGCGGTGGACGCGACGTAGGCGAGGCAGAGGCTGCCGACGACGTCGGACGTCCAGTGGACGCCGAGCCACACGCGGCTCCAGGCGACCAGCACCACCAACGTGCCCGACACGGCCACGGCTGCCCACCACCAGACCCGGCTGCGGGTCAGCAGGGCGACGACCGCGGGCAAGAACGCCCACGTGGCCGCGGCGGCCAGGACGTGACCGCTCGGGTACGAGAACCCCGTGCCCGCCACGAGGCGGGCGCCGGCCGGCCGGGGGCGGGCGACGATCTCCTTCAGCGCCCACTCCACCAGCGGGCGGGCCGTGATCGTCACGACCATCACCGTGGCCAGCCGGCGGGACCGCCGCGACGCCAGCGCGGCCAGGGCGAAGCCGACCGGGAACACCACCACCCACGAGCCCAGCCGCGACACGGCGAGGGCCACCGCGTCGAGCCAGGGGGTGCGGTGGGCCACCGCGGCGTTCGTGATCGGCTGGTCCCAGATCAGCAGGTGGCCGCCGCCCACCGCGGCCGCCACGCCGAGCGCCAGGGGCAGGACGATTGCGAGCGGGAGGAGGGCCGGCCACCGCCGGGAGACGCCCGGGGACGTGACGGGCGGCGACGGGGACGGGTCGGCGCCGCTGTCCTCGGGAGCGGCCGGGGCGATGTCCGTTGCGGTCTCCGGGGCGAGCAGGTCGCTCATCGAGGCGTGGATCCTCCGGTGCCGGCGGCGTCCACGAGCCCGACCCGGCCCTGGCTGCGATCCATCGTCTGCTCCTCGCTCCGCGGTCCCCGCCCGCGTCGGACGGATGGCGCGGTCAGTGTCGCGCCGGGTCGCTGAACCGACGCTGAAGGCGGGCGACGGGCGCCGGCACGTCCTCGGGCACCAGGCGGGAGGACGGCCTCGCTCGACCGGGGATCACCGGCGCGCCGGCAGGGCGACCTCGACCCGCGCCCCCCCGAGGACCCCGTCGACCAGCGCGACCGTGCCCCCGTGGGCCGCCACCAGCTCGGCCACGATCGCCAGGCCGAGTCCGCTCCCCCCACCGTCCCCGGCCCGGGCGTCGTCGAGCCGCACGAAGCGCTCGAACACGCGCTCCCGCTCGTCGGGCGGCACGCCAGGGCCGTCGTCCTCGACCGCGAGCTCGACCGTGCCGTGCCGCTCGGCGAGGGAGAGGGCCACCCGGCTGCGGGCGTGGCGGGCGGCGTTGTCGACGAGGTTGCGGATCACGCGGCGCAGCGCGTCGGCGTCGCCGTCGACCGGTCCGGCGGAGACCCGACCGGCGTCGACGGTGAGCCCCGTCGTCGCCCGGAGCCGTCGGCCCTCGTCGAGGACCAGGTCGTCGAGGTCGACCGGCCGGCGACGCAGGCCGAGCGCGTGCTCGTCGGCCCGCGTGAGGACGAGCAGGTCGTCGACGAGGGTCTGCAGGCGCAGCGCCTCGTCGAGGACGGTGGCGGCGAGTGCCTCGGGGGTGGTCGTGCCGGGGTGGCGGCGGGCCACCTCGGCGTGCTCGCGGATCGTGGCGATGGGCGACCGCAGCTCGTGCGAGGCATCGGCCACGAAGCGCCGCTGCCGCACGGCGGCGCGCTCGAGCCGGTCGAGCATCCGGTTCATCGTGGTGGCCAGCCGGGCGATCTCGTCGTGCGACGCCGGGGTCGCGACGCGCCGGCCGAGGTCGGTGGCGGAGACGGCGTCCGCCGTGGCCCGGATCTCCTCGACGGGGGCGAGGGCACGGCCCACCACCCGCCAGGTGATGGCGGCCACGATCGCCAGCAGGGCCGGCAGCCCGACGAGGAGCAGACCGGTCACCACCTCGGACGACTCGTCGGCCACCTCGAGGGTGGAGGCGACGACCATCGTGCGCGGGCCGTCGGCCGTGTCGGCCGCAGCCGTGACCGCCAGGAAGCGCTCGCCCTCCCCCGGGACCTCGACCGTCGACGACCGTCCGGGCTCGGCGTCGCCTCCGACGAGCGGCCCCGCCCCGGCCAGCGCGGGGCTGGCCGCCACGACGCGTCCGTCCCGGTCGAGCACCTGCGCCACGGTGTCGTCGTCGTCGCTGTCCACCACCCCGGGGGTGTCGCCGCCGGCCAGCACCTCGGCCGCGGCGGCGGCCTGCTGCCGGACCGACCGCTCGACGCCTCGGGTGAGCGCGGCCCGCAGCGCCAGGACCAGCGCCACGCCCGCCACCGCCAGCGCCACGCCGACCACCGCGGTCGCCAGCACGGTCGTGCGGACGCGCACCGAGCTGCGCCGCGACCGCCCGCCGATGCGGGCCCGGGGCGCCCCGCCGGGGCGGCCGCCACCGGGACCGCCGCCGTCGGCGCCCGCGACACCGCCCTCGACCGGTCCGGTCGCCGCCGGCCCCGTTGCCGCGCGCCCGTCCGCCGCGGCGGCGTCGTCCCGCCCCGCCCGGCGAACCGCCCGTCCCCCCGGTGCGGCCTCGCGGTCAGCCGCCATCGTCGGCCAGCCGGTAACCGCTGTGCCGCAGCGTCTCGATCGCCTGGCGCCCGAAGGGCCGGTCGATCTTGTTCCGCAGGCGGCGGACGTACACCTCGACGATGTTGGGGTCACCGGCGAAGTCGTCGTCCCACACGTGGTCCAGCACCTCCCGCTTCGACACGACGTCGCCGCGCCGCCGCATCAGGTACTCGAGCACCGCCAGCTCGCGGGCGGTGAGCTCGATCTCCTCGTCGCCCCGCCACACCCGGCGCTCCGCGGGGTCGAGCCGCAGGTCGCCGGCGACCAGCTCGGCCGGCCGCTCGCGGGCCTCGCGCCGCATCAGCGCCCGCAGGCGGGCCACGAGCACGGCGTGGGAGAAGGGCTTGGTGAGGTAGTCGTCGGCCCCGGTGTCGAGGGCCTCGATCTCGTCCCACTCGCCGTCCTTGGCGGTGAGCACCAGGATCGGCGACCACACCCCCTCACGGCGGAGCGTCGCGCACACCTTGAACCCGTTCATGCCCGGCAGCATCAGGTCGAGGACGATGGCGTCGTACGCCTGCGCCCGGGCCCGCCACACGCCGTCGGTCCCGTCGTGGGCCACGTCGACGGCGAACCCGTCGGCCTCGAGACCGGCCTTGATCCCGGCCGCCAGTCGTCTCTCGTCCTCGACGACGAGCACGCGCATGGCTCGACGCTACGGACGAGACCCGCCCTCCGCACGGGGGAACCGTCCGGGCCCGGCCCGGAGTGGGGCGGTGGCCGGAGCGCGCCACTCGCCGGTGCCCGTCTCACCAGCCTCCACGAGCTGTGACCGTCGTGAGATGGCGAGGTCGGAGCTCTCGTCCGGATGCGCGCACCAGGTCGCGGGACGATATATTTACATCGTCATGCGATACAACGACCGGCTCCCCCTCCTCACCCTCTGCGCGGCGGCGCTCGGCCTCGCCGGCGGCGGTGCCGCGTGGGTCCTGCTCCACCTGATCGGGCTCATCACGAGCCTGGCCCTGTTCCACCGATGGTCGTGGGCGCCGCCCTCGTTCACCGAGCTCGATGCCAGCCCCTGGATCGTCGTCGCCGCTGTCACCGGCGGCCTGATCGTCGCCCTCCTGGCGCGGTGGGCGCCGATCATCCGCGGCCACGGGATCCCCGAGGCCATGGAGGCGGTGCTCGTCCGGCAGAGCCGCATCCAGCCACGCACGGCCGTCGCCAAGCCCGCCTCCGCGGCCGTGGCCATCGGCACCGGCGGGCCGTTCGGTGCCGAAGGGCCCATCATCGTCACGGGCGGCGCTCTCGGATCGCTGCTCGGCCAGGCCCTGCACGTCTCCGCGTCCGAACGCAAGATCCTGCTCGCATCAGGTGCGGCGGCCGGCATGGCCGCCACCTTCGGCGCCCCGCTCGCCGCGGTGGTCCTCGCCATCGAGCTACTGCTGTTCGAGTTCTCGGCCCGGGCGTTCCTGCCGCTCGTCGTCGCGGCCAGCATCGCCGCCGGGATCCACCACGCCATCATCGGCGACGGTCCCCTCTTCACCGTGCCGGCCCACGACGTCGCCGGCCTCGGTCAGCTCCCCTGGTTCGCGCTCCTCGGCGCCGGCTGCGGCCTGCTCGCGGTCGTGATCGCCCGCGGGCTGTTCGCGGTCGAACGCGGCTTCCGCTCGCTCCCCGTCGCCGAGTTCTGGCACCCCGTCATCGGCAGCGTCGGCTTCGCTCTCGTGGGCCTCGTCGTCCCCCGAGCCCTCGGGGTCGGGTACGACGCCATCCAGGACGTGATCGACGGGCGCCTCGCCCTCGGTGCCGTCGCCGCCCTGCTGCTGGCGAAGCTCCTGGCCTGGTGGCTGGCGCTCGGTTCGGGCACGTCCGGCGGCACGCTCGCACCGGTCCTGCTGATGTCCGGATGCTTCGGCAGCCTGGTCGGCGCGGGCGTTGACCAGCTCTTCCCCGGGCTCGGGATCGCACCCGGAGCGTTCGCCGTGGTCGCCATGGCCGCAACGTTCGGGGCGGCCACGGGGGCCACGTTCGCCGCCATCGTGTTCGTGTTCGAGCTGACCGGCGACTACGCCGTCATCCTGCCGCTGATGCTCGCGACGGTCATCGCCGACCTCGTCGCCCGCGCCCTGCTGCACGAGACCCTGATGACCGAGAAGCTCAGTCGACGAGGGCTCCGCGTGCGCAGCCACTACGAACCCGACGTGTTCCACACGACGACGGTCGCCGAGGTGATGCGGGCGCCGAGCGACGACGCCGCGCCGTCCGGGGTCGGCGTCCGGCCGTCGGATCCGCTGCTCGAGGCTCTCGTGCTCCTCGCCGACACTGCGATCGACGACGTCCCGGTCGTCGACGACGACGGCACGCTGGTGGGGATGTGCACGCGACACGACCTGCTCGCCGCCCGGTTGGCGCTGCTCGACCACGAACGCCCGGAGCCGGGATGGCTCGCGCGCGCGCCACGATGAGCACACCAGCCGGCGATCCCGCCTGCTGCGTGCGGGACAGCCCCCCGACCACGGCCGTCACCTCCCGATGACCCGCGACCAGGGCGAGCTCACCGATGCCGACTACCGCAGGCTGCTCGCGTTGCGCGACGGCCTGCGCCGGTTCCTCCACTGGAGCGAGGAGCAGGCCCGGGCCGCCGGCATCACCCCTGCCCAGCACCAGCTGCTCCTGGCGATCCGCGGGCACGCCGACGGTCCTCCGGCGCTGGGCGACATCTCCGCGCACCTGCTCCTCCGGCACCACAGCGTGGTCGGGCTCGTCGATCGGGCCGTCGCGGCCGGCCTGGTCAGCCGCACCGCTGATGCCGACGACCTGCGGGTCGTCCGCGTCGAGCTCACCAGCCGGGGCTCCGCCACGCTGGCTGCGCTGACCGCCGAGCACAAGGAGGAGCTCGAACGCATCGGTCTGATGTACGCCGACCTCGGTGAGGACCTTCCCCCCGACTGATCGTCGGTCGTGCCCCGAACGGTCGACCGCGGGCGCCCGGCTCGGTCAGCGGGCGTCCTGCCGGCGCGCCCGGATCGCCTCCAGCGACTCGTGGAAGTGCCAGTGGTGGCCTTCGAGATCGTCGGCCTCGTAGCGCCGGAATCCGTAGAAGGCGTCCTCGATCGGCATCGTGATCCTCGCGCCCTCGGCGAGGGCGTGCCCGTAGTGCGAGTCGATGTCGTCGACCGCGACGTTGATCATCGACGTCGCGTGGCCGACGTCGCCGGGGCTGTAGAGGTGGTGGACGTCGCGCGCGGCGGCGGTCGCCCGGCCGATCATGACCACACCGTCGCCGAACTCGAGCCAGGCGAGCATCCCCTCCTCGTCGTCGCCGCAGCCCATCCGGGCTTCGCGGCGTTCGGTGAACTGGAAGACCCGGGTGAGGTGCTCGAGCGCTGCGACCTCGTCCGCGTAGGTGAGACGCGGGTACATCGCCGGGGTACGGCTCCATGCGTCAGCTCGTGGCGTGGTTCCGATCGTGGACATGAGCCTCTCCTTCTCGCGCTTGAACAGCCCCGGGTCGCCCTCGTCGACGGGGTAGACCCGGTCGGGTCGAAGTGTCGCTGTCAGATGTTCTTCCTCGTCCTCGCGGACGAGTTCGCGGAGTCGGCCACGCGCCCGGTTCAGCCTGGAACGCACCGTGCCGACGGGAACGTCGAGCGCAGCTGCGATCTGGTCGTACGGCATGCCCTCCCAGGCGAAGAGCAGCAGGGTGTCGCGTTCGGCCTGCGGGAGCGTGGCGATCGCGTCGGCGACCGCGGCCCAGAGGCGAGAGGCGTCGACGCGAGCGTCGACCTCGGAGAAGTGGTCGGGTGCGGCGACGGACGTGTTCACCAGCCGGGCCGTCGCGTCGAGCCGGCGGGCCTCTCGCTGCCGATGGCGGGCCAGGAGGTTGCTCGCGATGCCGTACAGCCAGGGCCGAGCCTCGGCCCGGTCGGTGTCGTACGCCGTCCGCTTCTCGAAGGCGATGCGAAAGAGCTCCCCCAGCAGCGAGCCGGCGTCATCGGGGCCGACCCGGCGCACGAAGTACCGGAACATCGTGGTCGCGTGCCGGTCGAACAGCTCGCCGAAGGATGCGGGCGTCGCGAACGAGCGCACGATGACCTCGGCGTCGGTGCGCGCATCCATCGCTCCATGTTCCTCGCTCGGAGCGGCGAGTTCGGACCTTCTGCCCCGCGCCCGCGCACCCCGAGCCGTCACGCATCGACCGGATCCGGCAGTGCCCGGTGAACAGGGACGGTGCCCGTCGGGCTCGCCGGGCGAGGGAACGTACGGCCAGGCCCTGTTCCAGCGAGGCGCGGCAACCGGCCGACGGCAGACCTTGCACCGGGCGGCTCCGCTTCTTAGGGTTGCCTACACATATGGGAACAGCCCTCCTCATCATGGTGCGCGAGGGGTTCGAGGCCGCGCTGGTCGTCGCCATCGTCTTCGCCTACCTCCGCCGGATCGACCGCCTCGACCTCGGCCGGGCCGTGTGGCAGGGCGTGGCGGTCGCGGCGGGCATCTCGATCGCCATCGGCGTCGTGGTCCACATCACGATCGGCAACCTCGAGGGCGCCGCCCGCGTCCGGTCGTTCGCCGCCATCTCGTTCCTCGCGCTGTGCGTGCTCACCTGGATGGTCTTCTGGATGAAGCGCCAGAGCCGGGCCATCAAGGGCGACCTCGAGGGACGGGTCGACGCCGCGCTCACGTCCGACAACGTCCGGCGGGCGATCATGGCCGTCGCGCTGCTCGCCGTGCTCCGCGAGGGCATCGAGGCCGCACTGTTCCTCATCGCCGCGGCCACCGAGGAGGACGGGTGGGACGTGCTGGTCGGCGGGCTGGTCGGCCTCGCCATCGCCAGTGCCCTGGCCGCGGCCGTGTACGTCGGTGGGCGCTCGCTGCCCATGAAGGCCTTCTTCCGGCTCACCGGGGTGGTGCTCATCGTGTTCGCGGCGGGGCTGGCGTCCCGCACCGTCCTGTTCCTCCAGGTCTCCGGCGACCTGGGATCCGTGAGCCTCAACGGCGTCTACGACCTGACCGGCCACGCCTGGCTCACCCAGTCCACCGAGACGGGCAAGTTCCTCGCCGCCATGTTCGGGTGGGATCCCCGACCCTCGGTCGAGCAGGTCGTCGCCTACCTCGGCTACCTGATCCCCGTCCTCGTCCTGTTCCTCCGCCCCGAACGACGCCCGGTCGTCAAGCGGGCGGACGCCCCCGCCGCCGAGGTCGTCACCGCGAGCTGACGGGCCCCGACCCCCCGTCGACCCGGCGGCGAGCGTCCACCCACCTGGCTACGGTGCCGACCGGCAAGGGGGACGCGTGGACGACGTCGAAGCGATCAAGCAGCTCAAGGCGCGGTACTTCCGCACGATGGACACCCGGGACTGGGCCGGCATGCGGCAGGTGTTCGTCGACGACGTCGTGATCGACACCACCGCGTCGGGCGGCAACGTCGTGACCGGCGCGGACGAGTTCCTCGCGTTCCTGCAGGAGGCCCTCGCCGGTGCCGTGACCGTCCACCACGGGCACATGCCCGAGATCGAGCTCACGTCGGCGACGACGGCGACCGGCGTGTGGGCGCTCCAGGACGTGATCGTGTGGCCGAACGGGATGCGGCTCCAGGGCTACGGCCACTACCACGAGGCCTACGAGAAGGCCGACGGCCGGTGGCGCATCGCGTCGTCGACGTTGACGCGGTTGCACGTGGACATGTCGGGGTCCGAGGCCCCGGCGTGAGCGAGGTCGCCGTCGTCACCGGCGGAGCGTCCGGACTGGGGCTGGCGCTCGGCGATCGCTGTGCGGCGCGCGGGATGGCGGTCGCCCTCCTCGACCTCGACGGGGACCGCGCCGCGTCCGAGGCCGCGGCGCTCGCGACGACCCACGGCGTCGAGGCGCTGGGCCTGCGGGTCGACGTCGGCGACACCGCCGACGTCGAGGGTGCGGCGGCGGCCGTCGACGACAGGTTCGGTCGCGCCGACCTCGTGGTGTCGAACGTGGGGGTGCAGCTCTTCGGTGCCGCCGAACGCCTCACCGACGACGAGTGGCGCTGGGTGCTCGACGTCAACGTGATCGGCTCGGCGCGCGTCGCCCGCGCCTTCCTCCCGATGCTGCGCCGGGCGCCGCACGGGCGGCTGGCGTTCACGACGTCGTCGTCGGTGCTCGATCCGGCCAGCCACCTGGCCGTGTACCAGACCAGCAAGTTCGCGGTGTGGGGCCTGGCCGAGTCGCTGCGCCTCGAGCTCGCCGGCGACGGCGTCGGCGTCTCGGTCGTCTTCCCGTCGGGGATGATCTCGCGGCACCTCGAGACCAGCGAGGCGGCGCAGCCCGACCACGTCCGCCGTCCCATCGGGGCCGACGAGGACTTCTCGGCCATGATCGCCAGCAACCCCACGATGGCCGAGGCGGTGGTGACCCCCGAGCAGGCCGCCCGCGGCGTGCTCGACGCCCTGCTCGCCGACGAGCCCTACGTCATCACCCACGGCGATCTCGTCGGA
>Ga0111538_10011974_pt1 | contig 11468 bp, 14 predicted proteins | sample SoiMethybrSBSTD1_FD_79669 | JGI IMG/M metagenome (GOLD analysis project Ga0111538, IMG submission 79669) | Bulk soil microbial communities from a Populus tree surrounding site in Tennessee, USA - Soil MetaG P. TD hybrid SBSTD1 (version 2)... | ecosystem: Environmental > Terrestrial > Soil >...
CACCGTCACGCGCTCCCCGGCGGCCACCGCGTGGCGCTTGGGCCGCACGGCGCCGTCGACCAGGACGAGCCCGGCGTCGATCAGCCGCTGCGCCGCTGCCCGTGAGCCCACGTGCGGCGCGAGGAACACGTCCAGCCGCTCGCCCGCGGCCTCAGGACCGACGACCTGCTCCACGTGCGGGAGGCCCCTCGAGGACGTACAGGAGCGAGAGCACGCCGAACGTGATCGCGATGTCCGCGACGTTGAACGCGCGCCAGGCCGGGAAGTCGATGAAGTCGGTCACCGCCGAGTCGCGCACCCGATCGATCAGATTGCCCGCCGCCCCGCCGATCAGCAGGCCCGTCGGGAGCCAGACCAGCGGCCGGTCGCGGTGCGAGAAGAAGAAGACCAGCAGGGCGGTGAGCGCGGCGAGGGCGAAGATCACGAGCACGACGCCGCCGCCGCTGAACATGCCGAACGCGATGCCGCTGTTGCGGACGTTGACGAGCTTGATGCCGAGGATCAGGTCGACCGCGTCGCCGCGGTCGATCGTGCCGCGCACGAGCGCCTTTACGCCCTGATCGACCGCCACGGTGAGGGCGGCGACCAGTGCGGCGCGGGCGACCGGCTTCACGGACCCGGGTCGATGAGGTTGACCAGGATGCCGCCGACGATCCGGAGCGCGAAGATCGCGACGATCGGCGAGAGGTCGAGCGGCCCGATCCGCAGCGGCAGCCGCCGGAATATCCGCAGGTAGGGCTCGGACACGTCGCGCAGGAAGTCCAGCACCGCGTTCACCGGCCGCGAGTACGGCACCCGGGCGCCGAGCGCGAACACGAACGACGCGACGATCCAGGCGATGATGATGATCAGGTAGACGGTGAGCAGCGCGCCGAGGAAATCGGCGATCTCCTGGCGCACCTCCACGTCAGCCCCCGACCACGTCGTCCATCGCGCTGACGAACGCGGTGCGGACGCCGCCGCGCTCCAGCGCCGCCAGCCCACGCGCCGTCGTCCCGCCCGGCGATGCCACCTCGCGACGCACCTGCAGCGTGTCGCCCGCGCGGGCGCCGATCAGCTCAGCCGAGCCGGCCATGGTGCCGAGGATGAGCTGCGTCGCCATCGCCGCCGGCATGCCGCGCTTGACCGCGGCATCCACCTGCGCCTCCACCAGCAGCGCCCAGTAGGCCGGGCCGACGCCCGACAGCCCGCCGGCGACCGACATCAGCCGCTCGGGCACCTCGACGACCGTCCCCACGCGCGCGAACAGCTCCTTCACGCGCTGGTCGAGATCGCCGTCGACGGGCACGTCCGACTGCGCGAACGCCAGCACGCCGCGCCCCACCTCCACGGCCGTGTTCGGCTCCACGCGGAACACCGGCACGCCGGGATAGGCGCTGCGCACGTCGGCCTGCGGAGTGCGGGCGAGCAGCGACACGACGGCCTTCGCCGATCCCGCCGCCTCCCACGCCACCTCGGCCAGCTGCGCGGGCTTGTGGGCGAGGACCACGACGTCCGCGCGCTCGGCGAGCTCCTGGTTGGAGCCCAGCGCCTCGCCGCCCAGCTCGTCGGCCAGCGCACGGGCGCGGCCGGACCCGGAATCGGTGCAGAGCACGGGATCGCCCCAGCCGCGGGCGAGCGCCCGCGCCATGTTGCCAGCACCGATGAAGCCGACCTGCATCGCGCGGAAGGATACGGCGGTCCGGCTACAGCGACACCTCGCGCAGCTCGAGCGGCAGCTCGGACAGCAGCTCCGGATCGCCGTCGGTCACCGCGACGTCGTCCTCCAGGCGAATGCCGCCGACGCCCTCGGCGTACAGCCCCGGCTCGATCGTCAGCACGTGCCCGGCCGCCAGCGGCGCGTCGCGGCCCGGGACCAGGAACGGCGGCTCGTGGATCTCGACGCCGACCGCGTGGCCCGCGCCGTGCAGGCAGGCACCGAGGTCGGGCGCGGCCTCGACGATCGCGCGCTGCGCCGCGTCGATGTCGTGAGCGGTCGCGCCCACGCGCGCGGCGTCGATCGCCGCCGCCTGGGCGTCGCGCACGACGCCCCAGGCACGCTGCGCCCAGTCGGACGGCGGGCCGGCCGTCGCGCAGCGCGTGAGATCGGCCCAGTAGCCGTCGATCCGGGCCGAGACGTCCGCGCACACGACGTCGCCGGGCGTGAGCGTGCGGTCGCCTGGCGCGTCGTGCGGCCGCGACGCGTTCGGGCCGAACAGGATCAGCGGGTGGCTCTCGGTCGCGCCCGCGCTCGCGAGCTCGAACGCGATGCGCGCATTGACCTCGCGCTCGACGTCACCGACGCGCAGGCCGGCGAACATCCGCTCCATCACGTCCACGACGACGAGGCACGCGTGCCGGATCGCCGCGAGCTCCTCGGCGTCCTTGCGCTCGCGCAGGCTCATGACGAGCCCCTGCGCGTCGTGCAGCTCGGCACCGGCGGACAGCAGCCGCCGGGCACGGGCGAGCGAGAGGTGCTCCTGCTCGACGCCGAGCGCGCCGGCCCCGTCGAGGACGAGTCCGAGCTCCGCGAACCCGTCCGACGCGGCCGTGTAGTCGACGACGTCGAGGCTCGTCGGCGCGCGCTCGGCGCCCTCGCGGTCGAGCGCCGGCACGATCAGCGCGCCGCCACTCGCCGTCACGGCGACGGCGTACAGGCGCTCGAACGGTTCGGCGTCGAGCCCGGTCAGGTAGAAGATCGACGGCGGGCTCGTGACGAGCACCGCGTCGAGGCCGGCCTCCGTGGCCGCCTCCCGGAGCCGTGCCACGCGGTCATCGACGCTCACGCGCTAGGACTGGTTGAAGAAGCCCTTCTCGATCAGCCGCGCGCGCTCTTCCGCCGAGACCTCGACGTTGCGCGGCGTGAGGAGGAACACCTTGTCGGCGATCCGCTGCATGCCGCCGTCGAGCGCGTATGTGAGGCCCGAGGCGAAGTCGATCAGGCGCTTGGACAGGTCGGCGTCCGAGCCCTGGAGGTTGATGATCACCGGGATCGAGTCCTTGAACTTGTCCGCCACGTCCTGGGCGTCGTTGAAGGACTTCGGGATCACGAGGTGCACACGCACGTCTCCTCGGCTGCCGCTGCCGTTGCCGGGGGGACCGACCGAGCGCAGCGCTGTCGTGCGGCGCTCCGACGGCGATTCGTCGGCGAAGATGTCGTCGATGTCGTCGCGGCGGCGGCGGGACGACAGGCGCCGGACGTTCGGGCGCTCGCGGTAGCGGTTCTCGAGCTCCTCTTCGGGCTCCCGGTACTCGACCGGCTCCTCGTCGTAGGGGTCTCGATCCTCGGCGAGGCCGAAGTAGACGAGGACGTTGTGCCAGGTATCGCGGAAGGCCATGGCGGGTTGGGGTTCGCGGCAGAGCGCGATTTCCCTGCTAGCGCACAGTCTACGCGTACAGAATTGTGCCTAAACGCACGATCGTCGCACCCTCCTCGGCGGCGACCCGGTAGTCCTGCGACGTTCCCATCGACAGGTGCTGCAGGCCGTGCTCCTGCGCCAGTTCGCGCAGGCGGGCGAAATGCGGCCGGCTGGCCTCCGGATCGTCGGTGAACGGCGGCATCGTCATCAGGCCGACGACCTTGACCGGGCTGCGCTCGATGAAGGCGCCGAGGTCGTTCGGGGGGATGCCGGCCTTCTCGTCCTCGCCCGCGACGTTGACCTCGACGAGGATCTCGGTGTCCGGCGTGCCGTGCTTGGAGAGCTGCCGCAGCGCGCTGTCGGACGCCACCGAGTGGATCAGCTCGACGAACGGCAGGATCTGCTTGACCTTGCGGCTCTGGAGCTGGCCGATGAAGTGCCAGTGGAAGTCCGGATGCGCCGTCGCCTTCGCCTCGAGGTCCTGGGCGCGGTTCTCGCCCGCGATCGTGATGCCGGCGTCCGCGAGCGTTCCGAGCTCGTCGAGCGGCACATACTTGACGGCGGCGAGGATCTCGACGTGGTCGGGCAGCTCGCCGCGGATCCGCGCGAGGTTCTCGCGCACGCGCCCGGCGTCGATGCCGGTGATCAGCTCCGCCACACGATCCCCGCTTGGCGGCCGGTCACGCCGCCGTCGCGGCGGTGGGAGAAGAACAGTCCGAAGCAGCACATCGTGCACAAGCCCACGTCGTGGACGTCGGTCACGCCCTGCTCGGCGAGCTTGGCGCGGATGACCGCCGTGAGCTCGAGGTTGCGTTCGCCGCGCCGGGCGTCGTAGCCCGCGAACGCCTTGTGGACCTCCTCGCCGACCTCGTAGCAGCAGCCGCGCGCGCCGGGCCCGATCAGCGCCGTGACGTGGCCGGAGAGCGCCGCCATGCCCTCGGCGATGATCCCGGCGGCGGTGCCGCGCCAGCCGCAGTGCAGGGCGGCGACGCCGTCGTCGGCGACGAGCAGGACCGGCGTGCAGTCGGCGACGAACACGAGCGCGGGATGTCCGATCAGCGCCGTCACCTGGCCGTCCTCCTGGGCTGTCGGCCGCGGCCGACGGCCCGTGGCCCTGCGGACGGTCGCGCCGTGCACCTGCCAGCCGTACAGGAAGTCGTCCCACGAGTGGCCGGTGGCCGCGGCGGCGCGCGCGCGGTTCTCCTCGACATTGGCGCGCTCGTCGTCGGTCTTGAGGCCGAGGTTGAGAGAGTCGAACGGGCCCGTCGACACGCCGCCGCGGCGGGTCGTGAACAGCGCACGGGCGCCGTCGACCTCGGCGGCGATGTGGTCGCCCTCCCAGCGGAACGGGGCCTCGAGCTGCATCAGGCGTCAATGCTAGGCGCCGAGGGCGGCGGCAAGCTGCTCCTCGCGCCCGCCGCCTTCGAGCATCGCCTCCGTCGCGCGGTCGAGCGCCGCGCCGACCGCGGGCCCTTCGAGCCCCGCGGCGACGATGTCGTTCCCGTCGATCGCCAGGCGCCGGTGCCGCACGTCCTCGAGCCACCGCCGCGCCGCCTCGTACCCGTCACGCGCGCCCGCGACCGCCACGGTCTCCGGGTGCCGCTTGCGCAGCGCCCGCCACAGCTCGACGTCCGTCATGTCGTCGCGCAGCTCGGGGATCGGGGCGGCCACGATGTCGCGGTCCGCCGCCGGGAACGCGAGATCGTCGAGCCGCGCCGCGTCCGAGAAGGTCGTCGCGAAGGCCGCGAGGTCGGCGCGGGCGTCGGGTGGCGCCAGCGCCAGAGCGCGGTCGACGATCTCCGGGACGACATGGAAGCCGGCAAGCAGCCGCTCGCCGAGCCCGTGGCGCTCGAGCGCCAGCAGCGCCGCGGGCTGGGGCTCACGCAGCAGCAGACGCAGCTCCGCGCCGAGACGCGAGCCCGTCACCGTGTCGAGGGCGCCGCCGGCGATCGCCTCCGCCGCGAGCCGATCGGTCTCCGGGTCGGGTTCGAATCCGAGGCGGGCGGCGTACCGCGCCAGGCGCAGCAGCCGCGTCGGGTCGTCGAGGAACGAGCGGTCGTGGAGCACGCGCAGCACGCGCGCGTCCAGATCCTCGCCCGCGCCCGGGAACTCGACGAGCGCGCCGTCGGCGAGGTGCAGCGCGATCGCGTTGACCGTGAAGTCGCGGCGCTCGAGGTCCTCGCGCAGCGTCGCTCCCAGCTCCACGTCCGGCAGCGCTCCCGGCCGCTCGTAGCGCTCGCGCCGCGCGCCCGCCAGATCAAACGTCGCGCCCGGCGCCTCGACGGTCGCGGTCCCGAAGCGGTCGTGGACGACGATGCGCCCGCCCAGGCGCTCCGCGGCACGGCGCGCGACCGCCACCGCGTCGCCCTCGACCACGAAGTCGAGCTCATGCGGCGTGCGGCCCAGCAGCGCGTCGCGGACGGCGCCGCCGACCACGTAGACCGCGTCCTCGCCCGCGAGGGCGGTGACGGCGGGGGGCCTACCGAGGCGGTCGATCGCGTCCACGGGCGCATCTTCGCGGCTGGCTACCCTCCTAGGGCATGTCGTCGGAGCCCAAACGCTGGTACCGGCGGCGGATCGTCATCGTGCTTGGAGCCCTCGCGGCCGTTCTCATCTGCGCCGCAGCGGTCTTCGCGCTCACCCGCCCGGGTGACGTCTTCAACCCCGATGTCGAGTTCCGCGCCGAGCCTGACGAAACGGCCGTTCCCGAAGCGGAGGCCCCTGCGCCGACGAAGAAGAAGGCGAAGAAGAAGGACCCGCTGGCCGGGTTCCAGTGGGCTCAGTACGGCTACTCGCGTGACCGCCGCCGCTACCTGCCCACGCGGCCGTCGATCGCGCCCCCGTGGAAGATCCGCTGGAACTGGGACGCCAACGTGCTGCTCGAGTTCCCGCCGATCATCGTCGGCGACCGCCTGTTCGTGACCCGCAACGACGGCCAGGTCGTGGCGCTCAACCGGCTCACCGGCAAGGCGATCTGGCGGCGCGACATGGGCTATCTGGCCGCGGCGTCCCCGGCCTACGGCGAGAAGAAGATCGTCGTGACGATCCTCGAGCGCACCAAGGGCAGCGCCGGCCGCGTCGCCGCGCTGTGGGCCAAGACCGGCAAGGTCGCGTGGTCCAAGTCGCTGCCGAGCCGGTCCGAGTCGTCGCCGATCATCGTCGACCACCACGTCTACTTCGGCACCGAGAACGGCGACGTCTACTCGATGCGCCTCAACGACGGCGGCAGCACGGCGTGGAAGTTCCATGCCGGCGGAGCCGTGAAGGGCGGTCTGGCGCTGTCCGAGGGCAAGCTCTACTTCGGCACCTACGGCGGCCAGGTCTACGCGCTCTCGCAGCACAGCGGCAAGCAGGTCTGGCACACGGGTACGAGCGGCGCCAACTTCGGGTTGTCGGCCGGCAACTTCTACGCCACGCCCGCGGTGGCCTACGGGCGCGTCTACATCGGCAACACCGACGGCAACATGTACTCGTTCTCGCAGGACAACGGGAAGCTCGCGTGGCGCCGCAGCACCGGCTCGTACGTCTACGCGTCGCCCGCCGTGGCGTCGGTCCCGGGCGGCAAGCCGACGGTCTACTTCGGCAGCTACGACGGCACGTTCTACGCGTTCGACGCCCGCTCGGGCTCGACCCGCTGGACGTTCCCCGACGGCGGCAAGATCTCCGGCGCCGCGACCGTGGTCGGCAGCCTCGTCTACTACTCGAACTGGGGCCATCGCGACACGACCGCGCTCAACGCGCGCACCGGCAAGGAGGTCTGGCACAGCCCGCGCGGCGCCTTCAACCCGATCGTGTCCAACGGGCAGGAGATCTACATCACCGGCTTCTCGTCGGTCGCGGCGCTGCAGCCGCTGACCGAGGCCCAGGAGCAGGCGCGCAAGGCGCGGATCGCCAAGAAGAAGGCCGCGGCCAAGAAGAAGAAGGCGGCCAAGAAGCGCAAGGCGGCCGCGAAGAAGAAGGCCGCCGCCAAGAAGAAGAAGGCCGCCGCCAAGAAGAAGAAGGCAGCGGCCGCCGCAAAGGCGAAGAAGAAGGCGGCGGCTAGGAAGAAGGCGGCCGCCAAGAAGAAGGCCAAGAAGGCCAAGAAGAAGGACTCGAACTAGGCGCTCGAGCGCGCGCCCGCGCCGCCGGGGCGCCACACCTGGATCAGGTCGCGCATCGAGATGATGCCCGCGAGCTCGCCGTCCTCGACCACCACGAGGTGGCGGAACCCACCCTTGGCCATCGCGTCCGCCGCTTCCTCGAGCCCCCAATCCGCGTCCGCGAACGTGGCGCGCGAGGTCAGGTGGTCACGGACCAGCTCGGCATCCGGATCCTCTCCCGCCCCGAGCGACCGTACGACGTCGCGCTCGGTGATGATCCCCGGCCCCGGCTCCTCGGGGTCGATGATGACCACAGCTCCCACGTTGTGGTCGGTCATGAACTTCGCCGCCTCGCGCATCGAGCGGCCAGGCGTGATGGTGAGCACGTGCTCGGTCATTGCGTCCCGGACCCTCATGTGCCGAACCTTACAAACTGAACGCGCTCAAGGTCGCATCGGTACGCCGGCCGAACGCAGCGCCTCCCGGACCTCCGGGATCGTGTACTGGCCGTAGTGGAAGATCGAGGCGCAGAGCACGGCGTCGGCGCCCGCCGCGAGCGCAGCGACCAGATGCGCGGGCTCGCCGGCGCCGCCGGAGGCGATCACCGGCACGTCGACGGCCTCTGAGATGGCGCGCACGAGCTCGAGGTCGTAGCCGTCCTTCGTGCCGTCGCGATCCATCGAGGTGAGCAGGATCTCCCCCGCTCCGCGCTCGACGCCCTCGCGGGCCCACGCGACGGCGTCGCGGCCCGTCGGCGTGCGCCCGCCGGCCACGTAGACCTCGAAGCCGCCGTTCTGCCGCTTGGCGTCGATCGCCAGCACCACGCACTGGGCGCCGAACACGTCGGCCATCTCGGAGATCAGCTCGGGCCGCGCCACCGCCGCCGAGTTCACCGACACCTTGTCGGCCCCCGCGTCGAGCACCGCCTGCGCGTCGCCGACCTCGCGCACGCCGCCGCCGATCGTGAACGGGACGAACACCTCGTCGGCCGCCCGCCGCGCGAGATCGACCACCGTGCCGCGCTTGTCCGAGGTCGCCGTGATGTCGAGGAAGATCACCTCGTCGGCCCCGGTGGCGTCGTAGTGCGCCGCCAGTTCGACCGGGTCGCCGGCATCGCGGATGTCGATGAACCGCGTGCCCTTGACCACGCGGCCGGCGTCGACGTCCATGCACGGGATGATCCGCTTGTAGTGCACCGGTGATCGAGGGTATAGCGGCGAGCCCCGTCCTAAGGGACAGTCGCCGAGGCAAGTGTCAACGGGCTCGGGACCATGGCCGCGGCGGGCGGGTCCTGTCAGGAAATGGAACCCGCCGTCGACTTTGCCGGCTAGGGCTCTCTCCTCTCAGACGCATTTCGGAATGGGCAAAGCTCGCCGGCCCGCAGCGCCCTTTCCTGCCACCCGCCCGAGGAGCGTTTACTACCGCGGTCTCGACGAGTGCTCGCTGTCGCATGTCGCGCATTGCGATAGCGCGGTCCCGCCCCGACGCCACTGCTGGCCGTCGTCTCCAGCGGCATCGTGGGAAACGCACTTCGCGGTCAGTTCTGCCGAGCGGCGGCGTACAGTCGCGGGCCGCCGGATACGGCCTACCTGATGGACACCGGCCAACCGCAGTGAGAGAGTCTCAGTGGCGGGCGCCTCGAGCCGCCAACTCAAGGTGAGCGCGACGCAATCACCCACACGACGCGACGCACTCCTTAAGGAGTACGGCGAGGGCCTTAACAACTTCCGGCTTCTTACTGAGATCCGATTCAAGCTGCTGGCGCTGCTCCCGGCAGCGACGGCGACGGCCGCGATCATTCGAGTCGCGTTCACTGAGGACACCAGCGCCGCAACGGAGATCGCCACGCTCGCGCTGTCGGTCTTCGGCCTACTTGTCACGCTGGCGCTTGCCGCATACAACCAGCGAAACGATCAGCTCTACAGCGCCTTGGTTGATCGGGCCGTGCAGATCGAGCGTCAGCTCGGACTGTTCGACGGCTACTTCGCCACGCGGCCCCAGGACTGGGCGAGGGTGAGCATTCTCGGACGTCCGCTGACGATCGGCCACCGCGGGGCCGTCGGCTTGATCTACGCCGCGTCTGCCTCGGTGTGGCTCTTCGGCGCGATCGTCTCCGTTCTCCAACTCACAACCCGGATCATCATCTCCGGCCCGCCGTCCGCCCGAACGACGACGGCACTCGTGGCCGCTGCGCTCGTCGCCGCTGGCACGCTAACCGTCGCCGGAGGCTTCGCGTTACTGCGCGCCCACAAGGCCCGCATGAAGCGACTAGAGGCGGCTGCACATACGGCTGTTGCTCTCGCGGTCGACAACGGAATCCACCGCGCCTTCACACTGTCCGAGTTCCGAACCGCATGCGCCGAGCTGCTCGACAACACCGCTCCGCGCGACGACGAGCGCGCGCCCGTGATGCAACGAGTCCGGTCGCGTGGCCAGTTCCACCTGGACCTCCCCCTTGAGAGCCGCGACCGGTACATGCCTCGCAGCCCACAGGTGCTCGAGGCTGTCTACTTCGTTGCACTTATCACGGACCTCGTGCCGCAATGGGTGCACGACCGCTACACCGGGCGCCGGACATAGCAGTCGGTTCGTCGGCACGCGCGACCCCGATCGAAGTCCCAGCATGTGGCCGTTGGACGCACGCAGCAACGACCCATGGCGACTGGCCGTCTACTGCGTTTCGCGCATAGCGCTAGTCGCGCCGGCAGGGCACTGGCTCTCTCATGCACGCGAAAGGAGAACTGGCGCTACTGGTGCGGATCGCCCGTACGGAGGTAGTTCGCGATGTACTCCTCGATCGGGCGGGCGGTGCCGGTCGCATGAACCTCGCCGGTCTGGCTGTCCACGATGAACGGCGCGTTGCCGGCGAGCATTGCGTCGGGCTCTGCCGCGCCGTAGTAGACGATCCAGCCTCGCTCGAAGCCTTCAACGCGCGTGATGACAGGCGTCCACCGGTCATGTGGATGCTTGCCGAAACCGGCAATTCGCTCCTCCACGAGTTCTCGTGCGCGCCCCGCGTCGATCAAGACACGCAGTATCCATGGCGGCTGCCGCTTCAGGCAGACGCGGGAGCCCGCCGGCGATGCGCGCGGCGGCTGCTTCTCGCGCAAAGCACAAGCCGAGTGTCGCCGTTGCGTCGCGTCGCGTCGCTCATAGGGAGAACGGAGCCCGCGAGCGCGTCGTTCTCGCCCACGGGCTACCGCATCACGAGAGCCGGAGCACCCGGACTTTCATCTCGTAGTCGGCGTCGTCCTGAGTGAACTTCAGGGTTCCCCAGGCCGTCGCCCCGACGACAGTGGGCAGCGGCGCGTACGCGTCGCCGAGCCAATCGTCGCCGTCAAACCAGTTGTTCGGGTCGTCGTCGTAGAGGCTGACCCAGATCGGGCCGGTCACGTCACGGGACACGTTCGGATACTGCATCTGGAGCGCGTTGGTGTCGTACGGACCCCAGACCTTGGTTCCCTTGATGGTGATGTAGGCCTGGTCCTCGAAGCTGTCCTCCGTTTCGTATGCCCGCAGCGTGTCGATGAAGATGCGGTACTTCGGCTGCGGCGGGGCCGGCGGATGCGGCGGCGGCGGATCGTCCGGGTCCTGATAGCAGCCCTGTGGCGGGCAGGCCGAGGCGGTGGATGGGGACGTGAGCGCGATGGCGACGGGGATCGCCAGCAGCACGAGCAGCGCCGTGAGAGTCGCGCGACCGGGTCTGTATCTGAGGGACATCGTGTCTCTCCTCTCGTTGGGTAGAGAGGCAGACGGTCGAGACCGGCGGGCTATTCCGACCAGGCGATTGGGGAAGCGAGATGTCTCGTCCTCGGTCTGTTCGGCGCCGCGTGCCTGCGTAGGTCGTGCCTAATGCACCACGTGTGGTCCGGCGGCGTGCGTAGCGTTGCCAAGTGGGACGGGCAGGGCACCTGAGTCGGGCCGGGAGGCGCTCGCGTGCGCCTGAAGACGAGCATGGCGCGATCCCCGGTTCTCGTCCCCTCACCGGCACACTTCACCGAACCAGTCTCGCCCCACCCGTCCCTCGGTGAGTGCCCGAGTAACTGGCTCG